>Ga0308162_1000057_pt1 | contig 154454 bp, 144 predicted proteins | sample PhySR2_FD_201370 | JGI IMG/M metagenome (GOLD analysis project Ga0308162, IMG submission 201370) | Phyllosphere microbial communities from UC Gill Tract Community Farm, Albany, California, United States - DLSLS.R2 | ecosystem: Host-associated > Plants > Phyllosphere > Unclassified | place... | reverse complement strand
ACGAATGAGGCGGTCTACTCTCTGCTGCACTTTCCGTCGGCTTACGCCGCCCAGGCGTTACCTGGCACCCTGCCCTATGAAGCCCGGACTTTCCTCCCCTGCTTTAGTCACGAAGACCTCCACAGCAGCGACCGTCCGGCTCACTTCGTCGCGCATAGTATCAAATTTATCTGTTAATTGCTCGCACTTTTTTGAGCAGTCAACATTTTATATTTCTGCATTAGCTCATCTTCTGTTTCCACATGGTTTGGATCATGGGGAATACAGTCAACCGGACAGAACAGCTGGCACTGAGGCTGCTCATGATGTCCGACACACTCAGTACAGAGGTCAGGATGAATTTCATAAATCATCTCCCCCATAAAGATAGCTTCATTGGGACATACGGGCTCGCATACGTCACAATTAATACATTCATCAGTAATATATAAAGACACGCTACCAACCTTGCTGATGTTTACGTTCAAAGGCTTCAACGACTGCCGGGGGTACAAACTTGTTTACATCACCTTTTAAACGAGCAATTTCACGAACCAGTGTCGATGAAATAAAGGAATATTGTTCAGAAGGTGTTAAGAAAACCGCTTCAAACTGAGGGTCTAACTGCCGGTTCATATTAGCCAGCTGAAATTCATACTCAAAATCGGAAATCGCACGCAGTCCACGTAGTACAGCAGTTGCCTTCTGCTCATGAAAGAAATTGACCAGCAGCCCATCAAAACCCACAAACTCGACATTACTTAAATGACTTAAGGAAGCTTTCGCCAGTGCTACACGCTCCTCTAGACTAAATACCGGATTTTTATGATGTCCTATCGCAATGGCAACCACCACTTCATCAAACATCTTGGCTGCACGGGTTACCAGATCAATATGGCCATTAGTAATTGGATCAAAGGTTCCCGGGTAAATAACGCGAGCTTTAGACATCGCTTGATACTCTAATTTATTGTGCAGACCCCTAGTTTAACAAAAACTTGATTTTTTAGCGAAGTATCCCCATCTTTTTGAAAAAACTTTCTCTTGCTGGCACTTTACGGCACAATAAGTACAACTTTGGAATTTAATGATTATGGCGAACGTAAAAGTTGTGAAAAAAAATAATGGTGGAACAATTGCGCAGAATAAACGCGCACGCCACGATTATTTTATTGAAGAAAAGTTTGAAGCCGGCATGTCGTTACAGGGTTGGGAAGTTAAATCATTACGTGCTGGACGTATGAGCCTGACAGAAAGCTATATCCTTTTGAAAAATGGCGAAGCTTATCTGTTTGGTGCCCAGATTCAGCCTTTACTTTCTGCTTCTACCCATATTGTTGCTGAAGCAACCCGTACCCGCAAGCTGCTTTTATCTAAGCGTGAAATCGAGAAATTAATGGGTGCAGTTAACCAGAAAGGTTATACCTGTGTGCCCTTGGCCTGTTATTGGAAAGGACCTTTAGTCAAACTTGAAATCGCGCTGGTTAAAGGTAAACAGCTTCATGATAAGCGTGCAACCGAAAAAGACCGTGACTGGCAGCGCGATAAGGCACGTATCTTCCACAAATAAGTACCCTGCAATGAAAAAACCTCCACAACTGGAGGTTTTTTCATACCGGAAAAATTTACAAATGAGTTTGAAGTAGCGAGCATAAAGGACCTGACTGGTTTATCCTGATGATTGCATAAAAACAAATGTTGCCATACGTCCGGTCTGGGCGTTTCGCCGATATGAAAAATACTGATCAGACTGCTGATATGAGCACTGGTCGCCTCCTAGTACCATCTTTACACCTTGCTGTTGCAGAATATAACGGGCAATTGCATAAAGATCGGCATAATACTTCCCTGAGCGCCCTGATATAAAGGCCGATTCAACTTCCGGATATTTATGACAGAATGCTGCTTTGACCTCTGCACCAATCTCAAAACAGGGCTGACTGATCGCCGCGCCTAACCAGGCCCAACTAGGCCCGTCTTGCATGGTGGCAATAGTATTTTCAATGATACCACCTGCAAGTCCACGCCAACCCGCATGCAGATTGGCAACTTCAGTACCTTGTGCATTTCCCATCACTACAGGCAAGCAGTCTGCTGTCATCATCATCAAGGCATGTGCTCTCTTCTGGGTAATTAAACCATCACCAATAAGAGCTTCGAATGGAAGTGCTTCATTAACCGTATGACAGATCGTGCTATGAGTTTGAGTCATCCATGTGATTTTATCTACACCATAGCCTGCCAGTTCTTCCAGCAAGATCATCCGGTGAGCTTGTACTCGCTGCGTATCATCCTGCACGTGCAAAGCCAGATTAAAGCCCGCAAGTTCCGGTTTTGCTGAAGTTAATGTACTTGGATGCCGGATATGTGTCTGTCCTGCATATACACCTGATGGAAGCCCTGAAACAGACTGCATGTTAAATTTCCCGTGTTAATCAATTAATAAGCAGCATTCTCTTGACGAAGTACTTCAATTAAACGCTTAAAGTCTTCAGGCCACGGCGCCTCAAACATCATATTCTCGCCTGTACGCGGATGAACCAGACCAAGCTTGGCAGCATGTAATGCCTGCCGTTTAAAACTGCGCAAAGTATCAGCCAGCTCTTCAGAAGCTCCGGCAGGTACACGTACCCGGCTCATATAGACCGGGTCACCAACCAGGCCATAACCGATATAACTAAAATGGACCCGGATCTGGTGAGTACGACCGGTTTCAAGCTGCGCCTGAACACGGGTAAAGTCTTTAAATCGCTCTTTCACGTTATAGTGAGTAACCGCTTCTTTACCACCCGGTAATATGGCCATTTTAACGCGATCGACAGGATGGCGTTTGATTGGTTCATCGATGGTTCCACCGGCTACAATATTTCCATAAACAACTAAATCATAAATCCGGTAGACAGTCTTTTTTGCCAATTGTTTGCTTAAAGAGAACTGGGCCTCAAGGTTTTTTGCAACCACCAGCAGACCGCTAGTATCTTTATCAATCCGATGGACCAGTCCGGCACGGGCCAGTTCATTAGATTTCGGATAATGGTAAAGCAGCGCATTGACCAGAGTACCCGACCCATTTCCTGCACCTGGATGTACGACCATTCCTACGGTTTTATTGATGACAATAATGTCATCATCTTCATAAATAATATCAAGCGGAATATTTTCCGGCTGGCTGGCAGTCTGAATTTCCAGCTCTGCCTCAAGCGTAAGCAGCTCATTGCCCTCACACTTGTATTTAGGTTTGACATTGTTACCATTTACTAACAAATGGCCGTCTTTAATCCATTGCTTAAGTTTCTCTCTGGAAAATTCATTCCAGACCAGTGCTGCTGCTTGGTCAATACGCTGCCCGAGATAGCTTTCATCCAATTGAAACTGCAACGATAAACGTGTTGCAGTCGGCTCTGAAGTATGGTTATCTGCATCCTCAGAATCTTCAAGTAAATTGAAATCAGTTTCAGGGAAAGTAGAATTAGAAGATTGTGCTGAAGTCATTTGATCATCGAGACAAAAGTGGTTTAATAGCGCAATTGTAGCTCATTGCCCGATTAACAGAGGAGTTTTTATGTCGCTACCACGTTATAAAGTTACGATGCTTGCTTTATCTTTAGGCATAGCATCTGCATTAGTGGGCTGTAGCAGCAATCCAAAAAAAGAAGTTGTCGATACTGGCCCACAGTCAAGCGAACAGGTTTATTTCAATAAAGCCGAACGTGCGCTTGAACGTGGTCAATATTCTGATGCTGCAAAACAGCTAGAGGCACTGGACACCTACTTCCCGACCGGACAATATGCGCAGCAGGCACAACTTGAGCTGCTTTACGTTAAATTCCAGCAAAAAGATTATGAAGGGGCGATTGCTCTGGCTGAACGTTTTATCCGTTTAAATCCACAGCACCCTAATGTTGACTACGCTTATTACGTACGTGGTGTAGCTAACATGGAACAGAATTATGATGGCTTGCTGCGTTATACTTCTTTGCAGCAATCACACCGTGATGTTAGCTATTTAAAAGTAGCTTACCAAAACTTTGTTGATTTTATTCGTCGCTATCCAAGCAGTCAGTATGCAGTAGATGCTGCACAGCGCATGAAGTTTATTGGTCAGGAACTGGCTGAAAATGAAATGAACGTAGCACGCTATAATCTAAAGCGTAAAGCTTGGGTTGCTGCTCTGGAGCGGGCGCAGTGGGTAGTTGAACATTATCCGCAGACTCCTCAAATTCCAGAAGCTCTAGCTACCATGGCTTACGCTTATGACAAGCTGGGTGATCAGGCTTCATCACAGCAGTATGTAGACGTCTTAAAACTAAACTATCCGGAACTGGTGCGTAGTAATGGCAGTGTAAACCTGCGTGCCGCCCGCAAAGATGCCAGCCTGCTTAACCGCGCCACACTGGGAATTTTTGGCCGTGAAGCCAAAAACAGTACTGCAAGTGAAGTATCGCAGGAAACCTCTAGTCATTCTTCAGAAGAACGTAGCTGGCTCAACCGTCTGAGCTTAGGTATGCTCGGTAAATCTGAAAATGGACAGCAACATACACCAATGCTCGCCAAACCACCGGCTGATATAGCTACAGAAACTCCAAACGAATAATCTCGACCAGATGGTCGCTTTTTTCGGGGGGGAAAGTTAAAATACTTTCCCCCTTCTCTTTTTCAGTAAAGACGGCTAGATTCTGTACAGGACTGTTTAGTTCAAGTGATAGCAACTGAATAGTGCTTAAAGCAAGACTTCAGGTCAGCGTTTTTATGGTTAAAGTATATAAAATAATGGCTTTTTCTTATGGCAATTCCACAGCATACGATTGATCAGATCCTGGATCGTACTGATATTGTTGATCTGATTGGCCAACGCGTAAAACTTAAAAAAACCGGACGGACTTATTCTGGCTGTTGTCCTTTTCATCAGGAAAAGTCACCTTCTTTCCATGTCTACCGTGACAAGCAGTATTACCACTGCTTTGGCTGTCAGGCCAACGGCAATGCTATACGTTTTTTAATGGATATCGACAGCCGTAATTTTGTTGATGTTATGAAAGACCTAGCAAACCAGACTGGTATTGAACTACCAAAAGACAATCAGGACAATAAGCGCCTGTCCTATAAACGTGAAATCAAAAAAGTTAGCAAGCCGGTTCAGGCTCCTGCCGCGCAGGCTAAAGAACAGATCCAGTCTCCTATCACAAATACACCTTATACTCCGATTGATCCTTTCGCTGAATTTCAGAGTTTTGATCCGTTTGAACAATTTGAAAATGTGACAGATGTGCAAGTACAGGAAGGTAACCTGTATGACCTGCTAGAGAATATTGCTCAGTTTTATGAACAGCAGTTACCTAAAAGCCAAAGCGCACAATTTTACTTTAAACAGCGCGGCTTAAGCCAAGATACAGTCCAGTTCTGGCGCTTGGGCTATGCACCAGAGGACTGGCAGCATCTGGAAAAGGCATTCCCCTATGATATTGAAGGTCTGAAACAGCTAGGGCTGATTCGCTCTAGTGAGAGCGGACGTGACTTTGACTTACTTCGTGACCGGGTTATTTTTCCAATCCGGGACAGTAAGGGTCGTGTCGTCGGTTTTGGGGGACGTGCATTAAATGATGAGATCAAACCCAAATATATTAACTCGCCAGATTCCGAAGTCTTCCATAAAAATCAGTTATTGTACGGCCTTTATGAAGGTCGCAAGCAGAAAGCTCAAGACTGGTTAATGGTGGAAGGCTATATGGATGTTATCGCATTGCAGCAATACGGGATTAGCGGTGCAGTAGCAACTCTTGGAACAGCCAGCAATACTGAACATCTTAATATTTTATTCAGACAGAATAACCGGATTACGATTGCCTTTGATGGGGATGCTGCAGGTCAAAAGGCAGCCCGGCGAACACTGGAAATTGCCCTGCCTTTATTAAATGATGGCCGTGAACTGAAATTTTTTGTTTTACCCGACCAGCATGATCCCGATTCTCTGATCCGTCGTGAAGGACTGGAAAATTTTCAGCGTTTACTTGAACAGGCTCCCCTATTATCCGATTTTGTATTTGCACATCTCACGCAACAGCGAGATGTCTCTTCACCTGAGGGTAAAAGTCAGGTAATGGGTGAGCTCAGGGAGCTTACTGACCTGTTACCTAAACAGGGATCATTTCGCTATCTGCTCACTCAGTCATTTAAAGAAAAGCTCGGCCTAGGCAAGCGTTTTACTCCGAAACTTAGCAATGATGCATCACTCTCTTTTAATATCCGCACCAAGGATGAAGATTTCGCCATCGCTATGCTGATACGGCATCCTTATCTGTATATTCACTTTGAAACTCTGCGTGCTTTTATTCATCCGGATGAATTGCTGGCACAAATACTGGCAACATTAGATAAAATCTTTGATGAACTACCGGATGATCAGGAACTGGCTGTCTATTATGTGCTTGGCGCGTGCAGTATGTATTGTCATGCGGTTGCGGATATTTTACAGCGTACCAATATTGAAAGCCTGATTCCGGCACCAGAAATGGCAGACAAGCTTGCTAAAGAATATGCCTTGGGCCTGCAGGAAAAATACTTAAAACAGAAACTAAAATCACCCATTTCACTTATTGAATCACGCAATCTGCGGCAGCAACTCAATGAACTGACCAAAAAAATCAGCTTAAGATTATTGCATTCATAAGGTTTAAGCTGTTTTCAAATTATTTTTTAAGTTTACGCTGACGGTCAAATATCCCCTGCAAACCGTCCTGTAACCACTCAAAATATGAGGGATCTTCTTCCTGAGCTGCCTGCTTTAGCAGAATTGAAGTCGGATGTAATAATTTCTGAGTGAGACGATGGGAAAAGTTTTGCAGGACTTCAGCTGCATCTTTTCCGGCCTGCAAATGCTCCAGCGCCAACCGCAACTCATATTCAGTCAAGTGTTGGCCCTGTTCACGATAAGCAGCGATAGTACTGCCAGCCTGCTGGACCTTTTGATGGGTAATAAGCTGGGTCGCCAGCTGGTTAACCATAATTTCAGCTTCAACCGCAGCCTGACGTCGCTGGGCTAAGTTCTCGTCAATAACACTTTGCAGGTCATCAACGCCATACAGATATACACCATCTAGTGACGCGACTTTTGGCTCAATATCACGCGGAACAGCCAGATCTACCATTAACATCTGCTGGTAGCGCCGTTTTTTTAATGCTGTTTTCACATCACGATAAGAAATTACCTGATACAGGCTGCCTGTACAGCTTGAGATTACATCAGCACGGTACAAGTTACTGGCCAGTTCCGAAAATTCCAGAATTTCGACCTCTACCTGATGAGCAATCTCCTGCGCCAAATTCTCTGCCCGCTCGCGACTACGATTACAGATCAGGATTTTACCTACACCCATTTCAGCTAGGTGTTTAGCTACTAAACTGTTCATCTCTCCAGCAGCCACAACCATTACAGTCAACTCTTGTGGCTGGCTAAAGACCTGCAGGGCAAGCTGAGCAACTGCATAACCCATAGAGACTGCATGACTACCTACAGCAGTCTCCGAACGTACACGTTTAGCTGCATAGAAGGCATATTCAAAAATGCGGTTTAGTGCCGGTGAAACCATATGGGCTTCTTTTGCAATCGATAGTGCCTGTTTTACTTGACCCAGAATCTGCGGTTCACCCAACATTAAAGAGTCTAAACCGCTGGCAACACGCATCAAGTGAGTAATCGCCTGAGCGTCTTCATAACGGTAAGTATGTTTGATGAGCTGATTGACATCTAAACCATTTGCATGGGCGAGCCAGTCCAATACCATATCAGCATGCTCTGCCATGGCATAGACTTCTGTTCGGTTACAGGTCGAGACCACCACCATATCATTCAAGACAGGATGCTGACTTTGCTCGGCAAATAAAGCATTTAACCGCTCAGGGTTAAAAGCGATCTGTTCTCGCAACTCTACAGAAGCAGTTTGATGGTTGACCCCTAATGCAAAGAAAGACATATCAGATCATCATTTCACTAAATTTATGTTATTGTGCAACATCGGTGTCATAAAAAGCATTAGCTGGATCAATAAAAATTGCGTCAAATCAATAGCCGACTATCCGGCATGACTATACGGCGATATTCTACCACAGTCTTACTGGTAGGTAGCATAGCCTCGACCGCTCATCTTAGGGCATCGGGCGATATTTATCATGAAAATCCTAACTATAATGCTTTAAAACAAAGCATGATTGCCGAATTTGCACTCGCTTATGGCGATATTCCTACTGCGTTGCATAACTATACTGTACTGGCCATTAAAAGTAATTCAACCACTATCAAACAGCGTGCCCTGAATGTTGCCCTCGAACAGAATGATCTGAAAGCAGCCTTAGACATCGCGACACACTGGGTAGTTCAGGAACCTCAAGATGTCCCGGCTTTATTTTATCTGGCCCATATTTCTCTAAAAGCGCATGAATATGAGCTTGCCGCCGATACCCTGAATAAAATTCTTAATATTGATCCAAATGCTGATCTGGAACAGATTCTGGCAGGGATTGCTCCAGAGCTTCCAGAAGATCGCGAGATACTTTTAAATGCCTTACGTAGCAGTAAGGAAAAAAATAATCCTTCTATTCTGGTTTTAATCGCTGGCCTGGAAGCACAAAATGGTCAGCTAGAGCAGGCTTTAGTGACTATCAATCAGGCACTGCGCAAGCGGCCCAAAGTGACTGGTTTTATTCTGATGAAGGCCAACCTGTTAATGGCTCAGAATGACCAGCTAGCAGCCCAGCAATGGCTGGAAAAATCAAGCCGTAAACAGAAATATAATTTGGATATCCGGCTGGCAGAGGTCCGCTTTCTGGTCAAATCCAATCAGGCCGAATCAGCCTTAAAAAAGCTTCAAGGTATTTTAAAACAGTGGCCAGATGCTGAAGAAGCATTATTTATTGCCGGATTAACCAGTATTGACCTCAAACAATATGAGCAGGCAGAAAAATATCTGGTAGAGCTACGTTATTCTGATCAGTATCAGAATGAGGCCTATTACTATTTGGCAGTAAATGCCGAGCGGAAACAGCATTACGAAACAGCGAAAGCTTATTATCGTCTGGTGGACGGTAGTCTATACACTGTATCACGACGGAATCTGGTCACTATTTTTGAAAAGCAAAACCAGCTGAATGATGCCTTGCGTTTTCTTACTCAGGAACGTGTCAATTATCCACAGCATGCCAGTTTTTTATACCAGGTTCAGGCAGAAATCTTGAAAAAGACGGGAAATAAAAAAGCAGCGCTGGCCTTACTTGATGAAGCAGTTAAAAACCTGCCAGATGACCCGGAGCTGATCTATGCCCAAGTCTTATTGCTTGATCCTTTTCAAGACCGGGAAAAACTGGACCAGACACTCAAACATTTGCTGGAAATAGAACCAAATAGTCCAACTTACCTGAATGCATATGCTTACACTCTCGCTCTGCAAAACCGGCGTCTAAATGAAGCGCGCCAGTATGCAGAGCATGCACTTGAGTATGCTCCGGAACAAGCCTCAATACTCGACACACTCGGGTACGTCTGCATATTGCAAAATGATTATGATACTGCCGTCCGGGTACTGGCCAAGGCCTACAGTCTAAGTCAGAACCTGAAAATTGGCGTACGCTACGCTAAAGCACTTTATATGCAGGGTTCACTCACAAAATTTAGTGAAGTGTTAAAACAGCTTAAACAAAAATATCATAATGATCCGCAATTGGATCAGTTAGATGCGTTATTGTTACCTCAACAATTTAAACAGAGTTAAACTTTCATGCGTTCTTTTTCTAAACTGGGATTCGCTTTGTGCGCTACGGCAACTCTGGCTTTTACCGGCTGTCAGCAATATACACAACCTCAAAATCCGGTTAACACCCAGCCAGAAAACAATCAATTTAATCTACAGGGAAAAATTGGGGTAAAAACTCCCAAGCAGTCAGGGAGTGCATTTTTTAACTGGGAACAGCAGCAGGATAATTTTGATATTGAACTGACGGGAATCTTAGGCGTAGGCAGAACACAAATTCAAGGCCGTCCGGGAGAAGTCACGCTGAATAGTGCAAAGACAGGCCTGATTCGCGCAACAACACCTGAAGAGCTATTGGAGCGTGCTACTGGATGGCAGGCACCGATTACTCACCTCGTACACTGGGTCCAAGGCAGACCGGCAAGCTTGAATGCTAAAATTAAAAAAGATGAACAGCAACGGATCAGTACCATTCAGGAACAGGACTGGAATGTCGAATTAAGCTATAATGGCAGTGCCCAACAACCTAATAAACTGATTTTAAAACAGCCACTTGCTGATGGCCAAGAAAACCGTATTACAATGCTAATCCAGAATCGCTAATCTGTTTTCAGCTGTGGTATTTAGTATGATCCGAGTTCCTTCACCCGCTAAACTTAACCTGTTTTTACATATTACAGGTCGTCGTGAAAATGGCTACCATGAGTTACAGAGTATTTTTCAACTAATTGACCTATATGACTGGTTGGAATTTGAAGTCAACATGACTGGAAAAATTCACATTGAAGGTCTAGGTAATGTACAGCTTGAACAGAATCTAATCTACAAAGCTGCATTATTACTTAAATCACACACTAAAAATTCTTCTGGTGTACAGATCAAAATTGAGAAAAATATTCCGATGGGTGCAGGATTAGGTGGAGGATCATCCAATGCTGCCACTACACTGATTATATTAAATCAGCTCTGGGATTGCGGTTTAACAATTGAACAGTTGGCTGAATATGGTGCACATCTTGGTGCGGATGTACCTGTTTTTGTATATGGTCACAACGCTTGGGCGGAAGGAATTGGAGAACAGTTAAGTTTCATTAACTTAGAACCGAAACAATACATAGTGCTCAAACCTGACTGTTTTATCAGCACTCAACTGCTTTTTTCACAAAAAACATTGACAAGAAATACGAAGCCCACTACATTTTGCGCCTATCAGTTAAAGCCATCTGCTTTCGGAAATAACTTTGAGCCACTGGCCAGAAGTTTATATCCAGAGGTTGATGAAGCCATGCGTTATCTCGATCAATTCGGTACTGCACGGCTTACAGGTACAGGTGCTTGTGTTTTCACTGAACTGACTTCCGACATGAAGCCAGACGATATTTTAAATAACGCACCATGTAAAGCTTACCTGGTTCATAGTTTAGATGAGTCTCCATTATGTCAGTTGAAAGTAAATTGATAGGGGCGTCGCCAAGTGGTAAGGCAGCGGGTTTTGATCTCGCCATCCGTTGGTTCGAATCCAGCCGCCCCTGCCATCAATTTCACCTGTAGATGTTTGTATTAGGGGCGTCGCCAAGTGGTAAGGCAGCGGGTTTTGATCTCGCCATCCGTTGGTTCGAATCCAGCCGCCCCTGCCATCAATACAATCATCCATTTTAGGGGCGTCGCCAAGTGGTAAGGCAGCGGGTTTTGATCTCGCCATCCGTTGGTTCGAATCCAGCCGCCCCTGCCATTTTCCTGTAAAAAGATAGAACGTTCATTTGCAAGTTCGTGTTAATTTACCTTGACATAACCATGCAAAAATATTAAAGTTCTGCCGCATTAGGGGTATCGCCAAGTGGTAAGGCAGCGGGTTTTGATCCCGCCATTCGTTGGTTCGAATCCAGCTACCCCTGCCATCTCATTCCATACATGCCAACCGCCAAGGGTGCTTCATGCCCAATCTTGTCGTTTTTAGTGGAAACGCTCATCCACAATTCGCTCAAAAAGTCGTAAGCCATTTACACATTCCGCTGGGAGCTGCTTCTGTAGGCCGTTTCTCTGATGGTGAAATTGCAGTAGAAATTACTGAAAATGTACGTGGTAAAGACGTCTTTATTGTTCAGCCTACCTGTGCACCGACCAACGATAACCTGATGGAAGTTCTGGTTATGGCTGATTCATTGCGCCGTGCAAGTGCTGGTCGTATTACTGCTGTCATTCCTTACTTCGGTTATGCTCGTCAAGACCGTCGTCCACGTTCTGCTCGTGTGCCCATTACTGCTAAAGTCGTTGCTGATATGCTCACCACTGTCGGTATAGACCGTGTAGTGATGATTGACCTGCATGCCGACCAGATCCAGGGTTTCTTCGATATTCCTGTAGATAATATCTATGGTACCCCTGCACTGCTTGCTGATCTTCGTCAACAGTCACATCATAACCTGATGGTGGTTTCACCTGACGTAGGTGGTGTTGTACGTGCACGCGCAGTTGCAAAGCAGATGGGTGATATCGATCTGGCCATTATTGACAAGCGTCGTCAAAAAGCCAATGAATCACAGGTAATGCATCTGATTGGTGATGTAAAAGACCGTGATTGTGTCATTGTTGATGACATGGTTGATACTGCTGGTACGCTTTGTAAAGCAGCTGATGCATTGAAAACTTTCGGTGCCCGTAAAGTGGTTGCTTATGCAACTCACCCGGTATTATCTGGTAAGGCACTTGAAAACCTGAAGAACTCTGTGATTGATGAGCTGGTCGTATGTGACACAATTCCTCTTTCACAAGAAGCACTTGAGCTTGGCAAAATTCGTCAGGTATCGGTAGCTAGCATGGTTGCTGAAACAATTCGTCGTATCAATAACGAAGAATCTATTAGCGCAATGTTCGATAGTTACTTATAATAGCGCAGATTTTTTATAAACCTTGGCATAAGCTGGGGTTTTCTATTCACCAGACTGGTCGCAAGTCTGGTTTAACTTAAACTCAATGAGGAATATCTCATGGCTAATTTTACATTAAACGCTCAAGCGCGTGCTGCAGACGTACAAGGGAAAGGTGCGAGCCGCCGCCTTCGTCACGCTGCTCAACTTCCAGCAATCATCTATGGTGGTGATGCTGAACCTGTAGCAATTACCCTAGAACTTCGTCAGCTTGTAAAAGCTTTAGAAAACAATGCTTTTTTTGAAGAAGTTATTGAAATTGTTGTAGGCGACAAAACTGAAAGCGTAAAAATTCAAGCGCTTCAGCGTCACCCAGCTAAAAATACACCTATGCACGCTGATTTCAAACGCGCATAAGTGCTAAAAGGCAAAATTAGTGTCTAACATTTCACTGATTATTGGTTTGGGCAACCCAGGTACTGAGTATGCCCAAACCCGCCACAATGCCGGCTTCTGGTTTGTTGAACGTCTGGCAGAACAATATGGCATTACTCTTAAAAATGATCCTAAATTCCATGGAATTAGTGGTCGTGGTCAAATCGAAGGACAAGATATCCGACTCTTGTTACCCACTACATTTATGAACCGTTCGGGGCAGAGTGTGGTACCCTTCGCAAAATTCTATCAAATTACTCCCCAGTCAATGCTAATAGCGCATGACGAACTCGATATGAATCCTGGTATTATCCGGCTGAAAACAGGTGGTGGCCACGGCGGACATAACGGGCTTCGGGACATTACTCCGCATACAGGTCCTGACTTCCATCGTTTGCGTATTGGTATTGGGCATCCAGGTTCTAAAGAGCGTGTTTCAGGACATGTCCTCAGCAAAGCCCCGCGCAGTGAGCAAGAGCTTATGGATGATGCGATTAGCCATGCATTAAGTAAAATCAAGTTACTGGTCAATGGTGAAATACAGCAGGCCATGAACCAGATTAATGCTTACAAACCTGGCTGATAAAAACCTGCATTACTGAATAATCCATCTTGCCTTGACGCTCATTTAAGAGCAAAATGCGCAGCAGTTGCTTTATTGCACTCTGTATCAAGTGATTGATTTAACCCTAAGACCTATCTTGGTCGACCAAGGAGACGCTAGCCATGCTATCTCGTTTATTAAAATGCAAAATTCATCGTGCGGTAGTAACTCATGCTGAACTTCATTATGAAGGTTCTTGTGCAATTGATGGCGTTCTGATGGATCTAGCTGGCATCCGCGAATATGAAGAAATCCATGTATGGAACGTAACTAATGGCAAACGCTTTGCCACTTATGCAATTCGTGGTGAAGAAAACTCAGGGATTATCTCTGTAAATGGCGGTGCAGCTCATCAGGCAGATGTTGGAGATTTAGTCATTATTGCCGCTTTTGGTGATTTTACCGAAATTGAAGCCAATGCGCATAAACCGCGTCTCGTCTATGCTAATCCTGACAATACGGTAAATCATACTGCTAACTGCATACCGGTTCAGGTCGCTTAAAATAAAAAAGATGATCTTAAAAAGCCCATGTATGGGCTTTTTTATATTTATAGCTGTGTTTGATAGAAAAAATATCTTAAATTTCATACAGTAATAACATACCCAAAACGCATTTAGACTAATTTCTTCTAAACATAGAACCGATCATTCTATAGAAAAACATGATTATTCACTTAAAATTGCATTATAATTGAGCTACATCGCTTCAGGGCGGGGTGAAATTCCCCACCGGTGGTAAAGTTGTTTCAATATGAAATTAGCAAGCCCACGAGCGTATTACCTATTTAAAGTACTACGCAGATTTGGTGCAATTCCAAAGCCGACGGTATAGTCCGGATGAAAGAAGACGAGATTACCCTTATATATATTTATATAGGGGTCGTTATATATTTCATATCTGTCCTGAAATGTTCCACTGTATTTTCATTTACGTGAGCGTTTCATATGTCTAGTTTAATTCAACCCGAACTGTTTTTTTCTGCTTTATCTCCTGCTGAGCAACGTATTCAGCAAGCTCTAGAAGATATTCGCCAAGGTAAGCCTGTACTGGTTATGGATGATTTTGACCGGGAAAATGAGGCTGATCTGATTGTAGCTGCTGAAACCCTAAATGTTGAAACCATGGCTCGCATGATTCGCGATGGTTCTGGCATCGTCTGTTTATGTCTTACCGAACAAGCTGCAGATCACTTAGAACTTTCGCCAATGGTGAAGCACAATTCCAGCCATTTCCATACTGCTTTTACAGTAACTATTGAAGCAGCTCAGGGGGTAACGACTGGCGTTTCAGCGAAAGACCGAGTAACTACTATTCATGCTGCAATTAAAGACGGTGCTGTGGCAAGTGATTTAAATCGTCCTGGCCATGTTTTTCCCTTGCGCGCACGAGACGGCGGTGTGCTGGTTCGTCGTGGACATACCGAAGGCAGTATAGACCTGGCACGTATGGCTGGCCTTAAACCGGCAGGGGTGTTATGTGAGCTGACCAATCCTGACGGAACTATGGCTACAGGTATTCAGGTACTGGCATATGCCCAGACTCACCACCTTACCGTAATTACCATAGAAGAGCTGGTTCAATACCGCATGCAACATCAAATCTAAAACTTAACAGACTTTTAGAATGGCCTCTCAGGAGGCTTACTCATCATCTTCCATATACAGCAGATTTTGTCGTATATCCCCTGCCCGCAACCAAGCCAGTTCATAACTGGCTTTAGCCAAAGCCAATACTTTTTGCTCAAATAGTTGCCATAATGGTTTAATTTGGTCAGCACTAATACCCAAACCACTCTCTTCAGCCAGATTCTTATTTTTTTCACAGATTTTAAGTGCATGATATAACTTGCGTCCCTGACTTGCATTTTCCAGTAGACGTACCCGTTTTGATAAAACGAACTCCTCGACTTGTGCCAGCTGGGCCATCGGGAGCATAGGTACTAAAATCTGGTCCAGCTGGGCATCGAGTCGTTGCCACACTGCCATACGCTCTTCAACCGTATACGTATTCCACTGGATCACTTCATGATTAAAACGCCGGCACCCCCGACAGACCTGATCACCAAATACAGTTGAACAACGTCCAGCACATGGTGTCAGGGATGGGATACGGCGTTCAGTATTCAAGACAGGCTCCTTTCAATAAAAACCATAACAGCCATATGGTTTTCTCGCTTCTTCATAAAATTCGCGCTAAAATACGCGCCTTAATTTCCTATCTTAATACATTTGGAGTCTTCCATGAACGCTACTGTAGAACAGCTTGCACCTGTAGAACAGCAAGCGACCACTGACTGGGTTGTTGCCGCACTATATCAATTTAAAGAAGTCCAAGATCCAGCCGATCTTCAGCAGCGTCTTCTTGATCTGGTACAAGCTATGAACTTATGTGGGACTCTTATTGTAGCAGGAGAAGGTATTAATGGGACTGTAGCAGGCGACCGCAATGCTATTGATACTCTTCATCAGTTTTTGCTGGGCGAAGGGTTTAACGAAATGGAATATAAAGAGTCCCATAGTGCGGACAAACCATTTCGTAAGATGAAAATCAAGCTAAAAAAAGAAATCGTAACGCTCGGTGTACCGGTAAAACCACGTGACCTGGTCGGCCATTATCTTGACCCGAAAGAATGGAATGAGCTCATTGCACGCGATGATGTAGTTCTGATTGATACACGAAACGACTATGAGTATAAGGCGGGTACATTTAAGGGCGCAATTGACCCTAAAACCGAAACCTTCCGTGAATTTCCCGAGTACGTAAAAAAGAACCTTGAACAGCATAAAGACAAAAAAATTGCAATGTTCTGTACCGGGGGCATTCGATGTGAAAAATCAACTTCATTACTTTTACAAGAAGGTTTTAATGAGGTTTACCATCTCAAAGGCGGTATTTTAAAATATCTAGAAGAAACACCACCGGAAGAAAGCCTCTGGGAAGGTGAATGTTTTGTCTTTGATGGGCGTACTGCTGTTACTCATGGCGTGGAAGAAGGACAGCACAGTAAATGCCATGCATGTGGATGGCCATTAACGCCTGAAGAAATTGAACTGCACAGCTATGAACATGGCGTATCTTGCAAGTACTGTATAGATAAAACAACAGAAAAACAGAAGGCAGGTTTCCGTATGCGTCAGTCTCAAATTGCTGCAGCAAAACGTAAACGTCTATAATTCTTTAATGTAATCTATATGTTAAAAACCGCATTAGTTTTGATGTGGTTTTTACGTTTTATCACATTCACTCGCAAACCCGCTATAGTTTTCTACATTTTCACTATCTGAAGCTTATTGTATTGCTCATTAATCTTGCTAATCTACACACTGTTAGGTTTTGTTACCTTCTATTCACCATAAAAAATTTATAAGTCTATAGATATTACTCTTATAGGCAAATATGTGAATAAAACCATTCAGATTCATTTGCAGGAAGGCCAGATTTATGGAAATTAGTGAGCATACTGAATATCCAGCTTCTTCAAGCATTCATTCTTTACAGTCTAATCAGATTCAGGCTGAGCTAGAAAAACAACCCCATATTTTTATAGTCTTATTAGGTGCAATGATCGGTATCATCTTTGCGCTGTTTATTGCCTATCATTTGGAAGGAATGTTTCTTTCCTTACTCTGTATTGGTACGCTGCCTTTGTGTTTTGCCTACTTCTTGCGAAAAGTCTATATTCATACTTTAGTCAATTATCAGGAATAAACTCATCTACTTACATGATTTAGACAGAATAAAATAAAAGATTGGTTTTCACTGCAAAGTATAAATACCTAAACTGAATGGCGTGAGCTGGTCTATGAATCTTGATGAGTGGGTTATTTCAATCATGGAACAGTTAGGCTATCTGGGAATAGCCTTACTGATGTTTCTGGACAACATTTTTCCTCCTATCCCTTCTGAAGTTATTATGCCGTCTGCCGGTTATGTGGCGTCAAAAGGTGAATTGCTTCTAGTGGGTATTATTATTGCTGGTAGCTGTGGTTCATTACTGGCAGCGGCCTTACTCTACTGGATTGGCAGAAAAATACCTCAAGACAGGCTGCTTGATCTGGTAGACCGGTACGGTAAATATCTTTTCATCAAGAGAGCTGATGTTATTAAAGCCTTGAAATGGTTTGAACATTATGGGCATCGGATTGTATTCTTGGGTCGCATGGTGCCTGCCGTACGCTCACTGATCAGCATTCCCGCAGGCATGAGCCGAATGCCATTCTGGAAGTTCATGCTTTATAGTGGGCTGGGCACAGTGATCTGGACGACATTTCTTGCATGTGTGGGTTTTTATCTGGGTGAAAATCAAGACAAGATGCATGCGCTGATGAGTAATGTCGGCAATATGGTCATGGCTATTGTTGTAATTATTGCACTCTGTTTTGTATTTAAGCGCTACTGGAAGAAAAAACATTTCTCTTAGCAGCATTTCTTATCATAGCTGAACTTTCACAGCTATAATTTTAGTCTGCTAAATTTTGACGAAATTCCCTGTGAATTATAACTATGCTCATGATAACTATCTGATTCTGGCAAAAAACTATAAAAAAACACCCTGCATGAGGGTGTTTTTCTTTGAGAGAAACTATTCTGGCGTATGGTACATCAGATAGAGTTCATTGAGATTCTCTGGAATTTCCTCTGCCAATTCATCCATCAACTGGCCATTACGACGGAAAGATTCCATCTGCGGATCTTCTTCATCAACGCCACTGAACACCATAATCGGCAAGGTTAAGTCTACCAGCTGATCTTCAAACTCTGGCGTAAACCAGGCTTCCTCATTTAAGAACATGGCATCGACAAAACCAACTGACCAGTCGCCCAAGCTGGATTCTACATCAGCTTCCTCAATTTCAAAGGGAAACTCGATACCCTCTTCATTGGCAAGATTTTGCTGAAGTGAAGTCAACCAGAGCTTAATTTGGGTAATAATTTCTGCTGGCACTTTCTTGTGATTATTATCAAACAGCTCTTCAAGCCAGCGATCAAACTTCGGGCCAACCGCAATAGCACATAAAAAACCGTGAGTTGCTGCAAAATCTAGACCATACTCATTTTGGTCACCATCTAGATACTCGCTCAACAGGTCTAAATCTAAAGCACTCATCTTGAATCCAAATTAATAAATTAAGCCTAGAATAGCATTTCTCGACGGGATGCCCAATCGGGTTTATTCGTCATCGTCGAGATCATCGTCATCAAAGTCGTAATCAAAATCTTTCAGTTCTCGTTCCAGGCGACGTTGAGCTAGCAGGTCATCGATCAGACGACGTTTTTCCAATGATTCTTTCGCGCTGATTTTACTCGACGCCTCATCAAAGCTGACATCATCATCACCGTAGTTATCATCTAATTCAAAATCTGTAGAAGACACTAAAACTACCTCGTAGTAGAAAAATGTGAATGGGCCTAGGCGCTATTTATCTTTCTTCATTTTAATTGTCAAGATTTATTTGTTTTTTTTGAGAATTCCAGTTAAATAACTCTTTTTTTTAACGGCAAAATTGTGTATTTATGGAGGACTAACTGAGTGATGGGTTTAACCTGACAAAATTTAGGCCATTCACTTGAAAAAAATAATTTTAGCCCAACATTCAACAATAATTGTGAAATGAAATCTATTTATAAAATCATGCTTGACTGATCAAATCAGAAAATTTTGATGCGATTTGTGCTATCATGCACGGTTTTTCACTGCCACAGATTCAACGAAGAGTAAGCAAAGATGAGCGATATGCATTCCCCTACTTCTCAAGTAGCGGCTCTGATTAGCCGAGGCAAAGAACAAGGTTACCTAACTTACGCTGAGGTTAACGATCATCTCCCAGACTCAATCACTGAAAGTGAACAGATTGAAGACATTATCCAGATGCTTCAGGATGTGGGTATTCCTGTACACGAACGTGCTCCTGAATCTGATGATGCGATGTTTGAGGATAACGCCGAAGCTGCCGATGAGGTAGCCGAAGAAGAAGCTGCAGCTGTTCTTGCTTCAGTTGAAAATGAGCCAGGCCGTACTACAGACCCTGTACGTATGTATATGCGCGAAATGGGTACTGTCGAGCTTTTAACCCGTGAAGGCGAGATTAGCATTGCTAAACGTATTGAAGAAGGTATTCGCGACGTTCTTCACTCTATTGCTTACTGGCCAAATGCAGTTGAAGTTGTATTAAAAGAATATAAAGATTATCAAGAAGGCGAACGTCGTCTGGCCGATATTCTTTCAGGCTATCTTGATCCGGAATCTGATGAAGAAATTCCTGAAGTGATAGAAGATGCTGTACTGGAAGAAGATGAAGATGAAACTGCTTCGAAATCGACCAAGGAAGTTAAACTTGATGACGATGAAGAAGAAGAGGAAGAATCTGAATCAGATGATGATTCAGAAGCAGATTCGGGCCCGGATCCTGAAATTGCCAAAGTTCGTTTCACCGAGCTTGAGACAGTCTGGCAAGAAACTAAGTCAGTAATTGAAAAGCATGGTCGTGATAGTGCAGAAGCAAAGGCTGCACTTGAGGCTCTGGCATCTGTATTTATGATGTTTAAGTTTACTCCGCGCCTATTTGATATTATTTCTGAAATGATTCGTGGTACGCATGAGCAAATCCGTACTTCCGAACGTGAAATTATGCGCTACGCAGTTCGTCGTGGCCGTATGGACCGTACCCAGTTCCGCACCTCCTTTCCAGGACAGGAGTCAAACCCGGGCTGGCTTGATGAACAAATGGCAAAAGCATCTCCAGATATTAAAGGTCATCTAGAAAAAGTTCGTCCTGATGTTTTGGCATTCCAGCAGAAGATTGCTGATATTGAGAAAGAACTTGGTCTGAACGTTATTGATATTAAAGATATCTCTAAACGTATGGCAATTGGTGAAGCTAAAGCTCGTCGTGCCAAAAAAGAGATGGTTGAGGCCAACTTGCGTCTGGTAATCTCGATTGCCAAAAAATATACCAACCGTGGACTGCAATTCCTGGATTTGATTCAGGAAGGTAATATTGGCCTGATGAAAGCCGTAGACAAGTTCGAATACCGTCGTGGCTATAAGTTCTCAACTTATGCTACCTGGTGGATTCGTCAGGCAATCACCCGCTCAATTGCCGATCAGGCACGTACCATCCGTATTCCGGTGCACATGATTGAAACAATTAACAAGATCAACCGTGTATCACGTCAGTTACTTCAGGAAATGGGCCGCGAGCCAACACCGGAAGAGCTGGGTGAACGTCTGGAAATGGATGAGGTGAAGGTACGTAAGGTACTTAAAATTGCCAAAGAACCGATTTCAATGGAAACACCAATTGGTGATGATGAAGACTCGCATCTAGGAGATTTCATTGAAGACCAGAACATTACCTCTCCGGTAGACGCTGCAACTTCAGAAGGGTTAAAAGAAGCAACACGTGAAGTTTTAGAAAACTTAACCGAACGTGAAGCTAAAGTTCTGAAAATGCGCTTTGGTATCGACATGCCAACTGACCATACATTAGAAGAAGTGGGTAAACAGTTCGACGTTACCCGCGAACGTATCCGTCAGATTGAAGCCAAAGCTTTACGTAAATTGCGTCATCCATCCCGCTCTGAGCACTTACGTTCATTCCTGGAAAATGACTAACCGGGCTGGGACCGGTTTGAAATATAACCCGCTGCCCTCATATTTTAACTAACTGTTCAAGACGCCTGCTTCAGCAGGCGTTTTCTATCATTTTGAGGTGTCTTATGCTTGACCGTACCCCATCGCGTGAGCTGCGTGAAGAACTTTGGGTTTTCCCGATGGATTATCCTATCAAGCTCATCGGCAATGCTGGCGATGAACTGCGCATAGCAGTAATTGAAATTCTGCTTAAACATTTCCCTGATTTTGATGAAGCAACCTTAAAGATACAACCATCACGTACAGGAAAATACCACTCTCTTACTGCCCAGTTACGTTTTGATGAACTGGAGCAGGTTCATGCACTTTATGCAGACCTGGCCGCTTGCCCTTATATTAAAACCGCGCTTTAATTCAAAACCAGATATGAACAATATCTGGTTTTTTACTTTCTGATAGGGTCATTTTACTATGGCGGAACAAGTAACTGAATCTAAGCCCGCATTAACTGTACGCTGTTTTAAAGGATTACAGGACTATACCCCAACTTTTGAAGCCATGAAGCGCTTCACCGAGCAGCGGGATAAAGATACGCCCGATGAATTATGGTTATTGCAGCATAATAATGTTCTTACTCAGGGACAGGCTGGGAAACCTGAACATATCCTCCAGCGTCCAGATATGCCAGTAGTGCAGAGTGATCGTGGCGGTCAGGTAACCTGGCATGGCCCAGGTCAGCTAGTAGCTTATTTCATGTTTGATTTGAATCGATTGAAATGGAACGTGCGTACGCTGGTCAGTTTTGCCGAACAGTTCATGATCGATCTGCTTAAAAAGTATGGAATTGAAGCATATGCCAAGCCAGATGCGCCGGGTGTCTATGTTGCTGACCGTAAAATCGGTTCTTTGGGATTCAAGATTCGTCGTGGCCGTAGCTATCATGGACTGGCATTAAATATTGACTGTCAACTGGACGGCTTTCATTGTATTAACCCTTGTGGTTATGCCGGTCTGGAAATGGTAAGGTTAAATGATCTGCTTGATGACTACCCTACCTTTGAAAAACTGTGCCAGGACTTCATTGAATATCTGGACAACACCCATTACTTTAGTGAACTGCAAGTCAATAATGAATAAATGACTTTGCGAATGTTATAAAATACATTAGAGTATTTACTCTAAATAATAATATTTTTCAATAAAGGGATAAGCGAGTGATTTCTATAAACTCTGTAAAACCCGCTTTGCAGCAGGCTTATGTCAGGCTGATGATGGATATCATTGGACGCGGACTGGTCATGGCCAGTCAGGTTGATCATGAAATTCAGCAGGAAGTTGCAAAATTTCCAGAAGGATTTGTGTTGTCGATGACCGTATATCCAAATGGTCCGGCCTTTGTGGCACAAGTGACAGCAGAACGGCAACTTAAACTGTTAAATGATTTTAATGGCAAACCCGACCTGACTATCATGTTTAAACACCTGAGTCATGCATTTTTAGTTTTTTCCTTTCAGGAAAGTACTGCACAATCGTTTGCGAATGACCGTATGGTTGCCGATGGCGATGTAAGTTATGCAATTCGTCTGGTACGTTGCCTCAACAAAATGGAATCTCTGATCTTGCCAAAACTGGTTGCAGAGTTTGCAGTAAAACAATATCCGGCCAAACTTGGCTTAAAAGAAAAACTTAGTGGCGCCACCAATATTTATTTAAAAGTTGCCCAGTCCTATTTCAAACGGAGTACTTAACATGGCTAAACCTTATTATGAATTTTTCTGTCCAGTTAAAGTAATTGCAGGAAATGCCGCGTTAGAACATATTCCTTTTGAACTGGCTACTTTAGGCGCCAAGCGACCAATGATCATCACTGATAAAGGCGTACGGGCCAATAATTTGTTACAGCCGATTGAAGCAGCTTTTGAGTCAACTGACGCTGTGATTGGATGTATTTTTGATGATGTGCCACCGGATTCAAGTCTGCAGACTGTGCGTAATGCGGCACAGGCATACCGTGACAATAACTGTGATGCCATCATTGCTGTTGGTGGCGGTTCAGTGATCGACACCTCCAAAGCTACCAATATTTTAGTCTCTGAAGGTGGCGATGACCTGCTGAAATATTCCGGTGCACACAATCTGCCGAAAGCTTTAAAGCCATTTTTTGTAATTCCTACTACTTCAGGTACAGGTTCTGAAGTAACCATGGTAGCTGTTGTATCTGACACAGAAAAGAATGTGAAACTGGCTTTTGCTTCTTATTATCTGATGCCACATGCAGCTATTCTTGACCCGCGCATGACTTCCAGTTTGCCCCCCCATCTGACGGCCATGACCGGTATGGACGCACTTACACACTGTGTCGAGGCATACACCTGTCTCGCCTCCAATCCTCTAAGTGATGCTTATGCTGTCGCCGGTATCAAAAAAATCAGTGAAAACCTGTTTAAAGTTCTGGATCAGCCCAATAATGCACAAGGTCGTCTGGAATTGGCACAAGCCTCTACCATGGCTGGTATTGCATTTTCTAACTCTATGGTCGGTCTGGTTCACTCGCTTGGGCATGCACTGGGCGCGGTAGCTCATTTACCGCATGGTTTATGTATGAATCTGTTTCTGCCTTATGTACTGGAATATAACAAAAGCATTAATGGCAATAAAATCGGTGAGCTGCTGTTACCGCTTGCAGGTGCAGATACCTATGCCCAGACACCAGCAGAGCTGCGTGCAGACAAAGCTATTGCAACTATCCTGACCATGCGTGACCATCTATATAGCCTGACTAAACTCCCGAGAACCCTACGTGAAACTGGTAAAGTCACTGAAGAACAGCTCGATGAGGTGGCAGAAAAAGCCTTAAATGATGGCTCGATTATCTTTAATCCGAAAGAAGCCACTCTAGATGACCTGCGTGCGATTTTACAAAAAGCTTGGTAAAGGCTGGTTTATATAACTTTTGCGTCCAAAATTTAGACCAATTTTGGACGTTTTTCTTTTAAAACAGAAGACGACCTATCTGGGTAATATTTTAACTAACCAAAAAAATGCTAAAAAATCCTGCAAAGCTACTGACAATATAAATCATTTAAGATAGATTGGCGCGCACTTTGCTTTATTTCGTAGGGGGGATCGTTCGTCTCAAACGATCCTTAAATATAGCTGATCCTTGATCAACGATTATGAGGATAACGCCGTTGACTAATTTCACTGGGACGCAATCGGCAGCCAAACTGCAAAAAACGCTAGGCCTCTGGCACATTATTATTATTGGTTTGGCCTATATTCAGCCTATGACCTTGTTTGATACATTCGGTCTGGTATCTGAAGAAAGTCATTATCATGTACCTACTTCCTACATTATTGCCCTGATCGCAATTCTGTTTACCTCGATCAGTTATGGTCATATGATCCGTCGCTATCCGTCTTCCGGGTCTGCATATACTTATGCCCAGAAATCCATTCATCCGAATGTCGGCTTTATGGTGGGCTGGTCATCCTGGTTAGACTATTTATTGTCACCGATGGTAAATATTATTCTGGCGGTCATTTATCTGGAAGCTTTATTTCCGGATGTGAATCACTGGGTATGGGTAATAGGCTTAACTGCCTTTATGACCGGTGTAAATCTGCGTGGTGCCAGATTTGTAGCGAATTTCAATAGTATAATCGTGTTTATACAGTTGGGCGTAATTGCCTATTTCACCTGGATGGTCTACAACCTCCTGATCGGTGGAGTAAATGCTGATGGTACTCTGGTCAATGCAAAATACCAGTTATGGAGTCTGGAACCGTTCTGGAACGAGATGACTAGCCTGGGTGCTTTAATTACCGGTGCAACTTTACTCTGCTTCTCATTTACCGGTTTTGACTCCTTAAGCTCACTGGCTGAAGAAACAAAAGATACTGAACGCACTTTGCCTAAAGCAATTTTCCTGACAGCTTTAATTGCAGGTGTGATCTTTATTATCAGCACCTACTTCATGCAAATCTATTTCCCGAATGATCCGAAGACTTACTTTGAAGATGTAGCGGCAACCCAGCCAGATATCCTGCAAGCTGTAGGCGGCGTGGCTTTCAAGACTGTTGTCCTTTATTTTGCAATTGTAACAGTCATGGCTTCAGGAATTTCAGCACATGCTGGCGTATCCCGCTTGATGTATGTCATGGGACGTGATGGAGTAATTAATAAAAAGATCTTTGGTCATATCAGTCCTAAAAGCTTCACTCCGTCTTACAATATTATGATTGTAGGTGCAGTTGCCTTAACTGCTGGGTTCATGGACCTGGATATTGTGATCTCAATGATCAGCTTTGGTGCGCTGACAGCATTTACATTTGTCAATCTGTCCGTAATTTCGCGTTACGCACTACGTGATGGCCGCAGCAAGAACCTCAAAGATATTTTTAACTTTGTAGTTATTCCAATGCTCGGTTTTATCAGCATTTTTGCAATGTGGCTAGAGATTGAAGAAACAGCATTGAAATATGGTTTATGGTGGGCCATGTTTGGTATTTTATACTTAGGTTATAAAACTAAAGGCTTTAAATACCCTGCTCCACAGCATAATGAATATGATGATCGCTGATCATAAAATATAAGAAAAGGAGGCGCATTGAGCGCCTCTTTTTTATAGGTTAATTTAGGTTAAAGCGGTTGAAACCCCTGCTGGCGCCATGCTTCATATACAATAACAGCAGTCGCATTTGATAAATTTAAACTGCGTGATTCGGGTGCCATTGGTAAACGAATCCAATGCTGTTCTGGAAACATCAGGCGTACCTGCTCAGGCAAACCACGAGTTTCCGGCCCCATCAGCAAAGCTACCGGACGGTTAAGATCAGCAGTATGCGGCGTTTCAAAGCCTTTAGTGGTTAATGGATAAACCGCATCTATACCAATTCCTTTGGTCTGCAAGTGTGCAAGGCATTCTTCAATATTTTCCCAGATCTGCATACGAGCCCATTCATGATAATCCAGCCCTGCACGTTTAAGCTTTTTATCATCAAGTTCAAAACCTAACGGTTTCACCAAATGCAGTTGAGCGCCAGTATTGGCACACAAACGGATAATATTTCCTGTATTTGCAGGAATTTCGGGCTCAAATAACACAACATGAATCACAAATATCTACTCTTTAAAATGGTACAGTTAAGTATTACTGCCACTGCAACTGTTCACGTAAACGAACAACTTCACCAATGATCGTTAAGGTCGGAGCCTGAATCTGATGTTCTGAAACTTTAGAGACAATATCTGCCAATGTGCCGATTACTACTTTCTGCTCTGGTGTAGTACCTTTAGAAACGAGTGCAACCGGCATATCTGGGCGCTGGCCATGTTCTATCAGTCTTTCACAGATTTTCTCAAGTCCTACCAGACCCATATATAGTACTAGTGTCTGATTCTCATACACCAGCTCTGACCATGGCAGTTCCGGTGAACCTTCCTTTAAATGCCCCGTCAAAAAACGTACACTTTGAGCATAATCGCGATGAGTTAATGGAATACCGGCGTAAGCAGAGCAACCAGATGCCGCAGTAATACCCGGCACGACCTGAAATGCGATACCTGCTGCAAACAGCTCTTCAATTTCCTCACCTCCACGTCCAAAAATAAACGGGTCACCTCCCTTAAGACGGCAAACCCGCTTTCCTTGTTGTGCGTACTTTACCAATAAGGCATTAATTCCTTCTTGCGGTACGGCATGGTGGGAACGCGCTTTACCAACATACACCTTTTCTGCATCACGTCGGCAAAGTTCCAGAATAGGTCCAGAGACCAGACGGTCATAAATGACTACATCGGCCTGTTGCATCAAACGCAGGGCCTTTAAAGTAAGTAATTCTGGATCACCGGGACCTGCCCCGACCAGGTAGACCTCACCTTTTGGCGTTTTCCAGGTTGAGAGGGCCTGCTCGATTAGCTGCTCTGCATCGGTCAACCTGTCATTAAACACCTGTTCTTTAAGCGGACTGGCATACAACTCTTCCCAAAATATTCGGCGCTCATCAGGATTGACTATTACTTCCTTAACGCGACTACGCCATTTTCCAGAGAATTCAGCCAGTTTACCCATTCCATAGGGAATAGCCGCTTCGAGCTGGGTTCGAATCTGGCGCGATAATACTGGTGATGTCCCGTTACTGGCAATCGATATTACCAAGGGTGAACGGTCAATAATTGCTGGCACCATAAAACGGCAATGTGGAGGGTCATCGACACTGTTCACTAAAACATGATCTGTCTCACAGTCCAGAAAAACCTGCCGGTTTACCTCTGCAACATTAGTTGCGGCAATAACCAGACGATACTGCTTTAATTTAATATCAGCCGGATAACTTAGTGCAATATGCTGTCCGGCTGTTTGCATGACAATCTCTGCCAGTGCCGGGTCAATATCGGGTGCCAGTACATCAATGATGGCACCTGCCTGAGAGAGCAAGACCGCTTTGCGGTAAGCAATCTTTCCTCCTCCTACAATCAGACAAGGTTGCTGCTGCAACTTTAAAGAGATTGGAAAAATATCCACAAATTTTACCCTCATATCACTGCAATATTTTATCATCATCCCTTTGAACCGGGATGTTAAAAAGTAAATAAATAGCAAAAAACTTGCCATTTTTGGTTTATCAGCTGGTGCAAAATGGATAAAGCTTGAACTCAATTTGGATAGTCAAATTTCCTGATGATGTCGATGATAGATCTAATTATTCAGGAGATTACTATCATGGCTGGATCTTATATTGACGTCCAAACAGCAACAGGTTCGTTTAAAGCATATCTTTCCGTTCCAGAAGCAGGCCAAGGCCCAGGCCTGATTTTGTGCCAGGAAATCTTTGGTGTAAATGAAGTGATGCGCCAAAAAGCAGACTTTCTGGCGGAAGAAGGTTACACCGTAATCGTGCCAGACTTATTCTGGCGCATTCAGCCTAATGTTGAACTCGGTTATACCGATGACGATTGCCAGAGAGCATTCGACTTATATACCAAGTTTGATCAAGACACAGGTATTGAAGATATTCAGTCTACTATCAATACCCTTAAACACTTAGAAACTGTAAATCAGGAAACAGGTATAGGTTTAGTCGGTTATTGCTTAGGCGGGAAACTCGCTTATCTGGCTGCTTGCCGTATTCCGGAATTAGGTTGTGCAGTGTCGTACTACGGCGTAGGTATTGAACAGAATCTTGATGAAGCGAAGAATATCAACTCTAAGCTAGTTTTGCATTTTGCAAAACTTGACCAATTCTGTGATACCAACACACGGGAAAAAATTCTTTCTGCATTAAAAGATAATACAAAGATCGAAACCTATGTCTACCCAGGCGTAGATCATGCATTTGCTCGTCCGAACAGTATGCACTATGACAAACCAAGTGCATTAATGGCACATGAGCGCAGTATTACGGCACTCCGCAAAGCGATTGGTCCACACTATGACCTCGCTGCCCTATGGGAAGAACACGTCCGTTTCGAATTTGATACGCGAAATGTGCCAGATACGATGGCAACCATGGTTGCTGAACCTTATGTAAATCATATCCCAACCTTAACAGGTGGTGTGGGTTATAAACAACTTGCACGCTTTTATCAGTATCACTTTATACATAACAATCCGAAAGACATGAAATTAACTCCAATTTCACGCACTGTCGGCTCTACGCAAGTGGTGGATGAATTCATCATGAGCTTTACCCATGATGAAGAAATCGATTGGTTAATTCCAGGAATTAAGCCAACAGGCAAATATGTCGAGATTCCGATGCTCGGAATTATCAAATTCCGTGGACCAAAACTTTGCCATGAGCATATCTACTGGGATCAGGCAAGCCTGCTTGTACAAATCGGGGTACTAGACCCAACCGGCCTACCAGTTGCAGGTATTGAAACTGCGAAGAAACTTCTGGATGAAACGCTCCCCTCAAATGAATTGATGCCCACTTGGCCGTCAAGTGAAAACAAACCTGTTGGCGAATAAGGAATAAGGTTCTGACTCTTCGAGCCTCTATGAAGGAATATGATTATGCTGAATGTAATGACCCCAGTAATACAACTTGAACCACGGTCACTTCGCCAACTACTTGGTCAATACGCCACAGGTATTACGGTAGTGACTGCCCTGGATGTGAATCAAAGAAAAATAGGAATGACAGCCAACTCCTTCACATCAGTTTCACTTGATCCCCCGCTTATTCTCTGGAATATCGTAAAGTCAGCAACCCATTTTGAAGATTTCAAACAGGCAGAATACTTTGCAATCAATATTCTTAATGAAGATCAGTATTTAGAATCAAAACATTTTTCTAAATCTGCGGATGACAAATTCGAAGGACTTGATGATGTAGATGAGTACATGGGCATACCAATTTTAAACAAGTCCCTCACGACTTTTGTGTGTCGTCAGTATGAACTGCATGAAGCGGGTGATCATTACATCATCGTTGGTCAAATTGAAGCGTGCCGCAATCAAATGGGTAATCCACTGGTATTCCATAACGGACAGTATAAACAGGCTAATGTACACCAGGCTTTTGCTGGTGTGTAACCCGGCTCATTTGTTTAAAGGATTTTTAGAATGAAACAACATCACTTTTTTAAAGATAACCGGTTTTTATTAGGTTCATTTGCTTCAAACTGTTCAGGTGGCATGACCGTTTCAACACTTGAAGATCGTTGGAATGCAAGTTGGGAGAAGAATTTAGAACTTGGTAAAATGCTGGATGAGGCAGGGATTGACTTCATGCTACCGATTGCACGCTTTACTGGCTATGGGGGGCAGACAGATTTCCAGGGTACAATTTTGGAAACCATGACGTGGGCAGCTGCTTTACTAGCCTTGACAAAAGATATTACTGTCTTGGCAACAATTCAGACAGTACCTAACCATCCTGTAGTTGTTGCCAAACAGATTGCAACATTATCTGAAATCAGCCAAGGTCGTATTGGTTTAAATATTGTCGCCGGATGGAACAAACCTGAATATGAAGCTTTAGGATTATATTTACCCGATGACCATGAAACACGCTATGGGTATGCACAAGACTGGTACGATTTAATTAAAAAAGTATGGACCAGTGAAGAAAAATTTGATTTCGAAAGTAAGTTTTTCAAAACTAAAGGAACTTATGGAAAACCGAAACTCCTAGTCCACCCTCCAATTTTTAATGCAGCAGGCTCTAAAAATGGTCGTGAGTTTGCAGTAAACAATGCAGACTTCCTGTTTACGCCAGCCTCTGATTTGGGCCGGAGTAAAACTGAAATTGAAGAATTAAAACAAACAGGTCTTAAAGTGAATCGCAAGGTTAATGTGATGACCTTTTCACACGTGATTTGCCGTCCAACGCAAGAAGAAGCCCAGGCTGAATGGGATCGTCAACTCAACAATGCCGACGTGGTAGCTGTCGATAACTTGATGAGTCTAATGTTCGCGCATGCTCAAAGTTTTCCAAAAGAAGTTCAACAATCGATTCGTGAGGTCATGAGTGTTGGCCATGGGGGTTTTCCTCTGCTAGGGACCCCAGAACACGTTGCTCAAGGCATTATTGACTTACATAAAGCAGGCTTCAGGGGTACAACGCTTTCTTTCCTTGATTATAGCCGCGAGTTTCCATACTTCCGTGACCATGTTTTACCCATACTGGAAAAATATAATATTCGTTAACCCCCTAAACCGACACATTTACTGTCGGTTTATTTTTTTAAGGAGGATTTTATTGTGAAATTTTTATTACATGAGTTAAGTGCAGGTGTCTTATGCTGCTTTCTTACGACAACTACATTGGCGGCTAATTGGAGCAATACCTCTTTAGTAGCCAGTTATGGAAGAGACTTTTCTGAACCTTTTAAAAATGATGCACAAGGTAATGCGATTGATATTGAAAAGTACATATTTAGTTTGGTTCACTTAAGTGGCTATACCTATGGGACCAATTTTTTCCAATTAAATATGCACCAATCATCCAATGAGCCGAATACCAATAAAGCATCTGGTCATGGAGCTCAAGAAGCTTATGTTATTTATCGGCACACCTTGGATATTCCAAGTATTACACAACACAAAATCGAAGATTCTGCCTGGTTAAAAAGCTATGGCTTCACTGTTGGTTTTGACTGGAATACCAAAAATGATGACTATGGTTCTAATCGTCAAATGTATGTTGCCGGTCCAAGTATCACCCTAAATGTACCTGGTTATTTAAATCTAAGTTTACTGGGCTATTATGAAAGCAATGATGCCAATGTTTTAACCAGTAAATACACGTATGATCCATATCTTGCCTTACAAGTACTTTGGGATTTTCCAGTAATGCAAAGTAATTGGAATTATCAGGGAATTGGTGTTTGGATGAGTCCTAAAGGCAAAAATGAAACCGGTGGCAAGACGGCAAGTGAAATTTTTGTCGATATGTCACTCATGTATTCTTTATTGAAAGACAAATCTGTTCACCAGCCAAAATTGAAAGCTGGAGTTGCCTATCAATACTGGAAAAACAAGTATGGTAATAATGAATCAGGGGTAGCAGGACGGGGAGCAACAGCAAGTAGCCCCATGCTTCGACTTGCCTATCACTTTTAAATGATAACTTACCTGCACTCTAATGAATTACCAGATCAGTATTTTTATATTATTTTGATTTAAATAATTTTATTTAAGATGAGATAAAACACAAAAGCAAAGATTATGGATTGATTTTTGCATAGAGAATATCAGCAAGCTAAGGATAGAGGTAATTATGTATAGTCAGCAACATAAGTCTATTTCTAGAATTCAGTCTCACACGCAGAATATTCATGATGCCAGGCACTGTCTTGATTTAATTATTGGTCCACATGATTTAGTTGACTCGAATAAATATGAACCTCTAGATTTTAGTTTTCATGGTTCACAGATCGGTCGTATGATTATTGGTGACTTAACTTACGGTAAAGATATTATTTTTAAAACCCATGACCAAGAGGATATGAACTATTTTTGTATTACGCGCCCTAAAAATGGACGTCCCTTATTTAAAAAAGATGGTGCTATTTTCTATGCATGTCATGATCAGGCTTCAATTGTTTCTCCTGAAGATAAATTTGAATTAATCATCGATAAAAACTGTATTCAAACCTTCATTTCTTTTTCAAAAACTTTTGTTGAAAAAATCTTATCCGATTTAATTTCTCAACCCGTAATACAACCTCTTATTTTTGAGAATGTAATGGATAGTCACAATCCCAAAATTAAAGCCTGGTGGGATTTAATCGATAGCATTAAGAACTTTACGCATAATTTTACCAATGCCTCTTTCTTTCAAGAAATGCGGTCAGATTTTAAATATATTATTGTCAAATCATTATTATTGTCACAGCCAAACAATTACAGTGATTTGATTTATAAAAATACTCTGGACTACCCCGATTTTCTTAATCGGTTATTAGAATTTATTCAAAAAAATATACAGCAAAAAATTGAAATTTCAGATCTGGAATACGCTTCGGGTTTAAGTAAAAAGAAATTAAATACAATTTTTAAAAAATATTTAAAATGCAGTCCAAATGCTTATATTCGACATTATCGACTTAAATGTATTTATAATGAAATTTCCCAATCAAGCTATAAAATTAATATTACTGAGATTGCATACAAATGGGGAGTTACGCATTTAGGTCGCTGTTCTATTGAATATAAACAAGCATTTGGTGAAAAACCTAGCGAGACTTTAAAAAAAACTATGGAACGATAATTAGCATGTCATAACTTGCGTATTAATTTTAATTTATTAGTTCATAAAAAAGCTAAATCAGATGATTTAGCTTTTTGAATTGATTAATTAATCAATAAATTCTTGTCCGCCCATATATGGACGTAATACCTCAGGAATTTCAATCGAGCCATCGGCACGTTGGTAATTTTCCATCACAGCCAATAGCGTACGTCCAACAGCCAAACCTGAACCATTTAATGTATGCACAAATTCGGTTTTTTTCTGGTCTACACGGTAGCGAGCCTTCATACGGCGAGCCTGAAAATCCCCCATATTAGAACAAGAGGAAATCTCGCGATAGGTATTTTGGCTAGGCACCCAAACTTCCAGATCATAGGTTTTAGTGGCACCAAAGCCCATATCTCCACCACATAGCAAAATTTTGCGATATGGTAAACCCAGTGCCTGCAAAATGCCCTCTGCATGGGCGGTAAGTTCTTCAAGTGCCTGCATGGATGTTTCAGGCTTAACGATCTGTACCATTTCCACTTTATCAAACTGATGCTGGCGGATCAGGCCTCGGGTATCACGGCCATAAGAACCGGCTTCACTACGAAAACATGGCGTGTGCGCTGCATATTTCAATGGAAGGCGAGCAGTATCAATAATCTCGTCACGCACAAAATTCGTTACAGGTACTTCTGCAGTCGGGATCAGGTAATATTCTTTTTCCCCCTGCAATTTGAATAGGTCTTCTTCAAATTTTGGTAGCTGGCCTGTGCCACGCAGGGAATCAGCATTTACCAGATAAGGCACATACGCTTCGGTATACCCGTTTTTAAGGGTGTGCGTATCAAGCATAAACTGGGTTAAAGCACGTTGCAGCCGCGCCAGAGGACCTTTAAGTACACTAAAACGTGAGCCGGTTAATTTGGTGGCAGTTTCAAACTCCAGTCCACCCATCCACTCGCCCAGGTCTGTATGATCCTTGATTTCAAAGTCAAACTGACGTGGAGTACCCCATGTTAAAATTTCAACATTGTCACTTTCATCTTTGCCTGCTGGTACAGACTCATCTGGCAGGTTAGGAATATTCATTGATTTGGTTTCAAGCTCGGCTTGCAGTTCAGCCAGTGCCAGTTCAGCAGCTTTGATTTCATCACCAATTGCTGACATACGTGCCATAATCTCTGATGCGTCTTCACCTGCTTTTTTAAGCTGACCAACCTGCTTTGCTCCGGCATTACGTTCTGCCTGCAAATTTTCAGTCTTCTGCTGGATTTCCTTACGGCGCACTTCCAGAGCTGCCCATTCTTCCACATCAAGCTGAACACCGCGTTTTGCCAATGCTAAATTTACAGCCTCAATATTATTTCTGAGTAATTTCGGGTCAATCATAGCCAATCATAAATAAGGTAAAAAACTGGCTATAGTGTAAGCTCTTCAAGGCAAAAAATACAGACAGCACAGGAAGTTGTTCGGATGATTCGCATAATAAGCCCATAATTTCAACTATAGTGCCCTTCCTTTCTATAGCGGATATATAAGAAAAACTGTAATAAAAAAGCTGCCACAAGGCAGCTTTTTAAATTTAAAAGAATTTATTTACTGGTCAATAATATCGGTGCCTTTTGGTGGAGTGAAATTAAAGGTAGAGGCCGGAATAGAAGCATTAACTTTTACATTGCTAAATTTTACATAGGTGGTCTGGCCAAGTGAATCTTCTAAAATCATCAGGCTTGGAGCTTTGTTGGTACCAAAGCTAATAGTCAGGCTCTGAAAAGCCCCTTCATTATTCTTTGGATAAAGGGTGTAATAGGTTTTGGCTTTATTTGGTTGCGTTACCCGATAAGACTGCATAATTTGGCTGGTATTACCAGAGAGCAGTAACGCTGGTGTATTTGAGACCTGTTCATCTAAAGACTGACGGACTGCCTGCTGAAGATCGGGGTCATAAATCCAGACTGTTTTACCGGTAGTAACAATTGTCTGTTTAGACGGGCTGCTGGTTTCCCAGAAAAATTTTCCAGGACGCTCAACTTTCATTGTACCTTTAAAGGTTTGGTTCATATGTTGAGCTGTCAGGCCTTTCTGCTTTTTAGGCGCATTGCCACTAACTTTAGTGGTCTGTTCAAAATTGGCGCTCAGACTTTGTATACCTTTGAGCTGCTGAACCAGATTTGCAGTTGCCTGCTGCTCCGATGCCGCCACAGGCGCAGCGATAACAGAGGTACTGATTACTGGCGCCAAGGTGGCTGCACCCACTGTCATAGCACATATGGTTTTACGAAGCATATTCATATAATCACCTTTATATTTGCCTGATCTCATTTATTTGAGTTTCATCTTAACTGACAAACTCTGCCCTAATCATTGAGAATATAAGATATTTTGTTATGTTCTTCATGCAGTTTGTTGAAATTTATCCATCATAATGAAGATTTTTTCTATAACTTTAGATATAAAAAAAGCCCACATTTATAGTGGGCTTTTCTCAAACAGTTTAAACTTATACAGCTTCAACTGTTACGTAGCGACGGCCAAATTGACCTTTCACTTCGAATTTTACTACGCCATCAGCAGTAGCAAATAAAGTATGGTCACGGCCCATACCTACATTTGCACCAGCGTGGAATTCTGTACCACGTTGACGAACGATGATGTTACCAGCAGTCACAGTTTGACCACCATAAATTTTAACACCTAACATTTTTGGGTTTGAATCACGACCGTTACGTGTCGAACCACCGGCTTTTTTGTGAGCCATGTCTCTTACTCCTCGTAATTAGCCTGAAATACCAGTAATTTTCAACTCGGTAAACCATTGACGGTGACCTTGTTGTTTACGGTAATGTTTACGACGACGCATTTTGATGATGCGGATTTTGTCGTGACGACCATGGCCAACTACTTCTGCAGTTACTTTAGCGCCAGCGACTACTGGAGCACCGATTTGAATGCTTTCGCCGTTCACAACCATTAGTACGTCATCAAACGTAATAGTTGAGCCAGTTTCAGCTTTCAACAATTCAACTTTAAGGGTTTCACCCTCAACTACACGGTGCTGTTTACCACCGCTTTGGATTACTGCGTACATGATGTACTCCAATCATGCCCGTGTCGTCGTGCCGGCAAAGGGATATACCGATCTTAAGACGAGCGCCACTGGGGTTATACAAGGCCAAAGATTTTAAGTGAAAACCGATCAAACAACAAGTAATTTACCCAAAATATTCAGACGACATTTGTATACACACTATTCTTTTTCCCTTACCGGTATTTTCAGTGATTTTTCTTTGCATTTTTAAGGCCACGCTGTATCTTGTCTGGCGCAACAGCATCATGGCAGCAGTTCTTTAGAAGAATATACTCAAAGGCAGCGGACCTTAAACTAAAGGCTCCCGTCTGGTTTAAGCCCTAGAATTTTGGCTACCTTCCTGGCTGCTTTAGGATACAATAGCTTTAATTTTTTAAGTATCAGCTATCTAAAAGCTGGTTACGGTGTTTAGACGTCTCACTGTTTAACTGTGCATCCGATTACTTTCGCAAGAGGTTCTTCTTCATATGGCCATCGATTTCAAGCAAGATATTCTCGCTCCTGTTGCTCAAGATTTTGCAGCGATGGACCAGTTTATTAATGAAGGAATCAGCTCCAAGGTCGCACTGGTCATGTCAGTCAGCAAGCATGTCGTTGAAGCAGGTGGAAAGCGCATGCGTCCGATTATGTGCTTGCTGGCCGCTTATGCCTGTGGTGAAACCAATTTAAAGCATGCACAGAAGCTGGCGGCCATTATTGAAATGCTGCATACGGCGACTCTGGTACATGATGATGTGGTAGATGAGTCTGGCTTACGCCGTGGCAGACCAACAGCAAATGCGACATGGAATAACCAGACTGCGGTACTGGTGGGGGATTTTCTGATTGCCCGGGCATTTGATCTGCTGGTTGATCTGGACAATATGATCCTGTTAAAGGACTTCTCTACAGGAACCTGTGAGATTGCTGAGGGTGAAGTATTGCAGTTGCAGGCACAGCATCAGCCAGATACAACAGAAGATATTTATTTACAGATTATTCACGGTAAAACCTCACGGTTGTTCGAACTGGCGACCGAAGGCGCTGCAATACTGGCAGGCAAACCTGAATACCGTGAACCTTTACGTCGTTTTGCCGGACACTTTGGCAATGCTTTTCAGATTATTGATGATATTCTGGATTACACTTCAGATGCTGATACGCTCGGCAAAAATATTGGCGATGACTTGATGGAAGGCAAACCCACCCTGCCGCTGATTGCAGCAATGCAAAATACTCAAGGTGAACAGCGCGACCTGATCCGTCGCAGCATTGCCACTGGCGGTACTTCACAGCTTGAACAAGTTATTGCGATTGTACAAAATTCGGGAGCGCTGGATTATTGCCATAAGCGTGCTACTGAAGAAACCGAGCGAGCATTACAGGCACTAGAAATATTACCTGAGAGTACTTACCGGCAGGCGCTGGTTAACTTGACCCGCTTAGCTTTAGACCGAATCCAATAATATTATTAAAAATTTTATGCATTTAAACTTTCAAGATCTTTTTCTCAGAATGCACCAGCAGCTTGAGCAACCTCAAGCTGTATTAGATGAAAATATTCTTATTGAGCTGGTTAACCGCCTACGCCCCGCTGATACCAAAAATACCGAAGAAATTGAAAGAAAATTTCAGGCATTTATTCAGTCGCTTTTAATTACACCGGCTGCTGCCTGTACATTTCAAACTTTTGTTCTACGTATTATTAATCATTACCGGCAAACCGCACTTTATGCTGACAGCGGCATTTTATCGTTAGATGGCTTCTGGAATCAGTTTACCCAGCGTTTAGGTGCACACTTTTTGCCGCTGATCAATGATGAAACCCAGCTGACCGATCTGCTGCACCGTGTCTTTCATCAGCGTACCGACAAATACTGGCTAGAAAATATTGATAGCCAGGACTGGCAGCTGTTCTTTAGCTTGATTAGCCGCAGTAATGGCAATATGGCAGAGAAGCAGTCAGTCCGTGATGAAATGATCCGCGCGATTACCGTTTTATCTTACCGGATTAGTGGTATTGGACTCTATCCGGAGTTTATTAATGCCTATCCTGAACTGACCGAATACGAATCCCCCTTTCTGGTCCAGAATCGGGAAGTCGTGGAATTTATTGTCCGCTATAAAAAGCTGCTTCAAAATCTGGACCAGTTTGCCGTGATGGAGCCACCAGATGCATCACAGGCATTTGTGATGTTTGAACAGTGCCGGGATGTCGTGCTCAAGATTCGCCGGTCTACCAAGCGTATTGGGGTAAGTTTAAGCCTCGCCTATCTGCTTTCCCTGCTTGAGCAATGTGTGGACCGGATTGAATTGCTGCTGCATATCGTCACTGTAGAAGATATTTATACTTATGATGCACTCAGCCAGCTGCTGAGTGAGCTGGTCAAGGCACATTATAGTGAAAAAAGTGTACGGGCTTTATTGACCACTACCAGTGAGCTGATTGCCTTACAGGTAACTGAGAATGCCAGCCGAACCGGTGAGCATTATGTAAGTACCGATAAAAAGGGCTTTTTTTCAATGTATAAGGCCGCAGCAGGTGCAGGGGTAATTATTGCCACAATGGCAACCCTTAAAATCCTGATGGCGCGTCTGGCCATGGCTCCGCTCATGCAGGCCTTTATGTTCAGCATGAATTACTCTTTAGGCTTCGTACTGATTCATGTCTTGCATTTTACAGTAGCGACCAAACAGCCAGCTATGACCGCAGCAGCGCTCGCTGCCACGGTACAGCATAAGAAAGGCTCTCGCACCGCACAAATTGCAGAACTGGCAGCCCTGATTATTAATATTATCCGGACTCAGTTTATTGCAATCTTGGGTAATATCTCGATAGCCATACCAACCGCAGCACTGATTACCCTGCTATGGGAAGCCGGGATGCAAGAACCTCTAATGACCCATATGAAAGCTACCAAGCTTTTGCATGACTTGAATCCCTTTACTTCTCTTGCTCTGCCCCATGCAGCAATTGCCGGTGTTTGCCTGTTCCTCTCGGGACTGATTGCCGGCTATTTCGACAATATGGCAGTTTACCGTAAAGTAGGACCACGCCTGAAAGCGCACCCCCAGTTAAAAAACCTGATGGGACAAGACCGCCTAGACCGTTTTTCTGCCTATATTGAACGTAATCTGGGGGCACTTGCCGGTAACTTTCTATTTGGGATTATGCTGGGCAGTATGGGAACACTGGGTTTTATTTTAGGATTACCCCTAGATATCCGGCATATTGCCTTTGCATCGGCCAATTTTATTCAGGGTCTGATGAATATTAATGGCGGGCCAGATCTTGGCCTCATCATTGTTTCTTTTCTGGGCGTCCTGCTCATTGGCTTAACTAACTTATTTGTCAGTTTTAGTCTCACCATTATTGTAGCTTTACGTGCACGACGGGTTCGTTTTGAGCAATGGAAACCTTTGGCAAAGTTAGTTTTGACACATTTTATGACCCGTCCTAGTGATTTTTTCTGGCCCCCTAAAATTGAGGAAGCAGCAAATTCTGTAGATAACTCGCTGTCTAAACCAGAAAAATAACTTAATTTTGTTGCGTTTATGTGATATTGCTTCTAACTGCTCAGTTAAAAATAAGATAATTCTAGAGACTTGAAAAAAAGTGTACCAGTCAGTACACTTTGCTTCAATTTATGGCTCCTAACTGATCAGTTAGAATACAAGGTTGCTGCATGCCCTACCTGTTCTTGCTTATTGCTTGCCTTATGCTTGTCCTTAGCGGACTGGTATTTTACATCCCTGCGCTTCAGGGATGGGATGTGGCACAAGTAAAGTGGTTCAGCCAGTACCGAACAGAATCCCTTAATATTGTTGCAATGTTCTTATCTAAAATAGGTGGTTCAGTTGTCATAGGATTTGTTGTACTGCTTTGGTGCTCAAGACTGGCATGGTATAAAAAATATAAAACCGTTATTTTTATTAGTTTCGGAATGATCGGCAGCGGCACGCTGGTCTGGTTATTGAAATGGTGGATTGCAAGGCCCCGACCCTTAGAAATATATCACCTGGTTCAGAGCTACGGCGCCTCATTTCCAAGTGCCCATAGTGTATATGCAGCAAGCCTTGCTTGTCTGTTGCTCTTCCTACTTCGCAAGCATCGTTATTATGTTTGGATTTTCCTTGCTGCGAATAGCTGGTGGATCATTATGGGAATTTCACGGGTTTATCTCGGGGTTCATTACCCAACCGATGTTTTAACGGGTTGGAGTATTGGTTTTATTTGGATCTCTCTGCTTTGGCTATGGTTTCGTCATAATCAGTCAGGCAAAAATAATTTATTTTTAGATAAAAATCTAAATGAGGTGGAACAATGACATCGGCAAAGCTTTGGGCACCGGCCCTTACCGCTTGTGCTTTAGCAACAAGTATCGCACTTGTGGGTTGTAGCAAAGATCCAAAGGATGCACAAACAGGCGCGGCTGCTCAACAAATGCCACCACCTGAAGTAGGTGTCCTGGTTGCTCAGCCACGAAATGTAGAACAGTCTGTTGAACTCTCTGGACGTACCTCACCCTATCAGATTTCTGAAGTACGGCCACAGGCAAGCGGTGTAATCCAGAAACGTCTGTTTACTGAAGGAAGCTATGTCCGTCAGGGGCAGGCTTTATATGAAATTGACTCGCGTACCAACCGCGAAAATGTAGCAAGTGCTCGTGCTACATTGAACCGCCAGCAGGCAAACCTGAATGTTCTGCGTGTTAAAGAAGGCCGTTATCGTCAGCTGGTAGGTACCAATGCGATTTCAAGACAGGAATATGATGATATTGTAGCTCAGGTAAAACTGGCACAAGCTGATGTTAACGCCTCTCAGGCAGAACTGCGTAATGCAGAGATTAATCTGGGCTACTCTACTGTACGGGCTCCAATTTCAGGTCAGTCTAGCCGCTCTTCAGTTACAGCAGGCGCACTGGTGACGGCCAGCCAGACTGAACCTTTAGTTACCATTCAGCAGCTTGATCCGATTTATGTCGATATTAACCAGTCAAGTGCTGAACTGCTGCGTCTGCGTCAACAGTTGAACCAGGGTAACCTGAGCAGCAGTAACAACACTAAAGTTAAACTGCGCCTTGAAGACGGAAGCGAGTATCCGATTGAAGGGAATCTTGCATTTTCTGGCGCCAGTGTTGATCCGGAAACCGGTACAGTGACTCTACGTGCCGTATTCTCCAACCCGAATCACCTGCTGTTACCGGGTATGTATGCGACTGCAAAAATCGTACAGGCAGTGATACCAAATGCAATGCTGATTCCACAGGCTGCAATTACCCGTCTTCCGACAGGACAGGCGGTTGCCATGATCGTAAATGCTAAAGGCCTTGCAGAAAGCCGTCCGGTACAAACTGCCGGTGTGCAAGGTAAAGACTGGATTGTGACTAGCGGTATTCAGGCAGGTGAACGTGTCATTGTAGAAGGCATTGCCAAAGTTAAAGAAGGCCAAAAAGTGAACCCTAAACCTCTACAGCCTCAGGCAGCGGCCCAGGGAAGCAATAACGCAAAACCAGCTCAACAGGCCAAACCACAAGCTGAACAAAATGCTACTTCAAATACATAAGGGGTAGACTGAATGGCTCAATTTTTTATTCATCGCCCCATATTTGCATGGGTGATTGCACTGGTGATCATGCTGGCGGGGGTACTTACTCTCACCAAAATGCCGATTGCACAGTATCCGACGATTGCTCCACCGACCGTGACGATTGCGGCAACTTACCCGGGCGCTTCTGCTGAAACTGTTGAAAATACAGTGACCCAGATTATTGAACAGCAGATGAATGGTCTGGACGGGTTACGCTACATTTCCTCAAATAGTGCTGGGAATGGTCAAGCGTCTATCCAGCTGAATTTTGAACAAGGTATTGATCCGGACATTGCACAGGTTCAGGTTCAAAACAAACTGCAGTCTGCAACGGCTCTGCTTCCTGAAGATGTACAGCGCCAAGGCGTGCGGGTAACCAAATCTGGTGCCAGCTTCTTGCAGGTCATTGCATTTTATTCACCTGATGATTCTCTGTCAGATGCTGATATTAAAGACTACGTTAACTCAAATATTTCTGAACCTTTATCACGTGTTGCAGGTGTGGGTGAGGTACAGGTATTTGGTGGCTCTTATGCCATGCGTATCTGGCTCGATCCTGCCAAACTAAGCAGTTTTCAGCTGACTCCAAGTGATGTAGCTAACGCTATCCGTAGCCAGAATGCTCAGGTGGCAGTGGGTCAGTTAGGCGGTGCGCCACTGACTAAAGATCAGGTGCTAAATGCTACAGTTACTGCACAAAGCCTGTTGCAGACTCCTGAAGAATTTAGCAATGTATTTTTGAAAAATACTGCAAGCGGTGCACAAGTCCGTATTGGTGATGTCGCCAAGGTGGAACTGGGCAGCGCAGATTACGGTTTTATTTCAAAATATAATAATAAACCAGCGGCCGGTGTAGCCATCAAACTTGCGACAGGCGCCAACGCACTCGACACTGCTGAAGCAGTCGAAGCACGCTTAAAAGAGTTACGTACCAGCTATCCTCAAGGGATGGTAGACGTACTGGCATTTGATACTACTCCGTTTATCAAACTTTCAATTGAAAGTGTGGTTCATACACTGGTTGAAGCAGTCATTCTGGTCTTTATCGTGATGTTCCTGTTCTTGCAGAACTGGCGTGCCACCATTATTCCAACACTTGCTGTTCCGGTTGTTGTTCTGGGTACTTTTGCTGTAATTAATGTTTTTGGTTTCTCGATTAATACCCTCACCATGTTCGCCATGGTACTGGCAATCGGTCTGCTTGTAGATGATGCGATTGTTGTGGTGGAGAACGTTGAACGTGTCATGGCAGAGGATCATCTTGATCCGGTTACTGCCACAGAACTTTCAATGAAACAAATTTCTGGTGCCCTGATTGGTATTACATCAGTGCTAACCGCAGTATTCGTACCCATGGCGTTCTTTGGGGGCACTACCGGGGTCATCTATCGGCAGTTCTCGATTACGCTGGTTACTGCGATGATCCTGTCATTGATTGTAGCGCTTACCTTTACGCCGGCGCTCTGTGCGACCCTGCTCAAACAGCATGATCCAAATAAAGCACCAAGCAATAATGTTTTTGCCCGCTTCTTCCGCTGGTTTAACCATAAGTTTGATCGGATGTCTCACCGTTATCAAAATGGTGTAAGCAAACTCCTGCATCACCGTATTATTTCTGGTGTGTTTTATGTTGTGGTGATTGGCATACTGGTGCTGCTGTTCCAGAAACTGCCTTCTTCATTCCTTCCAGATGAAGACCAAGGCGTAGTCATGACGCTGGTACAGCTTCCACCTAATGCATCACTAAGCCGTACTGAACAGGTGGTTGACACCATGACCGGCTTCTTCCTTGAGAATGAAAAGGAATATGTCCAGTCTGTATTTAGTGTCGCAGGCTTCTCGTTCACCGGTGTAGGACAAAATGCGGGTCTGGCATTTATCAGATTAAAAGACTGGAGTGAACGTACTACCCCTGAAGCACAGATTGGTGCAATTATCCAGCGTGGTATGGCACTGAACGTTATTGCTAAAGATGCCAGCTATGTTATGCCTTTACAATTACCTGCCATGCCTGAACTGGGTGTGACTGCGGGCTTTAGCTTCATGCTGAAAGATGCAGGTGGTAATGGCCATGAAAAATTGATGGCCGCTCGTAATGCAATTTTGGGTATGGCTGCCCAAGACCCACGCCTGATGGGTGTGCGTCCAAATGGTCAGGAAGATACGCCACAATATAAAATTTCGATTGACCAGGCTCAGGCCGGTGCAATGGGAGTAAGTATTGCTGATATCAACAGTACTATGAGTATTGCGTGGGGCGGGTCTTATATTAATGACTTCGTAGATCGTGGCCGTGTAAAACGTGTCTATGTACAGGGTCAGGCAGACACCCGGATGATGCCTGAAGATCTGGACAAGTGGTATGTGCGTAATAACCAGGGCCAGATGGTCCCATTCTCAGCCTTCGCAACTGGTGAATGGACTTATGGTTCACCTCGTCTTGAACGTTATAACGGTATCTCATCGGTTAATATTCAGGGTACACCTGCCCCGGGTGTGAGTTCTGGTGATGCCATGCTGGCAATGCAGGAAATCATGGCCAAGCTGCCAAGTATGGGTATGCAGGGATATGATTATGAATGGAGCGGTTTATCACTTGAAGAAAATGAAGCTGGCTCGCAAACTGCTGCATTGCTTGCCCTTTCGATCCTGATCGTATTCCTGTGTCTTGCAGCACTTTACGAGAGCTGGTCTATTCCATTCTCGGTACTCATGGTTATTCCATTGGGTATTGTGGGTGCCGTGGTACTGACGTTCTTAGGTATGATGATTTCGAAAGATCCTAACCTCTCGAATAACATCTACTTTAAAGTTGCAATTATTGCGGTAATTGGTCTGGCTGCGAAAAACGCTATTCTGATTGTCGAATTTGCAAAAGACCTGCAAGAAGAAGGTGAAGAACTGTTAGAAGCTACGCTGCATGCCGCAAGAATGCGTTTGCGTCCAATTATCATGACCACATTAGCATTTGGTTTTGGTGTACTGCCGCTTGCCCTGTCTTCAGGTGCCGGTGCAGGCAGCCAGCACTCGGTAGGTTACGGTGTATTGGGTGGCGTCATCAGCTCAACATTACTGGGTATCTTCTTTATTCCAGTATTCTATGTATGGATCCGTAGCATTTTTAAACAGAAACCAAAAAACAGAAATAATCAGGAGCAAATATCGTGATGCAAAATTTCTGGACTTTAACAGGTCGCGGTTTTGCTTTGTCTGTTCTAGCGCTTGCCCTGACTGCATGTCAGAGCATGCGCGGTCCAGAGCCAGTCGCTAATGCCAATATTCCCAACAATTATATTGAAGCAGATAGTGGAACCTCGATTGCGGCACAGGGCTATAAAGACTTTTTCTCAGATGATCGCCTGAAATCGGTGATTGATCTGGCCTTGACCAATAACCGTGACCTGCGTACGGCGACCCTGAACATTCAGCGAGCCCAGCAGCAGTTCCAGATCTCTGAAAATAACCAGCTCCCTACCATTGGTGCCAGTGGTAGTGTACTACGCCAGGACAACCTGAACAGTCAGGGCCGTGGTCCGACTACTTCATACAATGTAGGGCTGGGTGTAACAGCTTATGAGCTGGATTTTTGGGGTCGTGTCCGTAGCTTGCGTGATGCAGCACTAGACACCTTCCTGGCTACGCAGACTGCTCGTGACTCTACCCAGATCAGCCTGATCAGTCAGGTATCCCAAGCCTGGCTCAACTATTCATTTGCCAGTGCCAATCTGGACCTGGCTGAACGTACACTGGCTGCCCAGCTTGAATCCTACAATCTGAACCGGAAACGTTTTGATGTCGGGATTGATTCTGAATTACCCGTACGTCAGGCACAGATTTCTGTTGAGACTGCTCGCAATGACGTAGCGAATTATCGCACGCAAATTGCGCAGGCCCGTAACCTGCTCAATTTACTGGTGGGTGAACAGGTTCCTGACAACCTGTTGCCACCGAAGCGTATTAGCCGTGTAACGAACCAAAATGTCCTTTCGACCGGTCTGCCAAGTGACCTGCTGGTTAACCGTCCGGACATCCGTACTGCTGAATATCAGCTGAGTGCCGCCGGAGCCAATATTGGGGCTGCACGCGCACGCCTGTTCCCGACGATCAGTCTGACTGGTTCGGCTGGCTATGCCTCAACTGACCTGAGTGACCTGTTCAAATCAGGTGCATTTGTCTGGTCGCTTGGCCCAAGTCTGGATATTCCAATCTTCGACTGGGGTACGCGTCGTGCCAATATTGCTATTTCTGAAACAGATCAGCAGATTGCCTTGTCAGATTATGAGCGTTCAATTCAGGCTGCATTCCGTGAAGTTAATGATGCACTGGCTGTTCGTAAAAATATTGGTGACCGTGTTGCTGCACAGCGTCGTCTGGTAGAAGCCACCAATACTTCATATCGTCTGGCAAATGCACGCTTCCGTGCCGGTATTGACAGCTATCTGACTGTACTTGATGCACAGCGTGCTTCATATGCAGCCGAGCAAGGCTTGTTGCTCCTTGAACAGGCCAATCTGAATAATCAGGTAGAACTGTATAAATCTTTAGGTGGTGGGGTTAAAACCACTAGTTCCGATTTGATTGCTCGCCCGGCTTCAACTGCTGAACAAAAAGCAAACCGAGAAGCGAAAGCTGTACAGTAAGCATAATTTATAAGGGAGCCCACTTCAGTGGGCTTTTTTATTGCTTTTCAAGTTCAAATTTTCTATCTTCAATTATGAACAAAAGGAAAATAAGATGTTATTAAGCAATCTAGAATCTGTTCCGGGTCACCACATTACCAGGCAAATTGATGTGGTCTATGGCAGTACGGTCCGTTCTAAGCATGTCGGACGTGACTTTATGGCTGGTCTGAAAAATATTGTAGGCGGAGAACTTAAAGGTTATACCGAATTATTAGAAGAATCCCGTCAGGAAGCCATGAACCGCATGATTGAAAAAGCCCAAAATCTGGGTGCCAATGCAATTGTCGGGATTCGTTTTTCTACCTCAAATATAGCACAAGGTGCTTCTGAACTGTTCGTATATGGGACTGCAGTCACCGTAACTCCAGTTGCACCTTCAATTCCAGATCCGTTCTCTTCATAAAATCACACAGGATGCCGGGTTATGGACGCTTTGATTTTTAAGATCGGAATTTTTATAGTGCTGTTCGTGATTGGCTGGGCATTTGGGCGCCATGTCGAATACAAACATCTGCGTGAACTCGAAGAAAAAGAAAATATGCTGGCACATATTACTGTTGATAATCAGCGCTTTCATACCACCTTGAATACCGGACAGCTCGTCTCGAGCAATGTAGTCATCTCACACGACTATTTTAAATATGTGATTGCCAATATTCAGAATTTTTTTGGTGGCCGGCTCACTGCTTATGAAAGTATTGTAGAAAGAGCTCGGCGTGAGGCAATTATACGTTTAAAGCAAGAAGCTCAGCGTACAGGAGCAACCCATATCATGGGTTTACGCCTGAGTACCACTGAACTCGGAATGCAGGGTGGCATGGTTGAAGTATTTGCCTACGGCACAGCAATTAAAACCACATAAGTCATTTTTAGCAGGGGGACTGAACAGGGTTTGCAGTTCTCCCCCAGCCCTCCAAAAAAAAGCACAGATCACTTTACTTTCATTTTACGGATCATTTTATATAGCAGTTTGGGTGATAGGCGAGATACCAGTACGCCCAGCTTTTCCTTGTGGCCTCCTACGACAATATATTCTTCCCCAGCCAATAAGGCCTCAACCGTAATTTTGGCAAACTGTTGTGGTTCCAGACCATTTTCTATTGCTTCATCCTGATGACCTTGTGGCTTGCCTTCTCCATTTAAGGCATTAAATGACACATTGGTTTTCACAAAACCGGGGAAAATTACAGAAACGCCTATACCCTCCTGAGCAACTTCAGCACGCAGACTATTGGCCCACATATGGATTGCTCCCTTGGCCGCCGAATAGGACGCGCGATACTGAGTACCCAGTAGTCCTGCTACACTTGAGACAAAGGCAATCTGTCCAGACTTCTGCTGGATAAAAGTGGGCAAGACTGTTTTGGTCAGAAATACCTGTGAGAAATAATCGACTTCCATGATGGCACGTTCGGTCTGCATGGTGGTATCCTGAATCAAGGCGCGCTGGCTGAGGCCTGCATTATTGATGAGCCAGTCAATGCGGCCTTTAGCAGCCAATACCTGATCATAAGCATGACGTACCTGACTTTCATCTGTTATATCCATAGGAACAACCAGATGATCTTGCGCATTTGGCAAAGCCAGACGAACTTTTTCCAGCTCATCATAACGGCGCGCGCTCAGGACCAGCTTTGCTCCTAATGCTGCACATTCTTGTGCCAGCGCCTTACCCAGGCCTGAAGATGCGCCAGTGATCCAGACGATTTTATTATTTAATTGCGGACTTACCATTTTTCTCTGCCTTTTATTCCTGGTCAGTTAACAACTTTTTATCAGGCTTTTTGCATAAAGCCCATGAAATGTTCAATATATGCATTGGCCTGTTCCTTTTGGAGCTGAGTCCCAATTTTTTCCAGACGTTTATAGCCTAAATGGGTAGTCATATGAATTACGCCACTTAAGGTCTTGTCGATAAATACATTAAATTTAAGCTGCTTCTTCGGTTCACGGATCAGGCAGGTCACGCCAAGATCAATAATATGAATAAGCAAGGCAAAAGCTCGTGGCACTGCACTCAGCTGGCCTGCACGAATCTGTTCAACGGTCTCCAGTACATCCTGCATGAGCTGTATATGTACGTCATAGCGGATCCAGATTTGCCGGTCATGTTCACAGATCAGTCCTGCAAAATAGTTGACCAGTGGCAGCAGGCGCTCATTACTAAAAAATGAAATCGCCCAAGGCAGGTATTTACGTAAAGTTTCCAGTATCTGCCTGACCACCTGCCGGTTTTCTTTAATTTCTTTTGTATCCTCAGCGTTTATGCTATTGACCTGCTTTAAAATCAGTTCGCTAAAGGCCTGCTCAATAATTTCACAGGCAATTTCGCTGAGTACCCCACCCAGCATTTCAGCCTGACTTGCTTTTACCCCGGCATTTAACTGCATGCGAATAACTTCAAAACGGCTGTAAGAGGATTCACTCAATTTGAGAAATACAGCATAGCTCATGAAGGTTGTTTCCTTATTTTTCACTACTTATATTTTTTATCTGAATGCTTAAAGACCTCGATACGGACTTAAAGCAGTTTAAATCTACCGTGTTTCAGCATAAATACAAAATTATTTGTCGGGTTTTACTGCATTAAAAACAGATATTTTTTTGCTACAATGAATACAATTTTTTATTGGCTTTTGATCTCTTAAAACTATGACCGATTCAGCTCAGAATATTGCAACAACCTACGATCCAACCGAGATCGAGAAAAAATGGTACCAGACTTGGGAAGAGCGTGGCTATTTCAAGCCATCTGAAAAAGGTGAATCATTCTGTATTATGATTCCGCCGCCAAATGTCACCGGTAGCTTGCACATGGGTCATGGTTTTAATAATGCCATTATGGATGCCCTGACTCGCTATAACCGTATGTCAGGTAAAAATACGCTTTGGCAGCCAGGTACGGACCATGCTGGTATCGCAACCCAAATGGTGGTTGAGCGCCAGCTGGCAGCACAGAATATTAGCCGTCATGACCTTGGCCGTGATAAGTTCATCGAGAAAGTCTGGGAATGGAAAGAACAGTCTGGTGGCAATATTACCCGTCAGATTCGTCGACTGGGTTCTTCGGTGGACTGGTCACGTGAACGCTTTACCATGGATGACGGTTTATCCAATGCAGTTAAAGAAGTCTTCGTAAAACTGCATGAAGAAGGCCTGATCTACCGTGGTAAACGTCTGGTGAACTGGGACCCGAAACTGCAAACGGCCCTGTCTGATCTTGAAGTTGAATCGGTTGAGGAAAAAGGTTCTCTCTGGCACTTTAAATATTTCTTTGAAGATAAAACGCTGCGCACCCAAGACGGCCATGATTACCTGGTGGTCGCCACCACACGTCCAGAAACCCTACTGGGTGATACGGCAGTTGCTGTACATCCTGAAGATGAACGCTACGCGCACCTGATTGGTAAAAATATCGTATTACCCATTACTGGCCGTTTAGTACCTGTGGTTGCCGATGAATATGTAGAAAAAGATTTTGGGACCGGCTGCGTAAAAATCACCCCTGCACATGACTTCAATGACTATGAAGTGGGCAAGCGCTGCGAACTGCCGATTATCAATATCTTCAACAAAAATGCAGAAGTACTGGCTGAGTTTGAATATATTGCCAAAGCTGGGGAGCAAATTTCTAAAACAATCCCTGCCCCAGCAGACTATATTGGTCTAGAGCGTTTTGAAGCACGTAAGAAACTGGTTGCACAGGCCGAAGCCGAAGGCTGGTTAGACCAGATTCAGCCTTATGACCTGAAAGCACCACGTGGTGACCGTTCAGGCGTTATTGTTGAGCCTCTGCTCACAGACCAGTGGTATGTAAAAATTGCACCACTTGCGAAGCCGGCCATCGAAGCAGTGCAAGACGGTCGGATCAAGTTTGTTCCTGAACAGTACAGCAACATGTACATGGCTTGGATGAACAACATTCAGGACTGGTGTATCTCGCGTCAACTGTGGTGGGGTCACCGTATTCCGGCCTGGTACGATGCTGAAGGCAATGTCTATGTGGGCCGTGATGAAGCAGAAGTTCGGGCAAAAAATAACATCCCTGCCGATGTTCAGTTAGACCAGGACGAAGATGTACTGGATACCTGGTTCTCATCTGGTCTATGGACATTCTCGACTTTAGGCTGGACTGGCGATGAAGCTAAAGATAAAGCCAACTATTTCTTAAATACTTTCCACCCGACAGATGTACTGGTAACAGGTTTCGACATCATCTTCTTCTGGGTTGCACGCATGATCATGCTGACCATGCACTTCATGAAAAATAAAGATGGTACGCCTCAGGTGCCGTTCAAAACTGTGTATGTACATGGTCTGGTACGTGATGGCGAAGGCCAGAAAATGTCGAAGTCTAAAGGTAACGTACTTGACCCATTAGACTTGATTGACGGTGTGGATCTTGAAACTTTGGTACAAAAACGTACCACAGGTTTGATGAACCCGAAACAAGCGGCGAAGATTGAAAAATCGACGCGTAAAGAATTCCCCGAAGGTATTCAAGCTTACGGTACTGACGCAGTTCGTTTCACATTCTGTGCGCTTGCCAACACCGGACGTGACATCAAGTTCGACATGAAGCGTGTTGAAGGCTACCGTAACTTTGCCAACAAGATCTGGAACGCAACGCGTTTCGTGATGATGAATGTCGAAGGTCAAACCATTGGTTCAGAAGCACGTCAAGACCTTTGGGAATTGCCTGAACAGTGGATCGTAAGCCGTCTGCAAAAAGCGGAACAAGCAGTGCAAACTGCATTTGCGACGTATCGTTTAGACTTGGCTGCGCAAGCGATTTACGAATTCATCTGGAATGAATACTGTGACTGGTATGTAGAGTTAACCAAACCGGTTCTGAACGATGAAAATGTCTCTGAAGAACGGAAAGCTGAAGTACGTCGTGTTCTTCTTGCAGTGATGGAAGCATCTTTACGTTTGGCTCACCCATTGATGCCATATCTAACAGAAGAAATCTGGCAAACGCTTGTACCTAAACTCGGTATTACTGGCGAAACGATCATGCTGGCGCCATACCCGGTTGCAGATACAGCGAAGATCAATGATCAAGCTGAAGCGGATATGCAATGGCTGCAAGGTCTGATTGGTGCGGTGCGTAACATCCGTGGTGAGATGGGTCTAGGGAATGCGCGCTTGTTGCCTGTGCTGCTGCAAAATACCACGGATGCTGAAAAAGCGCAGATTGCACGTATTGAACCATTGTTTAAAGCATTGGCAAAAGTTGAAAGTATTACTTTCTTGGCTGATGGTGAACAACCACCATTGTCTTCTTCATCTGTCGTTGGTCACGTATCTGTATACGTTCCAATGAAGGGCTTAATTGACCCTAAAGCGGAATTGGGTCGTCTACAAAAAGACTTAGACAAGGTTCAAAAACAGCATGACCAAATTGCAACTAAACTTTCTAATGAAGGTTTTGTGGCGAAAGCACCTGCTGCTGTGGTTGAAGGCGAGAAAGTGAAACTTGCTGAATTTGCTGATCAGTTAGCGAAGATTAAAGCGAATATGGAGCAAATTGCGGCGCTTTAATGTGCTGTTGTTAGTCTGATTCAAAAAATCCCCTCTTAGTGAGGGGATTTTTTTATTTCCATTTTTGGCAAATAGCTTCAAACTCAACTTCTTTCCATTGCTCTTTCCATAGGCTCCAATATGGAATATCACTAGAAGATGGTTCAGGATTACAACGATCTATAGTTACGATAGATGGTAAAACTATTGAATCTCCCACTAACAAGGCATCACCTTGATGCAAGCTTGGTAAAATATCAATAATCCCACCGAGTGAATCAGGTAAAAGCTTTCTTACATAGTTTTGATCAACTGGGTTTGTAAGTCTCATTGAAATAAAATTGTTACATTGAGAAAAAATTGTCTCAGAAATTTCTGATGGTCGCTGACTAGATAACATTAATGTTATCCCATACTTTCGACCCTCTTTTGCAATTCTTTCTATTGCAATTTTCGATGCTCTATATTTAGTCAACTCACTATTAGGAACATACTTATGAGCTTCTTCATATACCATTAAAATAGGTACATCGTTATTGATTACCTCATTTGGATTAACTTCAAATCTTTGTCTTTTATAGAAATAGCCATAATCAAAAATTAATCTAGATATTACAGAAACAGTAATAGTTAGTACTTCGAATGGAACATCACTCAAATCAATAATAGTAATATTAGATTTATTTTCGTGAGAATAGCCAATTATATTTTTTAGAACATCAACGAAATTAGCATTCTGAAGATCTTGATTGAAAATAAAATTCAGTCTATCTTGTCTAACTTTTTCCTCTATGCGATTGAAAAACTTATCCAATGTTCCCTCAGCATACAACCCTTTATTAATACTTTGGCTTTTGGTGGGAAAGAATCTGTGCCTATCCGAAAAATAGTGTTTTATTTTTTCTATATCATTATCAAAAGATATTCCCATATTAGCATCCGCACCACCATCTGGCTTAATCGTATAACTCTCATCATCTATCATACATAATTCATTATTTTTTGAGTTTTTCGTTTCATTTTTTAGATTATATAACGCATTTACTACTTCTTCTAAACTAAATTTTATAGGCGTATCATAAGAAATATTTTGAACACCTTCATTATGAATCTCTTTATTGAGAGTTACCAATTTCCTAAAAACTGATGATTGGTTATAATTATCTCTTTCACCAGTATCTAAAAGAATTTCTTCAAGCTCATCACTATTCAATAACCAATATGGTAATTTTAAAGTATTAATATCTAAAAAATTAGCATTAGGAAAAGCATTTTTATATTCCGAATGTATGTCAAAAATAATAATATGAGAATTGTTTAAATTAAAATCTCTATCTTTTGAAGAAATTGCAGTCTGTAAAATCCTAGACAAGGTATGAGATTTACCTGAACCTGTGGAACCTAGAATAGCGATATGTTTATTAAAAAATTTATTCCCATCTACAGGAACTTCTATATTTTTATTAGTACTTAAAGAACAAAATTTAAATCTTTTCGCTTCATCAATTGAATTATAAATTGCTTTGATATCTTCTAAAGTTGCTGGTTGAACATGCCTTGGAGGTATTGCAATTGTATCTCCACCCCTCACAAATTTCCCATCTTCGAGCACGCCTAATGGTAATGCTTCAATCAAGTAGATTCTTTCATTCTTATTATCAAATCCTATGGAGAAATTTTCTATTATTGCAATTAATATAGCATCATCATGATTTGTAACTCTTATATATGAACCAACTTTTAAAAACTCATCAGGTAACTTAAAATTTTCAAGATCTGTAACTTGCACAGTGATCTTACTTGGTTTTACTGATATTACTTCTGCTAAAACACCCTGGTTATCCACACAAAATCCCCTTCATACATTCAACATTCTTAACAAATACATCACATGACTCATCCACTTCGTAATAAGGCTCTTGTGTATAAATTTGATATATTTTTTTATTAGAAAGTGGCTTTGATAGAACCAGCCTCAATTCGTCCAAAGTATTAATAAACTTTATTTTAGTTCTATAAGGATTTCCATGTTCCAAAACCTCTCTTAAGTATAGATCAATATTAAATTCACCGTCTTTAAAATAGTAACCATCCTCAATAACATATTTATCTATTATCAATTCCCTTTTTAATCTAACTAAATCTTCATCATTTATATTATGTAAATATATAAATGGACAAAATTTTTCAGGTTGATTTCTTGTATTTAAATTCGACCATCGATCACTTATATTTTTTACAATATCTTTTATTTCACAATATTCTAAATCTAATACCTCAATTAAAAAAAATCTATTCATTTTAGATTGAGTATTATTAAAATATCTTTTTCTAATTTTCCTACAATAATTTTCTATTTCTATTTTTTCTAAATACCAATAATCAAATATCATTTTTTTTGAATCTTTCAACTGGTTAATAAATTTTTTCTTAGTAATTTTTCTTTCAGTTTCTAACGGATTTTTGGCTAAATTTCTTATGATATAAATACTTTTTGCATAGAAAAATTCCACATCAGTGCTAGAGCATATATTTAGCTCAATCAATCTTAATAAGATAGATGAATGCTGTTGATCTAGAGTTGGACCATCAATTTTTAAGGTTAATTTACTGATAAAAAGCTCCAAGTTTTCATCACTTAGTGCTAGGTCCATATGTACTTGTATTACGACACTAGGTTTATCTTCTTTCGCTTGAGTCCTTGTAGTTAGAAAGTTTTCTTTAAGATATTCCGTAGTAATCGATTGAGGAAGTTTTTCTTGACCACTTTGGTAATGTCCAAATAATTTATATTGTATTAGTTCTTTCTGCTCACCAATTCTTTTAGAAAAATCCTTCACCATCCATGATATAGCTTCTTTAATTTTTGATGGTGTAAAATGACTCTTTTCATAATATTTGCATTGTATAGCAATAGTTTCATTTCCTATTTGCTCTACATCAATATCCTCAACGCCTTCTACAGTAAAATTACTTGTTTCATCTTCATGATCTAGAATCTGAAGAATCGTATTGTCAAATTGATATAAATACCCCCGAATAGTATCAATAGCCTGTCTATTAGGTTCTGACATACCCTACTCCCCTTATAATAAAGCCTCAATTTAGCTCATTTACCACACATTTAAAATATTTTATTTAATGTTTTCATCTATTTAATATCAAATAAAAAGAGAGAAAAATATTAAAGCCCTCCTTGCCCCAACAACATCTCCAAACCTTTTAACCGACTCATATATTTGAGCCGTTCTTTTTCCCATTTCAGTTGCTGTTTAATGGCTGCGGTATCTGCATCAATCTGCTTATACAGGTCGGTAATCTGAAGCTTACCTTTGGACTTTTGCACTGCAATTTTGGCATTCTCTGTCCAGACCAATGAATCAATAATGTCATCTATTTGACTGTCTAGCTGCTGACTTTGTGCATCAAGTGCCAGCTGATAAAACTTCATCTGCTCGGCACTTAAACTTTTTGATGAGCCGCCCCGATTCTGCTCAATCTGGATTTGCAGTTTCAGTAAATAAAACAAATCCTGCGCTGCATAAGCCTCATTCGCTCGCTGCAGTAACTCAGTCTTTTCTACTTTTTTAGCTTCATCCGGTTCACGATCCGGATGAATAGTTGCAGCAATTTTTAAGTACACTGTTTTTAAAGACTGCTCGGCCAGCTTTGTAGCCTGTTCCAGCTTTTCCTGCTGGCGTTTAAGCTTAGCTTGCTCACGTGCCTGACTATATTTTTCGCTATCCCATTCTTCAAAATCTTCAGATGCTATCTGTTCTGAATTATTTTCTTCATCAAAAAATAGCTCTATTTCCTCTGCACTTTGCTTTCTATTTTTTCTGGCTTGCGTATGTTCAATATGCTGTTGATAGTAATTATAAATGTCGTCAACAATCTCGGTTTGCTGCCTTGATAAAGATTGAGAGTTTTTTAAGTAAGCTGCAAGATACTGGATTTTAACATCCAGTTGCGTTGCCTCTGCCTTGGAGAATTCTGCCTCATGCAAATGTTTCCATAGCTGTTCCAATTGTTGAAACAGCACTGCATGCAACTCTTGATAGACCGGCATTAAAGTCTGACGGGTATATTGCTGAATCTGTTCCTGCGCCTGCTGCCACTGCTTCAGTTCAAGCTGTTGTTGTTCAATTTTATCAATTAGCCGGTTCAGCTTTCTCTGCTGCGGTGAAAGCTCATTATCAGGCTGAAGTGTGGTTTTTAATTCAAGTGCCATATGAATAATGCAGCAAAATAAAAATTATACCTGATTTAAAGTCCCTCATTTGAACCTTTACTTTACATCACCCAAGCAATTACAAGAGGCAACGTTATGGCAGCGCATAAGGTCTGTAAACTGATAACAGCTGCCATAAGCTGACTATCACCCTTTAACACTTTAGTCAGAATATAAGCTGCCGAGGCTGTCGGTAATGCGAAAAAAATTACCAGAATCTGGGTTTGTAGCACAGGAAGCTGCATCCACCAGCAAATTCCTATAGCCAACGCCGGCATTACCAGTAAACGGGCAAAAGTATCCAGCATTAAGGCAGGAATATCTTTTTTCATTTCCATAAACTGTAAGGCTGCACCGACACAGAGCAGGCCCAGTGGCAGGCTTGCAGCAGAAAACAGTTTGATCAGGTTAAATACTCCTGCCCAGACAGGAATCTTTAATACATTTACGATCGCCCCCACCAGACACGACATGATCAGGGGATTTTTCAGCAGAGAAATGATGACAGACCGTAAGCTCATCTGCTCGCTAGACGTCAGTGACAGCACAGAAATGATATTAACCAGTGGTATACAGACTGCCAGCAGAACCGCCAGTATGGCCATACCTTCCTGTTTAAACAGTGCTGCCACCAGTGCCAGCCCGATGTAAGTATTAAAACGGACAATACTTTGTGTATGTACGCCAAAGCGGGCAGGCTGAATGTGTTTTATATAGCGCAGCAGGTACAAGACAATCGTGGCAGTCAGCACTGTAATAAACATTGCCGCCAGCAGCATTTTCAGACTGTCAAATTCAATTTTTGCAGTCGCTAAAGTGTGAAACAGCAGCGCCGGAAACAAGATATAGTAATTCAGCTTTTCAGCGCCTGACCAGAATTCGGTACTTAAAAAATGGTATCTTTTAAACAGGTAGCCCGTAGCAATCAATGCAACCAACGGAACAAGGGCCAGAATTATATGTGTCATGTGAAATACTATATGCTGGGGCCGCATTAAAAAATATCAAATTAATTTTTGATCCAGGCAGCAGAAATAAATAATGTTTTAAACAACATATAAGCTCTGTAAAGGATACACAATCTGTATTTTTAGCTCTAAGTGAAAAAATAGTTTTTTATTTTTCCTGCTTCATAAAAATAAGCCAGTCTCATCATGAGAGAAATGGAGTATAGAGTTAAAATACTATACGCGATCAAGCTCCTCCTACAGCCGTCAGTTGTAAGTAAAACTAATCACTCACATCCCTTTAAAATGATGCTTTTTTCATCATAATTTCTTTTATTTACAAACATTTGGATAAAAGTCCCTACAACTTCAGTCGTGGATATCTTCCACACCGATTATTAACATGCTAAAAGATAAGTTGAAAGATGTATAAAAATATTTAATCGTTTAAAACAGGTAAACATTCAGGTGTTTATCTTGGGCAGGAACAGCAAGCTCACAACAATAGAAAAGGAGTTTTACCATGTCAAATAAAGTACGTGCAGCCTCAGTGCTGTGCCTGAGTACATTGATGCTCGGCCTTGTGGCCTGTAGTAACAATAATAATGCTCCTGCTAGTGAAAATAATACTGCATCGGGGAATGCTGCAAATACAGGTTCAGCAGGTTCGGGGACATTGGACAAAATCCGCCAGTCTGGCACTGTAGTACTGGGACACCGTGATTCATCTATTCCATTTTCTTATATTGCAGATAATCCAAACCAGCCGGTGGGTTACGCTCATGACTTGCAAATGAAGGTCGTAGAAGCTCTCAAGCAGAAACTGAACAAACCGGATCTGAAAGTGCGTTACAACCTGGTGACCAGCCAGAACCGTATTCCTTTGGTTTCAAATGGTACCGTCGATCTGGAGTGTGGCTCAACCACCAACAATAAGGAACGTCAGCAACAGGTCGACTTTTCAGTTGGTTTCTTCCAGGTTGGTTCTCGTCTGCTTACAGCGAAAGACTCAGGTATTAAGGATTTTTCTGACTTAAAAGGTAAAAAGGTCGTAACCACCGCCGGCACAACTTCTGAACGTTATATCCGTCAGCATGCACAGGAACTGGGGATTGGTGAAGTTATTTCTGCCAAAGACCATGCTGATTCATTCTTGATGCTGCAAAACGGCCGTGCGGCAGCCTTTATGATGGATGATATTCTGCTGGCTGGTGAAAAGTCTAAAGCCAAAGAACCAGACAAGTGGGTGATTGTAGGTACACCACCGATTCAGGAAGTTTATGGCTGTATGCTGCGTAAAGGTGATAAAGAATTTAAACAGGTAGTTGATGACGCAATCAAGGCCACTTATGCCTCTGGTGAAATCAACGATATGTATAAAAAGTGGTTCCAGCAGCCAATTCCACCAAAAAATATTAACCTGAACTTCCCAATGTCGGAACAAGTAAAAGCCCTGATCAGCAATCCGCATGACCGGGATCAGTAAGTCCTGATTTTAGACAGTCATCGTCAGGCCAGATATCTTCTGGCCTGCTTCTGTCAGGAGTTTTCATGAATTATAGCTGGAATTGGTCAGTACTGTTTCAGTCGACTGGTGTAGGTGACAGCACTTATTTGCAATGGGTATTAATCGGTCTGGGCTGGTTACTGGTCATTGCGCTGGTGGCCTGGAGTATTGCCATGGTGCTGGGGAGCATCCTGGGAATTATGCGCACCCTGCCCAGTAAGACTGCACGTACTATCGGCACTGCTTATGTAACACTTTTTCGTAATGTTCCCTTATTGATCCAACTGTTTATCTGGTTCTATGTAGTCCCGAACTTTTTGCCTGGCCCGGTCAAGGACTGGTGGATGAATGACTTAAGCTCAAATGCCAGTGCACTCATCTCGGCCAGTGTCGGATTGGGCCTGTTTACTGCCGCACGTGTCTGTGAACAGGTACGTACCGGTATTGAGGCATTGCCACGTGGCCAGATCAATGCAGGTTATGCCATGGGCTTTAGTACATCACAGTTATACCGCTATGTCATTCTGCCACAGTCATTCCGGACGATTTTGCCGCCGCTCAGTTCCGAGCTGACCAACTGTGTTAAAAACACTTCAGTTGCTTCACTGGTCGGGGTAGCGGAAATCATTTCACAGATGAAAACCATTAGTGAATATACCCAAAATACTATTGAAATTTATACCTTTGTGACCCTGATTTTTATTGTGATCAATGTCTGCCTCATTTTACTGATGACCCTGTTGGAACACCGTTTACGTGTTCCGGGCCTGATTGCAGGAGGCAAATAATATGGAATGGCTCACTTCGTTTCTACAGGATTTACAGGCTTCTGGTCCGGCACTCTGGTACGGCATGACCATCACCCTGAAAGTTGTCTGTATTGCCACCCTTGGCGGAATTCTGATTGGTACCCTGCTGGCCCTGATGCGCCTGTCTTCTTTTAGAATACTTAATCTGGTGGCGCAGGCGTATGTAAATCTGTTCCGTTCCATTCCCCTGCTGCTGGTGCTGATGTGGTTCTACTTTGCAGTTCCATTCATTTACACCACAATAACCGGACGTTTCCTGACTATAGATACTGCTTTGGTTTCCAGTATTGTAGCCTTCATGCTGTTTGAAGCAGCTTATTTCTCGGAAATTGTACGTGCAGGCATACAGTCAATTCCACGCGGCCAAAGTGCTGCGGCTTATGCTCTGGGAATGACATATAGCCAGAACATGCGGCTGGTTGTTTTGCCTCAGGCCTTTCGCAAGATGACTCCTTTACTGCTACAGCAGACTATTATCCTGTTTCAGGATTCAACCATGGTTTATGCCATTGGTCTGCTGGATTTCTTCCGCAGCAATTATGTTCGCGGTGACCTGATGTCACTGCTCACTCAATACATCCTGTTTGCCGGTCTAGTCTATTTCACCATTAGTGCACTGGCAACATATACCGTAAGAAGATTACAGAAAAGGTTACATGTATGAATGATCAAAAGATCATGATTGATATGCACAATGTCAGCAAGTGGTATGGCAAGTTTCAGGTACTCACAGACTGTACTACCCAGATTCGTCAAGGTGAAGTGGTAGTAGTCTGTGGCCCATCAGGTTCGGGGAAATCCACTTTAATCAAAACAGTTAATGGCCTGGAAACCATCCAGCAGGGACAGATTCTGGTTGATGGTATTGCGATTAATGACCCCAAAACCGATCTGAACAAATTGCGTAGCCGGGTTGGTATGGTATTTCAGCATTTTGAACTGTTTCCTCACCTCAGCATTACTGAGAATCTGACTATTGCCCAGATTAAGGTATTGGGTCGCAGTGAAGCTGAGGCCAAGAAAAAAGGCCTGGCATATCTGGACCGCGTCGGTTTAAGTACTCAGGCAAACAAGTACCCGGCCGAGCTTTCCGGTGGCCAGCAGCAACGTGTGGCAATTGCCCGTGCTTTAAGCATGGACCCAATTGCCATGCTATTTGATGAACCCACCTCTGCTCTTGATCCGGAAATGATTAATGAAGTACTGGACGTAATGGTTGAACTGGCTAAAGAAGGCATGACCATGATGTGTGTAACTCATGAAATGGGTTTTGCCCGTCAGGTCGCAGACCGGATTATTTTCATGGATCAGGGTAAAATCGTGGAAGACTGTAGCAAGCAGGAGTTTTTCACAACGCCTCGGGGTGAACGTGCTCAGCAGTTCCTGAACAAGATTCTGCATTAAAAAAATTGATGAGAACAAGCAGATCATATGATCTGCTTTTTTATAGTGTTTAAGATTAAAGCCAGGTTTACAGTTAGTTTTGTTAAATTTTCAACCTGATTCTCTACTTTTTATCTTTAGCTTTAAAATGCACTTTTTCATAGCACAAATTCATAACCAGCCTTATACCCATTAAAAATAATCTATATTTATCAACAAATTAAATTATAAATAGACTATATTTTTATGCTCCATCTTGGCGCAAAACAATAATTTAAACCTAAGTAATTGCTTTATATCGAGTCTTGTTATTTCTTAGCAAAACTTAATCAATATTTTCCGTCTTCTCCTCTCTTTTACTTAAATTTGGCATGGTTATACTGACTGAGTTTTAGATCAGTTGCACCGAATTGGAACCTCATTATGCAAAATATGGATTTATTTTTTCTCCTTCTTGGTGCAATTCTGGTACTTGCCATGCATGCCGGATTTGCTTTTTTAGAATTGGGAACTGTACGTCATAAGAATCAGGTGAATGCCTTAAGTAAAATTCTGACAGACTTCTCGATTTCTGCCTTGGCTTATTTTTTTGTTGGTTATTATATTGCCTATGGTCATCATTTTTTTCACCTGGGTGCAACGCTGGCTGAAGATCATGGCTATAACCTGATGCGCTGTTTTTTTCTGCTGACTTTCGCGGCAGCCATACCTGCCATCATCTCTGGCGGTATTGCTGAACGTGCCAAAATGCGCTCTCAAGCAATTGCGACTCTAGTTCTGGTTGCCTTAATTTACCCGTTCTTTGAAGGTATGATCTGGAACGGGAATCTGGGCCTCCAGGACTGGCTCAAGTCCAGTTTTGGTGCAAGCTTTCATGACTTTGCCGGTTCAGTGGTAGTCCATGCGATGGGCGGCTGGATTGCCTTGGCAGCTGTAATCCTTTTAGGTGCGCGTCGTGGCCGCTATAAAAAAGATGGACGGATCAGTGCACATCCCCCTTCTTCAATTCCTTTTCTGGCGTTGGGTTCCTGGATTCTGATTGTGGGCTGGTTTGGTTTTAATGTTATGAGTGCCCAGCGTCTGGATGCTATCTCCGGTCTGGTGGCCATTAACTCCCTGATGGCCATGACAGGTGGTACGCTGGCTGCCAACTTTATAGGTAAAAATGACCCTGGTTTTTTACATAACGGACCACTTGCCGGATTAGTGGCTATCTGTGCCGGGTCAGATATTGTTCATCCAGTAGGTGCCTTAATTATTGGAGCACTAGCAGGCATTATTTTTGTCAAACTGTTTACTTATACCCAAAACCGTCTAAAGGTAGATGATGTACTCGGTGTGTGGCCATTACACGGCGTATGCGGCGCTTTTGGTGGAATAGCAGTGGGAATATTTGGACAGCAGATATTGGGTGGTCTGGGCGGTGTTTCACTCATTTCACAGTTATTCGGTACTTTACTGGCAATTGTTATTGCACTGGGTGGTGGTTTTTTAGTCTATGGCGTACTTAAACTGACTGTGGATATCCGATTAAGTCAGGAAGATGAGTTTATTGGTGCAGACCTCTCTATCCATAAAATTTCTGCTAATTCGGATGATAGTATGTTTTAAAATTCTGCTTATATGTGGCGGCCATCCAGGCCGCTTTTTAGCTTTATTAACCAATAAATTGCCAGATTTCCTCAAGTTTTTTAATTCTGGGGCTTATTAACTGAGCGTCATATGGATCTACTTCATGAAAGCCTTCCATCCAGACCGGATGCATTCCTGCATTTTGTGCGCCCTGAATATCATTTATGGGATGGTCACCAATAAACAGACATTCTTCAGGCATAACATTCAGCCGCTGACATACATATTGAAAAATTTCTGGCTCCGGCTTTTTAGAACCTGCTAGCTCCGAACTGACAATCAGGTCAAAATAGTGAGCGATATTTAAACCCTCTATAATTTTGAGTCGTGTGTCATGACCGCCATTTGACACTATTGCCAGTTTAAAACCCTGCTGTTTTAGCTCTTGCAATACTTGTTCAGAGCCTTCCATCGGTACTGCATGCAGGCCAAACTGTTCAAACCAGAATGCCGTCAACTCATCAAAATCTACAGCATGATGCCATTTAAGTTCATGTTGTAATGCCTGTGCAACGGAAGCAGCAATACTCGGATGAGTTAGCAATTCCTTTTTGGGATAGCCGCCATTATTAATCCGGTTGATGATAGCTTTAATCTGCATTACATCCACCTCTCCCAGGTGCCGTTGATAATATTGGGCCAAATAGTAACTATAAGCTTCTACACTCTGGTCACGGTGTGTCAGGGTATTATCCAGATCAAAAAGGATGGCTTGAATCATACATTATATTCATAACTTAAAATTTAGAAGATTAGAGTAGCCTAATTGAGAATCGGCGTTATACTAATTTGTGTTAAAAACATACAGCAATTGCAACTATAACAACCAGCTCGATCATGACAGGGCTATTAGTCATTACAATAATTTAAATCATTTATCTTTTGCCAAGAATGAGTTACATGATGAAAAAAAGAGCATTTGCCTTCAGTATTAGCTTAGCCGCAATATGGATGAATTCAAGTTTTGCCGAACTTGTTTCCAAGACGACAGCTTCAGACTCAACTTTAAATATGCCCTTAGTTTATAACATGATGGCTGCATCAACTCCGCATCAAACTGCTGAAAGTTTTACTGCATCCGCAGCTGAAACAGTTTCCCTTTCCCCCATGAACAGTGCAAAGCAGACCCTAAATGATAATATGCACGTGATGAATGGTCCTAATCGTACTGCTTTGGATAAACTTTGTCAGGGAAAAATAATGGGAGAGAAAATTACCAGTAACAGTTATCGTCTGTCTGGCACATGCCGGCTCAGCTTCAAACCGAATAACCCTCGTGACTGGTCACGTCTGGAGCAGCATCAGTTCTACAATACAAGCGCTGATCCTACCAGCCGTTTGGGAACATACTCAAAATACCAACAGCTCTGTAAAGATAAAAAAGTAGGACAGTCAATTTATGTCATAGTGAACAGACAAAAAATTAAAGGGGTGTGTCAGGCTCAGTTTCAGCCTGATTTACCTCAACGCAATTAACCGGCTTTTTCACTTGATCTAGCAAACTGCTGCTCATACGCTTCATTCGATATTGTTAAAAAACCGGGCTCAACAGTGCGAACCCTATTATTCATTGGCCCTGTTCATACATAGAATTTTAGAATTTATATTCAAGTCCTATACCCCCTAGAGGCTGTTTATTTTTACTTTCACCCTGCTCGAGCGTTAAATAACCCGCATAACCATAGGTTTTGACCTGTTTATTTAGGGTATAGTCCGCACCTACCATATACTGCTGTGCTTCGTAATCTGGTGTGGCATTCTTAAAAGAGGTGGCATTCTGGCTATATTGTGCCTTTAGAATCCAGTCTTGGGCCTGAGGCAATTGATACTCTGCTCCGATCAGCCAGCCTTGTGCATCATCAATTGTCGCTGCACCGGTTGCATTTCCGGCTGCATCCGCCACTTTTGAACTCTGATAGAGTACTTTCAGATACAGAGGCTGGTTCAGATGAATCCGTCCCACTGCCCGAACGGTATTTGCTGCTGCGAATATACCGCTGCTTAAGGGTTCCGGCTCGGAAGCATTTAAAATACCTCGTCCAAGAAAATTACTTGGGATAGCTTTATCATAGGCAATGCCTGCATTAAACAGTTGATGGTCATAGATGATCGCTGTAGAGAACGCATCACCTAAACCACGCCCAGCTGTTTTAACACCGCCACTGGATTTTTTAATACCTGAAGCTTCTCCAGTTGCCAGTAGCGTATTTATTTTAAGATTTCCTTCCGCTACAGGAATAGCGGGTGATTCATAAACCAGCACATTGTCTACCCTGTTTTCACCAGTAAAAATACCGGCAACATCTGCCTTATTAGCCACATAATTATTAAAGCTATCTACCACACCGGACAGCTGCTTAAGGGGTGTATCATGTTTGCCCAGCTTGAGCGTGCCAAGTCTGATATCTTTTAAACCTATAAAGCGGTTACGCTGGTCAAAATCGGTGTTATCACCATCTGCATAAAAGGTCCATTCAGCAGCATAGATTGCACTTAAACGCTCGTTCAGTTTTTCCTCGCCCTTGATTCCAATAAAGCTACTATTACTATTAATTTCCCAAACGTCTTTATCAGAAACACCCGAACGATTATTTTCTGGAAGATAATCCAGACTTACATCGATTTCCCCGTAAATGACTGGTGCAGCGAAAGATGTGCTCGTAACCAGACTCAAGATTAGCCCCGTTAAAATTTTCATTTTCATGATTTACTCGTGATTGATTTGTAACGGATCTTAGCGAGCCCTGTGATTGAATAAAATCAATTATTTTTTATTTAAAAATCTGATTTTATTATTTATTTTTTTATTACAAGCTTAGTTGTCTGCTCAAGGAAGGTATAGTTGTACCTGATACCTTTTCACTCCGCATGAGGTCCATTAAGTTAAATCAACTGCTAATAGGATCTGAATATAGAAAACAACTGAATGAGTGGTATCACAGGTAGACACTGGCTGCATATAGTTATTTATTAAGATGCTTCAATATAGAACACTAGAATAATCTATTATTTAGTAGACGACTGGTCTATTAGTAATTTATAGTAAAAGTATGAAACGATCAGATAAAAGTGAAGCAACGCGCCAACATATTTTAAGCAGTAGTTTTGAATTGGTACTGCATAAAGGTTTTGTTGGAGTGGGCTTACAGGAAATTCTCAAGAATTGCGATGTGCCTAAAGGCTCATTCTATTATTACTTTGCTTCAAAAGAGGCTTTCGGCTGCGCACTTCTACAACAGTATCTGGCTGATTACAAGGTCAAGATTGACCAGTTGATGCAGCAAGAAGGCGGAAGCGCTTACCTACGTCTTCTGGCACTTTGGAAAGCATGGATTAACCCTCCTGCTCATATTGAAGAAAGCATTCATGGCAGAGGCTGGGCAGAAAACTGTCTGATCGTCAAGTTAGCAGCAGAAGTTTCAGATTTATCTGAAGATATGCGTCAAATTTTAAACTTTGGCGTGCATAAGTTAACACAACGTATTATGAGTCTACTTAAAGAAGGACAACAAGACGGTTCAATTCCCTTACATATTGAACCTGAAAAACTGGCGCAAACAATGTATCAACTATGGTTGGGTGCAGCTTTATTGGCAAAACTTGCACAAGATAAACAACCACTCTATCTCGCCTTGGAAACCACCCAACAATTATTAAAACCTTTAAAGGAATAGCAAATGCAAAGTATTATTCATCATCAGTTTGGCGAACCCATTGAGGTTTTAGAAACTGCCGATATGCCACAACCCGAGCCGAAAGCTGGCGAAGTACGTATTAAAACAATTTTATCTCCAATGCATAACCATGATATATGGACTGTGCGTGGCAGTTATGGCTATAAGCCGACACTTCCTGCAATTGGTGGTAGTGAAGCTGTAGGGATAATCGATGCACTGGGTGAAGGTGTACAAGGTTTAACAGTGGGTCAGCGTGTGGCAGTTGCTGGAGTTCATGGTAGTTGGGCGGAATATTTTATTGCGCCAGTGCAGGGTATCGTCCCTTTAATTGATGCAATTGATGACGAAACTGCGGCTCAGTTAATTGGGATGCCAATTAGCGCATTAATGCTCTTAGATTTTATTAACCTGCCTGCAGATTCATGGCTGATTCAAAATACTGCAAATGGTGCGGTGGGTAAAACTGTGGCTATGATCGCAAAAGCGCGTGGCCAGAAGGTAATTCATCTGGTTCGTCGGCACGAAGTAGTCACTGAAATGCAAGCCTTGGGTATCGAGAATGTAGTCGCAACAGACCAGGCAGATTGGAAAAATCAGGTGAAAGCCATTCATGCTGATCAGCCTCTTATAGCCGGTGTAGACTCAATTGGTGGTCAAGCCAGTGGTGAAATGCTCGCTTTACTGAGCGATAATAGCCTATTGGTTTCATTTGGCAGTATGACAGGTGAAACCATGCAGATTTCCTCAGGAGATCTGATTTTTAAACAGGCCACTGTCAAAGGCTTTTGGGCAAGCGTCGTCAACAAGCAGTTATCTGTTGAACGCAAAAAGGCGCTAATTACCGAATTATTGACGCTTGCAGCGCAGAAAAAATTACTACTTCCTGTTGAAGGTATATTCAGCTTTGCGCAAATTAAAGAAGCTGCACTGAAAGCCACTCAAGGTGCACGTCAGGGCAAAGTACTTCTTAAACCGTAATTTTTTATCCCAGATCAGCTACGAAGCTGATCTGGCGTTATTCATCAATAATAAGGATAAAGTGTATGATCGGAAAAATTCTGATTGTTTTGATTGCACTACTACATCTCTATATTTTAGTTTTAGAGATGTTTTTATGGGATAAGCCCCATGGTTTAAAAGTATTTGGTAATACTCTTGAAAAGCACGGTTGACTAAAGTCATGGCTCAAAATCAAGGCTTATATAATGGTTTCTTGGCAGCTGGCCTGCTCTGGTCATTGTATGCACCTGAGAGCTATACACTGGCACTCGCCAATTTCTTCTTAGCCTGTGTCCTGGTTGCAGGAATATACGGTGGACTGACCGCAAGCAAGAAAATTATATATATTCAGGCAGTACCCGCCCTTGTTGCCTTGATTGTAGCGAATCTTTTCTAAATTTATTAATTAATAAAAATTATTTATAAGGCAAAATAAAAATATTTAATTTTCACACACCATCCTAAATTTAGTTTATATAACTTTTATTGTTTAAAGTTCTTATAAGAATAAAACCATATACTTTTTTCTATCACCTGAATACAGTAAAACAAATAGTCCTTATACATCCGAAGGATGCTGGCTGACTTTTGTCCAGAGCCAAATTGGATACATACACAATATTGAAATGCCTATAATAATATTCAGATAATAGGCATAACCTAGCCAGTCTCCGGCGATACCACTTAACGTGTACAGTAGCCCACTGATTGTTGCCATAAGGGCAACCTGAAAAGTGAAATCTGTACCGGCATGTTGTTTTCTTGAATATTGCATTACCAGTGTGAGCATGACAACCAGTAACATGGCAGAGAACATGTCTTCAGCTGCATTAATGCAATAGATTAACCAGTGACTTACCCTATACTGCTGGTCATAACAATAAGCCAGCCAGGCGTATGCAATTAAACTTAAAACCTTGAAAAAAGAAAACAGGAATAAAGCCTGCGTACGACGCATCCATCTTAATAGCGTACCAGCCAATACTGCTCCGAAAAGTGCTGCAACAGCACCTAATATTGTGATGTAAATACCAATCTGTGAAAGGCTGAGTCCCAGATCGACCATCAGTGGTTTTAACAGCGGTCCGGATAGTCCATCTGCCACTTTAAAAGTGACTAACACTCCTAACCAGGATTTTAAAATCCGGTTATTCAGGAAATAGTTAAAATACTGTCTGATGCTTTGCTTACAGGATATTTTTTCGTAAAAGACCGATACTTCTTTTGCGGGCTCTTTAAATAGAACAATGGGTAGCGTATTTAAAAGAACCAAAGCTGCCAGTACTAAAAATGTAGGTTGCCAGCTTAACCAGTCCAATGCCCAGAGCAAAGCTCCGCCTCCTATTATAAAGCCCAAACGTGAGCCAATGACCTGAAAAGTGTTACCCCAATGCTGTTGTTTAAGGGTAAGCAAATGAACAGCCAGTCCATCTGTAGCTATATCTTGGGTGGCACCTGCCAGATTTAGCAGCATTAAGGCAGCAAAAAAAGTGAGTAAAAAAACGGGCTGGTCGAGTGCCTGAATCGGCAAGAATGACAGGGCAATTAATATTAAAACACTGCATAACTGTGTAGGAATAATCCAGCTACGATAATGTCCAAACCGTTGAGTACCATAACGGTCAATCCAGGGTGCCCAGAGAATTTTGATTGACCACGGCAGCATTAACAGGCCAAAGCCGCCAATATGTGCCAATGATACTCCTTGCATACGAAGAATGACAGGCAAGGCATGTGTCATAAAACCAACAGGTAGGCCTTGCGCCCAGTACAACGAAAACAGCAGCAGATAAAGATGCCGGGACATTTACTTTACTCGGTTATTCAGGATTATTTTTGTGCTGCTCACACTGTCCATGATGCTCATTCCCATAAACCAAGCTTCAGATATTTTGCCAATGTATCAGCTGTGGCATCGGATTAAGATTTAAAATACGCCACTACTTAAAAAACCAAAGCATGTTACAACATTTTCCCCGTCTGCCCAATCTGGTTCCCTCACGCGGTACAGCAGCTACTCGGCTTTTATGCCAGAAACTGTTTCTGGCACAGGGCTGGACTTTTGAAGGTGAATTTCCCAATCTGCCTAAAGCTGTTGCAGTGGTATCACCCCACACTTCCAATATTGATGGCTGGTACGGATTTTTGGTGATTGGGGCACTGGGATTAAAAGTAAACGTGTTTGGAAAAGATAGCCTGTTCAGATTCCCTTTTAAGTCTTTACTCAAATGGATAGGTATTATTCCAGTCAAGCGTAACAGTACCAATGGTCTGACTGAACAGGCAGTGGAAAAAATCCACTCTACTGACAAAATCTGGATTGCCCTCGCCCCAGAAGGCACCCGAAAACGTGCCGAGAAAATCAAAAGCGGTTTTTACTGGATTGCTTATCAGGCAGATATTCCAATAGTCATGTTTTCTTTCGACTACAAGCACAAAAAAGTTTATTGCCTAGGCATCATGCAGCCTACAGGCAACTATGAAGCAGATCTGGAGTATATCCTGAAACAATATCAAGGGAAATTCTTTCCCAAAAAACCAGAGTGGCTGGCCCTACCCTTACAAAAACTGCTGGAAAATGCTGGCAAAAATTAAGCAAATCTGCTGTGATGGACATATCTTTTCTGATCCAAGTCACTACTAAACTAAAGATGAAATTTGCACAGCTTACTTTTGCAGGAATACTGGCACTAGCTCTTGCTGGATGTGACAAGACCGCCCAGACTCCACCGGTTACAACACAATTAAAGGCTCGTGAGCCCGTTATTGCCTTAGCACTTGGTGGTGGTGGTGCTAAAGGTTTTGCTCATATCGGTGTAATTAAAGTACTCGAATCTCACGGTATTAAACCTAAAATTGTTACAGGTACCAGTGCCGGTAGCTTTGTCGGTAGCATTTATGCCAGTGGTAAAACGCCGTATCAGTTACAGCAGCTGGCACTTCAGCTTAAAGAGGCTGATATCCGTGATTTAACCCTTAATAGCCAAGGTATTATTTTAGGCCAAAAATTGCAGAACTATGTGAATACTCAGGTCAGCAATAAACCAATTGAAAAATTTCCAATCCGCTTTGCTGCAGTCGCAACACGTCTTGATAATGGTCAAAAAGCAGACTTCATTAAGGGGAATGCGGGACAGGCTGTACGGGCCTCATGCAGTATCCCGAATGTATTCGTGCCGGCAACTATTGGTAAAACTAAATATATTGATGGTGGACTGGTGAGCCCGATTCCGGTAAAAACTGCCAGAGATATGGGAGCAGATATTGTTATTGCGGTTGATATTTCAGCCAGACCAGATGCCAGCCATCCGGTAAATATGTGGGGTTTGCTGGACCAGACCATTAATATCATGGGCCAGCAAAGCATTAATGAAGAACTTGCACAGGCCAATGTGGTCATTCAACCTAAAGTCGGGCATTTAGGCGTACTTGACTTAAAAGCCAGCAATGAATCTATTTTAGAAGGCGAGAAAGCGGCGCAGCTTAAGATACGGGCTATTCAAGGTGCGATTCAGCAATTTAAGAAGTCACCTGCGGCCTTTAAGCCAGCCCCACGCCCAAAATTCTGAACAGCTGAAAATTTTTAAATTTTCATTGGGTTATTGATCTGTTACAGTGAAGACTCATCTTTTTGCTGTAACTTTAATCACCGGACAAAATTATGGAATTTGTAATTGAACCTTGGCACTGGTTTGTACTCGGCATTTTACTGATTCTGTCCGAGTTAATTCTTCCTGCCTTTGCCGCATTATGGTTTGGTATTGCTGCAATCATGGTCTGTATTTTGTTTTGGCTTTTTCCAATGATGAGCCTGACCACTCAGATCGTGATGTGGATTGTCCTGTCGATTCTATGTACCCTGCTCTGGTTCAAGTTTATCAAGCCTCTGTCTATCGATAAAACCAAGGCCGGGCTCTCAAGGGAGGCCACTATCGGCCAGATAGGCATGGTTATTCAGACCGGAATGGAACATGGCCAGATTAAAGTCCGTTTTCCCATGCCGTTACTAGGGTCAGATGAATGGAACTGCCGTACGCAAGATATTGTTCAAGTCGGTGATCGGGTACAAGTGACGGATATATCAGGAAATAACCTGGTCGTGCAGCGACATGGTTAACTGCACGTTACTATCATGAAAATATAAAGAGAAGCCATCATGTCAGTCAGCACCATTATTGTTTTAGTCTTTTTACTCTTTGTAGGCGTAACTATTTTTAAAGGGGTGCGTATTGTTCCTCAAGGTTATAAGTGGATTGTTCAACGTCTGGGTAAATACCATACTACTTTGAATCCGGGCCTGAGTTTTGTAATTCCCTATGTCGATGAAGTTGCCTATAAAGTGACCACCAAAGATATTGTTCTGGATATTCCTTCACAAGAAGTGATCACCCGAGATAATGCCGTACTGCTGATGAATGCAGTAGCTTATATCAATCTGACTACACCAGAAAAAGCCGTCTATGGTATTGAAAACTATAGTTGGGCGATTCAGAATCTGGTACAGACTTCTTTACGTTCAATTGTTGGTGAAATGGATCTGGATGATGCACTTTCTTCACGTGATCATATCAAGGCCAAACTTAAAGCAGCCATTTCCGATGATATTTCGGATTGGGGTATCACTTTAAAAACTGTAGAAATCCAAGATATTCAGCCTTCTGCAACCATGCAGGCTGCAATGGAAGCGCAGGCAGCGGCTGAACGTCAGCGCCGTGCAACCGTAACGCGTGCTGATGGTGAAAAACAGGCTGCCATTTTAGAAGCTGATGGTCGTCTGGAGGCATCTCGCCGTGATGCAGAGGCACAGGTCGTATTGGCCGAAGCCTCACAAAAAGCTATTGATATGGTCACCTCAGCAGTAGGTGACAAGGAAATACCGGTAGCTTATTTGCTCGGTGAACAATATGTAAAAGCCATGCAGGATATGGCAAAATCCAACAATGCTAAAACGGTGGTTCTACCGGCTGATGTACTCAATACCATCCGCGGAATTATGGGTCGTCATAACTAATCTTGACTGATTTTATTAAAATAGGTGGCTTGCTTAATAGCCGCCTGTTCTTATTTTATTAATATTAAATAGAGTTTAATATTAATAACGGAAGTAAAACTTGAGTCTCGGCAGAAAGACTTTGAGCAAAACACCCATAAATTACTCAATAAAAACTGCTTTAAACAGACTGATAGTTAGAAAAAATAGTTTTATGAGCGCATTTTTTATATAAAAAGGAGCTTAACATGCTCCTTTTTAATTACAGGGTTTTATTGGCCAGTTCTAGCTTTTACGTGACAGTAAGAAGCAGGATATTGTATTGAGCTCTTCAGCAGCCTCTCCAAAATATTCAAGCGCACTAAAAGCCTGATCATGGAGTTGCTTGGCATAAAGCTGTGCCTGTTCAAGCCCCATCAAAGCAGGATAAGTTGACTTTTCGACCTGCTCATCTTTACCGGCCGTTTTACCCAGTACTTCTGTTTCAGACACAATATCCAGAATATCATCCTGTACCTGAAATGCCAGACCAATTGCCTGTCCATACTGGCGAAGCTGGGGAATAGCCTGATCCGTACCATTAAATATAGTCACTGCAGCCATCATAATCGCTGCCTGAATCAATGCGCCTGTCTTATTGCGGTGAATATTTTCCAGCTGGCTTTGGTCTACCTGCTTGCCTTCAGCCTGTAAATCCATCACCTGGCCACAAACCATTTTTGAGCTTGCAGTAGCCAATATCTGCATCTGTCTTAATACAATTGCCTGGTCTACCGCCACACCTTGATCAAACAGGCGACTACCCAGAACTTCAAATGCCATTGACTGTAATATATCACCAGCCAGTAATGCAGTGTCTTCACCAAAAGCAATATGACAGGTAGGCTGACCGCGACGCAGCAGATCATTATCCATACATGGCAAATCATCATGTGCCAGCGAATAGCAATGAATCATTTCGATCGCGACCGCAGCACGGCGCACAGCTGCAAAATTGGAGTTGGGCTGCAGGGCCGCTGTTGCATAACAGAGTGCAGGACGGACCCGTTTACCTCCGAGCATGACTGCATGATATACCGCACTTTTTAAAGGCTCTGGTAAGGAAAATGCCTCCAGCGCACTGAGCAGGTCCTGCTGGATACGTTCTTGCGCCTGTTTTAATATCTCTGCTTTAACTGCGGGTATTGCTGACACAAATAGCCTCAATATCTTCTGTTCGGTTAGACTTTTTTAACAAATTCGGATTTAAGTTTCATGGCTCCAATTCCGTCAATCTTACAATCAATATTATGATCACTATGCTCAATCAGGCGAATATTTTTAACTTTTGTACCTATTTTTACGACCTGTGAGGAACCTTTAATTTTCAGGTCTTTGATCACACTGACCGTATCCCCATCCTGAAGCAGATTACCTACCGCATCCTTAACTGTAAAAGTTTCGGTCTCTATCATGTTGGATGCTGGCCACTCGTGCGCACATTCAGGACAGATATAAAGTTCCTGGTCTTGATAGGTAAATTCAGAGTGACACTGTGGGCACGCAGGGAGTTGGTCAGTCATGAGGTTATCCTTATCAAAAGTAAGAGCATCATACTGCTTTCCACCTGTTTTCTCTATGGCTCAGTTCGAAAGTATTATAGCACCCCCTATTTTAGGGAGAAAAATCACATTGGCTCTTTATAATCAGAAGAAGAAATATAAAAAAATACCAGCCTGACTTTGAAGACTGGTATTTTTTAATTTAATGTCTTTGGTTAAAAACAGTCGCCCGGTACACGAACCCAGCCTTCCATCAGCACACGGGCACTCCGGCTCATAATGGCTTTCCTGACAGTCCATGTTCCCTGCTGCTGTTCAGCTTGTGCGCCCACACGTAAGGTCCCGGAAGGATGTCCGAAACGGACGACTTCACGCTCTCCCCCACCAGCAGCGAGATTTACCACAGTGCCTGGGACTGCCGCCGCTGTTGCTATAGCAACTGCAGCAGTACCCATCATAGCATGGTGTAGTTTACCCATCGACATCGCACGGACCAGCAGGTCAATATCTTCCTGCTTGACCTGTTTTCCACTAGAGGCCATATAAGTAAGCGAGGGCGCCACAAAAGCAATTTTCGGCGTATGCTGACGGGAGGCTGCCTCAGCTATATCCTGTATCAGTCCCATTTTAAGAGCACCAAAGGCACGAATAGTTTCCAGACGTGCTAGCGCTAAAGGGTCAGTATTAATCTGTTCTTGTAACTCCGTGCCGGTATACCCTAAATCTGCTGCATTTAAAAAAATAGTGGGGATGCCTGCATTAATAAATGTAGCCTGAAAACTGCCTTCTCCAGGAACCTCGAATATATCGATGACATTGCCGGTAGGAAACATACTGCCCCCCTCACCATCATCATCGGAGGGATCTAAAAACTCAATTTGAACTTCGGCTGCCGGAAAGTTCACACCGTCCAGTTCGAAATCTCCAGTTTCCTGAACCTGCCCTTGCGTTACAGGTACATGTGCAACAATTGTTTTACCAATATTGACCTGCCAGATTTTTACGGTACATATACCATTTTCAGGAATACGATCAGCATCGACCAGTCCGTTACTAATAGCAAAAGACCCAACTGCTGCGGTCAAATTGCCACAGTTACCACTCCAGTCAACGACAGGCTGGTCAATTGAGACCTGACCAAACAGATAATCGACATCATGTTCTGCCCGGGTACTTTTAGACAGGATCACCGTTTTACTGGTGCTTGAGGTCGCTCCACCCATCCCATCAATCTGTTTGGCATAAGGGTCTGGACTGCCGATCACACGCAGTAAAAAATGATCACGCGCCTGACCTGCTTCGCGAGCCTTTTCAGGTAAATCATCAAGTTTAAAAAATACACCTTTACTGGTTCCGCCACGCATATAGGTAGCGGCGACTTTAATTTGTGGTACTGAACTCATTGCTGTTTTAATTCCTGTCATTCTTTATGATTATTGCTGGGCAAATGTGGGCTATCCAATCCCGGTTCATATTAAAGCTTTTTTAAACTGCTGTGCAGGCTATTCCTGTTCGAGTCTGAAACCGGCAGAATTATTTTATAGACTAGTCAGACTAAATTTAAATACTCAACCATCCCAATTCTATAAATAACAGCCTTACCTCTCTCTAAGTTATTTATTTTTATTAAATTTATAAAAGAGCTTAAGATTCAGCAGCAAGCAATTAGTCTGACTAGGCTAATAAGTTGCAATACATTACAATACTTGACTTAGTCATCGTCGAGCTGAGCACTTTGAACAATAATACATCGCAACTTCAGCGTGGCTTAAAAAACCGTCATATCCAGCTTATTGCCATGGGTGGAGCTATTGGTACCGGTCTGTTTTTAGGTTCTGCGCAGGTTATACAGTCTGCTGGTCCATCCATTATTTTAGGTTATGCGATCGGTGGATTAATTGCTTTTTTAATTATGCGCCAACTAGGTGAAATGATTGTACATGAGCCGGTTGCTGGCTCTTTTAGTCATTTTGCGCATAAATACTGGGGTAACTTTCCGGGCTTCTTGGCAGGCTGGAACTACTGGATTCTTTATATTTTAGTTGCAATGACAGAGCTGACTGCCGTTGCCAAATATATCAATTACTGGTGGCCGCATATTCCTGCGTGGGCTTCGGTACTCTTCTTTTTTGTAATCATTACTTTAGTTAACTTGGGTAATGTCAAGTTTTATGGTGAATCAGAATTCTGGCTATCCATTATCAAGGTGGCAGCAGTCATTTCCATGATTGTGTTTGGCCTTTATCTGATCTTTACTGCAGATGCCAGTTCTGGTGCATCTTTTAGCAATCTGTGGAGTCATGGCGGCTTTTTCCCGAATGGTTTTGACGGCCTGTTTTATATGCTGGCTTTCCTGATGTTTGCTTTTGGCGGGATTGAACTGATCGGAATGGCAGCTGCAGAAGCAGAAAACCCGGAAAAAACTATTCCTAAGGCTATTAACCAGGTAGTTTTCCGAATTTTACTGTTTTATGTAGGTTCACTCACCATCTTACTGTCACTGGTACCATGGAACCAGCTGGAACTCGGTGGTCTGGATAAAAGTCCATTTGTAATGATTTTTAGCCAGTTAGGTATTGGCTGGGCAGCTCATCTGCTGAATTTTATTATTCTGACTGCAGCCCTGTCAGTTTATAACAGCGGTATGTACGCCAATAGCCGTATGCTGTATGGTCTGGCTCAGCAAGGTAATGCGCCAAAAATATTCTTGAAGGTTAATAAGCAAGGTGTACCGATTCCTGCTGTGCTTTTCTCTGCACTTCTGATTTTCGGTTGCGTATTACTAAACTATCTGATTCCAGAAGATGCATTAGGTCATCTGATGTATGTGGTAGTAGGAGCTTTAGTACTGAACTGGGCCATGATCACGTTAACCCACTTAAAGTTCAAAGACTATATTCAGAAAAATGGAATTTTATCCAAATTTCCGGCACTGTTTTCACCTCTGAGCAACTATATCGTTTTAGTATTTATTGCTGTTGTACTCTACATTATGTGGACACAAGGCTTTAAAGAGTCGGTGCTGATGCTACCAATCTGGGTGGTTCTCATGCTAGTGCTTTATAAAATACTTAAACCTCGTGCATAAAGTCCATAAAATTCTATTTTGAAAAAGTTATTGTTGAGACAGTAACTTTTTCATTTATAATAAGTCTTCTTTGTGCCTTTAGCTTAACTGGATAGAGCAGTTGCCTCCTAAGCGACCGACGTGGGTTCGAGTCCCGCAGGGCACACATCCTTTTAAATCAGTATACATCTCTTTAATGATTGCAAAGTCTTTTTGTATGTTTTGTCTCTCCTCTTCCCTGATTTAAGTATCATTTAAGTTTCAGCTTTTACATTAAAATTCCATACAAGCTGAAAGTATCAATGCCTTTATGATATTCAGACAACTCCAGAACAAGATTCCGCCTATTTCACTTAATATTTTCAATTTAATCCTGGCTATATGGTTTGGCGTTGTCCTGAATCTTTCTTTTTATATGAAGATAATTCAGCTCACACCTTACCAGGGAATCAAGGCATGGTTATTTTTAATGGCAACAGTCATTGTAGTGGTGAGTATCTACAACCTAATTTTTCAGTTGCTGCAGTGGAAATGGAATATTCGATTCTTTGCTGTCATCTTCATTCTTTTAGGCGGTTTTTCAGCTTATTTTGTTAACAGTCTGGGCATAGGTATATCAGCTGACCAAATTCAGAATGCATTACAGACCGATCAGCACGAAGTACTGGATCTGCTCTCTTGGCAATTTTTTTTGTGGAGTCTTGGCTTTGTCTTGCTGCCTTTATCATTGCTAGGCTTAGTCAAAATACAAACTGAAGCTTTATCTAAAGTTTTTATTTCTAAAATGTTCGGTGCGCTTATTTCACTGGTTCTGGCCGGCCTGATGCTATTTACCTTCTATATTGATTACGCAGCTATCTTTCGTGAACATCGTGATCTAAAAGGTATGATCAGCCCACAAAATGTAATCGCATCTAGCATTTCGTATTATAAAAAGAAAGCGCCAAGACAGAATTTGCCACTTATTAAATATGGAGAAGATGCACATTTAATTTTACCGGTATCAGATTCGAAAAAACCCCAGCTTATGGTTCTGGTAGTAGGTGAAACTGCCCGTGCTGAGAGTTTTGCTTTAAACGGATATACCAGAGCGACCAATCCAGAATTATCTAAACTGAATATTATAAATTTCAGTCAGGTCAATTCTTGTGGAACAGCCACAGCAGTTTCAGTTCCCTGCATGTTTTCCGGTATGCCGCGTCAGCAGTATGATGAACAGCTCGCATCACACCGGGAAGGCTTGCTAGATATTGCCCAGCGTGCGGACTACAAAGTAACCTGGGTAGATAATAACTCAGGCTGTAAAGGCGTCTGCAACCGCATAGAACAATATGAATTCAATAAATCTCTTAAACAGAAGTGGTGTATAGAGGGAGAATGTCATGATGAAATCTTGCCTGAGGCACTCCAGGCTTATCTGGCCAGTATTCCAGAGACCGATAAGGCACCACGCCTGATTGTTCTGCATCAGGCAGGTAGTCATGGCCCGGCTTATTTTAAGCGCTCAACAGCAGCATACCAGCCGTTCCAACCGACATGTAATACCAATGCCATTCAGGGTTGTAGTGCCGAGTCTTTAATTAATAGCTACGATAATTCAATAGTTTACACCGATCATGTGCTTGCCGAGCTTATACAAACCTTAGAAGGAAACCAACACTATCAGAGCGCGCTATGGTATTTGTCGGATCATGGTGAATCTACTGGAGAGCATGGTTTATATTTACATGGTTCGCCTTATGCCATTGCACCCAGCCAGCAAACCCATATTCCAATGTTAATGTGGTTTTCAGAGAGCTGGAAACAGCAGCACCCTGTGCAGTTCGCCTGTCTGGCCAACCAGAAACAGCAAAATCTGAGCCAGGATAATTTATTTCCTACCCTGCTCAGTCTGCTCAACATTAAGAGTGCAGTGATACAGCCACAGCATGATATGCTGCAACAATGCCATCATCTATCGGGCCTGAGGATATAAAAAATGAATAAGATCCTGATTATTGAAGATGATTTTATGATTGCCGAATCCACCATTACACTATTGCAATATCAGCAGTTCGCAGTGCAATGGGTAAATAACGGTATTGATGGCCTAAAACTGCTTAAAACACAGGAATTTGATATTGTCCTGCTAGATCTAGGCCTTCCTCTTATGGATGGAATGCAGGTCCTCAAGCAGATCCGGCAGCAAAAACCGGCTCTTCCAGTTTTAATTATTTCTGCACGCGACCAGCTACACAACCGGGTAGATGGCTTGAATCAAGGTGCAGATGATTATCTGGTCAAGCCTTATGAATTTGATGAATTATTGGCACGTATACAGGCTCTATTACGTCGCAGCACTATAACCAGCATTCAGATCGAAACCGTACAGATACTACAACATGGCGACCTGATACTTGATCTGGAACAGCATTCTGCCCTATTTAAAAACGAACATATTGACCTGTCCAAGCGTGAATGGGCTATCCTTATTCCCTTGATGAGTTACCCCTATAAAATTTTTTCCAGAAGCAGCCTAGAAGATAAGCTCTACGATATAGATTCTGAAATCAACAGCAATACCATTGAGGTCTATATACACCATTTACGCACCAAGCTCGGCAAAGACTTTATCCGGACTATTCGAGGTTTAGGTTACCGTCTGGGTCAGGCCTAAGCTTAAACAGCGAAGTTTTTATGTCATCAAATTACTCCTTAAAAAAACGGCTCATACTCTATATTTCATTCTTTAGTATCAGTCTAGGCTGTGTACTGGTCTTTTCAGCTTATCGTATTGCGCTTGAAGAAATTAATGAAATTCTGGATGCCCAGATGCAGAATCTGGCTGAACGTATTGCCGTCCATGGTCCAGAGCAGATCCAAAGCCAGTTTGATGAACATCAGCGCTACCATGAAGAAGATTTATTTGTAGATGTATGGGCATATACTGATCAAGATCATCAAAGCCAGTCAAAGCGGCTGGTGGCACCGGTAGAAAAAGCCGGTTTTTATACACACCAGACTGCAAGTGATATCTGGCGGACTTATGTGCTCCCACTTGAGCATGACCAGATACAGGTTAGCCAGCAGCTTTCTGTCCGCCGGCATCTGGCACTAGAACTTGCGGGCAATATGTTTATTCCCTACTTGCTGTTTATGCCCTTGGTGCTCTGGGGATTAAGCTGGATCATCAGCCATAATCTTAAACCTTTAGACGAATTTAAAGAAGAAATTGCAAAGCGTGAGCCACATGAATTAGAACCGGTTCAAATATTTAAATATCCCCAAGAAATTGTACCAGTCCTTAATGAAATCAACTCTCTATTCAGCCGGATTCAGTATTCACAGCAAGAGCAGCGGCAATTTATAGCAAATGCAGCTCATGAGTTAAGAACACCGATTACTGCATTAAATTTGCAAATACAGATTCTGTTACAAGAGTTTCCTGACCATCCTGCTTTAAAGAACCTCAATAGAGGTTTAATGCGTGTCCAGCATCTGGTCAGTCAATTACTTAGCCTGGCTCAACAGGATGCAAATATTTTAGAAACTGAGCATAGTGTGCAGGTCAGAGTGAGCGATATCGCTACAAATTGTGTAGAGGAACTCATCCAGCTGGCAATACAAAAGAATATCGATCTGGGCATGGAGCAGCAGGATCCGGTGAGTATCCTGTCGGAACCCGCTATCATACACTCAATCATTTTTAATCTGATTGATAACGCCATTAAATACACGCCAGAGAATGGTGTAATTAATGTTTTCGTATATGCCAGAGAAAATGGAGCACTGATACAGATAGAAGACAGTGGACCAGGTATTGACCCTATGCTATACGAAAAGGTACTTCAGCGTTTTTACCGTGTTTATCAGCATACAGAAATTGGGAGTGGCTTAGGTCTGTCCATTGTTCATAAGGCAACCCAACGTTTAAAGGGACGGTTTAGTTTTACACACAGCCAGACATTAGGTGGCTTACAGGTCAATATATTTTTACCAGATAATATTCTTTAAAAAACCTGTAGAAAGTAGAGAGTTAGAATCTCTAGTCAGTAGTTAAAATTTGAGGAGAATACTTGAGGATAATCTGGTATATCAGAACATTTACACACCAGCAGATCCACAATGTCCATAGATTATGACTTAAAAAATGGGCACCACGCATCATCTGCGCCCAGCCCATTGCAAAACCAAGTATTAAGCCAGCCACAAGAAAGAAACAGGCCTTTTTTATATTAGATAAGCGGTAAACAAAATAGCCTGTTAATAAAGCAAAACCTGTTGAAGCATGGCCGCCTGGAAAGCAATGCCCATTTTTTGCTGAAAAATCCCAAGTAAACCCCGAAACAGAAGGGATAGTCATATTCCATGGACAAGCATATGCAGACTGCGACTTGATGAGACCAACGATACTGGTACATAACAGGGAGACCAGAAAAAAATAGCCCCACTTCATTTGATACATTTTAAGTTTTTGGCACTTAAATGAGCTTAACCAGCCCATAAAATAGCAGATATAAAAAGCCATAATTATATCTTTTATATAGCTATGGTTGAGTTTCGCCAAATACCAGCTATCACGAAATAGGAATTCTCCCGAGTGGCTTACCCACGGTTGTATAAGAGATAAATCGATTAACCCGCCTACAGGGAAAAAAAATTTTAAGATAAAGAAATTTATAAATAATAAAATGTACTGATAAGACAAAAAATAGTTTGAGTTTTGCATCACAGAAAATTTAAATAAATATCCTCTTTATCTGAACAGATATTACTTAAAATCATCTTAAACTGCCCCACTACTTCCTACTTAAAATCTTGTTTAAAGAAAATTAACCCATTCCTCCCTACAATGAATTCACTTAAATTAATTATTTGCTTAAATTTTGCTCTTGATTTTCTTGATTATTTTTAAAAATCTGAATAGTCAAATTTTAAATTTTAATTGAAAAAAGCGATTATTATATAATAATAATAAATTAATGTTTATATATTTCAATCACTTAATTAATTACTATTTTTAAATTATAGAACATTTACTCTATTTAGTATGATTTTTCAACATATTTTTTTTATTTTTAAGTTCAAATAGAGCATTTACTCTTGGTTTAATTGTGCTATTTTTGTCACATGGAGTTAAGTTAGATTTTATCCCGGAAGAGGATGATCTCCAAAATTAAAAAGCATAGATCATGCACGTAAAACTTCCCGTATCTCAAGGAAAGACTAGAATGAAATTAAAAACTCTTAGCACAGCAATGATTTTAGCAATGCTACCTGCAACTGGGGTATTTGCAGCAGCTTTAGATCGTTCAGGTCAGTCGATCTCTGCATTCTTACAGCCAGGTAATTATTTTGAAGCGGGGATTTCTGTTCTCGACCCAGATGTATCGGGACGCGAAGCAGGTTCTTCTACTACTCGTCGTGATATTGGAGATATGGCTGGTGATTATTATTTTCCAAGTGCTGCTCTAAAGCTTCAACTTACAGATAATTTTTCCTTCGGCTTAATCTATGACCAGCCATTCGGAGCTGACGCAGAATATACTGGTAATAATATATTCGTAGCTAACCCTACTGATCCAATTTTAGGTACTTTACCGATCACAACAGCAGATGTAGGTGGGGTTACTGGTGACACTAAAGTTGAAGTAGATACACAGAATATTTCTATGATTTTTGGTTTTCAACCAAACGAAAATTTTAATATCTACGGTGGTCCTGTTTATCAGTCTGTTAAAGGTAGCGTAAGCTTACGTGGTAGAGCTTATAGCTTATATAACGGTTATGATGCAAATATGAAGGAATCTAGCGATATAGGCTGGTTAGCCGGTGCTGCTTTTCAAATTCCAGATATTGCGCTAAAAGCATCTGTTACTTACCGATCTGAAATTGAGCACGATGTTAACTCTTCTGAATCAATTACTATTGCTGATAACTTAAGCTCTCTTACTCCTGGTCAATTAGGCGGCTTACTAGGAAGCTTAGGGCCAAGTGGTGCAGCTTTAGCGCCTGTATTGCAACAAGCATTAATTGCTAATGCACAAGAAGGCAAAACTAAGATTACCACGCCACAGTCTGTAAACCTTGATTTCCAAAGCGGTATTATGGCAAATACAGTAGCCTTTGCTAATGTGCGCTGGGTCAACTGGAAAGACTTCTCAATTCGTCCATATAAGTTTGGTCAAGTATCAGAAGTTGTAGGAAAATTACCTCAAGTTAATCGGCCAAATGGTTTCAATCTGGTTGAATATTCAGATGATCAATGGTCTGCCACTGTCGGTGTTGGCCGCAAGTTAAGTGAGCAGTGGGCAGGTAATGTATCTGTAGGCTGGGATTCTGGTGCAGGTAACCCCGTTTCTACTCTTGGTCCAACTGAAGGATACTGGAATGTTGGTCTCGGTTTACAATTCTCACCTGCTCCTAACTATTTCATTGCAGGTGGTGTGAAATACTTTATGTTAGGAGATGCAAAAGCGCAGACTGGTGCTCAGGCCGGTAGCGATGTTTACGTTGCCGAATTTGAAGATAATGATGCTTGGGCTTATGGTCTAAAGATTGGTTATCGTTTCTAAGTTAAATTATTTTAGAAAGGCTATCGCTTGCGGTAGCCTTTCTATTACTGCTCTACTATACAAATTTCAAGTGTTGCTAATTTAGCCAAAAAAATTCGGTTTTACTTGGTATATTTTTAAAACATTTACTCTAATTTTTTATTTATAAATCATTTATATACATCAGTATTCTTAGTCTTTTTACTCTAATCAAGTATGTTTCTTGCATTCATCAGTTCATTTTTTAGACCGAGCTGAGCATTTACTCTTTTTTGTTTTGTGTTACTTTCCTTCAACTTTTTTGTTACAGATGGCATCAGGGAAAGACCATGAAGCTCAATAAAATTTATTCCGCTATTCTTCTTAGCTCACTCCCTCTCACTGCGGTTAATGCGGGTGGTTTAGACCGTTCAGGTCAATCTATTCAGGCATTTTTACAGCCTGGAAACTATTTTGAGACAGGTATTTCTATCCTTGATCCTGATGTTTCAGGTACTGACGCAAATGGGAATGTTGCTGGTGATATGGCTGGTGACTACTATTTCCCATCAGCGGCTTTGAAAATTCAGGCTACTGATAAAATTTCACTTGGTCTGATCTATGATCAGCCATTTGGTGCTGATGCCGAGTACAAAGGAAATAATAACTTTGTTGAAAACCGTATGGTTCCATTTAAAGGTGGTACTACCGTTGAAGTAGATACTCAAAACCTGAATTTTCTGATTGGCTATCAGCCTACTCAAAACTGGAATTTATATGCAGGTGCTGTTTATCAGACAGTTGATGGTACGGTGAAATTACGCGGTAATGCTTATAGCGCCTTCAATGGATATGATTTAAAAACAGGTGAAGACGAATCGGTAGGCTGGCTGGCTGGTATTGCTTATCAAATTCCTGAGATTGCCCTAAAAGCTGCTATAACCTATCGTTCTGAAATTGAGCATGATATGAATGCTTATGAGAATTTTGGCGCGGCAGGACTCACTGGTAATCCTCGACTTGATGGTGCAATGAACCAGATTAGTGCTACTTCTGGACGTACTGAATTAACCACACCACAGTCAGTTAATGTCGATTTTCAAACGGGCATTATGGAAAATACTGTCGCATTTGCCAATGTACGATGGGTAGAATGGTCCAAGTTTGCAGTCCAACCTTATAAATTCGGCAAGTTATCGCAAGTCCTTGGTCAATCAACTCCAGCTCTTGGCAAACCAAATGGCTTTAATCTGATTGACTATAAAGATGATCAGATTTCAGCAACGGTCGGTGTAGGCCGTAAATTTAATGATCTGTGGGCAGGTAATGTATCAGTAGGTTGGGATTCTGGTGCAGGTAATCCTGTAACAACTCTAGGCCCAACTGAAGGTTACTGGAGTATAGGTACAGGCGTACGTTTTTCACCGGCTGAAAATTACTTTATTGGTGCAGGTGTAAAATACTTCTGGTTAGGTGATGCTGATGCAGTAACAGGTGCTCATACGGCGGCAGGTACTTTTGAAAGTAATCATGCTATCGCTTATGGTCTAAATATTGGTTACAAATTCTAAAAATCTCATTAAACAATTTATAGAAAAAGGGCGCTTCAAGTGCCCTTTTTTAAGCTTATTTATAAAATCTTAAGCTGGAATATCGCGCAGTGACACTGAACGAATTGCCTCTTTTAAAGCAGCGTAACCATGAATTGCCTGGAACTGCGGGAACTCAGCGATTACATTTTCTGGCGCATCAAACAGGAAACCATGGTCTGCTTCACCCAGCATGGTTGTATCATTATACGAGTCCCCTGCTGCAATTACACGGAAATTCAGGTTGTGGAGTGCCTTTACTGCCTCACGTTTCTGGTCTGGCTGACGTAATTTATAGGCAGTGATCATGCCTTCTTCATCTGTTTCCAGCTTGTGACAAAAAATAGTAGGCCAGCCCAACTGTTGCATCAATGGATGGGCAAATTCATAGAAAGTATCAGATAAAATAATCAGTTGGAAATGGGTACGGACCCACTCTACAAATTCTTTGGCGCCGGGTAATGGGCCCATATCTGCAATTACGGCCTGAATATCATTTAAACCTAAACCATGCTGCTTCAAGATATTTAAACGCTGAGTCATCAGGACATCGTAGTCAGGAATGTCTCGAGTAGTGGCTTCTAGTTCTTTAATCCCTGTTTTTTTTGCAAAGTTAATCCAGATTTCCGGGACTAATACCCCTTCAAGATCGAGACATACAATTTCCATGAATTCTCCAAATATCATAAAAAAATCGGATTATCATAGCATTAACCCGTTATATTTTGCGCCACTGTTTATTAATCAGTTTTATTCATAAGCTTTGTAGTTAATGTGCTAAGCAGCTTATTTCATTTCCCTTAAAATGTATTGCACTTTAGTGAATATATATTTTTACAGCGTCCAAGCCTTTGAGCCAGGAGCCTTCATGACCGCTATCCCAACCATTGATATAGTGGATGCCTTGGCATCTGAATATGCTGACAAATCTCCAAGCGAGATTCTGGAACTTGCCTTGAGTCAGGAAGGTGAAATTGCTATTTCATTTTCAGGGGCTGAAGATGTAGTTCTGATTGATATGGCCTCCCGTTTGGGAAAACCATTTCGGGTATTCAGTCTGGATACTGGCCGACTGCATTCAGAAACCTATCAATTTATTGAAAAAGTCCGCAATCATTACAACATTGAAATTGAAATTTGTTTTCCTGAAGCAGAACCCTTACTCGATATGGTAAATCGTAAAGGCCTGTTTAGCTTCTATGTTGATGGCCATCAGGAATGCTGTGGTATTCGTAAAGTTCAGCCGTTACGCAAGAAACTAGCGACTTTAGATGGCTGGATTACCGGTCAGCGTCGTGACCAGAGTCCGGGAACCCGTACTGAAATACCAGTAGTTCAGGCAGACACAGGTTTTTCTGGGCCGGGTAAACAGTTAATCAAGTATAACCCGCTGGCCAACTGGTCAAGCAGTGATGTCTGGAGTTATATCCGTTTAATGGAAATTCCATATAATGCTCTGCATGAACGTGGTTTTATTTCAATCGGCTGTGAACCTTGTACTAAAGCTGTTTTACCAAATCAGCATGAACGTGAAGGGCGCTGGTGGTGGGAAGAAGCCACCCATAAAGAATGTGGTCTGCATGTTGGTAATTTAAAGAAGTAATATCAGTCAAAAAACCGCTCATACCTAACTGAGAGTCTTAACAGTTAATTGAGCGGTTTTTATTTAACTGATGAATTCACATAAATTTATGCTGCGTCTGGACTGAAAGATTATATACTGTAACGCGTGTCCTATAATTCTAACAATGAGCAGCTCAATAAGAGCTGACAGATCCATTGCAGTGAGGCAATCAACGCTATGCGTCCATTACACCCAATTGATTTCATTTTTTTATCATTAGAAAAACGTCAACAGCCCATGCATGTAGGCGGTCTATTCTTGTTTGAAATTCCTGAACATGCACCCGCGACTTTTATACAAGATCTGGTACAGGATATTCGTAACTCAAAATCAATTCCGGTACCACCCTTTAATAACCGGCTAAGTGGCCTGTTTTGGGATGAAGATGAAGAGTTTGATCTGGATCATCACTTCCGCCATATTTCACTGCCTCATCCAGGACGTATTCGCGAACTATTAGCTTATATTTCTCAAGAACATAGTACACTTATTGATCGCGCAAAACCGCTCTGGACCTGTAATATTATTGAAGGTATTGAAGGCAACCGGTTTGCTATGTACTTCAAAATTCATCATGCCATGGTTGATGGAATTGCAGGAATGCGACTGGTTGAAAAATCACTATCTAAAGACCAGCAGGCTAAAAGTATTGTACCGCCATGGTGTGTAGAAGGCCCACGAGCCAAACGCCTTAAAGAAGCTAAGAAAGGAAGTACAAAGAAAATTCTTGGGTTACTTAAAGACCAGTTTGAAGCTGTACCTAAAGTAATGTATGAACTGTCACAGACAGTGATGAAAGATATGGGCCGTAATCCGCACTATGTTTCCAGCTTTCAGGCACCGAAAAGTATACTCAATCAGCGGGTCAGTGCTTCACGACGTTTTGCAGCACAATCTTTTGAGTTGAACCGTTTACGTAGTATTGCAAGTGCATTAGATGTAACTATTAATGATGTAATTCTGGCAGTGTGTTCAGGTGCTTTACGTGAATATCTTCTTAGCCAGAACAGTTTACCGGCGAAGCCATTAATTGCCATGGTTCCAGCTTCTATCCGGGATGATGACTCAGATGTGAGCAACCGGATCACCATGATTTTGGCCAATCTGGGTACACATCAGGCAGATCCACTGAAACGACTGGAAACTATTCGCCGGAGTGTACTGAATGCTAAACAGCGCTTTAAACGGATGACGTCAGGTCAGATTCTGAATTACAGCGCACTGGTATACTCTGCCGCAGGACTTAATATACTTTCGGGAATGATGCCTAAACGTCAGGCCTTTAACTTGGTAATTTCTAATGTACCGGGTCCACGTGAACCCTTGTACTGGAATGGTGCAAAGTTGGATGCACTTTTCCCTGCCTCGATTGTACTGGATGGACAAGCTTTAAATATTACCATGACCAGTTATCTGGACAAACTCGAGGTCGGCTTAATCGCCTGTCGCAATGCATTACCCAAAATGCAGAATCTGCTTACCCATTTGGAAGATGAAATACAACATTTTGAATCACTGATTGAAGCTGAAACGTTTGAGAAAAATCTGACTGTAACAGGTTAAAGAACAATAAAAAAATTGAGGGGCTAAATTAGGCCCCTTATTTTTTAATAGTACGGCACTGTTTTAAAAGCTGGTGACAAACCGAGCGGATCATCGCAGTAGTAATCTGGATTTCTCGACCATCATCATCAAGCATATAGCATGTATTGACTTTTTTTGAATCAAGTACGTGTTGAAAACCTTTATGAATAATTCTTTCGCTAACATTCATGTCATTTACCTCATTTGCTAAGACTACATAGGGGAGAAAAGTCTTTGGCTACCCAATGCATCTAGTATTGAAAATTCATGCATGAAAGTAAAATTTCAGTTGTAACAAGGATTAAGCGAAATTCTGTTACAACTTTAGCTTAAGATGATGTCATATTGCTCTTGCGTATACAGATTTTCGACTTGGAACTTAATTACCCGATTTACAAAATGCTCTAAATCCGCCACTGCTGGTGCTTCTGCTGTTAATAGACGGTCTATGACTGCAGGATGGGCAACTACTGTAAAGCCACTTTGTGATTCAAATGCCCGAGCATAGCGCATAATCTCTCGAAATATCTCGTAACATACTGTTTCTGCTGTTTTCACATATCCCCGTCCCTGACAGGTTGGGCAAGCTTCACATAATAGATGTTCTAAAGACTCCCGAGTTCGTTTCCGGGTCATTTCTACCAGTCCCAATTCGGAAACTTGTGTAATTTTAGTTTTGGCATGATCCCGTTCCAGCATTTTTTCAAACTGGTGCATGACTTCATTGCGGTGGTTCGCTTCCTGCATGTCAATAAAATCAATAATAATGATGCCACCCAAGTTGCGTAGTCGTAACTGCCGGACAATCACTTGAGTGGCTTCCATATTGGTTTTAAAGACCGTATCTTCAAGTGAACGGCCGCCCACATAGGAACCTGTATTAACATCAATAGTAGTCATGGCTTCAGTCTGGTCAATCATCAGATAGCCACCTGATTTTAAGGCCACTCGTGTCTGCAAGGCTTTTTGCAGGTCTTCTTCGACATTATACAAGTCGAAAAGTGGGCGCTCACCTGGGTAGTGAATCAGACGATCTTGCATACCCGGTACGAACTCTTCAATAAATTCGCTGAGTTTGGTATAGATTTCCCGTGAATCAATATAGATTTTGGCAGTTTCTTCATTGGCCAGATCACGGATAACACGCTGAGGCAAAGGTAATTCTTCAAAAATCAGAGATGGGACAGTGGTAGCACGCTGTTTGCGCTGAATATATTCCCAAAGCTTGGCAAGGTAGGCCATATCTTGGGCAATATCTGCTTCATCGACGCCATCGGCTGCCGTACGCACAATTACGCTACCAGGTAAATCGTGCTGTTGCTGAATTTTCTCAATCAGTGAACGCAGCCGGTCACGCTCTTCTTCTGATTCGATTCGCTGTGAAACACCAATATGATTTCCAAATGGCATCAGTACCAGATAGCGGGAAGGAATTGAAAGGTCAGTAGACAGCCGCGCGCCTTTAGTACCCAGCATATCTTTCATGACCTGCACCGTCAAAATCTGGCCGGGTTGTAATAATTCAAATACATTGGGAGTAGGCTGGTTACGGGGCCAGATCATGTCATTGATATGTAAAAAAGCTGTACGTGAAAGGCCAATATCGACAAAAGCAGCCTGCATGCCAGGCAATACACGGACTACCTTGCCTTTATAGATATTTCCCACCAGACCACGCTTGACAGTCCGTTCAACAAACAGTTCATTGACCGTACCATTTTCAATTAATGCGACCCGACATTCCATAGGGGTGACATTAATGAGTAGCTCATCAGACATACTAAAACTCAAAACATTATAAAAATTCTTTCCAGCGGTTAATTTAGTGCCTTAACTGCTTTTAATAACTGTATTGTCTCATGTAACGGCAACCCGACCACATTGGTGTAGCTGCCAAAAATCCGGGGAATATATTGCGCTGCAATGCCCTGTATGGCATATGCACCCGCTTTGCCTTCTGGCTCTCCGGTCGCCCAATAACGCTCCATGTCGTTTGGACTGAGTGTTTGAAATTCAACCTGGGTGTGTACCACTATACTCGAAATCTGCCGGGATGTGGCAATACAGACCCCTGAAAAAACATCATGGTATCTGCCAGATAATTTTGACCAGATTTCAAAGGCATGCTGCTTCGATTCAGGTTTACCAATAATGGTACCATCCAGCCCGAGACTGGTATCAGCGGCAATAATTACAGATTCAGGATATTGTGCGAGTACTGCCTGTGCTTTTTGACGAGCCAGACGCTCTACGTACTCAGGGACACTTTCACCTGCTCTTGTGCTCTCGTCAATATCAGGACTGTGAATATCGAATTCCAGTCCTAATTGCCTGAGCAGCTCCTGTCGCCTTGGCGAACTTGAGGCCAGAATCAGATGCGCCATTTTCGCAGCAGGTAATAAAGGATGGGCCAGCACAAAATACTGCTAAGCAATGGCTGCCAGTGCCGTGCAATTGAAAAATGCAGCCCGGCCATAACCTGGGTGAACCAGGTAAACAGCAGATGGGCAAAAATTGCTAGCGTTGCCAGTACCCATAAATTGCCAAAGGTTAAAATCCGGCGTTCACGGGTAAACCAGCGTACGACAAAGGTGATCAGCACAAAACTGAGTGCATTCATTCCCAAGGGCGCATCACGTAGCAAGTCTGTAAAAATGCCCACTGCAAAGGCAAACCAGACACCTGTCCAGCTTGGCTGACACAATATCCAGAACAGCATGATCATCAGCATAAATAATGGCCGCCATCCGGAAATGTCATAAGACAGTGGATAGACCATTAATACTGACCCGACTATGACTGACAGGATAATGACAATCAATGGATCTTTACGCTTTTCATAACGCAACTTAGCGATTGGCATAGGGTTGCTCCATCGCCAGAGAGTCCGAAAACAGGATCACCACATGATGTCCACCAGCCAGCTGTGCAGCTGGAACCACCTGAATCTGGGCGAACTCACCTGAATTATGGCGTCTGACTTTAGATACGGTACCCACCAGATAACCTGCCGGAAAATGTTCACCTAACCCTGAAGTATAGATTTTGTCTCCCGGTTTGATATCTGCACTGGTCGGCACGTATTCCATTTTCAGCAGCCCGAGATCACCTGTTCCTGCCACAATGGCACGCATACCGGTCCGTTCCAGACGTACAGATAGCGAATGCTCCTTGTCCGAGAGCAACATTACACGGCTAGAATGCGGATAGACATCAATGATCTGCCCCATTACTCCACGGTCATCCAGCACAGTCTGCCCCACCTTGAGCTGATTGCTGGCTCCCCGGTTAATAATAATGATATGTCGTAAGGGATCAGCATCAGTACCGATGACTTCTGCAATTTCCATACGACCATCAATAATAAGTGGTGTATCAAGCAGACCGCGTAAACGTGTATTCTCGGCAGAGAGCTCTGACAATTTTTGTAGACGCACCTGAGCCTGTAACAGCTCGGCCTGCATCGCAGTATTTTCACGGCGCAGCTGGGCTTCAGATTTGGTTTGTTGACTCAGCCATTCTCTCGACAACACGGGATAGCTTGCCAGTGCATAAATAGGATTATATGCAGCGTACAGGACTTCCCTGGCAGGTTGCACCACATGCGGCATGCGCCAGTCAAAAAACAGCACAATAAGGCAGGTGATCACCGCTATGATGAATGAGCGAAAAGATGGCGGTTGTCTTGAAAAAAGATTCGGTTGCACCGCCTGGTTCCTAACTTAACCTACAAACAGCATGTCATGATTCGGATTATCGAAGAATTCGAGTACCTTACCGCCACCGCGAGTCACACAGGTCAGTGGATCTTCTGCAACCATAACAGGCAGTCCGGTTTCCTGAGCCAGCAGTTTGTCCAGATTACGCAGCAATGCACCACCGCCTGTAAGCACAATTCCGCGCTCGGCAATATCAGAGGACAGCTCTGGTGGAGTCTGTTCAAGTGCCGATTTTACTGCACTGACAATATTGGAAAGCGGATCAGCAATGGCCTGAGTAATTTCATCAGAGGTTACGGTAATTGAACGGGGAACGCCTTCAGCCAGGTTACGGCCACGCACTTCGATTTCAAGTGTTGTACCGTCTCCGATCGCCATACCCACTTCTTTCTTGATCAGTTCCGCAGTCGTTTCACCAATCACGCAACCATGTGCTTTACGCACATAATTAATGATCTGCTCATCAAAAACATCACCACCAATACGTAGAGAATCTGCGTACACACAACCCTGTAGGGAAATAATCGCAATTTCAGTAGTACCACCACCAACATCAACCACCATAGAACCACACGCCTGCTCAACCGGCATACCTGCACCGATTGCAGCCGCCATCGGCTCTTCAATCAGGCGGACATCACGCGCACCTGCATTAAATACCGCTTCACGGATAGCACGACGCTCAACCAGTGTCGATTTGCATGGTACACACACCACAACACGTGGTGCAGGTGGAAACAGGCGCTTCTCATGGACTTTGCCAATGAACTGGTTCAGCATGGTCTCAGTTACTTCAAAGTCGGCAATTACGCCATCTTTCATCGGACGTATGGCAGAAATATTTGCCGGGGTACGTCCAAGCATCTGTTTCGCATCCAGGCCTACGGCGGCAACAATTTTCTGTGAACCACTGTGACGGATCGCGACAACTGTCGGTTCATTCAGAATGATGCCCCGCCCTGGTGCATAAATAAGTGTATTTGCTGTACCTAAATCAATGGCTAGATCCGGCGAAAACAAGCCAATTAGTCGTTTTAGAATCACGGGTCGTTCTCAGTTAAACTTTATGTGGACGCAAGGTGGCAACTTTAACTAAATGTAGTGCGTTGAACAAGTCAATCGCTTATTATAACGCACGATATTTTGAATTTTTTAATACTGATTAGGTGATGGTATGTCTACACCGGATGCTCAGCATTCTGCAGATTTAAATGCACAAACAGTTTCAGCAATCGCCAATCTTGCACGTCTTTCGCTCAATGATACGCAATCTGCTGAATATGCTCAAAGTCTAAATAAAATTTTAGGCATGATGGATACCTTAAAAGCAATCGATACTGAGGGTGTTGAACCGCTAAAAAGTCCATTTGATCACCCTCAGCCATTACGTCAGGATGTTGTGACTGAAACCAATCATCGTGAAGAATATCAGGCAGTTGCCCCAGCTACTGAAGCGGGCCTGTATCTGGTTCCACGTGTAATTGAATAATTATCTGGTCAACTTCTGTACTTCAAAACTGAACCTAAAAGAATTTAACTCATGACTGATTTACATCGTTTATCGATTCGTGAACTTGCCGAAGGCTTAAAAACAGCCCAGTTTTCCTCGCGCGAATTGACTCAGCACTATTTAAACCGTATTGAAAAAATTGATGCGCAGGTTAACAGCTATGTCACTGTAACTGCCGAACAGGCACTGGCTCAAGCTGATGCTGCTGATGCTGCGATTAAAACCGGTACCGCAACTGTACTTACTGGCGTACCTATCGCACATAAAGATATTTTCTGTACTCAAGGTATTAAAACCACTGCCGGCTCTAAAATGCTGGACAACTTTATTTCCCCTTACGATGCTACCGTAGTTGCCAAGGGCAAAGCAGCCGGTCTGGTCACACTGGGTAAATTGAATATGGATGAATTCGCTATGGGTTCAACCTCCGAGAATTCATTTTACGGTGCGACCAAAAACCCGTGGAATTTAAGCTGTGTACCGGGTGGATCATCGGGTGGATCGGCAGCGGCTGTGGCAGCAGATCTTGCTCCGTTTGCCACCGGCACCGATACTGGGGGTTCAATCCGTCAGCCTGCATCTTTTTGTGGTCTCACTGGTCTGAAACCTACCTATGGCCGTGTATCCCGTTTCGGAATGATTGCCTATGCCTCGTCACTGGATCAAGGGGGCCCAATGGCACGTTCTGCTGAAGACTGTGCTTATCTGATGAATGTCATGGCCGGCCATGATGAAAAAGACTCGACCTCCATGAATCAGGAAGTCGACGATTATGTAGCCAACTTGAATACAGCTTCTGTTAAAGGTTTACGTATTGGTATTCCTAAGCAGTATTTTCAGGTTGATGGGTTAAATGCTGAAGTAAAAGTGCGTGTTGAAGAGTCATTGAAAAAACTGGAAGAAATGGGCGCGATTCTGGTTGAAATTGACCTGAACATGACTGAGGCTTACGTTCCGACTTATTATCTGATTGCTCCGGCCGAGGCCTCATCCAACCTGTCACGTTATGACGGCGTGCGTTATGGTTATCGCTGTGAAAATCCGGTGGACTTGATGGATCTTTACAAACGTTCGCGTTCGGAAGGTTTTGGTACAGAAGTCCAGCGCCGGATCCTGATTGGAACCTATGCCCTGTCAGCCGGTTATTATGATGCTTACTATGTCAAAGCCCAGAAAGTTCGTCGCCTGATTCAGCAGGATTTTCTGAAAGCATTTGAACAGGTCGATGTCATTGCAGCTCCAAGCGCACCGACTACTGCCTATCAGCTGGGTGCTGCACAAGATACGGTAGCCATGTATCTGGGCGATATCTATACCCTTGCGGTCAACCTTGCCGGTCTGCCAGCTATTAATGCGCCAATTGGATTCGATGCCAACCAGCTGCCTGTAGGCCTGCAACTGATTGGTAATTACTGGTCTGAGTCACAACTGCTGTCTGTAGTACACCAGTATCAGCAGGTAACCGACTGGCACACCCAACGCGCGGCAATTGCTGAGGAGAACGCATAATGGCTAAGAACACTGCTAAACCAAAATCTAACCTGATTGATGGTTGGGAAGTGGTTATTGGGATCGAGATTCACACTCAGCTTGCGACCAAATCGAAAATCTTCTCAGGTTCATCGACTGAATTCGGTCAAGACCCCAACACCCAAGCAAGTTTGGTTGATTTGGCCATGCCGGGCGTATTGCCAGTACTCAACAAAGAAGTGGTGGATTTAGCGATTCGCTTTGGTTTGGGTATTGATGCATATATCGACCAGGCGTCTGTATTTGCACGTAAAAACTACTTTTATCCGGATTCTCCAAAAGGCTACCAGATTAGCCAGATGGACAATCCGATTGTGGGCTTGGGTCATATTGACATTCAACTTGAAGATGGTACGGTTAAACGCATTGGCGTGACGCGTGCGCACCTTGAGGAAGATGCTGGTAAATCAATCCATGACCAGTTTGAAGGTATGTCAGGCATCGACTTGAACCGTGCTGGTACACCACTTTTAGAGATCGTATCTGAACCCGATATGCGCTCAGTTAAAGAAGCGGTTGCCTACATTAAAGCGATTCACACGCTAGTGCGTTGGTTAGGCATTTCTGACGGTAACATGGCAGAAGGTTCATTCCGTGCGGACTGTAACGTGTCTTTACGTCGTCCGGGTCAACCGTTTGGTACTCGTTGTGAGCTTAAAAACCTCAACTCATTCCGTTTCATTGAACAAGCGATTAACGTTGAAATCGAACGTCAAATGGAAATCCTTGAATGGGATGGCACGATTGACCAAGAAACACGTTTATTCGACCCTGTGAAGATGGAAACGCGTTCAATGCGTTCTAAAGAAGAAGCGAACGATTACCGCTACTTCCCTGACCCAGACTTGTTGCCTGTCATCATTGCTGACGAGCAAATCGAAGCGATTAAATCGACCATGCCTGAGCTGCCTGCTGCACGTCGTGCGCGTTTTGTAGCGGACTTTGGTGTGACTGAGTACGATGCGCACGTATTAACGCTTACGCGTGAAATGTCAGAATTCTACGAAGACGTCGTTAAGGCTGCTGGTGGCGCTGCACAAGGTAAGATTGCGGCGAACTGGGTGATGGGTGAATTCTCAGGTGCGTTAAACAAAGCTGGCTTAGACCTTCAAGACTCTCCTGTAACAGCGGAAAAACTTGGCGGTATGATTGCACGTATTGTGGACAACACGATTAGCGGTAAAATCGCAAAACAAGTGTTCGGCTTTATGTGGGAAGAAGGCAAAACTGCGGACGACATTATTGCTGAGAAAGGCTTGAAACAGGAAACTGATACAGGCGCGATTGAAGCAATTATTAAGGAAGTGCTTGCTGCTAACGAGAAGATGGTTGAAGAGTATAAATCTGGTAAAGAGAAAGCTTTCAACGGTCTTGTTGGTCAAGTAATGAAAGTGTCTAAGGGTAAAGCTAACCCTGCACAAGTAAATGAATTGATGAAGAAATTGATTGGTTAATCTGATCTTCTTTAAAAGAAAAACCCGCTTTAGAGCGGGTTTTTTTAATCTTCATGATTGTAATATATTGCATCTATCATTGCTGCCCTCTTAGACCATAAATCATGATCAGATGAATCTTTTGATATTTCAATTTTATACCAATCTTTTTTATGAATTTCTTGAAGGATATCCCAATAATTATCGATATTAATTTTTGACTTTAAGCTCAAAGATTTTCTAATTCTAATCTCATTTTTCTTATTAATAGGTACAAAGAAGTCAGGACGAATAACAGCTAAAAATCTAGTATAGGTTGCTATTTGAGGACTCTTCTCCTGCCCAGAGCAGGCGATATTAAATAACTTAATATATTGATTAAAATGTTTTTTTAAAATATTTCCATCACTTGGAATTACCTCTAATGCTTTCGTTATTTGGCTAGCATGCATATTAATTACATTCTTCATAAAGCCTGCACCTTCTAATGAACCAAACCAGCCTGAATTATATGGCAAATTATTCTTCATTCCTGCTATAAGCTTTCTTTCATCTTTATTCAAATTTTCAAATTTATCAATTTTTAATAACATTTTAACCTGATCTAACAGCTCTAAACGTTGATTAAATCCATCATATAAATCATTTTCAACCTCTTGCTTAAACTCTTTCCAAGACATATTTAAAGAGCTTTCAGGAGGTAAACAAGATTTTAAAGCTTTAACTTGCTTTTTATGCTTTGAGTCTTTTAATGAGGAGTTCAGCATTTTTTGTACTTTATATTTTTCCTTATATAATTCTAAGTATTCACTTGTAATTTTTTCATTATTTTCACTGTATTCAGATAATTTCTGCATTAATTCAATAAAATTATCTTCATTTTCATCCATTTCTAACATTATAGATATTTCATCGTTACTATGGAAAGCACCTGAAGTAAAATTCGCACTGCCTAAAATAATTTTATAACTATTTTTAAATTTAAAAATAAAAACCTTAGGATGAAAAACGCCTGAAACTGTTTTTTTAAAAAAAACTTTTTCATTATCCATAAAACTTTCTATAAATTTTGGACTTGTTTGATAAAAATGTAATCCTACTATCGCCATCTCAATTTTATGTGCTTGCTCTATTAGGGTATTAAAAACAGAATGCTTATCTGTCGCCCATGCAGTTGCAAAAAAAATCTTTTCACAATTAAGTATTAAATTTTCGAAGGTTTCTGATAATTTTTTAGGATCCATTAGCAGTTGCATTTTATAACTCTGTTTTAATAATTCATTCATTGTACATTTAACATATAATTTACAAAAAGTTAAACTATAATATTTTTCGACTAAACAATTATTTAGATTTCCCAACTCTAAAAATATGGCTATCAAAAAACTCGACGACATAGGACGCGTTTAACTGTCAAAGTCTTTCTTTATGCGTGACTAGCTCCCTCACCCCCTTGCGCAGCAGTGCTGCTCATCCCATAGGGAGAGGGAGCATTTATTACGAATCCAATGTCCGCATCAATTTAGTATTGGATATTCCCTCTCCTTCCAGGAGATGAGAAGTACTGCTTCGCTCAGGAGAGGTACTACGTTTCCTCTCCTGAGCACGTTTTAAAGCACTGCTTTAAAACGAAGTGCAAGTGATGAGAATCCTCAAAATATATTTTGAGGTTCACAAGGGAGAGGATTATTTTTATGCTATAAAACAAAAAAGTCGCAGAAAAATAAAAATGACACCTGAAGTCTATTCACCCAGAAAACAACGCGGATTAGATTTACCCTATGGAATTGAAGTCGTCTTCTACCCCATTTATTAGCTGATTAAAATCATCATCGGGATATTCAAATCATAAAACTATTCTTAACGGAAATTTGAAATCTGCTCAAAAAATGCCACTTTTCCCATATTGAAAATTGATTAATTAGAATAGAATCTGCGCATTCTCCCCTCCCGCTCATTACCATGTCCAAAAACCTCGCCACCTTGATCGGTTTTAGCGCCATCTTACAATGGTCAACCATTATTGGATTATTGAAAAAAGTAAGTAGTAGTATCGGTGCAGACTTAGCCGTACTGTTTATGTATAGCTTCAGTGCGGTATTGCTGTTTGCCCTGTTTCGTATTCCTAACTTAAAACAAATTCCGCGTAAGTACCTCTTTGGGGCAACCGCATTATTTGTAGTGTATGAAATCTGCTTTTCCTATGCCATTGCCCTTGCCCAAAACGCACAACAAGCCATTGAAATCAGCCTAGTCAATTACCTGTGGCCGAGTATGACCATCTTGATGCTGATTCTATTTAAAGAACTGAAATTCAATAAGTGGGTGATTTTAGGTTTAGGGATTAGCCTTGCAGGCGTGTTCTATATTCAAACTGGGAATGGTGCGATTGATCTTGCTGCGGTGATTAGCCATATGCAAAGTAATCCGCTGAGTTATGGCTTGGCATTTATAGGCGCAAGTTTATGGTCACTGTATTGTGTGATGACTAAAAAATATAGTCAGGGACATAACCCGATTACCCTATTCTTTATTGCGACTAGTGCTGTGTTATGGCTCAAAATGCTCGTACTACATCCTGAGCAATTCGCGCAAATCGTTCATATTGATGCTACAACGCTGATGTATATGCTGATGGTTTCTACCGTGACAGGACTCGGTTATGCGGCTTGGAATATCGGCATTAACCGCGGCAATATCACCATGCTGGTCACACTGTCTTACTTTAGCCCGATTTTTTCACCCATCATGTCGATGTGGATTTTACAAACGCCCCTATCGAAAACCTTTTGGCTTGGGGCAATCATGGTGACTTTGGGTTCTTTTGTGTGCTGGATTTCGACCAATTGGCATGAGCTTAAACAACGTTTTATCACGATGCGGTTAAGACAAACTTGAACCGCAGCTTTTTACTTATACAACTTATTTTTATCCGAGATTTTAACGGGTAACACCCAACTTATTCCAAAGATCCGGCGTCAAGAAAGTTGTTACCAGCTTATTCAAATCTACATATTTCAGAACACCATTAAGCTGCTGTTTAATTTCAGGCGTTTTAAGAATTTCTTCACCTGTAATACTGCCTAACTCTTGAAAACTATCTCCCACCGCCTGCAAACCTTCAGTCTGAATCACCGCCTTGGTCTGTGCCGAACATTGCTCTACCAGTATGCGTTGCAGCACAGTGGCCAGATTCTTATCTAATGCTTCCTTTTGTGTCGCAGTCACATTACTAAAGGCCTTTAAGTCGGGATGATTGCCCAATGCCACAAAGGTCCATTGCAGAACTACGGTTTTATCGGTGGGGGTGGTCGATTTCATCAAACAGTTACTGAGCTGATCCACCGTTGGGCCAGCCAATGCAATCTGAGAGGCCCCTAGTAAGGTTGCCCCTATAAAAAGTCCGCGAAACTTGCTCAAGGATATAAGCGCCATAGTATTTCCCTGCTTTTTAATATTTGGCCAATTATATAAAACCGTTTATTTGTAGCATACTGGCCGCTGGCTTACCTATTATGACTGTGTAAATAGGTGCATTAGAAAGTTTATAGAGAAACCATGAAGACAATGTTCCGTAAACATCAAAAGTTTTCTAATTCCTTAATCACTATAAGCAGGGTACTGTAGCGTAATAACAGACTGCGGCTTATAGTCAGCAAAACCGGTATATAGGGAATTGACCAGATTCTTTATATTAAAAAAACCTGCCGAAGCGGGTGGAGTAAAAGCAGCTTTAATCATCTAATACGGCTTCAAAGGTCTTGAGACGTTTATAGATCGATAACAGCTCGATAATCGTTTTCCAAGACATAATCAGATACTGAAATGATTCACGGACTTTATCGAAAACATTACCAATCTGGTTGATCAGGCCCAAAGTCATCTTGCCGGCTGCAATAGCAGGGAAAAGCACGACCAGACTGTAGAGGATATCAAGCTGGCGGTACCAGGTTGCCACCAGATTAAAATAGGCGTAATGAAAATATAAACGGAAATAGTTCTGGCGTACTCGGGAAAACAGCTCTTTTAAGGTTGCCGGCTGGGCTCGGTCTGCATAGTCTTCACCATATACCAGCTCTTTACGGTAAGCTGCCTCAACTTTCTGGTTATTAAACTCAAGGCCCGGTAACTTGACACCCACCACCATGAGCAGAACCGTACCAAAGATAGCCCAGACAATGGCTGCCCAGACCAGTGAGTGTTCTACCTGCCCCACCAGCGGCAATTCCGGTACATGCCGGGAGAGCTCAAATAAGATTGGCAGGAATGCAACCAGAACCATAACCGCTTTAATCAGCTCGACCCCTAAATCTTCCATAATAGTGGCAAAACGCATGGTGTCCTCCTGAACCCGCTGTGATGCTCCTTCAACATGACGTAACCGGTCCCAATGCGCGGTATAGTATTCATTCATTGCGGTACGCCAACGAAAGATATAATGACTGGTAAAGAAAGCATTAATGACCATAATAGTCACTGCTACCATGGCAATATATAAAAAGGTCAAGGTACCCATATACAGGTCACGGATATTACCGCCACCGCTACTCAGCATTCGCTGAATTAAATCCCAAAATGGCCCATACCACGCATTAATAGCTACACTGACCTGTACGCTGAACCAGATATTAAACAGAATAAATGCCGAGCCCCATACCGACCAGCGCTGCCAGGGATGATTTGCTTTAAATCGCCAAAAAATGGCAAAGATCGCAGTAGCTACGAAGAACCACAAATAAAACCAGAGAAATGCCGGAGACCAGAACCGGCTAACCCCAATGGGCAGTTCAGCCTGAGCATAATCTGATGGAAAGCCCAGCCAGCTTCCCCATTCCCGTCCGCCTGCTACATACCAGAGTAGCAGGTTGACCATGAACCAGAACAGCAATGACAGAAAAAATACTTTGGGTTGTGGAAAAAAAGATTTAAACATGCAACCTGTGATTCCTTTTATTTTTTATAAACGGCATTGAACCGATAAATTACACGTGTGGCTGGCCAAGTACCAGTCTCTTGATGAATGGACCGGTCATTTTTAGTTTATTATTTTTCTATAGCAGGTTTCCAGCAGTTCTTCTTTGACTGTCAGCATCAGTATTTAAGATGCTAAATATCACAAAAAGCAGGGCCAGTGCCCTGCTTTTTATAAGTGTACCAGATTAGGAAACCTTTAAATTGAGTTCCTGTTGCATCATTTCACGGATTTTATATTTCTGGGCTTTGCCTGAAGCAGTTAAAGGAAAAGCTGTTACAAACCGGATATAACGCGGCACTTTCTGGTGCGAGATATATTCCTTGCAGTACTGTCGGATAATTTCTTCACTGGTATTACTATGCGGATGCAGAATAATACAGGCGCAAAGTTCCTCACCATATTTCTGGTCAGGCACGCCTACAACTTGTACATCAGACACATCGGGATGAGTATATAAAAAATCCTCTATTTCTTTAGGGAACAGGTTTTCCCCTCCCCGAATGACGACATCTTTAATACGGCCCTTAATCTGGATAAAGCCCTGCTGGTCCATTTCCGCCAGATCTCCGGTATGCATCCAGCCAGTCTGATCAATCACTTCTTTAGTTTTTTCTTCATCTTCCCAATAGCCCAGCATGACTGAATAGCCCCGGGTACATAGCTGGCCAAGTTTGCCGCGCGGTACAATCTTGCCGTTACGGTCGATAATCTTGATTTCTACGTGCGGATGTATGCGTCCCACTGTATTGACCCGGGTTTCAATCGGGTCATCTACCATACTCTGGGCACTTACCGGCGAGGTTTCAGTCATGCCATAGCATATGGTCACTTGTGACATATGCATGCGGTCAATCACACGCTGCATAATCTCACGCGGACACGGACTGCCCGCCATAATTCCGGTACGCAGGCTGCTCAGGTCAAACTCATTAAACTGCTCATGTTCCAGCATGGCAATAAACATAGTAGGCACACCATAAGCAGCCGTACATTTTTCCTGTTCAATAGCTTTTAAACTGCTAAGTGGATTAAACACATCACATGGATAGACCATTGCAGAACCATGAGTTACACAGGCCAGATTTCCCATGACCATACCGAAACAGTGAAATAGTGGTACCGAAATACATACCCTGTCCTGCGGGGTAAGTAAAATTCGTTCACCAACAAAATAGCCATTATTCAGAATATTGTTATGGGTCAGCATGGTCCCTTTGGGGTTACCGGTAGTACCAGATGTAAACTGGATATTAATAGTTTCATCGAATTGTAATTCCTGACCGATATTTTGCAGCGCCTGCAACTGCTCTGAGGTAGGTGAAGTCAGTAAATCATCGAAACAGTGGAAAGCAGGATGAGCCTGATCATCAATTTTAATCAGATGTTTTAAGTGTGGCAGTCGCTGTAAAGACAGTTCACGGCTTTGAGTTTCATGCAGCTCAGGAACAATCTTGAGTAAAATTTCCTTAAAGTTACTTGTTTTGCACTGTACTGCCATAATCAGGCCAACACAGGACACCTTGTTAAGCACATATTCAAGTTCATGACTGCGATAAGATGGATTCAGGTTGACCAGAATGATACCTGCCTTAGCCGTGGCAAACTGTGCAATGGTCCATTCCACACAGTTTGGTGCCCAGATTGCAAGGCGATCACCTTTTTTTAGTCCCAGCTCAAGCAGATTACAGGCAAAGGCATCAACCAGTGTTCTCAATTCTGCATAACTGATGCGACGATTTTGGTGAACCGAGACAACGGCATCCTGTGCAGTATATTGCGCACATGCCTGATCAAATTTCTGTCCAATGGTCATGCCCAGTAAAGGTTGCTCACTTGCACCAGATGCATAACTTAATTGTGTATCTGTCATTGAATCCTACTCCTTGATTCATTGTCATTGTGTTTTTCAGATTGTTATTAGGGGTCGATACATGACCCCGGTTTTCATTGTGTTTTACGTATTGTTATGTGCAATTCTTTGTTCAGTTCTTTCTTATCCATACAACAGGCATGTTTAGGTGTTAATTTTCTCCTTGTACCGGTTGAGGTGCACGAACGACTGCCTGCAGACAGAACTCGGCTACATAACGGACAAAGTCCTGCTTATCAAACTTTTTACGGCGAGCCGGGTCAATCGGCTCGACTACAGCAAAAGTCATGGCACCAACAATACACAGGGCTGCAGTATTGACATCGTCAAAACTGAAATCTCCACTTTCCTGCCCTTCTTTCAAAATATCAATAATGGCATTCTTGATTAGCTGCTTAACCCGTACACGCTCAATTTCGATAGCCACATCGACTGGTTCGAAGATGAGTGAATAAGCCAGCTGCGGTCCGGTAAGTGCGCGTTTTACAAAGGCTGTAACTGCCTTAAACAGTTTTTCTTTTGGCGGCAGGTCTTCCCGGTAAATGGACTCAAGAATGCGGATTTCCTGCATGGCAGCGTCGGTCAGGACTTCCACCAGTAACTGGTTTTTTGAATTAAAGTAACGGTAGACCAGACCGCTTGAAATACCGGCCAGTTCTGCAATGGCATTAATCTGGGCATCTTTAAATCCCCCACGAGCAGTCAGGTCACGTGTAGCCTGTAAAATGGCCAGTCGGTTCTGCGCCATCCGTTCTTCCATCAGAGAAGATCTTTTATAGTTCATAAGAAAAATATTATTTACTTCACGCCTTAAAATGAATTATAAATCATTTTATGAATAAAGGTTCACTTTTTTAAAAAATAATTGTATTGTGAACTCAGGTCACAACAAATACAGCTGCGAAATAACAAATACAGTTCTACAGGATGGTAGAGAATGAATTTACAAACAATTGATTTTGGAATAGATAATACCCTAAAAGCCCTACAGGAATCGGTTCAGAACTTTGCCAAAAAGGAAGTGGCGCCTCTTGCGGCCAAGGCCGATCAGGATAATCTGTTTCCAGCGCAACTGTGGAAAAAAATGGGTGACATGGGCCTGTTGGGCATGACCGTCTCTGAAGAGTACGGCGGCAGTAATATGGGTTATCTGGCTCACATTCTGGTCATGGAAGAAATTTCGCGGGCCAGTGCATCTATTGGCTTGTCTTATGGTGCACATTCTAACCTCTGTATCAACCAGATTCACCGTCATGGTACTGAAGCACAGAAACAGCGTTACCTGCCAAAACTGGTATCTGGTGAATATGTAGGAGCGCTGGCAATGTCTGAACCGAATGCCGGTTCAGACGTGGTAAGTATGACACTTCGTGCTGACCAGAAAGGCGACCACTATGTATTAAATGGTTCAAAAATGTGGATCACCAATGGTGGTGATGCTGACGTATTGGTGGTCTATGCCAAAACCGATCTGCAGGCAGGTGCCAAAGGCATGACGGCCTTCTTAATTGAAAAAGACATGAAAGGCTTTAGTCATGGCCAGCATCTGGACAAACTGGGGATGCGCGGCTCTAACACTTACCCTCTATTTTTTGATGACTGTAAAGTACCCGCCGAGAATGTACTGGGTGGAGTGGGCAATGGTGTCAAGGTACTCATGAGTGGACTTGATTATGAACGCGCTGTACTAAGCGGTGGTCCGCTTGGCATTATGGATGCCTGTCTGGATATTGTAATGCCCTACCTGCATGAACGTAAGCAGTTCGGTCAGGCACTAGGCGAGTTCCAGTTAATGCAAGGCAAAATTGCCGACATGTATTCGACCTGGCTGGCCTGTAAGGCTCTAGTATACAGCGTAGGTCAAGCCTGTGACCGTGCAGATCATGGCCGTGCTCTGCGTAAAGATGCAGCGAGCGCCATTTTATATTCAGCTGAAAAAGCCACTTGGATGGCCGGTGAAGCAATTCAGACTTTAGGTGGTAATGGTTATATCAATGACTTTGCTACAGGGCGTTTATGGCGCGATGCCAAACTGTATGAGATCGGTGCCGGCACTTCAGAAATCCGACGCATGCTGATTGGCCGTGAGCTGTTCAACGAAACAGCCTGATCCCTTTAACCTTAATGCACAAGGATGACTGCCATGAACCAGATTGCAATCAAGATGAATAGCCGTAGTGAAGAATTCAAACAGAATAAGCAGGCTATGCAGGAACTGGTCGATGACCTAAACCAGCTGGCTGCCAAAATCCAGTTGGGTGGTGGAGAAAAAGCCCGAGAAAAACATCTGGCCCGGGGTAAACTGCTACCACGTCAGCGTATTGAACGCCTTCTAGATACAGGCAGCCCTTTTCTGGAAATTGGTCAGCTGGCTGCCTATGGCTTGTATGACAATGATGTACCTTCTGCCGGTGTAATTGCCGGTATTGGTCAGGTGCATGATGTACAGTGCATGATTATTGCCAATGACGCCACAGTTAAAGGCGGTACCTATTATCCGCTTACAGTCAAAAAACACCTTCGGGCCCAGGAAATTGCCGAGCAGAACCGGCTGCCCTGCATCTATCTGGTAGACTCGGGTGGAGCTTTCCTGCCTCTCCAAGATGAAGTATTTCCAGACCGCGACCATTTTGGCCGGATTTTCTATAATCAGGCACAGATGTCTGCCAAAGGCATTCCGCAAATTGCAGTGGTCATGGGCAGCTGTACCGCAGGGGGTGCCTATGTACCGGCCATGTCGGATGAAACTATTATTGTGCGTAATCAGGGCACAATTTTTCTGGGTGGCCCGCCACTGGTCAAGGCAGCCACAGGCGAAGTGGTTACTAGCGAAGATCTCGGCGGTGGCGATGTCCATACCCGTCTTTCCGGTGTTGCCGACCATCTGGCTGAAAATGATCTGCATGCACTTGGAATCGCCCGCAGGATTGTAGCCAACCTGAACTGGAAAAAAGCAGCACAGCTTCAGCTAAAAGAGATTGAATCACCATTATTTGATGCCGAAGAGCTATATGGCATTATTCCGAGTGACAGCCGCAAACCTTTTGATGTACGGGAAATCATTGCACGAATTGTTGATGGTTCACGCTTCGATGAATTCAAGGCACGGTTTGGAACTACGCTTATTACAGGCTTCGCTCATCTGTATGGTATGCCAGTTGGAATTATTGCCAATAATGGCATTCTCTTTTCCGAATCTGCCCAGAAAGGCGCACATTTTATTGAGCTGTGTACACAACGCAAAATTCCACTGCTATTCATTCAGAATATTACCGGCTTTATGGTTGGCCGCCAGTATGAAAATGAAGGAATTGCCAAACATGGTGCCAAACTGGTCATGGCAGTTGCTACAGCCAAAGTTCCTAAAATCACGCTGGTAATCGGCGGCTCGTTTGGGGCCGGAAACTATGGCATGTGTGGCCGCGCATATTCACCACGTTTTATGTGGACATGGCCTAATTCACGTATATCGGTCATGGGTGGCGAGCAGGCTGCTAGTGTTCTTGCCACTTTACGCCGCGATGCCATTGAGAGCAAAGGCGAAAACTGGACTGCCGAGCAGGAAGACGAGTTCAAAAATCCGATTCGACAACAGTACGAGCGCCAGGGCCATCCTTATTATGCCTCTGCCCGACTGTGGGATGACGGGGTAATTGATCCTGCACAAAGCCGTCAGGTACTTGCACTCAGTTTGTCCGCGGCCTTGAATGCTCCAATTGAAGAAACCCATTTTGGCGTATTCCGCATGTAGGAGAGATTCATGAAGCATTTTGAACTGATTGAAATTGAAGAGCAGCCTAATGGAGCCACCTATATCTGGCTAAACCGTCCAGAACTGCACAATGCCTTTAATGCACAATTAATTGCCGAGCTCAGCCAGTGTTTTGATGCGCTAGAGCAAAACGTGAATACTCGTGTGGTGATACTGGCAGGCCGCGGCAAAAATTTCTCTGCTGGCGCAGACCTGAACTGGATGAAAGCAGCCCGTCATTTTAGTAGTGAAGAGAACCAGCAGGATGCCATGAAGCTGGCCACCATGCTGCATAAACTGGCTCATCTTAGACAGCCCACCATTGCCCGTGTGCATGGTGCAGCACTAGGAGGCGGGTTAGGCCTGGCCTCGGCCTGTGATATATGTATTGCCAGCGAAAAAGCAATGTTTGCAACCTCTGAAGTACGTTTGGGACTGGCTCCCTCTACCATCAGTCCCTATGTGATTCGGGCCATTGGTACGCGTCAGGCTTCACGTTACTTTTTAACTGCTGAGCGGCTTTCAGCACAGCAGGCTAAAGCCATCGGACTGGCTCATGAAGTCTATAGTGCCGAAGCACTGGATACAGGCATTCAACAAATAATTGAACAGCTGCTATTAGGTAGTCCGCAGGCACAAACGGCTTCCAAACAACTGATCGACACTGTAGCCGAACAGGAACTGACTGCTGAACTTATGCAGCAGACCGCAGCTCATATTGCAAGATTACGGCTGGGCGAAGAGGCACAAGAAGGCCTGAGTGCCTTTTTGGAAAAACGTACACCGCACTGGTGCGCTTAAGGCCATTTTCCACAAAATCATAAAAAGCAGGATAAAGGATTATGTTTAAGAAAATTTTAATTGCGAACCGTGGTGAAATTGCCTGTCGTGTCATCCGTACTGCCAAGGAACTCGGCATTCAAACTGTTGCGGTTTATTCTGAAGCTGATGCCGAGGCACAGCATGTTAAACAGGCAGATGAAGCCATCTGTATTGGTCGTGCCCCAGCCAGTGAAAGTTACCTGCAAATTGAACGGATTATAGAAGCAGCACTGCTAATCGGTGCAGAAGCCATCCATCCGGGTTATGGCTTTTTATCTGAAAATGATGATTTTGCACTGGCCTGCCAGCAAAATGGTATCGAATTTATTGGGCCGCCGGTGGAAGCAATCCGGGCAATGGGTCTAAAAGCTACCTCTAAAGCACTCATGGAAGAGGCCGGTGTGCCATTGACACCAGGTTATCATGGCAAAAATCAGGAGCCAGATTTTTTAAAACAGCAGGCCGATGCGATTGGCTACCCGGTGCTGATTAAAGCCAGTGCAGGTGGTGGCGGTAAAGGCATGCGTCTGGTGGAACGCAGTGAAGACTTCTTAAGTTCTCTGACCTCATGCAAGAGCGAAGCTCGATCAAGTTTTGGTAATGAAGATGTATTAATTGAACGTTATGTCACGCGCCCAAGACACATTGAGGTTCAGGTTTTTGGTGACAAGCATGGCAATTATGTTCATCTGTTTGAGCGTGACTGTTCAGTACAGCGCCGTCACCAGAAGGTTCTGGAGGAAGCCCCTGCTCCGCTGATGCCAGAAGAAAAACTTGAGGCCATGCGCCAGGCTGCAATTGACGCCGCGCGTGCTGTTAACTACGTAGGTGCCGGTACAGTCGAATTTATTGTCGAGCAGGATGGTACAGCTTATTTTATGGAAATGAATACTCGCCTGCAGGTCGAACATCCGGTAACTGAAATGATTACCGGACAGGATCTGGTCGAGTGGCAACTACGGGTTGCCTATGGTGAGCCTCTACCTAGAGCTCAGGCAGATCTTTCTATTCAAGGTCATGCCCTGGAAGCTCGGATTTATGCAGAAGATCCAGATAATGGCTTTTTACCCTCGATTGGTAAAATTCATTTCCTGCAATACCCACAGCAGAATGCGCATGTGCGGGTAGATAGCGGCATTATTCAGGGCGACAGCATCAGCAGTTTTTATGACCCGATGATTGCCAAGCTGATTGTCTGGGGCAAAACCCGTCAGGATGCACTGCGCCAGATGCAGCATGCCTTGCAAAACTTTTATATTCAGGGTGTGGGTAATAATGTAGCTTTCCTGCACCGTCTGGTGGGAACTGGATCATTTAGCCAGCCAAACTTAGATACTGGACTGATCGAGCGTGAAAATATCCAGCTGTTCAGTTCAAAGCCTGAGATTAAACCATCTCTACTGGCACAAGCTGCTGTCCTCCATCTGCTTCAGCAGACGTTAAAGCACTCCCTGCCGCATGATCCTTGGCAACAGCCTAACTTCTGGCGATTGAACCAGCAGGCTAAAACCCATGTTCAGTTACGCCATCAGCAGGAAATTTATGATATTGAACTGGCTATCTTAAAACAGGGCTATCTGGTCAAGGTCTATAATCAAGATTATAAAATTTCTGGCGAACTGACTGCATCTAATACAGCCCATCTCCAGATAGATAATCATCAACATAAGCTATGCTTTGTAAAGTGTGACTCAAGTCTGGTGCTCTTTGAACAGGCACAACCCTATGAGTTTGAAATTATTGATCCGTATGCCCATGTAGAAGGTGAGGCTGAAGAAGCAGGTAATCTTAAGGCACCTATGCCAGGCATTATTACTCAGGTACTGGTAGAGCAGTTTGCTCAGGTCAAAAAAGATGAACCGCTCATGACACTGGAAGCTATGAAAATTGAATATACCATCCGGGCACCACAGGACGGTATCATTAACAATCTGTTCTTCCAGTCGGGTGATCAGGTCGCTGCCGGTGATGAATTGCTAGATTTCTGTATTGAAGCGGAGGCCTCTGCATGAATGAAAGTATCAGGATTGTTGAAGTCGGTGCACGTGATGGCCTGCAAAATGAAAAAAGTGTGATCACTTTTCAGCAGCGTTACGAGTTTCTTACTCGCCTGATGGCAACGGGGATTAAAGCGATAGAAGTGGGCTCTTGTGTATCGGCAAAGTGGGTTCCACAAATGGCTAACAGTGATGAACTTTATGCACAGCTCCCGAAACAGGATGATATTTCACTGAGTCTGCTAACTCCTAATTTGAAAGGTTTTGAAGCCGCCCTTCAGGTGAAGTGTCAGGAAATTGCAGTTTTTACGGCAGCCTCAGAAAGCTTCACTCAGAAAAATATTAATTGTTCGATTCAGGAGAGCCTTGAACGTTTTCAAGATATTATACAACAGGCCAAACAGCATAATATTCGGGTGCGTGGTTATGTATCGTGTATGGTGGACTGCCCTTACGAGGGTGCAATTTCCCCTCAGAAAGTTGCAGAAGTTGCAAAGACTTTATATGACATGGGCTGTTATGAAGTATCGTTAGGTGAAACTATTGGAACCGCTACACCGTTAAGGGTTCGCGCAGTCTGGAAAGAATGCTTTGAACTCCTGCCAAAAGAAGCTCTAGCTGGGCACTTTCATGACACTTATGGCATGGCAATTACTAATATCTATGAGTCGATTCAGCAAGGAATCCGTAGCTTTGATTCTTCAATCTCGGGACTTGGTGGCTGTCCTTATGCCAAAGGTGCTTCAGGTAATGTTGCAACTGAAGATGTCTATTATCTGGTTAGCCAGATGGGTTTTGATACGGGTATACAGCTCGAAAAACTGATGGCAGCCGCAGACTATATTGCAGAGGTATTGCATCGGCCTAATCCGTCTAAATTTGCACAGGCCTATAAACAAAAACTTTGCACAGTATAAAGTCTATAAAAAATTAAGGATGAGGTCCTATGAATAATAAAGTTTATCCCTCAGCATCCGATGCGTTAAAAGATATTGTACAGGATGGTCAACAGATTGCTGTAGGCGGATTCGGCCTATGTGGTATTCCTGAGGCTCTGATTTCAGCTCTAAAAGAAACCGGAGTAAAAGACCTGACCTGTATTTCCAATAATGCAGGAGTAGATGACTTCGGCTTAGGAAAGCTTCTGACTACCCGTCAGATCAAGAAAATGATTTCATCCTATGTTGGAGAAAATAAAGAATTTGAGCGTCAATACCTGAGTGGTGAACTTGAAGTTGAACTTACCCCTCAAGGTACGCTGGCCGAAAAACTGCGGGCCGGCGGTGCTGGTATTCCCGCTTTTTTTACCCAGACCGGCGTAGGCACTCTCATTGCTGAAGGGAAGGAAGAGCGAGAGTTCAACGGCAAAACCTATATTCTGGAAGAATCACTGACAGCCGATATATCGCTGGTTAAAGCCTATAAAGCCGACAAAGCCGGAAATCTGGTCTTTCGCAAAACTGCACAGAACTTTAATCCGGTCTGTGCCATGGCCGGAAAAATTACCGTGGCTGAAGTTGAACAGATTGTCGAGATTGGTGAGCTGGATCCGGATGCTATTCACCTGCCGGGAATCTATGTTAACCGTATTATACTCAATGCCACACCTGAAAAACGGATTGAACAGATGACACTGAAAACGGCGGAGGGATAAATATGGCTTGGTCACGTAATGAAATGGCACAGCGTGCCGCACAGGAGCTTGAAGACGGATTTTATGTCAACCTGGGTATTGGATTGCCGACCCTGGTCGCCAACTATATTCCAGAACAGGTCAATGTCTGGCTCCAGTCTGAAAACGGTTTACTGGGGATTGGGGAGTTTCCGACTGAAGAAACGGTGGATGCTGATCTGATCAATGCGGGTAAGCAGACCGTAACAGCCCGGCCCGGCGCTGCATTTTTCTCAAGTGCTGAATCCTTTGCCATGATTCGTGGTGGACACGTCAATATTGCGATTTTAGGGGCAATGGAAGTTTCCGAACAGGGAGATCTGGCCAACTGGATGATTCCGGGCAAGAAAGTTAAGGGCATGGGCGGAGCTATGGATCTGGTTGCAGGTGTACAAAAAGTCGTAGTGCTGATGGAGCACTGTGCGAAAGATGGAACACCAAAAATTGTAAAACAGTGTAGCCTGCCACTTACAGGTAAAGGTGTAGTCCACCGGATTATTACTGACCTTGGTGTGATGGATGTCACCGAACAGGGAATCGAGCTGATTGAACTGACTGAACAGGTAAGTTTTGAAGATATTCAGGCTGTAACCGGAGTCAGGCTCATCAATACAATTCCTACAGAACTGGCAGATTAAAATATTTGAATACAAATTTTAAAGTGGTTGTAAACAGCCACTTTAATAAGCTTTAGGAACTAAAAAATTTAATTCAATTGAGATATAAATTTAAAGTGAATAATTAACTATTAAGGACGTGTTAAACTTTGTAAAAAAAAATTAAGAGTGTATCTATAATATATTTTTTTTATATTAGATATAAGCAAGGAATCGAAATAATAAGAATTATTCTCTTTTAAATCAATCTATAAAAATGCCTATAATTTCTACAGAATATAAAAATTATCTCCAGTCAGCTAATTTTATAAATAAATTAAATACTTATAAAAATTTTTATTTAGCCTGCATTTATACTGACAATGTTTACATAAGTTCTCGAATTAGTTGCATTTTTCAATATACAGTTTGCCAAGCATATTGCAAACTAATCATGAGCTTATCAATGACCCTTTTATTTCACTCCAGAGATCTCAAGGTCATTGTTCTCCTCAGCTGGGATAAGAAAGTCAGATAATGGCTTTCTTAGCTCCCATTTAGGGCCCCTTCACTCTCGCTCCCAACCAGGGGCTCTTTTTTTACCTATTAGTTTTGACAGCAGCCGTATCATTAAGCGCAGTAAGATTTTTCTGGTCGTCTCTCTGCTGGTTGTTATGTTTAGTCTCAATAGCCAGTTCAATCATTTCCAGTTTTTCCAAGGTAGCCTCCCGACCAGCTTGCATGCTGGCTTCACGCCCACGCACATCAAAAATATGGGCTTTTTCACGTAAGTCAGGTTGGATCACTATATCAGCATACTTCAACTCTTCATTAGCTAGCCGGTTCTGCATGATATTAATATTCTGATTAAACAGACCCCAGACATTTGAAGTTTCGGTATGAGTGGGCTGTGCCAGAATATCAACTGCAATAATAATATCAGCGCCCAGATCACGTGCCACCTCAACCGGCACCGGACTGGTCAGTCCCCCATCAACATATTCTTTATCACCAATACGGGTAGGAATAAACATGCTCGGAATAGATGCCGACGCGCGTACTGCCTGTCCGGTATTTCCATAGTTAAATACAGTACGGGCACCCTCTTTGAGTTCAGTGGCTACTGCATAAAAAGGTATTTTCATTTTTTCCAGCGGCATGTTATCAACCTGCTGGTTAATATAGTCTTCAACTTTCTTGCCATCAAAAAAGCCTTTCATATCCAGGGTAATATCGCGTACATCGGTAGCTTTCATATTAAGAGCAATACTCCGCAGCTCTTTTGCAGATTTTCCACTGGCATATATAGAACCTACAATACTGCCTGCACTGGTTCCCACAATAAAATCTGGACGGATTCCCTGCTGCTCCAGAACCTCAATTACCCCTATGTGTGCATAGCCCCGGGCACCGCCGCTACCCAAGACCAAAGCCACAACTGGCCGCTGCTCTACTGTTTTAATCTGAGCAAAAGGAACCTTTTCAAACTGTGCCCGTGCATCAGTGACCATCTGTGCAGCCTGTGGCTCAGATGTTTTAAAATGTTGGCAGCCGGTCAGGCCGACCAGACTCATCCAGAGTAAGCAGAATGTGAGCTGTTTCATGGGCACTTGAGAGATCTGAGTTATTTTTCTGAAAAAGGAATTGTAGAAGTACATTTCAGAAATTGCTGTATAAAATTTATTTAAATTGTCATGATTGGACTCTAAACTCAAGCCATTTGTGAGAAGAATATCGATCATGAATTTATCTGTTCAGTATCTCACTATTTTTCTTATTTTTTTAAAACTGGGTTGTACCTCATTTGGAGGACCAGCTGCACACCTGGTCTTTTTTCACCGCACCTTTGTTGAAAAATATCGCTGGCTGACCAGCGATGAATATACGCAACTGGTCGCATTAGCCCAGCTTCTTCCCGGCCCTACCAGCAGTCAGGTTGGACTCGGTATCGGTTACTTACAAAGGGGTTATGGGGGCGCTCTTCTGGCTTGGCTTGGTTTCACCTTACCCTCTATAATTTTAATGCTGGGCTGTGCACTACTGAGTGTTTCCCTGTCTTCCTGGCTTTCTTCATCAGTTTTTCATACAGTACAACTCGTCGTACTGGCCGTCGTAATTTTTGCTTTCTGGCAAATGTTAAAAAACTTCTGTAGTACGGTTTGGCAATTTATTTTGATGCTGGCTTCAGCCCTTATTATTTATTTTATACCGCTAGCCATGAGCCAGCTGCTGGTGATTATCTTGGGTGGCGTGGCAGGATTATACTGCGTTCATACAGCGAAACTTGCTGTACCAATAGTTGTAAAAGATCAGTCAGAAATACAAAAAAATGTCTCTACACCCTTTCGTGCCTATTATTGGCTGTTGATATTTGTTGGCCTGTTTATATTACTTTTTATCATGCAACGGTGGGCACCTTCTTTTGCTATACAGATTTTTGAAAGTTTTTACCGTTCAGGCTCACTGGTATTTGGCGGAGGACATGTTGTGCTTCCTCTCTTATACCAAGAACTGGTAACGTCCAGACTAATTGAAGAATCAAATTTTGAACTAGGTTATGCCTTTGCACAGCTTGTACCTGGGCCTTTATTTACTTTTGCTTCTTACTTGGGTGCATTTTTACCGGTTACTTCTTCCCCATTAATTAATGCAGCGATTACTACAGTCGCCATCTTCCTTCCTTCATTTTTACTGATTTTTGGAACGCTGCCTTACTGGTCTATCTTATTAAGGCAGACAAAAATTCAGGCTGCGGTTTATGGAATTAATGTCGCAGTAGTCGGTTTACTGCTGGCGATGGTAGGGCAACTCGGACAAAAAGGTATCCAGCACTGGAGTGATATAATTTTTGTTGGTCTTGTTATTGCTTTACTGAACAGTAAAATTCCGGTTCTATTGAGTTTACCACTCTCATGTTTAGGCTATTTTTTATTTTCACTTTATTTCTGATCATAAAAAAGCTCCTCGCAAGGAGCTTTAAACAAGTTCTACCAAATATCTGAATCGACTTTCTTCTTGAGTTCCGGATACTTATCTATTTTAAATTCCGGCTCCTTAATGCCTTTTTTAAGCTGAGAGCTATAATCTTTCAATAACATTCGCAAGAAAGGCGTCAGGAGTAAAATAGCAAACAGGTTAATTGTTGCCATTAAGCCCATGGATAGATCCGCCATTGACCAGACCAGTGGTACGCTGGTAATCGCGCCAAAATATACCATTGCCAATACCAGAAGACGAAATACAAACATGACTTTTGGCTGATTATTGATAAATTGAACGTTACTCTCAGCATAGGCGTAATTCCCGATAATAGAAGAGTAAGCAAACAAGAATAAAATCAGGGCCAGAAAATCATCACCCCAGCTACCGATCTGACTGACCAATGCCATCTGGGTGAGCGTAACGCCCTCAAAACCTGCTTCATGATACAGACCGGAAGCCAGAATGATAATCGCAGTACATGAACACACTACAAAGGTATCTACAAATACCCCAAGCATCTGTACTAGCCCCTGGTCTACCGGATGTTTTACATCTGAAGCAGCTGCAGCATTCGGTGCAGACCCCATGCCGGCTTCATTTGAAAACAGGCCACGTTTAATACCCTGCATCATAGCCATCGATACCATTGCACCAAAAAAACCACCCGCAGCAGCATCAAACTTAAAGGCTTCAGTAAAGATTAGTTTGAATATATCTGGAAGAATACTGAAATTTATTATGGCAATATAAAGTGCAACTGCCAGATAGAGCACAGCCATTAATGGCACCATACGCTCTGCCACGACCGCAATACGCTTGATTCCACCAAAAATAATTGCTGCGGTCATAATGACCAGTACTACGCCAACCCAAGAAACTTCAAAACCCAGTCCACCCAGATCAAGCATAATATTTGCACGGTCCCAGCCCCAGGCATGAGCAGTTGCATCTACAATCGAGTTAGCCTGTACTGCATTAAATACAAAGCCATAAGCTAAAATAAGAGAGAGTGCGAATACAACGCCTAACCATTTCTGCTTTAAACCTTGGGTAATGTAATAAGCTGGCCCTCCACGGAATTGCTGGTTCTGATGATCACGTACTTTAAATAGCTGTGCCAATGAGGACTCAACAAATGCTGAACTCATCCCCAGAAAAGCAGTAAACCACATCCAGAATACGGCGCCCGGACCGCCAATTGCAATTGCAATTGCGACACCTGCAACGTTCCCTACCCCAACCCGACTCGCTAGACCCGTAACAAAAGCCTGAAACGGGGTAATACCATGCTGATCGTCACCTTCTTTACGGCTGCCCTTCATTACACGGATACTGTGTAAGAATAGGCGAATCTGAACTGCGCCGGTTAGAAGTGTATAAAACACTCCAACCACCACCAGAAAGACCACCAAAAAATCCCATAAAGGATCATTAAAGAAACTTACCCAAGCCATTAAACGGGTATTTAGTTGTTCATCCATACAATCTCTTGCTACTCAAATTTGTAAAATATCGCCGACTTCAACCTCAATAAAAAAGCCCCGTATGAGGGGGACTTTTTTATGAATGCCTGTTAAGCAAAGAATTTTAGAATCAGCTGAATCACGGTTGCGTTGATCAGGTCAACAAAGAAAGCACCACATAATGGTACGATCAAAAAGGCTTTATGTGATGGACCATACATATTGGTAATCGCCTGCATGTTTGCAACCGCTGTTGGGGTTGCGCCCATACCAAAGCCACAGTGGCCAGCAGCCAGTACTGCGGCATCATAATTCTTGCCCATTACCCGGAAAGTAATGAAAGCTGCATACAATGCCATAGTTAAAGTCTGTGCGCCTAAAATCACTACCAGTGGGCCTGCCAGATCAGCCAGTTGCCACAGTTTTAAAGACAGCAGTGCCATAGCCAGATAAAGTGACAGTGAAGAATTACCAAAGACATCAATTGCACGATCAAAGATATCAACCTTGAATATACTTTCTAGAACGTTACGCAGAACTACCCCACCGCCCAAGGCCCATACAAAGGTTGGCAGTTCAAACCAGGTACCTTTACTGTAACCTGTCATAAACTCAGCAAAGGCCAGACAGGCAGCGAACATGCCCAAGGTCGTAATCGCATTGTCAGCAGTAATCAGGCGTACCTGATGCGGATTTTCAAAAGGTGCAAGCTCGGGAAAATCGGGTGCAGGATGTGTATCCCGATCATTAATCTGACGCACGGTGCGTGGCTGAGACAGGTTGTATCGGTTAATTAAAAGTTTAGCCAATGGGCCGCCAATAATACCGCCAATAATCAGACCGAATGTTGCACTGGCCATCCCCAGAGCAAGTGCGCCTTGAATACCATGTTCAACTTCCAGGATTTCGCCCCAGGCACCCGCTGTACCATGCCCACCGGTCAGAGTAATTGAACCTGCTATCAGACCGATCAGCGGATCAACCCCCAGCAAACTGGCCAGACTCATACCGACTGCGTTTTGTACTACAATAAATGAAGCAACACAGATCAGGAATACCACCAAACCGATACCACCTTCTTTTAGCTTCATAAAGTTGGCACTTAGGCCAATGGAAGCAAAGAAAATCAGCATGAAGCTGGTCTGTAATTCACTACTAAAAGTAATACTATAACCCCAGAGGGAATGCACAAGTAACGAGACTACCGCAGCAACCAGACCACCGGCCACAGGTTCGGGAATGTTATAACGACTCAGAAAACCAATCTTGTTTACAAGGAAGCGGCCGAGAAGTAAAACAATTACTGCTGCAATAAGCGTGTAAAACGCATTAAAGGTAAATTCCATAAGAAGATCCATCAAATATGGCTAATGTCTTTCTTCATACTTTAGTTTATTTAAAATGCCGATTTTATAATCTATAGGCAACTTTACTTCAAATAAATTAAAGCATGCTGTAATCACAAGAATGTATCGCGTCTTTAAGTTAAGGATACATGAACTGTTCTATCTAAGAACGGAAAGTATCAAAACTCGACTGTATTACATCTTGTCTTATATTGAAGAAACATGGCCTTTGCATTTGGACCCCCATCCGGGATGCAAAACACAGCAACTTTAATGTATGGGTAAATACATGTTGAAACTGCTGAACAGGCTTAATACTGAGAGATAAACTCATTATAAGCTCCAAACTGTTGAATGAGTTCTTCTATAGAATACTACCTAGAAGTTGACTCGATGGAAGTTAAATTATCTTGGGTGTACAGATTAAAAAATTTGCTGATTATGCAGTTTTTTTTAAGGGATGTCTTGGGGGGATTGCAAATTTATCTACGACCTTAGTCTGACCTTTTTACTTCATTTTTATTGGAATTAGTCGAAAATATAAGAAAAATCTTTATTTGAATATAAAAAAACTGAGGCATGTGCCTCAGTTTTTATTTTATTTACAATGATTTAGAAATCGTATTTAGCCATCATGCCAATGCGATTATCTTTACCTTTTACACCGGCAGCGGTTTCACGCTCACCATACACATATTCAGCACCAAAAGTGATTGGTTTAACCGGATTAAACATTACGTTTAACCAGCCTTGTTGTAGCTGATCATTATCCGAGCCAGTTGCATCATCATAGAATATTGCGCCGTAGCCCAAGGTACTACGCCACTGCGGTGTGAACTTGTAGGTCGCGCCTAAAGACACAGCATTAAATTCATTCAGCTCAATACCATCGCCCTCAGGGGTATAACGGTTTTCTGTGTAAAGCAGGAACTTGTCATCACCCTTAACATGAGAATAATCAGCATTTAAGGTTAACTGGTCAGTTGGTTTAAAGTTGGCACCCACTGCCAGACCCCAGCCTAATTCTGTTTCATCGAAATAAGGCTCTGGTACACGATCTTTATCACCTTCTTTGCCAGTTAAATTTCTAGCACGAACTTCCTGTAACAGCGCACGACCAGTTACTACGCCTGCACCATCAGCAAATTTATGGTTAATTTTAGCAGTAGCTGCTGGCAGACGGTTATCATCATTACCTTTTTCCAGACCCAGGAAGTAGCGGGTATTGGCATCTAGAGTATGGCTATAACGTACCATTGGAGTACGGTAGGTTCCGATACCCAGCGGTGCATTAAAGTCCAACATTTCTGGTGTGGTTTCAGAAGAAAGGAATGATGAAGTAGTCTGACCAAACAGCCAGTCATTATAAGTCAGGTAGGCATGACGAATACGTACTGTGTCATTGCTGCTTCCACCACGGAAATCGACTTCAACTTTACCCCCAATATCTGCACCCTGGATTGGAGTTTTAAAATCCACTCCGATACGTGTAGTAGTCGCAGTTGCATCAAACCGATCTTCAGTGGCTTCCTTATCTGACGCATTGTCCAGAGTTACTGCATTAATGCGGTTAAAGATCCCTCTTCCACCTTCAAACTGATAAGCTGCATCACCACGGACAAAACCATAAAGCTTAACTTCCGCACCATTTGCTGTGCGGGCTGTTAAACCGGTTGCAGGCGTAGCAGGTGCCGGCGGGCTGGCATTATTTCCAGACTGCTGAGATAAAGGTACAACTTGAGGTGTAGCTTGCAGTGCTGAAGAACTTGCTACAGTATTTTGCCCCTGATTGGAAGCTTGAGGTAAATGCTGGTGAATCAATGCCTTGAGTTCTTTAACCTCAGCACGAAGCTGTTGAAGTTCTTGTTGTTCTGTCATGGCATGTGCCGAGTTCATCATCAGTGCAGCAACTGCAACCGCGAGTCCCTGTGGCAGAAAAGCTTTTCGGCTAGATACTTTGCTCATCCTAATCTCCAGAAATATTATTATGTCCGCATCCGTGCAAGGTTGGCCAGGTCAGCCTGCAAGTTCAATTATGCTATTCCTTAAGTACTGCCAAACTCTTTTAAAAGTACTGCACTTAAATGCTTACAAAAATTAAAATAAAAACGCTAAAATTCCGTTGTTAGTAACATAATGTGTATTACTTAGGGCTAATGTAACAAGTTCTCTTTGTTATTAAAATCAGTTTTAACGTCGATTTTTAAATTTACGATCGTTTTTTGTGATATAAAACACAAATACCTTATTATTCTTAAGGTTATAAACCGGTATATAAAGCTATTATTTTATTTATAAGACTATTGTATATAGTAGAAGTAACTATAAATCAGCCTGAACCCGGTATTTTTATGAACCCTGAGAAAGTTCGCCATGTCGATGAAGCCATCACTTCCCGGCATTCAGTCCGCGCATTTTTATCCACTCCAGTAGACCTAAAACTGATTCGGGATATTCTTTCAGTAGCCAGCCATGCGCCTTCCGGTACCAATACCCAGCCTTGGAAAGTATATGTTGTTTATGGCCAGAAGCGTGATGCTCTAGTTGAAGCCGTATGTCAGGCTCAGATTGGAAGCAGTCAACATCCAGAACTGGCAGCACAATATAAAGAAACTTTTGCCTATTATCCCTCTACCTGGATTTCCCCTTTTATTGACCGGCGTCGTGAGAATGGCTGGGGACTATATGGTTTGCTAGGCATTCAAAAAGGAGAAAAAGAAAAAATGGCTGAGCAGCAGTTACGTAATTTCAAACTGTTCGATGCACCAGTTGGCCTGTTTTTTACCGTTAATAAAATTATGGGAATCGGGTCGAAGATGGATATTTCCATGATGATTCAGAATGTGATGGTTGCCGCTAAAGCTCGCGGTTTAGATACTTGCCCGCAAGCTGCCTGGAATCATTTTCACCCCCTGGTTTTAGAAATTCTGGGCGCTGCGGAAGATGAAGAACTGGTTTGCGCAGTTGCGCTAGGTTACGCAGACCCAGAAGCACTGGTTAATACGTTTATTACTCCACGCGAACCGGTAGAAAATTTTGCAGTTTTTCTGGATTAAACCACAAGAGATCTTTTATAGATTCCTTTAACTTTAATCCTTAAAGAGCTAGAGAGTTTCTAGTTTTAAATATACTGGCCACACCAATTACGATAAAGAACAGCATTACCAGTGCCATATTTAGCAGGGGGCTCCAGAACAGAAAATTCAGGATTAATCCGCCAACCAGGCCACAGGCAAATTGCATACTCCCCATGATTGCGCTGGCTGTACCGGCACGACTGCCTTGCTCGGCCATCGCCAAGGCCATTGCATTTGGTCCGGTAAAACCAATACCCGATACAGCCAGAAACAGTCCTGACATCACAATAGCAAGTGCAGTATCGTCATACAGTCCTGCACCAAGCAGAATAAAAACACCCATTAACTGGAGAATTCCACCAAGCTTTAAACGCTGTATGATCGACATATTTCGGGCCAAGCGTTTATTAATGGATGAAAATAGGGTAATCCCTACAGCATTAAATCCGAAAGCATAGGCAAAGTGCTGCTGACTTAGATGATATTGATCAATCAGGACGGATGCAGCTGAACTGATATAGCAAAACAGTACTGCGCCAGTAAAACAGCCAATCACCATCGGACCACGGAAACTTTTATCCTGAAAAATTGTTTTATATAAACTGAGCACCTGTCTCGCACTTAACTTTAAACGACGTTCAGGTTGCAGGGTTTCCTTAAAAAATAAAGCGACACAAATACAGCAAATTATCCCAATCAGAGCTAAGGCAACGAAAATAGCATGCCATTCAAAATAGATGAGGAGCAAGGCGCCTAAGGCCGGTGCCATAACAGGCGCGATTCCCATCACAATCATCATACTGGCAAAAGCCTGTGCAGAAGCTTGAACATCCAGCCGGTCACGGATTGCAGCACGGGCAATCACAACACCCACACATCCGCCTAGAGCCTGTAATATTCGGCTGAAAATCAGGCTCCATTCACTGGTAGCAAATGCACATAGCAGACTGGCCACGACGTACAGAAGCAAACCAAAATAGAGAGGTTTTTTCCGTCCAATACGGTCACTGACCGGACCATAAATCAGCTGTCCGACAGCAAGTCCCAAGAAATAGGCTGGCAAGGTATTGGCCACCATTTGTGTACTGACGCCAAATTCCTCTGCCATGCCGGGTAAAGCCGGCAGATACATGTCGATCGAAAGCGGGCCTAAAGCAGTCAGCGAGGCCAGCAGCATCAGCCACGGCAAGCTGTAGTGCGAACGGCTATTATCCTTGGATAGGTCCATAGATGATTGATGAATTTATAAGATTAAAGACAAGCTTACACGCTCCATAGTATGATTTATCATAGTGATTCGTGAAGTTTCACATTATGCAGTGCCTTTGAATAATTTTTATACAACCTGTTCTTAAAAAGGTGTCGATTGAAAGCTTGGCTTACCCGTGTTCAGCAGGCCACGTATAATACGTCCTTCATGTATAACGTGCGCATGATTATTGCCTTTACTGCAACCGCATTTGTGCCTTATCTGCTGGGTCAGCAACTGGCGACCATTCCTTTAACTTTGGGTGTAGTCGCGGCTGCACTAAGTGATATTGATGACCGTTTTTCAGTCAGGATTATGAATCTAGTCTATACCTATATCGGGTTCTTTATCACGGCTGCTTCTATCCAGTTTCTGTTTCCCTATCCAGTCCTGTTTGCAATCGGGCTGATCATTTCCTGTATTGGCTGGATATTGCTCGGTTCTCTGGGCCGGCGTTATGCCACTATTTCATATGGCTGTCTGGTTATTTCAGTTTACTCAATGTTGGGAGTACACCTGTTTGATCACTGGTATAGCCAGCCTTTGCTCTTGGTCGCAGGCGCAGTCTGGTATGGAGTGATTTCCACCATCAGTTTCCTGCTATTTCCAGTACGTCAGGTACAGGATAAACTTTCCCAATGCTATTCGGCACTGGGTGATTTCCTGTTTGCCAAATCTGCCCTGTTTGATGTTGATATGACACCCGACAGCTATCAGCAAAGTATGATTGACCTATCACTTGAAAACGGCAAGCTTGTGGGTATTTTCAATGAAATGAAAACTGCCCTGCTCACCCGATTAAAAGGTGACCGGGGTCAACGTGATACCCGTCGCAGTCTGCACTATTATTTTGCGGCCCAAGATATTCATGAGCGGGTTGACTCAGCTCATATTGACTATCAGAAACTTGCGAAAATCTTTGAACATAGTGACATCTTGTTTCGTTTTCAGCGCATTCTCACTATTCAGGGCAAGGCCTGTAAAGACTTGGGTGAAAGTATTTTAAAGCGGACGACGTACCAGCATAACCGCCGCTTCAAGCATGCATTTGAAAACCTGCGTATTTCATTAGAGAAGCTGCGGGACGAACAGTATTATGATCAGGTTTGGGTAAATGCACTGTTTGCCTTGTATCGCAACCTAAAATCGATTGATGCCCAGCTGCGTAATGTTGAAACTGAACGTTATGTAGTTGAAAGAAGCAGATACCTTGAAAACCAGCTTAAAGATGATGATTTAAAAGGCTGGGATGATATTGTAATTCGTATCAAGCAGCATCTGACACCAGAATCTGTCCTGTTTCGCCATGCTGTGCGTTTATCAATTGTACTGTTTATAGGGTATGTGTTCGTACAACTCACCAATATTCAATATGGTTACTGGATTTTGCTCACCGCCCTATTTGTAAGCCAGCCCAACTTTAATGCTACCAAGCGCCGCTTACGTTTGCGTATTGTAGGTACACTGGTCGGTATTATTATTGGATATGCCATTTTATATTTTGTACCTTCAATAGAAGGCCAGCTTTGTTTACTGGTATTAAGCGGCGTTCTGTTTTTTGAGCTGCGCAGTAAACAATATGCCCAAGCTACTGCATTCATTACCATCTTAGCCCTTATCAACTTCAACTTGGACGGAATGGGATTTACCGCCGCCTTACCGCGTATGATAGATACCCTAATCGGCTGCGCGCTGGCATGGTTCGGTGTCAGCTTTATCTGGCCTGACTGGAAATTTCGCCGATTGCCACGCAGTATTAAGCGAGCACTCAGTGCACAGTGCGACTATTTAAATGAAGTCGTTCAGCAATATCATGAGGGCCGTAACAATGGTTTAACCTATCGGATTGTTCGCCGTAGCGCGCACAATACCGATGCTGAAATGGCATCTCTCATTTCTACCTTGGCAACTGAACCCGATTTTGATCCGTTACAGAAAAGTCGGGCATTCGAATTTTTATGTCTGAGCCATACCTTTTTAAGTTACATCGCAGCATTAGGTGCTCATCGGGAACAGGTAAAAGACCAAGAGATTCTTAAACTGCTAGATCAGGCTTTAGATGACATACGCGGCGCTCTGTTACGTGATGAGACACCAGACCTGAGTGCCCAGAATATACTTATTGCAACTCGCGAACGTCTCAGACAAAATCATGAAGAAGATCAAAAGTCTCTGATTATTCTGCAACAACTTTCACTAATGCTCAGTATTTTGCAACAGCTCAGTACGCTCAAGCAAAGCCTTAGCAATGAGCAGGATAATGCTGCGACCGAATTGGCTTCCTTGTAATTCAGTCTTAAATTGGCACAATATACTCCCTGAACGGGCAGAATTAATGCTAAACTTTGAAGAGTTTACCATTCATTATTTGCACTATGAACGCGAAAAATACTTATAGCTATACTTTACAGCCGGTCAATTACGAAGTTTCAGAAGCCGAACAGCGTCAGGTTCAGTTGCTGATCTGGCGTAGTACCAACAAGATCGGTATGAAAGCCTGGGCCATTATGGGCGTAATTGCCGTTCTGGCTATTTTGGGGATTATCTTTCTTAAAAACTACTCAACCATTTTCTGCTGGGTAGCTCTGGTTGGTGTAGCGCTTTACCTGCTGGTACGCAAATATGGTCTGGAGTGGTATGTTAAGCGCAAAATGACTGAATTTCCGGTTCAGGAAATCAAGGGAATTCGTTTGGGCGTTCAGCCACATGGCATTGTTATGCGCCAGAAAATGGGTATGCAGGAAGGTGTAGGAACCATCGGCTGGAAAGATGTTTATGAATGGTATGATGCGCCGGACTTTATTCTGATGAATTTTAAAGTAAAAGATCAGCCAGGTGCATATATCCTGCCAAAGCGTATGGACAGCAAGAATTTCTCTTTTGCCGTTATTCGCAAGCATCTCAAAGAAGCGGTGGGTGAACCTAAAACCATCTGAGTATTTTAAAATTCAGAGTTAAAAAACCTCCTGCTTATGGAGGTTTTTTATAAATTACTTAAAATAAATGATAATGAGAATGTCTATTAATCGCAAAATCCATTTTATCTACTTAATTTTTGTTTATAATCGGTGCCATTCTTGGCACATGATAATTCCACTACGCACATGTTTAAAAAAACATTTTTCCAAGTTCACTGGTTTCTGGGGATTACTGCGGGGCTGATTCTCTCGATTATGGGAGTAACGGGAGCAATTTACTCCTATGAACAGCAAATCTTAAAATGGATTAATCAGGACAGTTATGTAGTTCAGGCCGAACAACGTGACAAGCTGACACCTGCCGAGCTGTATCAACATTTCCATCAGCAGTCGCCTGAACTTAAAATTAACAGTATTACAGTCGACACTGATCCAGCTGCTTCTTCTACAGTCAATATCGAGAAAAAAGGAGAGCGCCGCGGTTATAACATGATGGTAAACCCCTATACCGCAGAAGTTCTACCTGAAATTCAAGGACGCAAGTTTTTCCAGTTTATTCAGCAGCTGCACCGTAATCTAACAGTAGGCCCGGTCGGCAAACAGATTACCGGTGCCTGTACATTAATGCTGATTTTCTTTGTGCTAAGCGGACTCTATTTGCGCTGGCCCAAAAAACATTCATGGCGTCAGTGGTTTTTCATTAAACCCCGCTTAAAGGGACGCAACTTTATCTGGGATTTGCATGCCGTAGTTGGGACTTGGGTAGTGATCTTCTATCTGATTTTGGCCTGTACCGGCTTATTCTGGTCATATGAGTGGTGGCGTAATGGTATGTTTAAGGTACTGGGTGTAGAACGTGAACAGCCTGCTTTACAGGGAGGTAACCAGCCACGAGGGCAAGAAAAAGAATTGCAAGCGTCTACCGGTAGAAGCGGTGGACAGCAGACAGGTGACCGTGAAGCTGATCGTAAGCGTGGTCAGGGCCTTCCTCCCGAACAGGTTCAATTGGCACTGACTCAAGCCTGGACAGGCTTTAATGCACAAATTGGACGTGAATATTCAAGTCTGACCCTGACATTACCTAAAAAACCGGATGGTAAAATTGAGCTGTCCTTTACAGATGCTGTGCCTCAACATGAGCGCGCCCGCAATAAAGCAGTCTTCGATTATCGGACGTCTCAACTTGAAAATCTTGAGCTTTATGAAGATAAAAAGCTGAATGAAAAAATCATGAGCAGCATGTTACCCGTGCACCGGGGCAGTTTCTTTGGATCGGTTTATCAGTTTTTGGTTATGCTGGCAGCACTGGCCATGCCACTCTTCTTTGTTACAGGCTGGATGCTGTATTTAAAACGCCGCAAGCAGAAAAAACTGACACAGGCTGCACGTAACAGCAGTACTGCTCATTCTATTGATCCGAATGCAAAATCCTGGCTCATTACCTATGCTACTCAAACCGGTATGTCTGAACAGCTGGCGTGGCGTACTGCAACCAGCTTACAAGAAGCCCGACAACCGGTTACTGTCAAACCGATACAGCAGCTGCATGAGGCTGACCTTAAACAGGCAGAGCATGTATTATTTGTAGTGAGTACCTACGGTACTGGTGAAGCTCCAGATCTGGCCACTGGTTTTGTTAAAAAGCTAATGAAGAGTGATCTGGATTTAAGCCACTTGAACTATGCTGTTCTGGCCTTGGGTTCACAGGAATATCCTGACAGTTATTGCAGCTTTGGGCATGAGGTGAATCACTGGTTAAAACGCTCTGGTGCTCATCCCCTATTTGATGTCATTGAAATTAATAATGGCAGTAATGAAGATATTCAGCGTTGGAATCAGGCCCTGGCTCGGGCTACCCGGCTTGATTTAAGCAACATGAATATTGAAAAAGTATTTGACCAGTGGATACTGGATAAGCGCGAGCTGCTTAATCCGGGCAGCTTGGGTCGTCCGGCCTATAATGTCGAGCTGAAAGCCAAGCATGATGTAATCTGGCAGGCGGGCGATATTGCCGAGATACAGCCGGGCAATAGCCAAGCACGTATTCAAGACTTTCTGAACCAGCATCAGCTGGATGGCAATACGCAAGTAAATTCAATAAATATGAGCCTTGCAGAGGCTTTATGGGATCGTGACCTGACCGGAACGGTTGAAGTCTTTAATAGCGTTGATCAGTTACTGGAACAGTTACCTGCCCTGCCTTCACGCGAGTATTCGATTGCCAGTATACCTTCACAGCAGGTTTTGCGTCTGGTGGTACGTCAGTGTGAAGGAGCAGATGGTCTTGGTTTGGGGTCAGGCTGGCTGACCAAGCATGTACCCTTACACTCACCGGTGGCACTACGCATTCGTACCAATGAATCTTTCCATCTGATCGATGATAATCGTCCAATTATCTGTATTGGTAATGGAACAGGTATCGCAGGACTGATGAGCCTGCTGCACAGCCGTGTACGCCAAGACTATACGCAAAACTGGCTGATTTTTGGTGAGCGCCAACGCAACTGTGACTACTTCTATCAGTCTACCCTAGAAGCCTGGCAAACTACAGGTATGTTGCAACGTCTGGATCTGGCCTTTTCACGTGATCAGGAGCAGCGTATGTATGTACACCATATTTTACGTGAACATAGCGAAGAGCTAAAAAGCTGGATTGAACGTGGCGCAGTAATTTATGTCTGCGGCAGTATTAACGGAATGGCAAGCGATGTAGATCAGGCCCTGATCGATATTTTGGGTGAGTGCTGTGTGGATGATCTTCGCCAAAATGGCCGCTATCGCCGTGATGTTTATTAAACTTTAGACTAGATGTAAAAAACCGGGCATATAGCCCGGTTTTTATTTACAGTTTTTGAAATTAACGGAAAAGACCCGTCTGATAATTGGCCTGTCCTACACCCGTCGAGGCCTGATAAGGATGAGTAAAGTCTTGCAGACCAGCCGCAGCTTCCTCAACATCTTTACCTTCCTTAACTACGAAACTGTCAAAGCCGGAACGTTTCATATAGTTCAAAACGTCCTTAAAAATATCACCTACTGCACGTAGTTCACCCTGAAAGCCCTGACGACGCAGTAACGCTGCAAAGGAATAACCACGGCCATCATTAAAACCGGCAAACTCAATAAAGATGGCATCCAGTGCATCTAACGGAAACTGGTGATCTTCTGGTGAGTCATTGACTGTCAAATAAAGTGCCTTTTTACCTTGTACTTGTGCCAGCTGCTCCAGCTGTGCTGTAGTCAGTAGGACATCTCCCGTAGGTAACTGACCATCTTCACCAATCAGCTGATAGGTATTATCCGCAATCGTGCCATCTTTATAAAGTACAGGTAATGCTGTATTAAGCATATGCACGCTCCTTAAAGGTCTGAATTCCTACGCGGCGGTAAGTATCAATGAATTTTTCATTGTCTGTACGCAAATCCAGATATGTATTTAAGATTTCTTCAATAATATCTGGTACCACTTCAGCTGCAAATGAAGGCCCGAGAATATCGCCAATAGAAGCGTCATGGTCAGCATTACCACCGAGTGTAATCTGGTAAAACTCAGCGCCTTTTTTGTCTACCCCTAAAATACCGATGTTACCGACATGGTGATGACCACAGGCATTCATACAGCCTGAAATATTCAGATCAAGCTGACCCAGATTATACAGCGTATCCAGGTCTTCAAAACGGCGGGTAATCGCTTCAGCAATCGGAATAGACTTGGCATTTGCCAGTGAACAGAAATCTCCGCCCGGACAGCAGATAATATCTGTCAGGAATCCGATATGTGCACGTGCCAGGTTCTGTGCATCAAGAGTCTGCCATAATTCAAACAGGTCTCTTTGCGGCACATCGACCAGCGCAATATTCTGCTCGTGCGTAGTACGCAGTTCACCAAATGTATAACGGTCTGCCAGGTCAGCAATCAGATTCATCTCTTCCGTAGTCATATCACCAGGCGCCACACCAGCACGCTTGAGCGAAATGGTTACAATACGGTAACCCTGCACTTTATGAGCATGGGTATTGATATTAAACCAGTGCTTGAATTTAGGATGAGCTTCAAACAGTTCAGTAAAGTCTTCATCAGCCAGATTCTGGTAATCAAATGGTGTGAATTCTTCATCCAGCTTTTTAAGAACTTCTGGCTGAATTTTCAGACTTTCACGAGTATGTGCAAATTCGGCTTCGACTTTCTCTGCAAATACTTGTGGTGTCAGGGCTTTAACCAGAATCTTGATCCGTGCTTTATATTTATTGTCACGGCGTCCATGCAGGTTATAGACACGTAATACTGCTTCCAGATACGCAATTAGGTCTTCACGTGGCAGGAATTCACGGATTACACTGCCAATGATAGGAGTACGGCCCAGACCGCCACCTACCATAATTTTATAACCCAGCTCGCCCTGTGCATTACGTACGATATAAACACCAATATCGTGAAACGCAGTCGCAGCGCGGTCAACTTCTGCAAGTGCTGAAACAGCAATCTTGAATTTACGCGGCAAGAAAGCAAATTCCGGGTGAAATGTACTCCACTGGCGGATCAGCTCGCAAGTTGGTCGCGGATCAGCAATCTCGCCTGCAACCACACCGGCATACTGGTCAGTCGTCGTATTACGGATACAGTTACCCGAAGTCTGGATTGCATGCATCTGTACTGTTGCCAGTTCAGCCAGAATGTCAGGCACATCTTCAAGTGCCGGCCAGTTCAGCTGGATGTTCTGACGGGTAGAAACATGCGCATAACCACGGTCATATTTTTTTGAAATTTCAGCAATTTTTCTTAACTGCTTGGAATTCATCAGGCCATAAGGTACTGCCATACGCAGCATAGGTGCGTAACGTTGTACATATAGACCATTCTGGAGGCGCAGTGGACGGTATTCATCCTCGGTAAGTTTACCGGCTAAATAACGTTCTGTTTGATCACGGAACTGTGCAACGCGTTCATTGACCAGCTGTTGATCGAAATCAGTATATAAATACATGGCGTACGGCTAGATTCATTATAACGGCTGATAGCATAACGAGCTTTGGTTCATCAACAAAATGCGTTTTTTACATATTTAATAGCGGTTTTATTGATAAAGAGCCAAAACACGATGATCAGCTGTTATTCTACCTGTTCCTGTGCAATTTACTGAGACGATTCAGGCCAGTTTCCCTCTCCTAGGCTCTGACCGCTAAATGTATAGCGTGCTTGTGATCGGGAGAACTTGATAGGACAAGCCAGCTGCGGTTCGGTTTTTTTCAGGTCTGCTGCTACAGGCACTTGAACAATCCATTTACGGGCTTGTGCTAAAGGAGAATTTAGGGCCTCATCCAGCCTCAGCACCGGTTCGACACAAATATCCAGTGCTGCAAAAGTATTACTCCACTCTGCCCAGGTTCTCGTTAAGATTTTGGCTTGAATAGCCTGTTTGACTTGTTTTCGGTCATCACTATCAAAAGAAGTACCTTTTTCCAGCAGAACAGGAAGATCCAAGACTTGGGCCAGACCTTGCATAAACTGCGGTTCCAGACTGCCGACAGATAGATAACGGCCATCTTTAGTCTGGTAATAGTCATAATATGTGCCGCCATTTAAGTGTTCCTGTTCTGGCATCTGCGGAGTTTTCCCGGCCAGAGCAGCGGAAGCAGCCATACTGTTTAAAGTCGCTACACAGTCTGTCATGGAAATATCAATATATTGTCCGAGACCGCTTTGCTGACGCTCGATCACTGCGGTGAGAATACCGATGACTGCATGGAGTGAGCCTCCTGCAATATCTGCCACCTGAATGCCCAGAGGGGGTGGACCATCTTTTTCTCGTCCGCTATGGCCTGCGATACCAGCAACAGCAAGGTAGTTAATATCATGTCCTGCCCGGTCCCTATAAGGACCATCTTGACCATAGCCAGTGATTGAACAATAAATCAGTCGCGGATTAAGTTCGGCCAGTACAGCATAGTCTAAGCCTAAACGTTTCATTACGCCTGGCCGGAACTGCTCCACTACAATATCGAATTCACTTATTTTTTGCCTGATCAGTTCAATACTGGTCTTATCTTTCAAATCCAGAGTTACTGACTGTTTATTACGGTTTAAATAACTGTGTGCAGTTGCCTGTCCATTAGCATAAGGCGGTAAAAGCCTGATCAAGTCGGGGCGAGTTGCAGACTCGACATGAATAACTTCTGCACCGAGATCGGCCAGATACAAACTGGCAAAAGGTCCAGGCAATAAAGTCGAGAAATCCAGTACCTTCAGTCCATTTAAAGGGGTAGTCATTATTGTTTTATCCAGATAAGGTTTCATTTCATCTTAAAAAGATAAAATCGGGTAAACAATGTCATGTTCAGCCATTTACCTTGATCATTTCGGCAATTTATCATGTAAAAATGGTAGTCTACCTATTGTAAATTGCCAATTAAATAATTTTTAGCGTCATTTAGGTCAACCACACGTGAACATAAAAGAGACTGAAGGATTTAACATGAGCCGCGATACGATCAGTATCCATTTCGTCAATGCGGCTCTGACTGGTGTAAAACGCCTCGGCATGGATGTAGAAACCTTACTTTCACATGTCGGTATCGAGGCCGAACTGCTACGCCAGCCGAAAGCTCGTATCTCGCCTGAACAGTACACCCGTTTCATTAAAATGCTATGGATGGTCACTCAGGATGAACACGTCGGTTTTGACGTACAGCCACGTCGGCTCGGCACCTTTGCCATTATGTGCCAGCTGATTATACATGCCAAAACTCTCGGTGATGCACTAGAACTTTCTTCACAGTTTTATAAGCTGTTTGGTGATGAATGGTCAGTTACGCTAGAGCGTGACAAGCATGAAGCACGGTTGGTGCCATTAATTCCTAAAAGTATGGACCCGGACCACTTTATTACTGAAAGTATGCTGATGATCTGGCATGGTCTGGCTTCTTGGCTGATCGGACGCCGCATACCGCTAGAACGGGTACATTTTGGTTATGGCCGCCCTGCCCATGCAGATGAATATGATGCGCTATTTTTTGCGCCGGTCATGCAGTTTGATGCACCACGTACTGAAGTAACTTTCGCTGCCGACTATCTGGACCTGCCCATCCGTCAGAATGATGAGTCACTGGAAGAGTTCCTGAAAACTGCGCCAGCACAACTGCTGGTGAAATTCAAAAATGTAAATTCTCTTACATCGCGTATTCGTGATGTGTTAAAGAGCCAGATTGGCGAAGAGATGCCAACCTTAAACGATGTTGCTTCCATGCTTTATCTGTCACCGCAGACCCTGCGCCGCCGTCTGGCTGCAGAAGGTAAAAGTTATCAGGGAGTTAAAGATGCCTTACGCCGCGATGCTGCCATTCACCTGCTGCTTAATCCGGAATTAACCTTGGAAGATGTTGCACAGCAGGTCGGTTTTAGTGAAACCAGCACCTTCCACCGCGCTTTCAAGAAATGGACTGGTGTCACCCCGGGTCTGTACCGCCAATTACATGGTTATCATTAAGTCTTAACTCAATTTCCGAGTTTTCCTCCGCCCAGGTGTAAACACTTGGGCTTTTTTATAATTATTTATATTCAGTATTGGCAAAAACCAACATTTAGCCTGATTCGTTCTCGTCATTGCACTCTGTTTGCTTTGCAGTACACTCAAAAATTAGAAAAACCAGTCATTCAATATAAAAAGGAAAAATTATGAGCGAGGCTTATATTATTGATGCCATTCGCACCCCGCGAGGAAAAGGGAAAAAAGACGGCTCACTTTATGAAGTTAAACCGATCAGTCTGCTCACCGGATTACTCAACGAATTACAGCATCGTCATCAGCTTGATACTTCTAAAGTTGATGATATTGTTTTGGGCTGTGTAACGCCTGTAGGTGACCAAGGGGCAGATATTGCCAAAACCGCAGCTGTCGCGGCGGGCTGGAATGATGACGTTGCCGGTGTACAAATTAACCGCTTCTGTGCTTCAGGCCTTGAAGCGGTCAATATGGCGGCAATGAAGGTTCGCTCTGGCTGGGAGGATCTGGTGGTGGCAGGTGGTGTCGAGTCTATGTCACGTGTACCGATGGGCTCAGATGGTGGACCTTGGGCACTTGACCCGGAAACCAATTTACACAGTGGTTTTATGCCACAGGGTATCGGAGCTGACCTGATTGCTACACTGGACGGTTATACCCGTGAAGACGTAGACCACTTTGCGCTACATTCACAGCAGAAAGCTACACAAGCACAGGCCAGTGGTTATTTCAAAAAGTCTGTAATACCGGTTAAGGACAAAGCAGGTGTTGTCATTCTGGCAGAAGATGAATTTATCAAGCCGAATACCACGGCTGAAGGGCTAGCCAAACTTAATCCGAGCTTTGAAATGATGGGCCAAATGGGCTTTGATGCAGTAGCCCTACAAAAATATCCGGAAGCACAAAAGATTCATCATGTACATCATGCCGGAAACTCTTCTGGTATCGTTGATGGCGCTGCACTGGTACTGATTGCCTCTGATAAAGCAGTGAAAGAACAGAATCTGAAACCTAGAGCTAAAATCTTGTCGACTGCTCTGGTTGGCACCGATCCGACGATCATGCTAACCGGGCCAGCACCTGCTGCACGTAAAGCACTAAAAAAGGCTGGACTGAGTATTGATGATATTGACCTGTTTGAAGTCAATGAAGCTTTTGCAGCAGTGGTCATGCGCTTTATTCATGAACTCAAGGTTGACCCAGCCAAAGTAAATGTCAATGGCGGTGCAATTGCAATGGGACATCCGCTAGGTGCAACTGGCGCCATGATTCTTGGGACCTTACTGGATGAACTGGAGCGTCAGGATAAAAAACGTGGCCTGGCGACTTTATGTGTCGGCGGCGGCATGGGAATTGCTACTATTATCGAGCGCGTATAAGGAGAATAACATGAGCGCAATTCAATACGAAAAGAATACAGACCAGATTGTAGTGCTGACCCTAGATTCCAGCGGCCAGTCAGCTAACACCATGAATGCCGAGTTCCGTGCATCGCTAGATAAAGTTGTTCAGCAGCTCAGAGCTGAAACTGAAGTAAAAGGTATTATTTTCCGTTCAGCCAAAAAAACATTCTTTGCCGGTGGAGATCTTGACGAGCTGGTGACTACCACACCGGCACAGGCAACTGAATTTTTTCATATGGTACAAAAACTCAAAGCAGATTTACGCTATATCGAAACTATGGGTATTCCAGTGGTTGCCTGTTTAAATGGTACAGCTTTAGGTGGTGGCTGGGAGCTGGCACTTGGCTGCCATTACCGTATCGCTTTAAAAGACTCTAAAACCAAATTCGGCTTACCTGAAGTGACCTTGGGTTTGTTACCGGGAGGTGGAGGTATTGTCCGGATGATCCGACTGCTGGGCATTCAAACTGCCCTGCCTTATTTAATTGAAGGAAAACAGTTTGGTGTAGAAAAAGCTTTATCACTGGGTCTAATTCATGATACGGCAGATCATGAAGAAGAACTATTACAAAAGGCCTTTGACTGGATTCAGGCTCATCCGCAGTCACAGCAGCCTTTCGATGTTAAAGGCTTCAAGATTCCGGGCGGAGATCCAAAACACCCTGCGGTTGCCCAAATGCTGGCGATTGCTCCAGCCATACTGACTGATAAAACGAAAGGCTGCTACCCTGCCCCTGAAGCGATTCTGGCAGCAGCTGTTGAAGGTGCACAAGTCGACTTTGATACTGCACTTACGATTGAATCACGCGCTTTTACATATCTGGCCACCGGACAGGTGTCTAAAAATATGATCGGAACGTTCTGGCATGGTTTAAATGCCATCAAGTCAGGGGCTAGCCGTCCGGCAGGATATGAAAAGTGGCAGGCTAAAAAGGTAGCTGTTTTAGGCGCTGGCATGATGGGAGCAGGAATCGCCTATGCAATTGCAATTAAAGGAATTTCAGTAATACTCAAAGATGTATCTATAGAAAATGCTGAAAAGGGTAAAGCCTACAGCCAGAAACTGCTTGATAAAAAAGTCAGTCAAGGCCGTATGAGTGCTGAAAAACGTGACCAGATTTTACAGCTGATCCATCCTACAGCTGATATGAGCACCCTGGAAGGTTGTGATCTGGTGATAGAAGCTGTATTTGAAAATCAACAGCTTAAAGCACAGGTTACTCAGCAAGCAGAAGTTTATTTAAATGAAACGGGTGTGATGGCATCAAACACCTCCACCCTGCCCATTTCTGATCTGGCACAGGCCAGTCGTAATGCTGCGCAGTTTATTGGTCTGCATTTTTTTAGTCCGGTCGACAAAATGCAACTGGTCGAAATTATTAAGGGACAGCAGACCTCGGCAGCCACACTGGCTAAAGCCTATGACTTTGTGCAGCAGATTGGTAAAACTCCTATTGTGGTCAATGACAGTCGTGGTTTCTTTACCAGTCGGGTGTTTGGCAAGTTTGTACAGGAAGGTCTGCGCATGCTGGCTGAAGGAATCCATCCGGCACGTATAGAAATGGCAGCGCTTAAGGCAGGTATGCCCGTCGGTCCACTCGCAATTCAGGATGAAGTTTCACTGACTTTAAGCGAGCATGTCGCAAAAGAAACCCGTAAAGCATTACAGGCCATAGGTCAAGATTTACCCCTGACACCGGCTGATGAAGTGATTCAAACTATGATTCATGAATTTGACCGTAAGGGTAAAGCCGCAGGTCAGGGTTTTTATGAATATCCGGCACAAGGTAAAAAATATTTATGGAAAGGCTTGAGCCGCTGGAATAAAAATAAGGAAGTACCAGAGCAGGAGCTGATTGAACGCTTTCTTTTTGTTCAGGCTCTAGATACCTTACGCTGTTTAGAGGAAGGTGTGCTGGAATCTGTAGTCGATGCCAATGTAGGCTCTATCTTTGGCATCGGTTATGCACCATGGACCGGTGGTGCCATACAGTACCTGAACCAGTACGGATTGGAACGCGCCTTGGCTCGTGCTGAACAGCTGGCTGCAGAATATGGCGAGCGTTTTGCTCCACCACAGCGATTAAGACAACATGCACAATCTGGACTACCAATCGCTGCTTAATGATCAGAACAAAAAGACGCGATTGCGCGTCTTTTTTGTTTCTCATGTAGACATTTCATATTTAACCATTTTTAGCTTTTATATTTTAAACAAAAAATTCTTTTTTCATTTTCAGTATATTAGAAATCCCCAGTCTATTTCTTGACAGTTTTATGCTATAACTATACCCAGTTTAGTCAGTATTTTTTCTTACTTTGGATATTTATTATGGTAGATCATTCTTCTCCTGAGCATTCTCCATGGGGCTGGAAAGCACTGATTGTTGCCGTGATTCTAGGCTGTTTCTTTATGGGCTTTTTTTATCTGGCTGTAACCAATGAGCCAGACTATATGCCAAGTCAGCAGCAAAAAAATACTCAGCAGCATGCCTTTAAAAATGCACCGGCCATGTCACCTGAAGCCATGCAGGCAGCACAGGCTAACCAGCAAAAGGCTAATGCAACTCAGCAGCCGGATCAGCCCTCTACTGAAACCTCAACCGCTCCGGGCGAACATATTGAACATAGCCACGGTGATCAGGAACATTCTCATTAAACTGATGAATTAAAAGCATATGACAGATCTAACACGTAATGCACTTGTAGTAGAGGGCGGCGGTATGCGCGGCTCTTTCACCTGTGGTGTGCTCGATGCTTTCTTAAAACATGATTTTAATCCTTTCAGTTTATTTGTCGGGGTTTCTTCTGGCTCAACCAATGTAGCCAACTATCTTGCAGGCCAGATAGGAAGGAATATTGATATTTATCTGGATCATTCCCTGCGCCGTGAGTTCATCCACTATGGCCGTTTTCTTAAAGGGGGTGATCTGCTAGACATGCAGTGGATGTGGGATGTTGTTGAACAGGAATCACCTTTGGATCAGGATGCACTGTTCAGGCAAAATCCAGATTTTTATATGGTTCTGACTCATGCCATTCATGGCCATGCTGAATATGTACGTGCCAGCCAGGAGAACATTTTCGACGGATTACGTGCGTCTAGTTCCATCCCGGTACTGACCCGTCAACCCGTACTGGTAAATGGTGAACCTTATTTCGATGGTGGCGTAGCAGATGCCCTGCCAATACAGTGGGCAGCAGCCCAGCCTGATGTTACGCAACTAATGGTGATTCGTACCCGGCCAAAAAACTATTTTAAAGCCAGCAGTAAGGGTGACCAGTTTCTGGCAAAATATATAGTTAAAAAGAATCAAGGATTTGCCTTAAGTTTGCAAGAACGCTGTGAACGCTATAATCAGTCGGTAAAGTTCATTCGACAGGCTCAAACTGCACCGGTGACACAAAAGATTCTGGAAATCTGCCCACCAGATGACAAACGGCTTGCCAACCGTCTCTGCAAGGATAAACGAAAACTGCAATATACCTATGAAGTGGGATTAGATGTGGGTCTGCAGGCTATTGAGGCATGGAAAGCCTTGAGATAGTCCAAGGCTTTTATAATATTTTCAGTTTTGCGCTATTTCATTCTGGTTCACAGTGCACTAGTGCTTAGTTAAAGACTGAACAGATTTTCCAGGTTAACATTTGCAACCAATATCCTGTTGATCCCATTGGTCATTTAACAACAGTTCCAGAGAATGCTTGCGGATACCATACATCTCCTTTAAAGCCCTGATCTGTTCCAGTACAGACTGGTCAGGCTGCTTGAAGTTCTTGCGCTTGGTCGCGAGTATCATTTTGTTCTTACTGGTATGTTCTAAAGATATAAATTCAAAGACTTTGGTATCATAGCCATAAGCTTTGAGTAATAAGGCACGGATAGTATCTGTCAGCATCTCGGCCTGTTGTCCGGCGTGAATTCCAAATTGCAGCATTGGCTGGAGAACCTCAGGACTTTCTAGCTGAGGGCGTAATTCTTTATGACAGCATGGTGCGCACATAATCATGGATGCATTTAAACGGATACCGGTATGAATGGCAAAATCGGTTGCCACATCGCAGGCATGCAGGGCAATCATGACATCAAGATGCTCAGGATGATAGGTCCGCACATCTCCTTCAAAAAAATCAAGATGTTCAAATCCAGATTTCTGTGCGATTTCCTGACAGAAACTGACCAGATTAGGCCGCAGTTCTACTCCGGTAATTAAAGGCAATTTCTGTTTCTGTTCTTGCAGATAGTCATATAGAGCAAAGGTTAAATAGCCCTTGCCTGAACCAAAATCAACAATTCGTACTTTATCTTGTGTAGTAATCTGTTCAAAAGCACCTGAGAAAATTTCAATAAACTTATTAATCTGTTTCCATTTACGCGCCATGCTCGGAATAATCTGGGCCTTTTCGTCGGTAATTCCTAAATATTTTAAAAATAGGCGATCTTGTGCAACATAACGCTGCTTTTCCCGGTCATGACTAATAAGCGGTGTATCTTTGCTGATTATGTCTTTTCTTTTTGTACGGGTAAGCATGACCTTTTTCTTGTTTTTCTTCAGCTGTAGTTCATGAGATGCAATCAGCAGGTTAGCCTGTTTACAGTCATGAAGCAGAGATGTAATGTGCAGCACCGCCTCTTCTAGAGTATAGTTTTTTGTGACATCTTGAGTCTGATAATGATACATCCCAGAGAGTTTTACTTGATTTTGCAGCTCAACCAGACGGAAAGTAATCTTTTGCAGCCCCTCAAGCTTACCTTGATATTGACTTAATATCAGACGTTCAAAATGATTTAAATCAAGGGATTGCTGAAATTCTTTTAAAAATTGCTGTTCCTGTTCAGAAAAGCTTTCAGGAGATGTCATGGAAAGAATCCTGGATAAATTAGTAATAATTTTAAATGTTCTTACCTGAAAAGCAAAACTGTATTAATATACACTTGTACTTTTAAATATATTGGTTGGTTTATGACTTCTCCACTTGCGGAATCTTATCATCCAAGAGAAGAACAGTTTAATGCATATAGCCATGCAGTCGGTGCAGTACTTGCCGTGATCGCCGGTGTCCTGATGGTCATAAAAGGCAGTGATCTCCCGACTGGTCAGTGGATTGGATTATGGATATATGCAGGCAGCATGGTATTACTGTTCACCAGTTCAACGTTATATCACTTTTCCAGAACCGAGCAGCGCAGATTCTGGTACAAGAAACTGGACCACACAGCCATTTATTATCTCATTGCAGGTACTTATACGCCTTTTTTAAGTATTACATTGCCTACCACTAAAGCACATAACCTGCTTATTGCCTTATGGGTCATTGCTGGTATTGGTACAATATTTAAATTAATTTTTATTCACCGTTTTCAAAAGATTTCCCTGCTGGCCTATCTGTTGATGGGTTGGATGGCGTTGCTAGTTATGGATGACATGCGGCAGTACCTGTCAAAACAGACCTTAACCCTTTTAATTGCAGGCGGTTTGGCTTATACGATTGGTGCATTGTTTTATGCCTTAAAAAGAGTAAGATATACTCATGCTATCTGGCATATTTTTGTATTGTTAGGCGCAGGATTACACTTCCTGGCGATCTATCTTTACGTAATCTAATTCATTTGTACTCACTTTTCAGTGACCCTGAACGAGATTAATGGATTAATTTTCGTTGTTTTTTTAAGAAATTACGCCTTTTTTAAAAAGATTACGCTTTTAAAACTAATATTTATTTTTACGAAGTGTAAGGTTACCCATGGCGTCATCAACTACTACAGCTGCTACCACCGAAGTAGCGACTAACTCTAAGGCTCGTGTTTTATTCGCGAGCCTCGTCGGCACGACGATTGAATTTTTTGATTTTTATATCTATGCGACTGCCGCAGTGATTGTTTTCCCTCACCTGTTTTTTCCGGCAGGAAGCGGTAGCGCGGCAGTACTCCAGTCTTTAGCGACTTTTGCTATTGCGTTTATTGCCCGCCCAATTGGTGCAGCACTATTTGGCCATCTCGGTGACCGGATTGGCCGTAAGGCAACACTGGTAGCTGCCCTTCTGACGATGGGTATCTCCACAGTCTGTATTGGTTTATTACCTACCTATGCACAGATTGGTATTATAGCTCCGTTATTATTGGCACTTTGCCGTCTGGGCCAAGGTTTGGGGCTGGGGGGTGAATGGAGTGGTGCAGTATTGCTGGCTACTGAAAATGCACCAGAAGGCAAGCGTGCCTGGTATGGCATGTTTCCTCAGCTTGGTGCTCCAATTGGCTTTATTCTGGCGACTGGCTCATTTCTGCTCCTAGGCGCTCTGATGTCTGAAGAAGCATTTTTGCAATGGGGTTGGCGTATTCCTTTTATTGCAAGTGCGGCACTGGTTATTGTAGGTCTGTATATCCGACTGAAATTACATGAAACCCCTGCTTTTCAGAAGGTGCTTGATAAACAGAAAGAAGTTAATATTCCATTTAAAGAAGTGTTTACCAAGCACTTTTCAATGCTGGTTTTAGGTACTGTGGCTGCGATCTGTACCTTTGTTGTCTTTTATCTAACCACCGTATTTGCATTGAACTGGGCCACAACACAGTTAGGTTATTCACGGGGTGAGTTTCTTGAACTGCAACTGATTGCAACTTTATGTTTTGCTGCTTTTATTCCACTCTCTGCAGTATTTGCAGAAAAGTTTGGCCGTAAAGCTACTTCTATTGGGGTATGTATAGCGGCTGCCTTATTTGGTCTGGTATTTTCTTCCATGCTGGAATCAGGTAGTACCTTGGTCGTATTCCTGTTCTTATGTACCGGCCTTGCAATTATGGGAATGACTTATGGGCCAATTGGTACGGTTTTATCTGAGCTGTTCCCGACTTCAGTACGGTATACCGGTTCTGCTTTAACATTTAACCTCGCAGGTATTTTCGGTGCATCATTTGCACCGCTGATTGCGACTAAACTGGCTGAAAATTATGGTCTGGCAGCAGTTGGTTATTATCTCTCAGCCGCTTCTATTCTTTCACTGATTGCGTTTATGCTAATCCGTGAAACTAAAAATGAAGATGTAAATAACCAGATCTAAGCTGAAGCAGTTATAAAAAAGACGGGAGAAGCCCGTCTTTTTTATATCAGGTGATGAATCTGCCTGCATCAAATTAATTCAATAATATCAATAGTTGGCGGTACACGAAAACGAAAAGGTACCCCAACCATTCCAGTCCCTACCGTTACAAATACATCTGCATGTTCGTGCTTGTACAAACCGCGTTTATGCCCCAGTATCGAGACTTTCTTCATAATATAGTTGGTTACCCAAGGCAGTTCGACCTGTCCACCATGAGTATGGCCTGAAAGCATGAGGGGACGTGTCGGTAAAGCAGGTACCATATCTACTGTATCCGGATTATGCGACAAAATTAACCAAGGCTTGTCTTGAGGTAACTCTGGAAGTAAGCGCATGTCTGTTTTACCTGCCCACAAGTCACCTACTCCAATCAGTCGGAATTCATCAAATTCAACAATCTTCCCCTCAATGTCGATGACATTGTTACTCTCTAATGCGTGTCGTAATAATTCCTGAATAGGCGGTCCCGGATACTGTTCGTCATGATTGCCGGTCACCGAATATACGAGTGCCTTAATCTCACGCAACATCTCAAGTTCTTTTGCCAGCTGGTTTTCAGGTTCATATGTCCAGTCTCCGGCAACCACAACAATATCAGGATTTTCCTGATTAATTTTATTTACAATAATCTTAAGCTGGCGTTCATGTCCGGAAAATAAACCTATATGCAAGTCAGCAACCAGAGCAACCTTAACCGGTTTTTGGAAAGGTTTTTCAGGATTTAAAGAGAACTGGTGCCGATGTACATGCACTAAATGAGGCTCAATAAAACGTGCATAGATCAGCACACTGCTGAGAAGAAAGACAAATACAGCTTCATGGATATTGAAATAACCACTCCAGCCTGCATACAGGCTAAAAAAGAATAAGGGAAAAAGCAGATAAGAAAGATAGAAAGCCAATAGATGCACAAAAGCTTTAAAAGGATGAATCGTTTCGGTACGCGACTGGCTGATCCAGGCTTGAGAGACTGCCCAAAGCGCAATGAGTCCAAAGCTCAGATAAAAGTAAAATACTAGGGATGTCAGTTTCAGCATACTCTATCTCTGATCCATATCGCCCCGAATGGGCTATATATTTATATTTTGTTACGACCCAATTATACTCTAGCTCAGTTCTGTACTCGTAAGCATATTGCTACGGTTTCTTCTGTCCTATCGGTCACTCTTATTTATGCGTTTACGATCTTTGAAATCTTCGTCTGGCGCTGTGCTATTAGCGAGCTGCAGTTTACTGCTCACTGTTCCGGCTTGTACCACGCTACCTCGACAAATGCCTCAGGTTCCTCAGTACGCCCATGATATTGATGCAAGCCAAACCAGCCTTTCGCAGATCGTTACACCACTACGTGAACAGAATCCGGGCCTGACTGGTTACCATGTGCTATATGATCCACTTGAAGCATTGGCAGCACGTCTACGTCTCATCGATAAAGCTGAAAAATCTTTAGACTTGCAATACTACATCTGGGACAACGACCGGATTGGTGCACTGGCTCTGCATGCCCTGATTCGTGCTGCAGACCGCGGTGTTAAAGTCAGGCTCCTGATAGATGATAACAATGCCAAGAACATGGAAGGAATTTATTTAGCGTTATCACAACATAAAAACATTGAAATTAAACTATTTAATCCGTATCGCTTCCGGAAATACCGTGCCATGGACATGGTGCTTGACCTAAAACGCATCAACCGGCGTATGCATAATAAAAGTTTTATTGCTGACCACCAAATTGCCCTGATCGGTGGACGTAACATGAGCAACCAGTACTATAACGTTAGTGAAACCTATCAGTTCTCAGATGTTGATGTCATGCTGGTGGGTTCAGCAGTTGATGATATTGTGCATTCCTTTGATGACTACTGGAATGATGATTATGCCTATCCGGTTAAGGAAATTGTCAGTGCACAGCGGCATCATTTACGCTATGAAAGCTTAAAACGTCAGCTCGACATCCATAATCAGGAAGTGAGTGTACAAAACTATCTGGATCTGACGAACCGTTCTAAAGCATTTGATGAATGGCTTTATCATAAAATTGGTTTTGACTGGGTAAAAGCAGAAGTCGTTAAAGATCCACCTGAAAAAATTAAAGCAAAAGCAAAAAAGGAAGGTTTACTCAATTTTCAGTTATTAAAATATCTGGATAAACCAGAACAGAGTGTTGATCTGATCTCGGCCTATTTTGTTCCTGAAAAGCAAGGTGCGAAAATGCTGAGCCAGCTGGCAGAAGACGGTATTAAAGTTCGGGTACTCACTAACTCTTATGCAGCAAATGACGTCGCCGTTGTACACGCATTTTATGCCAAGTACCGTCAACAGTTGCTCGAAAATGGTGTACAGCTTTATGAGTTTCTACCTGCTGTCACGGATGAAGAACTAAATGAAGTAAATCAGGAGATTTCAAAAAAAGCCAAAGTCAGCATGAAAGGACTCAGTCGCTCCAGCCTGCATGCCAAAATGATGGCACTAGATGAAAAACAGGTATTTATTGGTTCTTTTAATTTTGATCCCCGTTCAGCCTATTTAAACTCTGAAATTGGAGTCATTCTTAACAGCCCTCAACTGGCGAACGCTGTGCATAAAACTATGGATGAAAATCTTAAAAAATATGCATATAAACTGGTTTTAGATGCCAATAATAAACTGACCTGGGAATTCCAGCCACAAGAGCCGGGTGGAAAGATCTATCATAAAGAGCCACGAATGAAATGGTGGGAACGTGCCGGCATTAAGGCCCTGTCTTGGTTACCTCTAGAAGGCTTTATGTAAAGTATTCAGAACAGAAAATAAAAAGCTCAGACGACCGAGCTTTTTATTTTCAAATTGGCTATTCAATTTAAGATATAGCAGTAGTTTTTAAAACATTTTGATGTAGTTCGGCCAGACCGTTGACCATAGCCTGCTGGACTTCAGCAGTTAAGCTCTCAAGCGTATGGCCTTCTACTGAAATAGCGGGTAAAGCCATCAGGTGGGCTGTAACAGGTGGCATTTCAAGTACACGGCGCACATGTTCAGCAAAAGTCAGATCATCAATAAACGGAACAATCGTATCTAACTTTCCCTGCTGGTTAACATAACAGATCAGCGCAATCTGTACCGGTTTGTGTGCAGCCAATGCGGCGCCCAGCAAACGGCCATATACCCGCTTGATATAACTGCCATCAGATGTAGTGGCCTCAGGAAAAAATAGAACCGGAATATCCTGTTTCAAAAAATCGGTAAGCTGCTCACGAATTCTGGTTGAATCACCAGAACCCCGTTTAATAAATAACGTACCGCCTGCTTTAGCCAGTTTACCCAGCACTGGCCACTGTTCAATTTCGGCCTTGGCCAAGAAAAATACCCGTGCTGCTGAACCAATTACTGCGATATCCAACCATGAAATATGATTACTGACCCAAAGTGCTGGCTGGCGAGGAATAGTGCCATGAATCCGCACCTCGACATTAAATACCTCGCCAAGACGGCGACAGAAATACTGTACATAACGGGTATTTTCTACTTTATTAGGATGCTTATATAACCTGTGACGATAAACCAGATAAAAGCCCTCTATGATAAGTGCTATACCCGTGACGATTTTTTTACTGTAAAGCCAGATTTTAGAAAGCCCGGAGACCGGCACAGGCTGAGTGGAAAGCTGAGACATAGAGTTATCACTAAAACTGATCATATTTTAACAATTTCAATTGCAGCTCCATTCTATACTTTTAAAGCACTCCTTGCATTGATGATAAAAACCGAACATAAGGATAAAAAAATTCAATTTTAATTATTTTATCCAATCAAATATTATATATTCATCGGATTAATAAATAGAGGTAAGGTGATGAAAGTATCTAACCAGCAGCAGCCCCCTGTAGAACATATTGAAATGTTTTCTACCTTAAAAACTATTTTAGGCTGGTCAATTCTGTATGCCGGTGGAATGATCTTAACAGCTCAGGCCTTTTCCAGCATGATCTAAAGCTTGTTACCGAATTTAATTAATTAAGCTCGCGTAGGATACAGCTTTTATTTAAAATGAAATTTTAATGCTAGAGAGTCTACAGATTAGTGGAATATTTTGAGCGACATCAAGGTGGTGAACGAGCAATCCTGGTCAGTGTTTCGGTCCAGTTATTGGAAGATATCGATACCGAAGAGTTTCGCCTTTTAGCTCAATCAGCAGGCGCTGAAATCCTACACCATGTAACTGCACAACGTATTAAGCCAGACCCAAAACTTTTTATTGGTTCAGGTAAAGCAGAAGAAATTGCTGAACTGGTCAAGACTGAAGAGATTGATCTGGTTATTTTTGACCATTCCCTGTCTCCTGCACAGGAACGTAACCTCGAACGAGTCATGCAGTGCCGTGTCATTGACCGGACTGGCCTTATCCTGGATATTTTTGCACAGCGTGCTCGGACTCATGAAGGTAAACTGCAGGTTGAGCTGGCACAACTTGAACATTTGTCTACCCGTCTGGTGCGTGGCTGGACTCACCTAGAACGACAAAAAGGCGGGATCGGCTTGCGTGGTCCGGGGGAATCACAGCTAGAAACAGACCGTCGCTTACTGCGGATCCGTATGGGCCAGCTAAAAGACAAACTTGAAAAAGTACGCCAGACCCGCATGCAAGGTCGTGCTGCACGTCAGAAAGCTGCTATTCCAACTGTTTCACTAGTGGGTTATACCAATGCCGGTAAGTCTACCCTGTTTAATATATTGGCAAATACTGAAGTCTATGCGGCTAACCAGCTCTTTGCCACATTAGATCCAACCTTACGGCGACTGGAATGGGATGGTATTGGCAGTCTGGTACTGGCTGATACGGTAGGGTTTGTACGTAACCTGCCCCACTCTCTGGTAGAGTCATTTAAGGCTACGCTCGAAGAAACACTGGAAGCGACTTTGTTGCTGCATGTGATTGATAGCAGCACCCCTGATATGATGGAACAGATTGATGCCGTAGAGTCAGTGCTTAAAGAAATTGGAGCTGATGTACCTGTACTGCGCGTATACAATAAGATCGATATAAGTGGTGAAGCAGCCAAAATTATCTATGCCAAACCGCACATGCCGGAACGGGTGTATGTATCGGCACATTCAGGCCAGGGACTTGAACTGCTACGTCAGGCTGTTCAGGAATGTCTCATGGGCCAACTCCAGCAATTTGAACTGGTCCTCAAGCCTGCTTATGGCAAGCTACGTACACAGCTTTATGCTCTGAATGTGATCCAATCAGAAGCCTATGATGATGAAGGTCAACTTCATCTGACTGTGAATATGGCCCCCCACAAACTCGAGCAACTGATCAAGCAAGCTCATTTACCCATTGATGAAATACTTGGTCAGAACTCTCAACAGTTCAAACGACCACTGGAAGAGTTTGAAATCAGGGACCAGATAGGTTAAAACGTGATAAATAACGTTTTAAAAAAGCTGAATAAGACATGGACCGAATTAAAAATATAGACTGGGCCGCTTGGGCAGGTACGCTTGCCCTGATTGTTATCTTCCGTGAAGCTGCTGTTTGGGTCATGTCAATCTGGAATCATCCTGAACTGGGTAATCTGACTGGACTGATCAGCCTGCTGATTATCCTGTTGATCTGGCGTAGATTTAAAAAATTGCCACACCGTCTGGTGGATACCAATAATAAGATCATGAAAGAAAGCGCTTTTGCCTTTTTACCCATCTGTGCCGGCTCACTTATGATGCTGATACATATGGGTAAAGATATTCCGTTATTTCTGGTAGTGCTGGTGATCAGTACCCTGTTCCCGTTATGGGTTTATGCAAAAATGGCAAAACGCTGGTTATAAGGAATAAAAACGATGCTCATGATTATTTTTGGCTTTTTGCTGACTACAGTCAGCTACTTCTGTGCAAAATATTTGAATCAACGATTTCCTCAGGTTCCCCTACTGGTTTTTGGTATGTTTATTGTGGTCGGACTGCTAGCCTTGCTTCAGCAGCCTTATGAAGATTACATGCAGAATGTCAATCCAATTTTTAATCGACTGCTGGGTTATGTAACTGTTGCTTTAGCTGTCCCGCTGGCGGCCATGCGTTATGACGATCTTCCCTTAAAATCAATGGTCGGCATTCTGGTCTTTGCCAGTGTTAGTGCGGTTGCATTACCCATGACTCTTGCTTATTTATTGCACATGTCTGAATCCACTGTTTTAGCTTTTGCAACCCGGGCAGTCACAACACCAATTGCACTGAACATTGCTACCTTGTTACATGCACCTTTAACTCTCGTCACCCTGATTGTAATTCTATCTGGTGTGATTGGGGCTGCTTTTTCACCTTTGCTCTTGAGACACATTAATGATGAACGGGCATCTGGCCTTGCACTGGGGCTAGCAGCACATGCAATTGGTACAGCTCAAGCTTGGCAACGTGGACAGGTTGCCGGTCGTTATGCAGCATTTGGAATGGCTGTCAATGGTGTATTTACCGCAATCTGGCTTCCAACATTCTTGCTTTATTTACAATAAATGTGACCTGGTAATCATAAATAAAGATTGAAGAGTTTAAAGTTTAACCTTACTATAACATTTGTGATCATTTTCATACAAAAAGGATTTGAATGATGCAGAAAATTAAGTTTGCCAGCGCCATCATTTTTTCCGCATTGTCGAGTGCAGCCTTTGCACAGGATATTTCGGGGACCTGGAAAAATATTGACGATAAAACTGGCTCATCTAAAGCATTGATTGAGATCAGGCAGGAAGCCAATGGTTCATTTACTGGGCGTATTATCAAAGTTACACCACGTCCAGGTTATACACCTAAAGAAACATGTGTAAATTGTCCAGCGCCTTATACCAATAAACCAATTCTTGGTATGGATGTATTAACTGGTCTAAAACATACTGAAGGTGAAAACTATACGGGCGGCCGTATTATCGATCCTTTAAGTGGAAAAATTTACAGTATGAAAGCCAAACTGAGTTCGAATGGTAAACGTCTTCAGTTACGTGGTTATGTTGGCGTTTCTGCTTTGGGGCGTAATCAGACCTGGATTCGTCAGGACTAATTTAATCTATAAAATCTTTTCATTAAAAAACCACTCATACCGAGTGGTTTTTTATAGATTATTTCTAACAATTTTTTCTAGCATATTGCTCATCAAGAAACCAGAATAAGCCTCTTATTCAAAGCAGGGATTATCGACTTTAAATAATTGCTGATCTTCCAGACGAAATGCAACCAGCTGATTTCCCCAGACACAGCCTCCATCAACATTCTGGATATTCGTACTGACAGTCTTAGCCTGTAAGGCTGCCCAATGACCAAATACAACCTGATGTGTTTCTGCGGCTTTAGAATCAAATTCAAACCAGGGCTGAAAGCCTGCCGGCATTGGGTCATCTAAAGAATCCTTGAAGCTGAACTCAAGACGGCCTTCCGCATTGCTAAGGCGCATCCGGGTCAAATAATTGGTAATACAGCGTAAACGCGCATTACCCTGCAATTTATCTGACCATGTGTCTGGTTCTGTGCCGTACATCGCGCTTAAAAAGTCATCCAATACTGTAAAATCTTCATGAGCCAGTATAGCCTCCACCTCATGGGCCAAGCAGGCAGTCTGTTCTGCGGTCCAGATACAAGGCACGCCGGCATGGGTTAGTATTGTTTTCTCGTCAGGAAATAGACACAGGGGTTGTTTTCGTAACCAGTCAATCAGCTCGTCACTATCTATAGCATCAATCACTTCCTGAGTTTTATCTTTGGGTTTGGTTTCTTTCAAACCACGGGCACAGGCCAAAAGATTCAGATCATGATTTCCCAGAACTGTAGCTGCTGCCCCATTCTCAACCAGTTTTTTGACAAAGCGCAATGCACCCAGTGAGTTTTCACCACGTGCGACAATGTCTCCAGCAAACCAGATAAAATCTTGGCTAGCGTCAAACTGAATATGCTTGAGTAATGCTTTTAAAGCCTTAAAACAGCCCTGTATGTCTCCGATAATATAGTTATAGCGTTTTGCCATATCTTAGTTCACCATATTGTCAGAAAGAGCAACAAATTCGGCAAGTGTTAATGTTTCCGGACGTGCCATTGGATTAACCCCGGCTTTTTCAAAACCATTTTCTGCCAGCATTCCTTTTAAGCTGTTACGCAGAGTTTTACGACGCTGGGTAAAAACATGCGAAACTAAACGTGCCAAAGCCTTTTCATTCTGGGCTACGATCGGTTTGTCTTTGTAGGGTTCCAGACGAAATACTGCAGATGTCACTTTTGGTGGTGGATTAAATGAACCAGGTGGCACTTCAAACAAATAGGTCGGCTTGCAATAATACTGAATCATCACTGACAGACGCCCATATTCTTTAGTATTTGGCTCAGCGGTAATTCTATCCACAACTTCTTTTTGCAGCATAAAATGCATATCTTTGACTTTATCGCCAAACTCCAGGAGATGGAACAATAATGGCGTAGAAATATTGTAAGGCAGATTGCCTACTGCACGTAATGGCTGACCTTCTTTAAAAAGCTGACTGAAATCATATTTTAATGCATCGGATTCTATAATGGTCAAACGCTCAGGAAAAGGTACCCGTCCAGGCAAACCTGCTGCAAGATCACGGTCCAGTTCTACCACGGTCAGTGCTTCACACTCGGCAATAAGAGGTGCAGTTAACGCAGCCAGTCCAGGGCCAATTTCTACAATATTATCACCCGGCTGAGGATTGACTGAACGTACAATTTTTTCAATTACCCGTTGATCATGCAGGAAGTTTTGGCCAAAGCGTTTTCGCGCCTTATGCCCTTCATCTTTAGGGTTTAGGGCATTAATATGATACATAGAACGATTTCCAACAAAAATTAGTGAGCTAACTCAAGCGCCAGGTCAACCGCAACCTGCAGACTTGAACTTTTTGCCCGACCAGTTCCGGCAAGCGATAATGCAGTGCCGTGATCAACTGAAGTACGAATAAACGGTAAACCCAATGTAATATTGATGGCTTCACCAAAACCTTGAGATTTTAGCACAGGTAGCCCTTGGTCGTGATACATGGCCAAAACAGCATCAGCATCTTTTAGGTTTTCTGGCGTAAATAATGTATCAGCGGGCAGGCTCAGACTCATATTAATATCTTGTGCACGATAATGTTCTAATACCGGGTTAATTACTTCAATTTCTTCACGCCCCAAATAACCATTTTCACCTGCATGCGGATTTAGACCACAAACCAGAATCTTCGGTTGCTCGATCTTAAATTTATTTTTTAAATCATGAAGCAAAATATTGATCACCTGATGCAGGCGTTCTTCTGTAATGGCATCGGGAACAGCACGCAAGGGCAAATGAGTAGTGACCAGTGCCACTCTTAAGGTTTTGGTTGCCAGCATCATCACTACACGCTCTACCCCGGCAAACTCCTGATAGTACTCAGTGTGACCACTAAAGTTTATTCCAGCTTCATTGATTACAGATTTTTGTACAGGTGCAGTCGCTACCCCCGCGCTTTTTCCTGTCATGGCATAAGCTGCCGAGCGCTGTAACTGCTCAAGTACGTATGCTGAATTTTGGGGGTTTAACTCACCATTTTTACAAGGTACTTTTAGAGGAACATGCTCGACATATAATTCACCGGGAACACAAGCTTGCTGCTGTCCTGTATAGTCTATCAGTTTAGGGCTATAGCCCAGCTGTTCCGCACGATCGAGTAATAATGTGCGGTCAGCCAGAATAACAATCGGCCGTCGATCCATACGTTCTGCCAAACTGAGGCAAATATCTGGACCAATTCCTGCTGGCTCACCACTGGTCACATATAAAGGCAGCATACTTAACGACTCCTGAGTTTTAAGGATGATTAACTTCAGACCTAATCATCTTTAATTTATATTGTACAGCTGAGAGCATTGTATAGGGTCTTAAATTGTATGTAGCAGTATTATGCTTATTAAAATAAAGAAGCTTCCAGATAAAAGATTTTATAGCTTCATCAATTTTATTTAAAACTTTATAGATATAGAGAATACTAGCAGTAAAATTAATATTTAAAATATTAGCGCTCGTCATATAGTGCTAATACAGTCTATAAACTGATTAGCCCTTTTGGAACCCCTTCATTCTTTATGAAGTATAAGCACTTCACACAAATTTAGTGCCGTATTTTTAAAAAGGCCTACCTTTCTTTAACTAAGATATTTTTATACAAATTTGCTTTAGAAGGGCCCAGTAAACAACCTTCTCTTTTTATAATTTAAAGCGTAACATTAGAAGCCTAATACTCGATTTTTTTATTGTGGTTCTCCTGATTATCGGGTAGAATTCGGTCTCCTTTTTGTTTGGACAGCTTCTTTGTCCAAACCAACTATAATAGGTAGTGGTTGAATGAAAACTCTCAGCGCGAAGCCAGCTGAAGTACAACACGACTGGTACGTTGTTGATGCTTCTGGCAAAACTCTTGGTCGTCTAGCGACTGAAATCGCTCGTCGTTTACGCGGTAAACACAAGACTTCTTATACTCCTCACGTTGACACTGGTGATTACATCGTTGTGATTAACGCTGAACAAGTTCAAGTAACTGGTAACAAGGCACTTGACAAGAAATACTATCGCCACACTGAATTCCCAGGCGGTTTAAAAGAGACTAACTTTGAAAAGTTAATCGCTCACAAACCTGAAGCAGTTCTGGAAAAAGCTGTTAAAGGTATGTTGCCAAAAGGTCCTCTTGGTTATGCAATGATCAAGAAGATGAAAGTGTACGCTGGTAGCGAGCATCCACACGCTGCTCAACAGCCACAAGTTTTGGATATCTAAGGGATACAGCACATGGCTACTAACTATGGCACAGGTCGCCGTAAGACCGCAACTGCACGTGTTTTCCTATCAGCTGGTACTGGTAAACTCGTGATCAACAACCGTTCTTTAGAGCAATATTTCGGTCGTGAAACTGCTCGTATGGTTGTACGTCAGCCTTTAGAGCTTCTTGAAGCTACTGAAAAATATGACCTTTACATCACTGTTAAAGGTGGTGGTATCGGTGGTCAAGCTGGTGCAATCCGTCACGGTATTACCCGTGCTCTGATCGCTGCTGACGAAACACTAAAACCGTCTCTTCGTCAGGCTGGTTTCGTAACTCGTGATGCTCGTGAAGTTGAACGTAAGAAACTTGGTCTACGTAAAGCCCGTAAACGTCCTCAGTTCTCTAAACGTTAATTCGTTTACCGAATCGGTCAAAGAAGCTCTGGTTTTTATCAGGGCTTTTTTATTGATTCATCCCTCTATTCTAAAGTAGACGATTAAATTTTTATTGTTCATGAACATCCTTACCCCAGATTCCTTCATGACACCAGAATGACTTGTTTAGATAGTAATTAATTACTCCGATCATAACAAAAAATATTAATAGCATTAATTTAATCATCATTTTATCCCACTCCTGTCATTTTTCTTATAATCTATCCCGTCTTAATAGGATTAGTCCTTTATGGTTCGTGCTTTTTAGGTTGAATTTTAGTATCCTAATTTATCCACTTTGCTTCTTGCTGGTTTATGTCTTTGGAAAATACACCACTACAGGGTATTACGTTATATAGTCATGCAGATGACTTCCGCTCACACTGGATTCGCTTGGTACTGGCTGAAAAACAGATTAAATACCATCTGGTATTGGTTGATCATGAAGATGAAGACCTAGCCAGCCTGAACCCTTATAACCGCTTACCAATGCTGGTTGAACAAGACCTTAAGCTCTTCAATACAGTCATTATTTCTGAATATATTGATGATCGCTATAGACAAAATAAGCTTTATGCGGATGCGCCTATGCAGCGTGCAGAGCAGCGTCAATATATCTGGCGTCTTGAACAGGACTGGCTCAGACTTGCAGACATCCTATTATGCCATACCGACACATTGAGCCAGCCAGAACAAAAACAGGCACGGCAGGAGCTTAAAGATACCTTGGTTTCTTTAACTCCGCTTTTTCAACATTTTCCCTATTTTATGTCTGAAAACTTTACAATATTAGATTGTATGCTGGCACCTATTTTTATACGGTTAAAATCTATGGGAGTTGAACTGCCAAGACAGCATTGCCGGCCAATTCTGCTTTATTGTCAGCGTATTTTTAGCCGTCCTGCTTTTGTCAAATCGATGACCCAGCAAGAAAAAAACCGTTTCAATGAAATTCTAGTTAATCAATAGAGCTCGATTATGACTGAACAAGAACTTAACTTGTCCCCTACCCGTCCTTATCTGGCCCGGGCAATATATGAATGGATTTGTGATAACCAGTTAACACCACACTTGCTGGTCAATGCAACCCATCCTCAAACGATAGTTCCAGAACAGTTTGTTCAAGACGGACAGATTGTGCTTAATATTGCACCTCATGCAGTACATCAATTTCATATGAGTAATGAAGCCATTACTTTCTCTGCACGTTTTTCCGGCGTATCTCGCGAACTCTATGTTCCTATCGAGGCGGTACTAGGCTTATATGCACGTGAAAATGGTCAGGGCTTATTTTTTGATCCAGCAGAATATCCAGATACCCAAATAGAAAAAGATACTTTAAAATCTGCTGAACAAGAAACAACTGATTCAACTAAGAAAAAACCGAGTTTGAGACTTTTAGATTAAAAAAATTAGGGAGTTCACCATGGCTTTTGATTTAGTCCAATATTTCGCTGAGCAAATACAAATTCAAAAGCCTCAGCTGCTTAAACAATGCCCAGCTGACCAAAGAAAAAAGTATATTTGTGAAATTAATACGCTTGCTTTAGCAAAGCTGATTACCTTATGGCGTTATGATGCTAACAAGGTTTATCAAGAAATTCGTACTCAAGATCAGCTGTATATACAGGAAATCGCCCGGCATTTAACTACCTGCCCTAAGAATCAGTCCAATTTAAGTAAATCTAAGCTGGAAGATGCGATTACACAGGTATTATCAGTACAGTTCTCTGAAATTAAACAGTTAGATGATACAGGGAATTTCGGACCTTCAGGACTGAAAGAACTCTTACTAGGACAAATTGAACACTTATCCGGACAGGCAGATGACTGGGTTTGGGCAACAAGTGAGCTAACTGAGTTGATAGGTTCTAAACCAATTGAGCAAGAAGAGTTATCATTAGAAGAAACCATGAAGGAGTTTAATCAAATGGTAAATCAGCAAAATATTCAAGAGAGCCCTCATCAGCAGCCTGTACAGGCACTACAATCCACTGCAGAGTCTACTCTACTTGTGCCTAGATGGGCACGGGTCCTTGAGCCAGTTGTAGCACTTGTGATTCTTTGGATTCTGTTCAGTGCTTATCATAATCTGATGGGTCAACTAATATAAAAATTATAAGAACTAGGGCTGAACTGCCCTTTTTCTTTATCCTCACAATTTTTTATTCGATTAATTTATGAATAAATTGAATATATAAGAATAAAAAAGTTCTATTTTTTATAAGGTTAAATAATTTTTTTAATACTCAGCCCCTTAAAAGAAATTTAAATATTAAAATGTTTATACGCTAGAGCAAGCTTCTTGAATATTCATTAAATTTTATATTGTTTAACCCTTATATAGGGCTACTTAACATTAGATGAATTATTGACTATTATTTAAAAGAGTTCAAAAAATATCATTCTAATATTATTTAACCCCCGCATAAAAAAAGCCCCCTCGTATGAGGGGGCTTTTTAGAATAATGAGCTGG
>Ga0308162_1000049_pt1 | contig 163784 bp, 165 predicted proteins | sample PhySR2_FD_201370 | JGI IMG/M metagenome (GOLD analysis project Ga0308162, IMG submission 201370) | Phyllosphere microbial communities from UC Gill Tract Community Farm, Albany, California, United States - DLSLS.R2 | ecosystem: Host-associated > Plants > Phyllosphere > Unclassified | place... | reverse complement strand
AATATCTTTAAGCAGCAACGTGCTGAGTGGCAGTCAGTGATCACTGATTTTGGTAAAGATAGCCATTTGGTTATGCTACAAGAAGCGCAGACGACGCCAGAACTAGTTACTTTTGCAACGTGTCATTTTATTGCAGTTGACCAAGTCCCTGCTTTATCCTTTCCTCAACATCCTTCTGGGGTCATGACGCTAGCGAAAAGCGCCCCGATTTTCTGTTGCCCACTGCGTGAGCGTGAGCCTTTACTGCGCTTAGCTAAATCAGCTTTGATTACCGTCTACCCCATGCCCAACGGCCAAATGCTCATGGCAGTGAATATGCATGCGGTTAATTTTAGTTTAGGGATAGAAGTCTATCGCAAGCAGTTGGCGACAGTAGGCGAACATATGCAACACCATTGTGGCCCGATACTCATGGCTGGCGACTTTAATGCGTGGAGCCAGCCTCGCAGCAAAGCTCTATATCACTTCGTTCATAAGCATCATCTAAAAGAAGTGCATTTTGATCATGACCACCGCAGGACGGCTTTTGGTCGTCCTCTCGATTTTATTTTTTATCGAGGAATGTCTATCGAGAATGCACGAGTATTAAAAACAGAAGCCTCGGACCACAATCCTTTATTAGCAGAATTTAGTTTTACCTAAAGAGTGACTGAGCATGAACTACTTTGATGGCCACAATGATCTCTTGCTTAACCTATGGTTAAATTATCCAGATAATCCTGGCGCTTTCTTCGAAAAGGTTAATGGGCATCTCGATTTTCCGCGTATACAACAGGCTGGCCTGATGGCTGGCCTCTTTGCGATTTTTATTCCACCTAAGCATTACATTGCCGAAAAATATCCCCGTCACGCTAAAAAGCTTGAAAACCCTCTCGAGGTGATGTGGGAGCAACTCTCCATCTTAACCACCTTGATTAAGCAGTCTGATGGCAAAATGAAACTTTGCACTACTGCAGCGGAGTTGCATCAATCTAAGAAAGATCACGTTTTTGCTGCGATTGCGCACATTGAAGGTGCGGAGGCATTGGCTTTCGACAGCCACGCTCTCGACGCGTTTTATCAAGCGGGCGTTAGAAGCGTAGGGCCTTTTTGGAATACTCCCAATGCTTATGGGGAAGGGGTAACGGGCGCTTTTCCTGGCTCACCTGACAGTGGACCTGGTCTCACCTCGGCTGGAAAAGATCTTATTGCTCAGCTCGTAGCTAAAAAAATGGTGATTGATTGTTCTCATATGAATGAGAAGACCTTCTGGGAAGTTGCCGAGCTTAGTCACCAACCACTTATCGCTACTCACTCATCAGTTCATCAACTTTGTGCCCAGCCCCGTAACCTAACGGACCAACAATTGATAGCGCTCCGTGATAGCGAAGGAGTCGTGGGAATAAACTTTGGCAATGCTTTTGTCCGTCCCGATGGCGCACGTAATGAAGAGACCGACTTAGACATACTAGCCGACCATTTCTGTTATGTCGCTGAACTGATTGGTGATGAACATCTCGCTTTGGGATCTGACTTTGATGGTGTATCGGTCCCAAAAGCACTGGGTGATGTCACCGGTCTCCCTTTGCTGGCTGAGCGGCTTAAACTGCGAGGATTTTCCGCTGAAAGCTTAGAGAAAATAATGCATGGAAACTGGGTAAGGGTACTGGAACGCACCTGGGGTCAATAATGATGATTAATTTTGGTTTAGTGTTGACCTTGGAGAAACATTAGCGCAACATTTACTCCCCCAAGGTAATCTATGATTACCTAGATGATAATAATGAGGATAACACTATGTGGAAAAAACCAGAATTTGAAGATATGCGTTTAGGTATGGAAATTACTCTGTACATCTCTAACCGCTAAGCAACACATCTATGCCCGTATACCAGTACGGGCATCTTCCTCTATCTGAATCGACACTTCTATGTTTATCAAAGTATTAGGCTCTGCCGCCGGTGGTGGTTTTCCTCAATGGAATTGTAATTGTGCCAATTGTCAGGGCGTCAGAGAAGGCTCTATCCCCGCGCGACCTCGTACACAATCCTCGATATTGATCAGTGACAATCGGCAAGATTGGGTATTGTGTAATGCTTCTCCCGATATCTCCGAGCAAATTCGTCATACTCCGGAGTTTGTTAAACACGGTCATCTCCGGGGTACCACGGTAGGCGATATCATTCTTACCGACAGCCAAATAGATCACAGTACGGGGCTGTTAAGCCTGCGTGAAGGCTGCCCTCACCGTGTATGGTGTACTGCTGAAGTTCATGAAGATCTTTCTACGGGGTTTCCAATTTTTCCGATGCTTACACATTGGAATGGTGGTTTATTGCATCAGCAGATTGTGCCGATGGAACCTTTTAAAACCCGCGTATGTACGCAACTACGCTTTACGCCAATCCCGATCATCAGTAATGCGCCCCCTTATTCTCCTTGGCGTGATAAGCCCTTACCTGGCCATAATGTGGCACTCTTTATTGAAGATGAATCTACCGGTAAAAGTGTATTGTATGCTCCAGGCTTGGGCGAACCCGATGACGTTATTTTGCCTTGGCTACAAAAAGCCGATTGCTTACTGATTGATGGCACCGTCTGGCAGGATAATGAGCTCGTGACAACCGGTGTGGGACGTAACACTGGCAAAGCGATGGGCCATTTAGCCCTTTCTGAAGAGAAAGGGATGTTAGCAATGCTGGCAACCCTCAAAGCTCAGCGCAAAATTCTAATTCATATTAATAATACTAACCCAATACTTAATGAGTCCTCCCCAGAAAGAGCAAGCCTTGATAAGGCGGGTATCGAAGTGAGTTGGGATGGTATGGAAATCACGTTGGGAGAATAAAATGCATATTAGCGAAACGCTAACACCAGAAGCTTTTGAACAGGCCCTACGCGATAAAGGGGCTTATTATCATATCCATCACCCTTACCACATTGCTATGCATAACGGGCAAGCAACAAAACAACAAATTCAGGGATGGGTAGCCAACCGTTTTTATTATCAAACAAATATTCCGTTGAAAGATGCTGCCATTATGGCGAATTGCCCTGATCCCAGCGTAAGACGTCAATGGGTACAACGTATTCTTGACCACGATGGTGATGGAGAGAGTGAAGGGGGTATTGAGGCTTGGCTACAGTTAGGCGAAGCCGTTGGCTTAACGCGAGAAGCGTTGCTCTCTGAACAACATGTATTACCTGGGGTACGCTTCGCGGTCGACGCTTATGTAAATTTCGCGCGTCGAGCTAACTGGCAGGAAGCTGCGTGCAGCTCGCTGACTGAACTTTTTGCGCCGCAAATTCACCAATCTCGATTAGATAGCTGGCCGCAGCACTACCCTTGGATCAAGGAAGATGGCTATTTTTATTTCCGGAGTCGTCTGGGGCAAGCTCGGCGAGACGTCGAGCATGGGCTATCCTTAGCCTTAGAGATTTTCGATACGGCCGAAAAACAGACGCGTATGTTGGAGATCTTACAATTTAAGCTCGATATCTTATGGACCATGCTAGATGCAATGACCATGGCTTATAGTTTAGATCGTGCCCCTTATCACACAGTGACGGACCAACCGGTTTGGCACACGACGCGTTTGGTGTAAATGATGATGACTTTATCAGCAGTACCTTGTTTCCGCCGTGGCTATCGTATGCAGTGGGAAGAGTCTCAACAACAGCATGTGATCCTCTACCCTGAGGGTATGGCTAAACTCAATGAGTCGGCAGCCATGATTTTAGCATTAGTTGACGGTGTCGCCAGTGTCGACCTCATCATAGAGAAACTCAATACACGTTTTCCTGATGCGGGAGGCGTAGATGAGGATGTTATCGATTTTCTTCAGGCTGCTTACCGTCAAAAATGGATTCTATTGAACGATGCAAAGTAATCCAGGAATTAAAGCACCGCTATGGTTGCTGGCTGAGCTGACATACCGCTGCCCGTTACAATGCCCTTATTGTTCGAATCCCTTGGATTTTGCTAGAGCAAAAGAAGAGCTAACTACTGCGCAATGGATCGACGTTTTCAAGCAAGCCCGTGCCATGGGCAGTGTCCAGCTTGGATTTTCAGGGGGCGAGCCACTGACGCGTAAGGACTTGCCTGAGCTTATCGCGGCGGCACGTGAACTCGGTTTTTATACCAATCTGATCACCTCTGGAATTGGCCTCACCGCAAAAAAATTGGATCTGTTTGCCGAAGCCGGTTTGGATCATATTCAAATCAGTTTCCAAGCCAGTGATGAAACGTTGAACGCTGCCTTGGCAGGCTCCAAAAAAGCCTTCACCCAGAAGCTTGAGATGGCTAAAGCGGTTAAAGCCCATGGTTACCCCATGGTACTGAACTTCGTCTTACATCGGCACAATATCGATCAGATCGATCGGATCATTGAACTCTGTATTGAGCTCGAAGCCGATGATGTTGAACTGGCGACTTGCCAATTCTATGGTTGGGCGCAACTCAATCGAGAAGGATTGCTACCGACCAGAAAACAGATTGCCGATGCTGAAAAGGTGGTTGCCTCGTATCGAGAGAAAATGGCTGCTTCTGGTAATTTGACTAACCTCATCTTTGTCACGCCAGATTATTATGAAGAGCGTCCTAAAGCCTGTATGGGCGGCTGGGGGGCTATTTTTATGAATGTCACGCCGGATGGCAAAGCCTTACCCTGTCACAGCGCACGTCAGCTACCGATTGACTTTCCATCGGTACTTGAACATCGTCTTGACGATATTTGGTACAACTCTTTTGGCTTCAATCGTTACCGTGGTTACGACTGGATGCCAGAGCCTTGTCGCTCTTGCGATGAAAAAGAGAAAGACTTTGGTGGATGCCGTTGCCAAGCCTACATGTTAACGGGTAATGCCGATAATGCTGATCCGGTATGCAGCAAGTCTGCTCACCACGGAAAAATTCTTGCTGCGAGAGAAGAAGCGAATCATTGCCAGATGACCATCGAGCAGCTGCAGTTCCGGCACCAGCGTAATTCCGAGTTAATTTTTAAAACGTCGGTATAGGCATGGGGAAAATCGCTGAGGCTCGCCGCTACTGCTCATCCTCAGGACCTGAGGTGAATATCGAGCAGATTCCTCATCTGCAGCGCGCGGCAGTGGTTTGGATCTTTCCCGTCGGTAGCCATCAGGAGCCAAAGGAGTGGCCGGGGTTAGCTCATCTTACCGAGCATATGGTTTTTTCTGGGGGGGAGCAGTTTCTTGAACAACAGCGCCTGATGCCTTGGGTTCAACAGCAAGGTGGGCGACTCAATGCAACCACTCAAGAGAACTATACCGCTTACTACTTTGAAGTTGATCCCGCTGATCTTCGACAAGGCCTACTGCGTCTAAAAGATATGCTGACTGCTCCGCGCTTTGCGGCGGCGGATCTTTTACGTGAAACTGCTGTAATTGACGAAGAGTTTCGGCTTTATTCTCGTTCGCCTCATGCGCTAGCCAGCGCAGCCCTCCACAGTCAAGTTGAGCATCCGTCAGCCTTTGCCGAGTTTCATATTGGTAATGCAAAGGCTTTTGGCAACGATATGACAGCGTTAGGGGCAGCACTGGAACATTTTTACACTCAATGCTATGCCTTAGAGCGTAGCCAAGTATGGATAGCGTCACCGCTTAGCTGCCAGCAGCAATACGACGAGGTAGCAGATTGCTTGGTCTTACCCGATACGCCGTCCGCCATCGATTCGCAGCCCGTCAGTCGAGTTGTAGAGAGCGCTGCTATTGGTTGGCAGAGTTGGCAAGGCGAAATTCGTCTAGCCAAACAGGCTGGGTTAGGGATAACGCAGGTTATTGAGATGAGTCGCTTGAGCGACTGGCCGATATTCGTTGAACTAATGACCGATACCGCGCCGGGCTCGCTCTGCCAAGTGATTAGTCGGAAACTTGGGTATCATCTCTCTGTTAGGGTTGAGCGCCATTATCATGACAATCAACAAATTTTCTTTACGTTATGGTTTGAGGGCGCTGACTTTTCTGAAGAGGATGCTCAACGAAGTTTAGCTCTCTGGCAGCAGTGGCGCATAGCAGCCTCGCAACTTTCTACTTCCCAGTTCGCTCATTATCGGCAACTCGCGCAAACAGAAGCGCGGCGATTACCGGCTATGGAGTTCCTTCGCGAACACGCCTTAGGCTTTATATTTGCGACGTCGACAGAAAAGGAATTAATTCCTACACCTCTACAACAAGCGCTGTCATCCATTAATGACTTTGCATTACTGCGGAGTCGACAGGAGTCTGCCATTCAAACCGTCGAGTGCCAGGGACTTGCTTGTCAATTCCAAGTCTCTCCCCTTGTGGTGAGGGGCATGATTTATGACCATGATGCGTTTATCTTCTACCCGCAACCTCGTGTAACGTCTAGAGACGTCCTACCGATAACAGCCAGTGGTTGTCATGTACCGCTTCATTATGAATATGACTCGAAGGGGGGAGTGAGTATGCTCTTACGCCCTGCCGCAGGGGCCGCTATCTCTGACGAAGTACGAGCGATTCTCACCCAGTCCCTATCGCCAGTATTTAGTCTTGTGAGACATGCTGCGGGAAAAATTATTTGGCAGCAGGTTAACGGTAATGATTTACTTTTTATCCGTTTTGAACAGTTTGCCGATCTTCAAGAATGTGTAGCAAACATGATTGAATATTGGCCGAGTGAACTTCCGGCCAGCTCGATTGACGGCTATGGCTCTTTATCGCTTAGGGAGCTCTTACAGAATGTGCCAAGCCTCTTGGCTGAGAAGCTTGACCGATGGATGGTTCACTTTAATGGTCTGACGCAACCTGATGCTGAGATCTTACATGGGATGCTCAGTAACCTTCCTCTCAGCTGGCACAGATTCCAGGTGGACAAACTGCCTATTCAGCAAAATAGAGTTTATCAGGCGCCAAGGAGTGACTCAGCGACGATAGTGGCTTTTATTCCCTATCCTCTGACTTCGTATCAATCATTACTGGTTTACCAACAGTTAGCAGCTTACTACGAAAGCGCCTTTTATCACCAACTGCGGGAAGTAGAGGCCGTGGGCTATGCCGTTGCTTGCCGCCAGCGTGTCTACCGTGATCGGTGGGGATTACAGATTATCTTACAATCTTCGCATCTTTCTACGCAGCAACTGTACGAACGGGTAGAGGAATTCTTTCAGCGATTGACGCTACCCGAGAAAGGATTTACCGTCCAGACAGAAGTTTCGGGTGAAAGCAGTGGCGATGAAGAACTTGACCGCTATTTACGCGCTCATCTTCCTCTCGAAACCGATAAGAAGAACGATAATGATCAGGATTTTACCCTAGCGAGGGGGCATACAGCGCTTATCGAACAAGTAAAAGATAAACAGGGTGGCTGGATTTTCATTGAATAAAAAAAAGCTGTTCAGAAAGAACAGCTTTTTTCATTCTATATTACGAGTTATTAACGAATAACGTCAGTTTCTTACCTGGTTGCAGCGATTGTTCATCTCGCGTCAAGCTTCCATTCCAACGAAGAACATCTTTGATGTTAACGCCGTGACGCTCTGCGATGCTGGAAAGAGAATCACCCTTACGAATCTTATAGGTGATGCTATTTCCATTATCAGCCAGTTTTTGCCTGCTGTTTTTATCTTGACCGCCTAGCTCTAAGGTCTGACCAATGCGTACCTGTGCAGTACGTAAATTGTTCATCGACTTTAAGGCTTTAACGCTCAATCCGTGTTTTGCTGCTATAGTTGATAGGGTATCACCCGATCGAACCTTATAACGTGAAACTGAACTCGTTGCTGCCACTGCCATAGGTTGCACAGCTTGAATATCGTCGGTCGCCAAGGAATCTTTCAGCCTCACGACATGCGATTTCGGTACCATCACATACTGCGGTCCACTCGGCGCTGTTGTACCGCGCTTGTAGCCAGCATTAAAACTTTTTAGCCGTCCCACAGGAATCCCTGTCATTGAGGCGACTTGGGTTAAGTTAATTTGCTTACCGATGTTCACCTTGGCTAAGGCTCGGCCGGTATTGGCTTTAGGTAACTTAATCCCATACTGTTTTGGATTCTTGATCAGCTGGCTCAACGCCAACATTTTCGGAATATAAACAGTGGTTTCTTTAGGCAGAGATAAGTTCCAGAAATCGGTCGGCTTACCCCGTGCTCTATTAGCCTTCATTGCGTTCAGAACTCGACCTTCACCGCTATTATACGCTGCAACAGTGAGCAGCCAATCGCCATGAAACATCTTGTTCAGACGTTGTAACATATTCAGCGCCACGGTCGTTGAAGCAACAATATCGCGTCTTCCATCGTACCACTGCGTCTGTTTCAATCCATAATTTCGCCCCGTGCTTGCTACGATTTGCCAAATTCCAGCCGCGTTAGCATTGGATGTTGCATGGGGGTCAAAAGCACTCTCCACTATAGGTAAAAGTACCAGCTCCATCGGCATCTTTCGTTTCTGTATCTGGTCGACAATCCAGTACATATACGGTTCTGCTTGAGCAGTTACCTCGTGGAGATAACTCTTATCCTTCAAATACTTCAGTTTTTGTTCGCGGATCCGAGGGTTATTCGGAACCTTCATCTTCAACTTGTCGCTAATGGTTTCCCAGAGATCACTATTTTGTGCGGTTGCATTCCCATCATCCTGCCAATGGGGAGACAACATGCGCTCTCCGAGATTCCCATCACTTCCCTGACTCGCTGAAGACAGACTCTGTGCATGTTGCTCAGGCTCGCCTGCATCACTCCCTGATACATGGCAACTGAACAACAAGACTGAGGCGAGAAATATCGCTTTAGTCTTCATATAAGTTCATTGATTGATTAAAAGACAGGCAATGATACGTGAGCATGCCGCCTAACACAACCCTAAACTTACCCCCGGTCTTTTAGACGCCGTAACGCTGCGAAACGCTGTGCAGGGGTGGTCAGTGTGGGATCATCTACAAAGCCTGCGATAATCTCCGGTAGATCAGTCATTAAGAAGACATTGATCAATCGCTCCGTTTCCAACGTAGTGGGGAGGGTTATTTGATGATTTTCGCGTAATTTTTTTACTTTATGACGATAATCACTCACCATCGGGTCCTGCGGTAAGAGACGATGCGCGAAGTCCAAATTAGAGAGCGTATATTCGTGGGCACAGCACACAAGCGTTTCATCGGGTAGCTGATTTAACCGACTCAACGAGGTAAACATTTGATCGGCGGTTCCTTCAAATAGGCGTCCACAGCCACCGGAGAAAAGTGTATCGCCGCAGAATAGATAGGGTTTAGCGTAATAGACGATATGGCCTAAAGTATGACCAGGGGTGGCGATAACCGTAAAGGTATGATTGAGGAGTTCGAGGTTATCTCCTTCCTCGACTTGTTGGGTCGCCCCTTTACTAAGCGTCTCTTGGGGGCCATACACCGATACTGAGGGATAGTGGCGACTAAGCGCGTCAACGCCGCCAGTGTGATCAGCATGATGATGGGTCAGCAAAATAGCTTCAAGTTTCCAATTGTGTTGAGCAATAGCGTCTAAAACCGGTTGAGCTTCTCCGGGATCGACAATGATCGCCCGCTTATTGTCATCGATCAAAGCCCAGATATAATTATCTTCTAATGCGGGCAGGGCTGTTAGTGTTAAGCTCATAAAGATTCCTTTGTCATCTAACCAGTGATTACTTAATGAAGATTGCAAAAATCAGACGTTCTCTTTCTAGCCCTTCGCAGTGGCATGAGTTGCGGTGGGGGCGACAGTTCCAGACGCTAGTCAGTGATGAGATACAACCTTGGTTAAGTAAACTCTATGGTTCGCATTTCATTAAGATTGGGCCGCTCAGCCACTCTATCGATACTAGTCGCTGTGCGATAAGCCATCAAGTGAGGATCGGTAATGATATCACCCGAGTGGATCTAGTCGGTGATAAAGAAAAACTTCCCGTAATGAGTAAATCGATTGATGCTTGTCTAATCACTCATGCTTTAGCATGGAGTAAAGATCCCCATCAGGTGTTACGAGAGGTCGATCGAGTATTAGTCGATGATGGATGGATGATATTGTCGGAATTCAACCCGTTTAGTTTACTAGGGCTGGTGCGCGCATGGCCAGGGTTAGTGAACAAGGCCCGTTTTTATCCCAAAAGCCGGTTAATTGATTGGCTAAGCTTATTGAATTACGAAATTGTCAGTTACCGTGCGACACAACTCCTCCCTTGGCGTTCACAGACTGGAATATTGACCCGCCACTTTCCAAGCCTTGGTTGTAATCATCTTATCTTGGCGCGAAAGCGGACCTATCCTCTCACCTTAGCGAAAAAAAGGGCTTCAGCTCAGGGGGCCCGCTTACGACCAGCCGTGAATGTGAGTCGCCAAATTTGCTCACTGGGCGATCATCACGAAGCGGATAAATAACCGTTGTCGGGGAGGGTAGGATGACCTGCAGCTTGACGGGCTAATTCGTCACAACGCTCGTTTTCTGGGTGTCCAGCATGGCCTTTTACCCACATCCAGTGGATAGTATGATCTTTCAATGCTAAATCGAGTCGCTGCCATAAGTCGACATTCTTCACCGGCTTCTTATCCGCCGTTTTCCATCCGCGTTTCTTCCAGTTGTGGATCCATTGCGTGATACCTTGACGAACATACTGGCTATCCGTGGTGAGTGTCACGTCGCAGGGCTGTGACAGCGCCTCCAACGCGATAATCGCCGCAAGTAATTCCATACGATTATTCGTGGTGAGATGATAGCCCTCACTGAACTCTTTGGTATGTTGGCCATAGCGGAGAATCGCCGCATATCCCCCTGGTCCTGGATTACCTAAGCAGGAGCCATCGGTGAAAACTTCTACCTGTTTACGCATATCTGGTAGACTTCCTTGGGTAAAACGGTAAGTTTATCGGAATGAGAGCTATGAGCACAGTAAAAAACCGCCAGATAGTCCTTGATACTGAAACAACGGGCATGAATATGGTCGGCGTACATTATGAAGGTCATCGAATCATCGAGATTGGTGCCGTTGAGGTCATCAATCGTCGTTTAACGGGAAATAATTTCCACGTTTATATCAAACCTGATCGGTTAGTAGACCCTGAAGCATTTGGTGTCCACGGTATCTCTGATGAGTTCTTAAGTGATAAGCCTTCCTTTGCCGATATTGCGCAGGAATTTCTTGATTATATCAAAGGGGCCGAACTGATCATCCATAACGCGCCCTTTGATATTGGCTTTATGGATTACGAATTCGACAAGCTCAAACAGGGGATTGGCCATACCAGCGAGTTTTGCGCCATTACTGATAGCTTGGTGATGGCTCGTAAACAGTTTCCAGGAAAACGAAACAGCTTAGATGCGTTATGTGGCCGATTCGATATCGATAATACGAAACGAACGTTGCACGGCGCATTACTCGATGCGGAGATCCTTGCCGACGTTTACCTTTCGATGACCGGTGGACAAACGACCTTGACCTTTAGCGGCGAAACGGAACAATCGACAGATTCGGGTTTACTCGCTCAGCACCGAACTGCGCAAGCTTCGGGGCAACTTCGTGTAATAAGTGCAACAGAAAGCGAACAGACTGAGCACGAAGCCTACTTGGATAGAATCATGAAAAAATCGGGCCAGTGCCTTTGGCGCTGATGTACTGATCGAAAAAGAAGCAAACGAACGTTGTGCGACATAATAATTATTGACGAAAATCAGCAACCTGATTAGTATACGCAGCGTTCCCGACGGGGGACAAGCGCGGAGCGGTAGTTCAGTTGGTTAGAATACCTGCCTGTCACGCAGGGGGTCGCGGGTTCGAGCCCCGTCCGTTCCGCCAAAATTTAGGCCCAAGTTAGCTTGCTAACTTGGGCTTTTCCGTTTTTATCTTCCGTCAACACTTCGCTAATCCTTTTGGTCAGTATCTTTCCTCTACTGTTTTTTCTCTATCCACCCCACAATATCACTGGCTTTGGCTTCAAATTTGGGCGAAATGACCTTTTTCTCAGCAGTTAGAATGTAAACTGCCGCAGTTTAACTTTTATCCCTAATATTCGTGTGACCCTACTCCCATATCTGTAATACCATTCTACCTTTCGCCCAGCATTTATGAACAAGATGCTGTGGTTTGCCTTTGGCTTTTGGAAATTATTATTCATACAGGAAAACTATGGACAAAAACTTTATAAAAAAGCACCTACTCTGGTTATTGGTTGCTTTAGTTGGCGCAGGGTGTCTCGGGGTTGTTGCACTTCGTCGAGGAGAAAGTATCAGCGCATTATGGCTCGTGATTGCAGCCATCTCAGTCTATCTTGTTGCTTATCGCTACTACAGCCTTTATATCTCGCGCAATGTTCTTGGCCTTGATGCAACGCGTGCCACCCCGGCTTTTGTCAATGGTGATGGCTTAAACTATGTTCCGACCAACCGCTATGTTCTCTTCGGACACCATTTCGCCGCAATTGCTGGCGCTGGGCCTTTGGTGGGTCCGGTATTGGCGGCACAGATGGGCTATTTACCTGGGACGCTCTGGTTATTAGCCGGAGTCGTTGTTGCGGGAGCGGTGCAAGACTTTATGGTGTTGTTCATCTCGAGTCGGCGCAATGGTAATTCGTTAGGTGAAATGGTCAAGCAAGAGATGGGTGCCATTCCTGGGTTTCTAGCGCTCTTTGGCTGTTTCCTGATAATGATCATCATCCTAGCAGTCCTTGCCCTTATCGTCGTTAAAGCACTTGCTGAAAGCCCATGGGGCGTCTTCACCGTCTGCTCAACATTACCTATAGCGCTATTTATGGGTATTTATATGAGGTTTATTCGCCCAGGACGGGTGGGTGAAGTGTCCATAATCGGAGGGTTATTATTGCTTCTGGCAATCTGGGCTGGTGGTGTAATTGCTCACGACCCTTATTGGGGACCGGCACTCACGTTTAAAGATACTACGATAACCTGGGCATTGATTGGCTATGCGTTTGTCTCTGCTCTATTACCGGTCTGGTTGATTCTTGCGCCACGAGACTATTTGGCCACTTTCTTAAAAATTGGGGTAATTGTCGGGTTAGCAATCGGGATTATCATTCTTCATCCTCAGTTAAAAATGCCGGCAGTAACGCAATTTATCAGTGGTAATGGTCCAGTATGGAAAGGCGCGCTTTTTCCTTTCTTATTTATTACCATTGCCTGTGGCGCGGTATCCGGTTTCCACGCCTTAATTTCCAGTGGTACCACACCTAAATTGCTGGCTAATGAAACAGACGCGCGATTTATTGGTTATGGCGCTATGTTGATGGAATCATTCGTTGCATTGATGGCATTAGTCTCCGCCGCGATTATTGAACCAGGATTATATTTTGCAATGAATACGCCCCCGGCTGGATTGGGTATTACCATGCCTAACCTTCATGAACTTGGCGGAGATAATGCGGCACTGATCATGCAGCAATTGCAAGCTGCGACGGCACAAGCTGCAGCCAAGGTAAGTAGTTGGGGCTTTGTGATCTCTCCAGAAACTATTCAGCATACGGCTGTGGCAATCGGCGAACCTTCTGTTCTGAATCGAGCAGGCGGCGCACCAACGCTGGCTGTGGGGATTGCCATGGTGTTCCATACCATCATTCCTGTCATTGATATGGGATTTTGGTATCACTTCGGAATACTGTTCGAAGCACTGTTTATATTAACTGCGTTAGACGCAGGTACGCGTGCTGGTCGCTTTATGCTGCAAGACTTATTGGGCAACTTTATCCCGAGTCTTAAAAATACCAACTCTTTGCTTGCAGGGATCTTAGGTACAGCAGGATGTGTTGGGCTATGGGGATATTTACTGTATCAGGGGGTCGTTGACCCACTGGGTGGCGTGAAAAGCCTCTGGCCACTGTTCGGTATTTCAAACCAGATGCTCGCCGCGGTCGCACTGGTACTGGTGGCGGTGATCCTCGCAAAAATGAAGCGGGACCGCTATATTTGGGTACCCATTGTTCCTGCTGTATGGTTGATGATCTGTACCACTTGGGCCTTAGTCTTGAAACTTTTCAGCGATAACCCGCAAGCAGAAGGGTTTTTCTATATGGCACGGCTCTACCGCCAAAAAATTGCAGAGGGAACCGGCTCGGTAGCGTCGGAGCAGCTTGCTAATTGGCAACACATTGTCGTCAACAACTATACCAATGCTGGATTGAGTATTCTCTTTCTCGTCGTGGTCTACGGTATTGTCGCCTATGGCATCAAAGTTTGGTGGCAGGCTACGCGTCAACCTCAGCGCACCGATCTGGAAACAGCGTATGTTGAGCTAGATCCCGATGTCGTGAAGAAAACGATGTCATCTGGTTCTCATCATTAAAACATAGGTAACTAAAAGATGATTTTCCGCCAATTACGACAGATCAAAAAATGCTTGGCGCAGGCAGGTAATATGTTGGTAGGAATTCCTGATTATGAGCACTATGTGCAGCATATGCAGCTCAAACATCCTGACAGCCCAGTGATGAGTTATGAAGATTTTTTTCGTGAACGTCAGCAAGCAAGATATGCAGGAAAGGGGAAGGGAGGCATGCGCTGTTGCTAAAAAGAAAGGAGCCCTTGAGGCTCCTTCTTATTATGATTGCGGCTGGCCTACTGGGCCTGAACCGACTGGGCCACCAGGTACTGATTGACCACTAGGGGCTACAGGACGACCATTTTCCAGTGCACTACTTTCATGGCGTTGGCAACCCGCTAGAGCTGTCATGGCAACAACGACCAACAATCCTTTTGAAATCATATTCATGCTTTCCGACCTCTTCTTGTGGGATAGTGATAAGGGTGATGTCTTAAGCCTAGAAAAGAATTCGCTACTCTGCCAGATTTATCTTAATAAATTTAAAGACCTATTCAAAGGATAAGCCTGATTGGGATAAACTTGCATCAAACCACTCTTTTTGAGGTAGCTGAGCATGAAATTGACCACACTCATCCTAAGTTGCATGGCACTCTTTATTAGCCCGTACTCCTTAGCACAATGGCCACCTGAGGCAGGTGCAAAAGTTCCCGGTAATACCCTTGAGTTACCGACAACGTTAAAGCCCCTCTTCGTTCCGCTGGACAAACTGCTTAATGAAGGAGCCACACTCATCACCGCTCAGCGCGATACTAACGGACCGACGGTCACGTTAAAAAAAGGTAAGCACTATATTATGTGTACCGTGGTAGGCGCGGGCAGTGGTGGTGATCAAAATATCGCCACCTCACGCTGCTATGAAATGAACTAAGGCTCCCCGCATTGCTAACTATTCGTTCTGGACAAAACGTGTGGCGGAGAAACAGTTTAAGATTTTATGCATCACGAACGTCACCACTAAGGTCGTAAGGAGTGACACAGTGACCGAGGTCAATCGGTAGAGGTCACTGAAAACAATGTCATTGTTAGGATGCATATACTGTCCAAAGATAAGCCCGAGCGTCGTGAGAATGGAAAAACCGACGCCGGATCCAACCTTCTCAAACACGTGCACTCGGGCGGCCAAAATCAATGCCAAACTCACCAAGGGTAAAAGCAGCAGCAAATGGCGGCTAAAGTCATACATAATCAGCTGAATAATTAGCGCAAACATACAGCCGACAATCACCCCTACTATGCGCCAAGTGGCCGAAAGAATGGCTCCCCGATAATGCATGGGAAAGAGCGCGAAAATCCCGGCCATCAGCGCTGCTAACGAATCGCTTAAGGTATACACCTGGAATATCACGAACAGTAGGGTTGCTATAACGGATGCGAGTAAGGTCTCGTGCATAATCCGAGAACTGCTTTTATCAATAGGTGCAGGGCGCTGACGTGGTTCCGTGTCGGGGAAAATAAAGCAGGCCACCGCAGAGAGTACTACTGCTAGCAAACTGCCGACGATATTGGAAAACATCAGATCATTCATATCCGTCGTGGCGTAACTGAGGAAGTCAGGCATCACACTTAGACAAATAACGCCCATCGATCCAAAAAGGAAGAGGGGGCCCCGACTCATTAGATAAAAGCGCAAGGTATAGAGTATGAAAACGGCCAACGTCATGGGCAGAGGGTAATTAACCAAGAAGGTAAATAGAAGCAGCATCTCTACACAGTTGATGATAGCGTTCGCCACCATTTGACGAGCAATATGTAAATTAAACATCGGCACCAGCCCTGTCAGCATGATGGGGTAGACGACGTAAAATACACCATATTGCGTATCTATCCAGCTGTGGAAGAATAATCCCATGCTGCCGGCAAAAGTGATGCGCAGCATATGCCGTAGATCATTGCCGGATAGAGGTTTATATTTCGCCGGATACTTACGTTCTAAAAGTCGACTAATAAACATAGTGTAAGAGACTTATCAGACGGATTTGTAGACGGCCTAAGAAAGACGACACGCCATTACCACTGTTATACAGCTGAACCGTTGCCCTAGCACCCGCTGGGAGGTCGATGTGTTGGTCAGGATTCAAAGCTAAGTGGATACGCATACGCTGCGCATCGCGGACCCAACGGTTCGATTCTTGGGGCGCAGCCAGATAACCATTGATATCTTGTTGACCTGCCATGACGCCTGCATCGCGGCTGGCAACGGTTGCTTTAAAAACTTGCCCAGGTAGCGCATCGAAGACGATCTCTGCAGCGGTACCGACATGGGTCTTCGTAAGACTCTTTTCACGGAAATCGGCGATGATATCAGGGGTCGTATTGACCAGCGCCATTGAGGCGCCCCCTGCATTAGCATACCAACCTTCTTTCAATTGCAGATTACTGACTACGCCATCACTGTCTGCGCGTACTTTGGTGTAATTAAGGTTAAGGTTAGCCTCTTCAAGCATATTCTGATACTTCTGCAAGGTGACGTTATTGCTGTCTCGGCTACCACGAGAAATGATTAATTGATTTAAGGTTGCGTTCAAATTTTCAACTGTCTGTAAACCCGTCTGCCAAGTGGTATAAGCGGTATCGAGGGCTTGGCGCGAGATTAACTGGTTATGGTCTAGAGCATGGTAGCGTTGATAATCCCGTCCAGCATTTTGAGCATCGAGTTGTGCGGCTCGGATTTTGGCACGCGTTGCACTGATCTGTGCATCTATTTGTTGATTATCCAGAGTCGCTTGTTGATAAGCGATGCGTGCAGACTCGACTTGGTTTTGGTATGGGCGAGGATCAATTTCATATAACAGATCTCCTTTTTTCACCTGGTTATTGTTGGTGACATAGATATGCGTGACATAACCCGGCGCTCTGGACGACACTGGGGTAACGACTCGCATCACGGTAGATTCTGGTGTTTGAGGAAACCAAATATCGGCAATCAAAAAGTAGCCAAACATGGCAGCAAAGATAATCAGCGTAAATTTTACCCAACGAGAAAATTGTTGTTCTGGGGTCATAATCGTTTACTCGCATTCCATAGTGGGGTTATTAAGAGCTAAATAAGCTTGCTCATGTTTTCAGTGAGAAGATTTAAGGTCTGACTAAACTCCTCTAATTGCTCAGGAGGAAAACCCTCGCTAACTTTACGCTGGCACTCTTCCACGACCCGATTCACTTGGGCGACCTGTTGTTCGCCTAACGTACTGAGTTTAATTAAACGAATACGGCGATCGTCTGCATCTTCTACGCGAATAATAAGTCCGCTTTCGGCTAGTTGATTTAATGTCCGTGTTAAAGGGGGCAGTTCTATTCCCATGGCGAACGCTAATTCACTTACCGTCAGCGGTCCTTCTGCCACTTGTAATTGCATTAATACTGTCCAGCGGCTTTGCGTAAGGCCGGTTTCGATCAGAGCGTGATCGACCACCGTACGCCAGAGTCTGGCTAGCATAGCGAGTCGCATACCTAACGGGCGATGTGCGAAGTTTTCAGCGAGAAATTTTTTATCGTTCATTTTTTAGCCTTAGAAATGAGTGCTCATGTTATTACTTATCATGATAACTATCAAGGTAAGTAATAAGCGAAGTTGACTCATTGTGCTAGGGTAAAGTTAACGAGTGATAAGGAGATGACCATGGTTCGATGTGGGAAGAACGTTCTAGTCGTTGTGGGGGTATTAGCGTTAAGCGGTTGTGACAAGGCCTATACGCCAGCCGATTTTATGAAAGATGCTGCCTTACGGAACAAAATACTGACACAGTGTACGCAGCAGCACGATCAGCAGAGTAAAAATTGCCAGAATGCCCAAGAGGCACAAAAGAAAGTCGATTTTGAAAAGCAGACTGGTAAAACGGATATCAAATAATGCGCTTTACTGCATCCACTCACTTAAGCAAGGCTTGAGGGCGAGGGGGTGCTACCATGGTACGTAAGAATTATTGATATAGTAAAATATGCCAAGGCAGAAATTACCTTGGCCAAGGGTTAGTCTAACGCGGCATATTGTTCATCAGTCACCGGCTCTAGCCACTCGTTGCTCGCATTTTCAGCAGGAACGGCAAGGGCTATATGGGCGAACCAGCTATCTTTCGCTGCGCCATGCCAATGTTTGACTCCCGCGGGAATATTCACCACGTCGCCTGGCTTTAAAGCTTGCGCGGGTTCATTCCAAGCTTGATACCAGCCATAGCCATCGGTGACTAATAAGATTTGCCCACCACCATGGTGAATATGCCAGTTATTACGGCATCCTGGTTCAAAGACGACATTACCAATATTGACCCCTTCGGTTGATAGCATGCTGAGATAGCTAGTCCCAATGAAGTATTGTGCAAAGGCATCATTTTTTTCGCCTTTTGGGAAAAGGCTATTACCGTTGAAATCATGACTCATTATAAGCTCCTATAAAGTCAGAATTAGAGTATTTCCTGAAGTATTTTTTCCGCAGACTCGGCGCAGCTCCTATCATGAATTTTTGCTAAAGTAGCGATAAATTCCTGTAGCTGAGGAACAGTGAATCCTGAATGTAGGCTGATTTGAAAGTGGCTTTTTAGCTGGCTACTGACGCCTGACATAACAGCTAAAGCGCAAAGCGTAGTTAATTCGCGATCAGGCCAAGATAATTGCGGGCGCTGAAACAGATCACCAAATAAATGCGCCTTAAGGCATTGATCTATCGCAGGACAGAATTCGAATAATTCCCCAGTTACTGGCTGACCTACCAAAGCGGTTTGGTTTGCCGTACCAATCCGCAAACTGTCAGGATTAATCGTCTCTGTGGGTTCGGAGTCGCCTTCATAATCTTGAATACCTTGATCTCGTCGACGCTTAACCACGGTGAGTAACGTATTCAGAGCATTTACGCTACGGGGAAATCCCACATAAGCATGAAGGTACACCATAACTTCTTTCGCTGTTGAAATAGGGAGTTGTTGATCGAGTCCCTGTTCAATAGCGAGAACTAATTGCGGCATATCACCTAAGGCAGTTGAGATGGCAATAGGTATGATTGCTCGCTGCAGGGGTTTGAAAAGCGAAGTCATCATAGCTCCAATTACAGTTTGAATGTCTAAAAGTGTAATGGATCTGACGAAGGATATTACCCATTTAATATGGGATGTGGTTATGCATCCTATTCATTAATCATTTTTTTATTGAATAAATAGATCTTCCCTCTAATAAAGTAAGAGTAATTAATGATTTTTTTAAGAATTAAATACACTATGAATGGATGCAATTTACTTAGAAAGATTAATTTATTTTAACTTTTCCAGTTGGCTAAATTTTTTAGTGGTTGTTTCACATAAGGGCTAACTTTCATTAAATTAAAAAAAAGTTTATTGACGAAAGTCCCGAGTTTATCCATCGGACGATCGATATCAATAAAAAGTACTGCCCGAAGTTCATCGGTATCATTTCGGACTTCGTGTTCGTAAAAATCATCAAAAATAATTACCTTTCCCTCTCTCCAATGCAGAATTTGGTCATCGACACGAATCCATAACTTATCGGGCTGGTGTGTTGGAACGATCAGGCCAAGATGTACACGTATCATGGCTCGGCTGGGTCCACGGTGGGGAACGATATGATAGTGTGGCTGCAATATTGAGAACATGGCGGTGCGCATGTTGGGAATCGCGGCTAAGGCTTTCGCGGTATGCGGGCATAAGCGGCAATTATTATCGATTCGCTCACCAAATACATACATACCAAAGGTTTTCCAGTTGTTCCCTTTCGATATCCGTTGTTGATCAGGGGATATTTGATGAAAAGCGGGGATCTTTTCTGGCGACTTTAATAGTTCGATTAGCTCTTCACGAATTTCTGGATAAGCCGCTTCGAGTTTTTCTACCCAAGGGAAATGACAGTTTTCAATTTTTGGGGTGGTGGGAATAAGTGAGTGGCGAGCTTCGAACTCACCACTCCATCGTAGAATTTTTTTACCTAAAGAAATAAACAAACGCTGAGTAAAAGGCCGCTGTTCAGCCAAATTATCTGCCATATTAAGTCATCCTTAAATTAAGAGGTATCGATTATTTGATACCCTTAACTATGAATGGATTTGACTTAAGCGATTTCACCTTTAATGACTTTTTTAAAGCCTAGTTCCGTCATAAATTCGTCAACTGAATGGTCGACCTGTGAAAGAACTTGTTCGAGAGGCTGGTCTGCATCAATATTAATAATCTTTTTACCGCCGAAATCTAATTTAGGCGTAATATCGATTTTTTTCTTCAGTGCATCACGGCGATGATCCGGTTTACGGGCGCAGGCGACATCCAACGATACATTCAGTTTAATGACTAAATCTGGGCGGTGTTGAGTCATCCAAGAGAATGCATTGAATTCTCGTTTGGCTATCCAATTGATCAGTGGGTTTTTCGATGGGGTAGTGGGCAGAGTCAGGCTATCATACGCACCGGGAACCTGCAGATGGGGATAACGGTCCGCAAGAATGATGTGACCTTGCTTACGTAATTTAAGCATGTTGCGAAAACGACGTACGCGTCTTACCAAGAAAATACCCACGACTAACCCAGATAGGGTAGTGTGATGGGTTTTATTCACCTTTACGCGCGTTTTTTCAATTTTATTGCCCACGGATCGACCAATTAATGGAAGATTGGCAGCCGCTCTTCCCACGTTACCCGCTTGTTTCCCAAGATGAACATAAGACGTCGTACCGTAATCAGAAAGCGTTTCCACGAGGTGCTCACAGACTGTTGATTTACCGGACCCATCGCTACCAATAACCGCGATAACCGGAGTGGACTTAGTGTACATAAAAACCTCGTGTTTAACACTTTAGGAAAGATGAATAATGATTAATCAGGGCTAACATAGCAAAATAATGTCATCTGGCTGGCACCAAAAGTGTGATAAAACAGCAGTAGGTGGGGATAAACCAAGATATTTTGCGGAAAATTAACCTCTATAAGCGAGCAGTTTAAGCTGCATTTAAGCCGTTGGAAACTGAATGAAAGAGGTTATTTGTAACAAAGCTCCCATTTACTGCGACAACCTGTTTAATATCATTAATGGTTTTACGCTCAAATCTTGCTGCGAAGTCTTTTATATTGAGGCAATCATGCCGACTGAATTGGCGAAGGATGCGGTCACTCACTGAGGTTGATTAAAACCCGTTAACAAGGTGAGGAGAAGACAATGAGTCGTAAATCCTCTACTATAGGGCGAAATTGAATACTACAATGCGTAATAGTGATCGTGAATAAATCGACTCCATTCCCTCAATCTTCACCTATCCGTGTCATTGCCATCACTGGTTGTGACGGTTCAGGCAAATCGACGCTTGCCAACCGATTGGTCCAAACCCTCGCGTTAAGAACAAAAGTAGAAGAGGTCTATCTTGGGCAATCTTCAGGCTTTATTAAGCAGAAAATTACTGAGTTACCCGTGGTGGGGGAGAAGATTGCTGCCTATCTGGTGAGTAAATCCGATAGGGTGCACGAGAAACCGAATACTGCGCCGGGTAATGCAGAGGGAACGGTCATTTTCTTATTATCCTGCTGGCGTGCTTATAAGTTTAAACGGATGCTGCGTCGAGCAGAAGAGGGCGTTTTGTTAGTGGCCGATCGTTATCCGCAAGCAGAGGTCGCGGGTTTTCGTGTTGATGGGCCACATCTGAGTAAAGCGCAAGGTGGCAGTCGATGGGTGCAGATGTTAAGAAAACGCGAGCAGCGTCTTTATGAATGGATGGCATCCTATCCACCTGCCTTATTGATTCGTTTAGCTATCGACGAAGAGACAGCCTACGCCCGTAAACCCGACCACGATATCGCCTCATTACGTGAGAAAATTAGGGTCATCCCAACGTTACATTTTAATGGCGCGCATATTCTCGAATTATGTGGCAGAGATCCCGAAGACGAAGTATTCAAGGCTTCTTTAGAAGCGATTAATCAAACGTTTGCTCTTCCAAATTAACACTGATAACGGTAAATAGCTCTACTATGACAACTCATTCTGACGCCCAAGCGTCACCTTCTTCTGCAGTGACACCCATCATCATTCCCAATATGGTCGCGATTGTCGGTTGTGACGGCTCGGGAAAATCGACGATTACTGCAGACTTAATTAAAGCCATGCAGAAAATTCGGCCGACTGAGCGACGTTACTTAGGGTTAATTTCGGGAGAAGATGGCGATAAAATTAAAAAGCTTCCTATTATTGGTGTCTGGCTTGAACGCCGTCTCGCAAAAAAATCTGAGAAAACACAAAGCATGCGAAGTGAAGCGCCTCCCTTATGGGCTGCTTTCATTATGTATGCACTCTCTTGCTGGCGTTCTTCTAATTTCCATAAAGCGCGAGCGTTGGCTGAAAGCGGTGTGTTAGTGATTGCGGATCGTTACCCTCAAGCGGAAATTTCAGGCTTCCATTATGATGGCCCAGGGTTAGGCGTGGAGCGAGTGAAGGGGTGGTTACTGAAAGAGATGGCGAAAAGAGAAGTCGTGATTTATGAGAAGTTAGCTAATTATCAGCCACAATTGATTATCCGTTTAGATATTGATGTCGAGACAGCCTTTGCTCGTAAACCCGATCACAGTTACCAAGAGCTGAGCGATAAGATTGGTGTGATGCGTCAGCTAAACTACAACGGCGCGAATATTGTAGATTTAGACTCAAGAAAGCCTTACGAGGAAGTCCTTGCCAGCGTAGTGGCTGCGGTGAAAGCAATCCAATAAGTCGGCTGGGCGTTAAGGGCTTTTGTCGCATTAACGCCCAATACAGACTTAACCGGTCTTTTAAAAAAGAATGATTAACCAAGTTAATAACGTTGCGACAATTGCCACTAATTGTGCCGCCCCCGCCATATCTTTTGCTCGCTTCGAGAGCGGGTGAATCTCATAAGAAATTCGATCCACTACTGTTTCGATAGCGGTATTGAGTAATTCAATGACGATTAATAAAAAGCTGCAGAGTATTAGTACAATATGTTGGGTCTTTGAAATATCCAGAGTGAAAGAGAATAAGACTAATAGCGTACTGAAGATGAAAATATGACGAAAGGCATCCTCAGTTTTGAAGGCGTCAGTAACGCCCGACCAAGAGTTGTTAATACTGAAAAGTAAGCGTTTTAAACCAGTCTGTTTTTCAATCGACATGATGAGTCATCTTTAGATATGTTTAGTGGGTAGCGAGCGAGATGATCTCGCTGCTACCGTGCTGATCCGTCACGAAGACGACTAGATTTTTTTCTCAAATAATCGATAGTTTTTGTAAGGTTCAGCACCAATACGTTCAAGTATCGTGCGCATTCCCGTATTGGTTTCGAGAATCCAAGACATCTCCAGCGCATCAATATTACGACGGCGGAAAGGCTCTCGTAGAGCTTCGATGAGGAGGAGGGCAATGATCGGCCCAATACGACTGAATTGGTACTCTTTCTTAACGCCCATTAACGGCACACGAGCAGTGCGCACACCACGAACTTTCAAACGCCACAGCACTTTTGCCCAGCCAAAGGGTAGTAGCTTGCCTTGGAGTCCATCGATCGCTTCGTTGATATTAGGTAGGCCGACGATAAAGGCTGCGGGTTCACCATCAATTTCAGCGATATAAATCATATCGTCTGGCACCAAATATTTGAGCTGTTGGCCCATGGTGGCAAACTCATGTTCAGTAAAAGGGACAAAACCCCAGTTATCCTGCCAACCTAAGTTAAAAAGGTTTCTCAGAATCTGCATTTCTTGGTCGAAAATTTTACGATTAAGCGGACGGATGGTCACTCTTTTACGAACATTATCCATTAATTTGGTCAGGCCCGGTTCAAAGTGAAGATCCGTTCGCTTCATCCAATAAGCAATAAGGTCTATAGCTTTACTGTAGCCAAGCTTCTCAATATGTTTACCGTACCAAGGTTTACCATGGGTCATTAACGCAGAGGGCGGGGTATCGAAGCCATCGACTAATAATCCGCTTTCTTGATTAATATTGAGGCTAAAAGGTCCGGTAATTTGATGAGCCCCCTGGGATATCAGCCATTCTTCTGCTGTTTTGAATAACGCAGCAAACACTTCTTCATCATCGATAGCATCTATCATGCCGAAATGGCCAGTATTAGGACCATAAAGTTCTCGGTGCAGCGAATCGATTTGTGCCGTGATGCGCCCGACGACTTCGTTGCCGCGCTTAGCAAGCCAAGCTTGCCAAACTACATGGTCTGAGGCGGGGTTTTTTTTAGAAAGATGTTCTTCACGTTCGACAAATAATGGGTCGATCCAATTTTCGTCACCCGCAAACAGCGTAGAGGGAAAATTGATGAAGGCTTTCAGATCCTGTTTGGACGAAACTTTTTCTATTGAGATCATAAATACCATTACTTCTAGTAATTGTTAAATTGGCAACAAATCACTCCAGGCGATTCCTGAAAGAAACGCAGCAACATGCAGCAATAAAGAAAGAGGAGGCTATAGACTCGGCAGTGTGTTAGTATATCGAAACAGTCACGGTAGTAATTGTCAATTTATTTTTGAAAGTTAGCCTGAAAACATTCTGACATACTATTAATTTGTAACGAATGCTCTGATTTTAAAAGAAAACGTTACAGGTTAGCGGTAAGTGCGCAATTTAGTCGTAAAAGTAGTGGAACGCACATATTACCTATGACATGATATTTTAAGATCTTTACAATTGCCGAGCGTTTTCAGAGCAAACCCCTTAGAACCGCATGCGTGTTTGTCTAAAATTTCATGTAAGCATTAAGCGAACGGTTAGTACACAGCCTACGTTTTCGTCATGAAACGATGAACTCTGTTCAAGACAACGTGTCCACCACTCCCTAAGCCGGAGTCAGTGATCTGTGTGAACGGGTGAGCGGGCAGCGATTTATATCGTAGGTTGGAAGATGCTTGAATTACTACTTTGGTCGGGAGCTCTGTACGGAGCTTAACTTCCTCAATATCTAATAGTATCAACAGGTGTACCACTATATGGAAGCGTCTACAACGTTTGCAACTCACTCCCATCATCAACTTCCAATTCGCTATGCAGATTTCGCAACGCTAGCTGAAGCTTTGGATTATGCAGCTCTGGGTGAAACCGGCATGAACTTTTATGATCGCCGCAATAACCTGATGGCTGCAGTGCCTTACAGTATGTTGAAAGTCAACGCTGTAGAGGGCGCTCATAAGTTGCTTTCTTTAGGATTAACTAAAGGGGATCGCGTTGCACTCATTGCAGAAACCAGTGTTGAGTTCGTCGAAACATTTTTTGCATGTCAATACGCAGGTTTAATTGCTGTACCCCTCGCGATTCCAATGGGGATTGGTCAAAGTGCTTCCTACGTTAAGAAACTGACGGGTTTACTTAACGGGTGCCAAGCCTCGGTGGTTTTGAGCAGTAAAGAGTGGCTTCCAATGGTGCAAGAGGTTGTCTGTGACTATAATTCGCCGACGATTCTTAGCCATGAAGCCTTTGCTGAACTCTCTTACGATGCGGCGAGCGAATTACCTCAGGTCGCACCGGAAGACATTGCCTATCTACAATATACCTCTGGCAGTACTCGCTTTCCACGAGGCGTTGTCGTCACTCAAGAGTCAGCAATGGCTAACCTTCGCGCAATTAGCCACGATGGTATTAAGCTGAAAAAAGACGATCGCTGCGTATCATGGTTGCCGTTTTATCATGATATGGGGTTGGTCGGCTTTGTATTGACCCCAGTGGCAACACAAATCTCGGTGGACTACCTGCGTACGCAGGATTTCGCTATGCGCCCGATTCAATGGCTGAAACTCATCACCAAGAATAAAGGCACGGTGTCTGTTGCGCCACCTTTCGGCTATGAAATCTGTCTGCGTCGTAGTAACGAGAAAGAGTTAGCGGAATTGGACCTCTCTAGCTGGCGAATTGCCGGTGTTGGCGCAGAGCCTATCCCGTCTGGTTTATTGGACCGTTTTACCGAGCATTTTAGTCAAGTTGGCTTTGGTGAAGACACATTTATGCCTTGCTACGGACTCGCGGAAAATACCCTCGCAGTGAGCTTCTTCGATAAAGCCACTGGGCCGCGTTATAACGTGGTTGACCGCTATATTTTAGAATACGAAAGTCAAGCTGTACCGCCAAACGATGAGAGTGCTGCGCAAGCCGTATTTGTAAACTGCGGCAAAGCGATGCCTGGGCACGAAATTGTTATCCGTAACGAAAAAGACGAGCCACTACCTGAAAGAAGTATCGGTCATATCTGTATTGCTGGCCCCAGCTTGATGCGCGGTTACTTCCGCGATAAAGAGTCGCACCAGCAGATTCAAGATAAAGGCTGGCTTGATACCGGCGATCTAGGCTACCTGCTCGACGGTAATCTCTACATTACCGGGCGCAAAAAAGATCTTATCATTATCCGTGGGCGTAATATTTGGCCGCAAGATATTGAATATATGGCAGAAGCTGAACCCGAAGTGCGCACCGGTGACGCGATCGCTTTTATGACGAATCAAGAACACGACGATGCAGAAAGAATTATCCTACAGATTCAGTGCCGAGTGACCTCCACTGAACGTCGTGGTCAGATCGTTCACTCACTCTCATCACGTATTCGTAATGAATTCGGTGTGTCGGTAGACGTTGTTCTGGTCCCGCCACACAGTATCCCACGGACCTCCTCCGGTAAACCGGCCCGCGCAGAAGCAAAAAAACTCTATTTAAATCAACATTTCGAACCTCAGTTACAACTGGCTGGAAATAAACAATGACCCAAACTGTTGCCTTGACAGGTGCGACGGGTTTTATCGGTTCACACATTGTTGAGAAACTGTTATCGGCTGGTTTTCAGGTGCGGGCGCTGACGCGCTCGCCCTCGCAGGCATCGACCCTAGCCGGTCTGACATGGGTACGCGGTTCATTAGAAAATGAATCATCATTGGTCGAATTAGTGACAGGGGCTGATGTTGTTATCCACTGTGCAGGCCAGGTAAGAGGTAAAAATATCTCAACCTTCACGCAGGCAAATGTTGAAGGGAGTTTACGTTTACTTCGTGCCGCAGAACAGAGCGACAGGTGTAAGCGTTACCTGTTTATCTCTTCACTGGCTGCTCGTCATCCCCAGCTTTCTTGGTATGCCCACTCTAAGGCTATCGCCGAACAGCAATTAGTGGCACAAGCCTCAAGCGTTTCATTAGGGATCTTCCGGCCAACTGCCGTGTACGGACCTAGGGATAAAGAGCTTAACCCGGTGTTCACTTGGTTATTACGGGGATTACTCCCACAGACGGGTTCCTCGGCTACTCAATTATCTTTTCTGCACGTTTATGATTTTGCAGCGGCTGTAGTCAAATGGATTGAGGCGAACGTCGAGAATAGCGAGCCTTACGAGCTGTGTGATGGTCAAGTCTCAGGCTACCGCTGGCAGGATCTGCAAGAAATTGGCCAAGCTATTCGCCAAAAACCGGTCAGCATTATAAAAATTCCTCTTCCGTTACTCAAAATCATTGCAATGCTTTCTACGCAAATTAGCTGCTTATCGGGTAAAGAGCCGATGCTAACGCAGAGCAAAATTGGTGAGTTAACACATAAAGATTGGTCAGCAACGAACGTTACGATAACACGTAATATTGGTTGGACACCGAACATACGGTTAGAACGCGCGCTACGCGACGGGCTATTTTGATTTACATTTCTAAGTAAGAAGATGGCAATGGAAAATAAACAGCAACTACTCGATTATGTTATTGATTGTCTTGGACAACTCGTAGCCGAAGGTAAAACCGTTAAGCCGGATAGTGATTTAGTTAACGACCTCGGTTTAGAGTCAGTCAATGTGATGCGTTTACTGATGATGTTGGAAGATGAGTTAGATATCTCAATCCCAATCAACATCCTGATGAATGTGAAAACACCAGAGCAGTTAGTCGCGGCCATTGAACCCTTAATTGGAGATCAATAATGGGTTTATATGACAAATTCACCCGCTTTGTTGAAGAGCGTCAAAAATTCCAAGTATCGGGCATCAATCCTTTTGGAACCTGTATCGAAGAAATCTATTCAGCGACCGAAGGACGTATCGGCGATAAAAGAATCATCCTCGCAGGTTCAAACAACTACCTTGGGCTAACCTTCGATGCTGAGGCTATACAAGAGAGCCAAGAAGCTTTGCGCTTACAAGGTACGGGTACAACCGGTTCTCGTATGGCAAACGGAACCTTTGGATCTCACTTAGCCCTAGAAAAAGAGATTGCTGAATTTTTTGATTTACCTACCGCAATTGTCTTCTCTACCGGTTACACGGCAAACTTGGGCGTAATCAGTGCTCTGGCTACGCCGGATGCAGTTGTGATTATCGATGAAGACTCGCATGCTAGCATCTATGATGCGTGTGCATTAGGTGGTGCGCAAATTATTCGTTTTCGCCATAACGATGCCAAAGATCTTGAACGTCGTATGCAACGTTTAGGTGAGAAAGCGAAAGAAGCCATCATCATCGTTGAAGGCATTTACAGTATGCTGGGTGACGTCGCACCGCTAAAAGAGATTGTCGAGATAAAGCGCCGTTACGGTGGTTATATCTTAGTTGATGAAGCACACTCTTTCGGCGTGATGGGCGAAAAAGGCCGCGGACTGGTTGAAGATCTGGGCGTTGAAGCCGACATCGATATTATTTTGGGCACCTTCTCGAAGAGTCTTGCCGCAATCGGTGGGTTCGCAGTGGGCGGTAAACAGCTGGATGTATTACGCTATTGCAGCCGCCCTTATATTTTCACCGCATCCCCATCACCTGCAAGCATCGCTTCAGTCCGAGCGTCTTTACGACAAGTCGGACACTCAACGGCATTGCGTGAGAAGTTGTGGAGCAATGCACATCGCCTGTATAAAGGCCTTGCTGACCTTGGCTACAAGCTTGGTGAGCGAGTGAGCCCAGTCGTTCCAGTGATGATTGAATCTAAAGAAGCGGGACTTGAGATGTGGCGAGCTTTGGTCGAGAAGGGGGTCTATGTCAATCTGGTCCTACCACCTGCCGCACCTTTCGGTATGACGCTATTGCGTTGTAGCGTCAATGCAGCGCACAGTGATGAGCAAATCGATGCCATTATTCGTGCTTTTGCAGAACTGAAAGCGTAACACGTTGCCGTAATTCTAAAAGCTTAGAATTACGGCAATTTATCCCCTCAGTGGTTTCCTGCCTCTTGTGCCACCAAATCGCGGAGTAATTGGATCACATGGCTTACCTCTGCATCCGTCATCGGACCGTCTTTCTGCCAGCGTACCATACCTTGTTTATCCGTTACTATGATTGTTGATGATGCCGCGGGGAGTTGCCAAAGCGCTTTTCCTCTCCCATCACTGTCGATAACAAATTGCGCCCAAGGGTACTTGCGCTGATTCTTCTCAATCTTTCCCTGTACAAATAACCCCGTCCCGAATAATTCATCATCCGCATTCACTATTGTCACAGGCTGAAAGTAAGCCGTAGGCAATTGTGCCGCCTTGACTGCTTTAATCATGTCGCCATTTTGCTTCTTGGCAGAACTTCGGCCAGCAATATATTGAACGATTCGTACTTTACCTAACAGCTGTTGGCTGGCCCAAGGTTGATAGGTAATCGTATCGCCATTAAGGATCAGTTGACCTTTATCCGCTACCGATAAAGGTTTGACAGGTTGGCCAATAATAAAATTATTAGCCATTGCGAGGGTAGGGAGCAATGATAGTAATACCGCGATAAATTGACGTGTCATCTTTCTATCCTCTTAGAGAGCCTAATAGGTAATAATCATTATGAGACTCTGACAATTTTCCCTACCAGTTGTTCCAGATATTCCCGGATATGACTATCTAGAGGTGTTGGCGTTTCATATTCGCGAGTGCCTGACAGTTTATCTGCCACCATTTCGTCGTGCTTATCCCCCATCAGGCCATTAATATTGGCAAGAAAACGTGAAATGGCATAAACACGAGGCGTATTATTTTCAATAGAGCGTTGTGTATCGAAAAAAGAGACCTGTTGGCTGACAATCTTTCTTATATCGTGGAATTCAGTGCCGGTTACCGTGGGTTTATTAAGCATATTTGCCAATTGACTTATTTGTTGTGAGACGTAGCGTTGGTAACCGGCTTCGTTATCTACCTGCAGATGGTTAAGAGAGTGTTTAACCCAGTTCCAGACTGGACGACTTAATAATAACTGCAGGATTTTACCGTAATGCTGGACGCTTTTTTTATCACCGTTCTTAAAGCCATCTTGCAGGTGACCTAAGTAGACAGTGGTCGCTTTGAATATTTTATCAGCGTCGTGGTGACGACTATACAGCCGTTGTGCAAAGCGCAAATGTTTGTAACGTGCACGAATATATTTATATTGTTTACGTTGAGCTTTGGTAAGATCTTGACCGGCTAAAAGTTGCTTAATTAACCCTAGCAACTCTTGGCGAGTGAAGCCTTCCTCCCACAACTGTAAACATAATGCATAATAATCCCGAATATTTTGCTGCGAAGTACTGAGTTCTATCGCGGGTAAATCCGTGGTCTCATTATTAATAACGTCGTCTTCATCGATCGCTAAAAATAAGCGATCGACGACCTCTTGAGGATATTTCTTCCAACTCATACTATTCATTTATGCTGTCTCAAGCGGTTTATGATAAATCAGCGAACTTCGCCGACGATAAGCTAAGAGTGTTGGGAAGAGGGTAAGAATAACTTCTGACGATTGCCCGATTAAATACGCAACAGCCGCCCCCTCTACGCCATAGAGGTGGGATAATAACATTAATAAGAGGATATATGATCCCGCAGCAATAATTTGTACGCCCAAATAAACGCGTTGTTTACCCGCCATTAAGAGTAATGACTCTTGGGGGAAGCCCATCATCGAAATAACAATTGCCCCTAACATAATCTGTATCAGGCCGTAAGCTTCCAGATATTTTTGGCCAAAGACAAAGGCAATCACGGACCCTCCTGCTGCGTAAACAATCAACGCAATAATTAAGCCTAATCCTCCAGCAAACAGAGAAGAACGGATCCCTAATAGCCAGGGTTTAGCTGTCCGTGGATCGAGACGCATAATTTCTGGGTAAAAACTTTTCTCCAACAATTTAGCGGGCGTTCCGGTTGCATCGAAGAACGTCATAGCGATTTTGAAAAGTCCCGCTGCGCTAGGTCCGATAAAAATCCCTACCAGTAGCGTGCTACAAGAGTTTTGAGCGGCCCAAATGGAGTGAGCGAAATTGGTTGTCCAGACGAAATTCCAACATCCCGGAATACGCTTACTCGCTTTAAAGAGGGAAGGTCGCAATGCATTGTGCAAGTTATGTCTTTTAAGCTCTTGACGAGCAAACCACCAGAAGAGTGAACCCCCAAAGAGGTTAGCGAGGTACCAAGAGACGACGAAGCCCGCAAAGCCGAGGTTAGCGAAATATGAAATAAGGCTACCAATAGCGATCAATAAAGGTTTGACGGCCTGTTGAATAGCGATAAGGTCGAATCTATCTAAGGTCCTTAAGATACCCGTTGGGGTGGAGGAGGCCATCGACGGTATCAGCGTACAGTAGAGTAGGGCGAGCTTAAAGGAGGTTGCATCCAAGCCTAAGGAGTCTGATAAGAAAGGAAGCAGCAGCATGCCGCCGGCGATCGCTACGACACTACTAGCAATATCCAGCCCAAATGAGAAAGAGACGACATCACGCAGACGTTGTTGATTACCATTGGTATGTGCGGGAGCACCATATTGTACGACAAACTGCCAGGTTTGAAACTTCACAAAATCGCTGATGGCTTTGGTATAAGACTGAATGACGACCAAGGTCCCAAACATATGGGGGGTCATGCCTTTACCTGCACAGGAGAGGGCTAAGAGTCCGAGTAGAGCACTGACCACATTTCCTGAGAGTAAATAGACGCTATTTCGAAGAATAGTGCGGAAAGCACCGTCTGAAAACCAATTTTTCATTAAGACCAACTCTAAGACAGTATTAAATAGCGATTAGGTATGACTTCTTCAGGCCAATCTAACAAGGTGGATTATTCGCAACGCTGATGGCGGAGGGATCCCAATTGGAAATGAAGGCGTGATGCATGCCTTTTACCATGCACTTAAGTGTTATTTCAGTGTCATAAAGACCTTGTTGCTACAATTTCGACTGCAGCATGATAAAGCATTCAGGGTGTATTGTTAAGCTTCCCTATTGTTGATCAGTGCGGCAGCGGCCCAGAGAGCCTCTATTAAGGCCGGGAACCTAAGAAAAAGGTAAGCGGAAAATCAACGCCGTTTATCGATCATTTTTTTATTCTTGTAACAGTATAATGCTTAAGTTAGACGGCTCATTGATTCGCTATGTGTTAACATTCATGGATCCGTCAACCTTTCCTCAGGCTAGAGGGCTGAGAAAGGATGAATAGAAAATTACTCGTAATAAGAGCGTACTGCGGGGTTAAGTTAGGTTATGTATCTGTTTGAGCGTTATGTCATGAAAGAAACGCGCAACGTCGTCTTGATGATTGTCGGTTTCTTAATCTTTATATTCACTATTTATTCCGCTCAACGTTACCTCACTGATGCGGCGAATGGTACTCTCGCGCTTAAAGCGGTGTTTGTTATTGTCTTTTATAAGGCTTTAATTGCGTTAGAGATGCTACTACCCATCGGGCTCTACGTGGCCACGGCCATTTCACTAGGACAACTTTATAGTGATTCGGAGATCACCGCAGCACAGGCGGCAGGTATCTCGCCCTTACGCCTCTACCGCGGCATTCTATTACTTGCGATACCCGTCGGGATCGCTTGTGCATTACTTTCTATGTATGGCAGACCTTGGGCTTACGCGCATATCGATCAATTGATGCAGCAATCGCAATCTAGTTTCGATGTCAGCCACTTACAAGCTAATAAATTTAATATCGAGGATAATGGCACCATGGTCCACGCCCAGACTATTACGCCAACCGATAATCATATCCAGAATACGTTTATCTACACCACTGATAAAGGTGTGACGAAAGTGTTCCGTTCGCAAGTAGGGAGCATCGATAATACTCGCCCGCAGGTTCCTATTGCTCACTTACAATCCGGTTCAGCCTATACCTTCGAACACGGCTCGAATAACGATAGCCAACAAACGTATCGTAATTTAGCGATTAACTTAAAGCCAGCGGCTGATGATGAAGAAGTCCGGAGTAAAGCGAAATCGATGAAGACGTTGGACCGGTCGCGTGACTTATCTGATATTGCCGAACGACAATGGCGTCAGACGCGTGGACTCAATGCGGTATTGATGACGCTACTGGCAATCCCGCTGAGTCGGGTACGGCCACGTCAAGGCCGTTTTTCAGTCCTGCTGCCGCTTGCCTTAGTATTTATTGTGATTTTTTTCGCCGGCAATATCTGTCGGACTCTGGTGAGTAACGGGATGCTACCGCCGATTATCGGGGTATGGTTAGTGTCTTGGGTTATGCTACTTGGCATCCTTTACTTCTGGGTCAAAGACTCTTCACTCTTAAAGAAGTGATTTAAATGAATATCTTCTCACGTTATTTAATTCGCCATTTATTTATCGGCTATTTCGCGGCGGCGCTCCTGCTTGTTCCGCTCTTCACGTTGTTTGATTTTATCTCAGAATTAGAAGATGTCTCGGCGACTTATAGTTGGGGTCAAGCGTTATGGGTCGTCACCTTACTTATTCCTCGCTGCCTCGTTAATTTAAGCCCATTTATCGCTCTATTGGGGGGGATTGTTGGCTTGGGGAATATGTCAAAAAATATGGAGCTCACGGCTATACGTTGTGCGGGGTTCTCCATTTTTCGTATAGCGATAGTGGTACTTATTTCTGGCGTGATGTTCACAGCGTCCTTGGCAGTGGTTGACGAGTGGGTCGCTTCCCCGTTACAGCAGCAAGCACAAGTGCGTAAAGAGACGGCGCTAGCAGAAAGCCAAGACAGCGACCCTGAAACCAAGACAATCTGGGGTCAGCAAGGTGAAGAGTTCGTTCGTATCGATCACCTCGATAGAAATGGACAGCCACAAAATATTGAGATCTTCGACTATAACCATGATTTAACGCTTAATAATTATCTGTTTGCCGAGTCGGCGACATACGGTGAGGACAATACTTGGACCTTGCATAATGTGAAGCACACCCAATGGCAAGGCGACCGTCAGTCAACCCATCAGCAAGCGACAATGGCTTGGCATTCCATCTTTAACAGTAATAACTTAAAGCAGCTTCAGCTATCGAGTGATAGCTATTCTATCCCGCAACTGAAAAATTATATTCACTATTTGAAGGAGACTGCGCAGCCTTCGATGGAGTACCGTTCTGCGTTGTGGCAAAAGCTGGGACGACCTATTTTGGTCTTAGCGATGGTGTTGCTCATTATCCCCTTCACTTTCGTGAATGCCCGAGATTCGGGAATGGGTAACCGGTTGTCCTTAGGGGTCATTGTTGGACTGGTCACTTATATCATTTATCAGATATGTATTAACTTAGGGTTAATATTCTCAATCACTCCGATAATCGCCGTGGTTGTGCCCCCTATCCTAATGTTGGTGACATCAATGGCTTTAGTCTATCGTTTCAACAAAAAGAAATAGGGCAGGGCGTTTCGAGTAACGGCAAGATAAGATCTATGACTGACGCCTCACCAAGTATAAGGGTGAGGCATCATTTGAACTTATTTAACTAAGGTCACTTTTTTCACATCAATATCGATTTTATTGGCATCTTTATCAACTTCACCTTCAAGTCTTACGGTATCGTTCGGTGATACCGATTGCCCCATCCATTTATGGTCATCAATTTCGACGACTACCGTTCCGGTGCTATCCATAAATTCATAATGCTCATGGCTGATCTTTTTAGTGATTTTACCTTGAAGCGTAACCTTAGCATCGTCTTGCAGGGTCTTAGACTGGGCTACCGTGAAAGTCTTGTGCGGGCCATTGAACCCCCCTTGTTGTTGCCCTTCACTGCCAGGGCCGGTGAAGCCCGCTTGCTGAGCAAATACTGGTAGGGCTAAACTCGTCAACAATGATATTACTAATAATTTTTTCACGTCTATCTCCTTATTGAGGTTGTGAACAGATGATAGCAGCGACTTGTAACAAAATTTGAAAATTTCCTATTACTTTTTAGGTTTTGTGATCACGACGTCTGATTTTAGTATTGATCTGAACTTATCTCGATTCGTTAATCTCTAAGCTTCCCTGTCGCTATCATCCCGACGATTCCGGGAGTAATCTTCTTTGCATACTTCTTTTAAGCCATAAATCACCATTCGCTCAAAATCATTAGTTAAATTTATATATCTTAAATGAGAAATATTTTTATTTAAGGATTAAAAATATTTCTATCTCACTTGTTAAGCTATTTTTTTTAAGCGATAAATTATGTATTCCAATTTGGAAAATCTGTTTTTACTTATACTCGATTGACCGGTTATTTATATTTGAATATATTGAAAATCAGTTTTAGAGAAATGTCAGGAATAAAATAAAATGAAGTTTTACCTTAAGGATTTTTGGATCTTTATTTCCATCGCAGAAACCAAAAGCCTTTCGAGGACCGCATCGCAAATGGGAATGAGTGTTTCGTCGATCAGTAAAAGATTAACCCGTTTAGAAAGTTATCTACAAATGACCTTATTTGAACGCACCACTCGCAGTATAAAATTATCCCCTATGGGAGAAGTTGCTTACGAGAAGTCACTACTTATTACCGAGGAATTCCAACGATTTATTGATGATCTCAAATCGGCTAAGTTTACGTTAAGGATATCGACGCCACGGCAATATATTGAGTCCTATCTTATTGATTGGTGTTATGAGTATTGCAGTAATAAGCGGGATATGGATATATCAGTGGTGGAGAGTAAGGAAAACATGGATAGTTTGGATATCGACGAGTTATTCATTACCAGTCGAAAATCAGGTTATCCGATGGCAATACATCGACAACTGCATCCGGTCAGAAGAGTCATCTGTTGCAGCGCCGATAAGACTGACGGAAAAGACCCCTTAGTCCCGGATGACCTATCGATAAAATCGACCATTTACTTTATTTCAAGTGATGACGAGAGCGAAATGATCCTCAGAAATGGGACGTCTTCCTACAAGGTAGGAAATAAGGGACTTCATCTTTCTTCCGTAAAGGAGTCTTTGAAGATGGTGATTGAAAAAGGCTGCATACTGGTAGGAATACCTGAGATCTATATTCGTGAATTGGTTAAAGAAAGAAAAATTAGAGTCATACTGGATGATTGGAAAATGAAAGATTTACATTATTATTTAGTCTGGAAAGATAGGCCTTACTTTAAAAAAGAGCTTTCAGACTTTTTATCTTATATCGAAGGGCAGTGGAGGGATAAGGTTGCTATGCATTAGTTTTTACCATTCGCGTATTACGACTATGCTTTCTATTTTGGAAAAATTCCTTTCTAAAAAATCTATTTTAACCTAATTATAATTTTTTATAGTTAACTCTAACGAATCGTTGAGCAATAGTTAGCTCTTGCTTGAAGAAAGAGTCAGCGTTTCTGTGCGTAATTCTGGTAACGACAATGAGGAAATATATTTTTTTTATAGGAGCTATCCTTAATGAGACTCCAGGGCTTATCGGCTCCTACAAAAGTTAATGCAAGAGAGTTTTCTCTTTTCTTAGATAAGACACGTATTCTTTATAATGAAGAGAGTTCAGCACAGTCATTAAGTACTATTAATAAACAAAATTATCCAATGCTTTACAAGCCAAAGTGATAGCTGCCCATGAGGGTGGTGATATTAATTTTAGTGTGACGCCACCTATTTCTCGTGTCGATCCGTGCCAACAAGTTTCGTTTAGGATTATTAAAGATAACGTTATCGCCCAGACAGATCGGAGACGCTCTCTTATCTGTGCGTTAAAGGCCTCCCCTGAGAAAAGGCGAATCAGGGTGATGTACAAGAGGGGGTGGGATTGAAATTAAATGTACTCGTCAGCGCCAGTGAGAAGATTATCTACCGGCCCAAGGGTGTCTCCGGTAAGCCGCAAGACAGCGCAGGACAACTCACTTGGCGCAGCGTTAATGTGCAGATAGTGGTTAATAATCCAACTCTTTTATTATGACGCTAGGCCAGTTATTTGTTAACGGCGAAAAAGTCAGTGCAGAGGATTATATACCGCCGTTTGGTGCGTTGAGTATCGACCATCAAGCTGTAATTGGTAGCGCACTGGACTGGACTATTATTGCTGATTATGGCGGTGATAGTCGAAAGTTTACTGCGCGACTTAAGTAAGGGCGATTGAGAGCCACTAAGTTGAAAAGTTATCGCTTTACCTCGTAGTTATTTTTGTTGCCTTAACTCTACATGCTGAAGAATATCATTTTGATGTCTCAACCCTTAGTCAAAATATCTCCAAAGAAGATAAGGAATATTTACTGAAGGGAAAAAGTAAACTGGGCCGTTACGACGTCGCTATCTATATAAACAGTCAATATATTGAAAGTCGTAAAATGCTATTTATGAGGGCCAGTAACGATTCAAATCGTTTACCCCGCTGCCTAGCAGAAAAAGATATTTCGAAATGGGGACTTAAATCAGATGTATTTACTACCGATTCACAGGGTAAATATAAAAATATACTCGCGAATCGGTTAGTGAAAATGTCGTAAGATATTAACAATTTCAAAGTGGATTTTTTTATACCACAACAGTTATTAATGACTCGGTATACAGATATTTCTCCTATTGCGCTTTGGGATGATGGGATCAACGCTTTGGTAATGAATTATAGTTTAGGGGCAACGGAAAATGATTCGAAGATTAATCAAGCCACCCGTTCTCGTGGTGCTTGGCAACAATTTACACCGAGGATAAATCTAGGCGCTTGGCGGGTTCGCAATAATTCTACTTGGCAGCACACGGTTGTGCGGGGAGCACGTGGAAAAGTAACGCAACCTATATTGAGCGTGGCATTAATACGTGGAAAAGCCGACTAGTGATTGGTCAGTGCGATACCTCGGGTGATGTGTTTGACAGCCTTCCGTTAACGGGGTTGATGATAGCTACGGACGAAAATATGGTGCCTTTTAGTCAGCGTCAATTTTCGCCGCTAGTCAGAGGAATTGCTCGCAGTTCTGCCCGTGTCGAGATTAAGCAGAATGGCTACAGTATTTACACAACGACTGTGCCGCCAGGACCTTTTGAAATCAATACTATCACTGAGGCTCAAGATGGCGATGATCTCGAGGTTATTGTTTGGGAAGCTGATGGTAAGCCACAAGTTTTTACCGTGCCTTATCAGAGGCCTGCCATCGCACTACATCGTGGATTTATTAAATATAGCGTGATGTCGGGACATTACCATCCCGCTGATTTTCACTCACAAGATGAAGTTACCCAAGCAACCTTAATGGTGGGGTTACCGTGGAATTTAACCCTCTTTGGAGGGGGGCAGGGTTCTCGCTCTTATCAATCCGGTGCAATGGGGGTAGGACTATCGCTTGCAGCATTTGGTAGCGTCTCTGTCGATGGAACGCAAGCCCAGAGGCATATGATCAATCTGGGCTCGCAATTAGGGAATAAGTGGCGGCTTCGTTATAGCAATACCTTCGCTGCGACCCATACACAGATTTCTGCAAGCGTATCGCAATATAGTGCTCGTTTTAGTGAGCTAGCGGAAGTACTAAACAGTTATGGCAACCGTGCTGATGGGATGTGGTAACAACATTATCGTCAGCATAAGAGCAGTCAGATTTTACAATTGTCTCAGTCGGTAGGGACTTGGGGAGCGTTTAGTGCATCGTTACAACACGATCAATGGCAAAACCAACGGAGTAGCAATAATTATCGCTTAAGTTGGTCACAGAGTTTCCGGCGGTTCTCGTTATCGTCTACTGCCGAACTATTGCAGAGTGAGGGGCATGCCATTCCTTCACAAGGTTCAGTGATAGAAATACGATTCAAAATAAGGGTCGGGGCAAGGGCTATTTTAACTATTACTACGGCGTAGGGTGAGCCCCTACCTTTAGGGGCACAGTTCTATCTATCTGATCAACAAGGCTCAGTCGGGATGGTCGGTGATAGCGGTGAGGCTTATGTCTCAGGGCTTGCCCCACAAGGGATAGTAAAGGTTGAGTCCCCGAACAGAAACTTTGTAATTCATTATAAATTACGAATAGTGTGCCAGCTTCAGGTGTCTACACTATGCCTGTAAGGTGTCAATAACGAGGTGTGTGACTAATTTATGCTTAAGTGTCTGGCGATTTTTCTATTGTCGTTAATAACCACAAAAGTTTCTGACGAACAACTGAGTGCTTTTTTGACACCAATAACTAATCTTCCTGCCGGTGAATTAACCGACGGAACGGTTATTGCCATGGGTAAGTTGAACTATCAAGGTAAACATAGTGGTTGTTTTATTCAACTAAAAGAAGGAGGAGGAAACTATAGTCATTAAATAGTTATTCATTCATTGAATAATCTTAGCCATATATTGATATTAAGGGTTATTGGCGAGGGGGTATCTCATCCTGAAAAAGGAATTTTTATTCTTACGGAAAAGGACTCTGCTGAATATTCACTGGTCGTTGCGGGTAATTAATCTTTTTCTTCTGACATTTGGTAAATAAATGTATTGGTGGGTGTTTTGCCCGTTAATTAATATATAAATAAAAAAGATTTTTTATAAAAAATTGTTATTAGTTCTTTTATTGCAGCCAGCATGTTAATGAGCGTACAAGCTTTCGCTGAAAGTGCGGAACAATCTAAAGAGGTCTCTACCTATGTCGAATTCGGGGGAACCACAACTTTTGATGGTAATATCATTCCCACCACGGGTCTTGCAGCGGGGACAACGCCTGCTCATACTGTTATTGCTACCGTTGGCGTCGTGAATGGTGGCGGTACTCGGTTGATTGGCAATGATCCTAACGATACAGATGCTACGAATAAAGCACCTGACCAAGGCTGGACGATGAAATCTGATTCAGCGCCAGATACTAAGATGGTGAAAGTTAAAGTAGATGACACTGAGCGTACAGGCTTTATTAGTAAATTAGGCGGACGTTTATGGAATAAAATGCCGGCAGGCAGCCCAGCAAGCATCATCACTAATGGTCAACAAGACATTATCGCGGGTGATGACTATAAACTTACCGAAACCATCGCCAAATACGTACCGTAATTTTTAGTGACGTATGACCCAACAAGAATGTTGGGTCTTTTACCTTTCTGTCCAGCTTTTAGTAATATAATCTCTAAAAGCTGAGAAGAGTGGTGTATAACTCCGTCTGGGACGCCAAACTAAATAAACGGGAACCGGAGATAATTCCCACTCCGATAAGACTCTGACTAAGTTAGCCTGTTTTGCATAGGCTGATTTCATCCATCCTGGCGTTCCCAAGGTAATACCCTTGTCGTTAATACAAAGATTAAGTAAAGAAAGGTGATTATTCGAAGAAAGCGCTCGATTATTTATATTATCGAATTGGTAGTGCTCGCTCTCTTTTTCAAAATATAAGCTATCGCCAAACCCATTATGACGTAAATGAAAGACGTTATGACTTAGTAGGTCTTGCGGGTGTTTAGGCGTACCGTATTGCTCGAGATAGCGCTGGCTGGCGACTAACTCAACCCGTAATGGCATCAGTTCACGGTAGACGACATTCTCATTTTCCGGTTTCCCACTGCGTATAATAAGATTATCCAAATCGGGCACTTCTTGAGAGAGCTCCGCACTCTCCCTCACATCAAGATAGATTCGAGTACCTGGCCACATCTCCATAAAGGTCTGTGCCCATTGATTGGCCAAGAATTCACCGAGGATTACTGGAACGCTCAATGTAAGCTGACCACGTATCTGTTTTTCTGGGTTACGAAGTTCCTCGAGTAGGTCGCCGAATAAGCCGGTAATTTCGAGAGCTTTGTTGTAGGCGAGCCGTCCCGCTAAAGTGAGTTCAATTCCACGCGTATCGCGCACTAATAGGTTGCAGCAAGTATAGTCTTCAAGCCTAGAGATTATCTTACTGACCGCACCTGGGCTCATGTTGAGTTCTTTTGCCGCGATAGAGAGGCTACCTGCTTCGACCGTTCGGATAAATACTAGCCAATCACGCATACCTCGATTTTTAGCACTTTCCATAAGCGATACGCATTGTTGGGGGTAGATAGAGTAAGGGTAGTTAATTTATCTGATTTTTCATAATCTTATTTCGCGATAGCACCGCGGCAGGGAAGCCCTGTGGTTAAAATACTTTCGCTAGTCTGCGGAAAGGTAAGGAAGCCCATTTCTTTTGAGGGCGATGGTGTAAAGCTGAGCTAGGACCCAGCAGGACAAGACAGTTCAGTGGTACATAACAACTTGCAGTATCGGTCATACCGCAGATAATGAATGATCATTCATTATCTGGGGGAACTTCTTAAATTAATCTCAATTGACGAATAATAGGTGAACGATGGACGCTAAAACATTACGACTCTCTTTCACACAATGGCAGGGCGGCAATAACCCCCCTCATCGACTCGGGGCTCAATTACTGTCATTTCTGGCGCCAGATGCGACAGGGCCAGTGGAGGAAGTGACCGTCAGCGAACCGACAGGCGAACCCTTAACCGAGGTCGAGGGAATTATGGCGAAGCCACAACTCCTTAGGCAGCTAGGCAATGTGCAACAGATCATTGACAAACATCGGCCTGATGCAATAGTGGTTTTGGGTGGGGATTGTCTCGTCTCGTTAGCGCCTTTTTCTTATTTACTCGAGAAATACCAAGGTAAGCTTGGGGTATTGTGGATCGACTCCCATCCAGATGTTCAAACGCCTAAACAGTTTTCCCATGCTCACGCCCATGTGCTGGGGGCCTTACTCGGCACCGGCGATCCATCACTCGTCGATCAGGTGTCGACTAAGCTACTTCCTGAAAAGGTGATGATTGCCGGAATCCATCATCCTTCTGCTTACGAACGGGATTATCTCGAACATCATAAGATCGCAACGATCAGCCCCCAACAGGTTAAACAAGGAACCGATACGATTAGCGAGTGGATAGCGAAAGAAGAAATAGAGTTTTTAGCGATCCACCTAGATTTAGATGTGCTGGATCCTAGGCTATTTCGCTCAGTACTTTTTGCAGAACCTGACCAGTCGCCACATAAATTTGATGGGATAGCACAGGGGAAGCTCACTATCGAGGACGTGCTGAAGGTGATTACGGCGGCAACGTCGACGACTCAAACAGTGGGACTCACTATTGCTGAACATATGCCTTGGGACATGCTCAATCTACAGAAAATGCTGAGAGCCTTACCGCTGATGACGTGAGCCTTTGGGTTAGGGGCCATGCGAATCGCTGGCTCCTAACGCTAAAGCGCGCTACAGTTTGGGTATTCGACTCATCCTAGATAGCTGCAATGTCCAAGAATACCGAAACTTATCATAAACTCATCACTGCTGCTGCTGCCTGTTTTGCTGAGAAAGGCTTTAATGCCACCAGCGTGCGTGAAATTGCAATCCGAGCCGGAATCAGTCAAGGCGCAATGTATACCTACTTCGCCAGTAAAGATGCACTGATTGCAGCCATTGTATTAGAAGAGCAAAACTCTGCTCTACTCGCCCATCAGCAAGCTTATCAAGGCACTCATTTAGAGCGGCTCTGTCATCAATTGGCTGCCTGCATCAGTGACGTTGGTTATCCAGTCACTCATCAACTTTGGGTTGAGATCATGGCTGAGTCCTCGCGAAATAAGGCGCTACAGCAGGCATTTATCGACAGTGATGCGTCAAAGCTTAGCCAGTATTATCAAAGACGGTATTGCGGCGGGGGAGTTCCGACAGGATCTCGATATCAACGCGACGACCATTTTATTATTTGCCTTAATCGATGGTTTGATAGCGCGCAAAGCGATTAACTCATGCTTTTCTTTCAACCGTGATCTGCCGATGTTCTCGTCTTGGATCGCGGCGCTACTCCATAAGTAAAATGGCCGATGTGGGGCCAGCATAATAGGCTGGCCCCCATCGGCCTTCAATCGCGGGATGAGTCGGTAGACGAACCGATTTGATTTAAGTTGAGTTTAAAGGCGAGAGCGCCGACACAAAGCATCAGTAACATTATCAGAGAGAATGAGACGGATAACGAGCTGAAGTGTGCAACATAACCGATAACAGCCGGACCACTTAATACGCCAAGGTAGCCCAAGGTTGTCATTGCTGGTACCGCTGCGGCCTGCGGCATCACAGTTTGTTGCCCCACAACAGAGAACATTACCGGGACGATATTCGCACACCCTGCGCCGATCAGGGCGTAGCCGATAAGTGACAGGTGCCAAGCCGGAATAAAGGTCACCATTGCCAAGCCCAATGCGGCAACGACCGCCCCGACGACCACGACTTTCAATCGGCCGAAATGTTTCACGACCTTATCGCCCGTCAACCGAGCGAGTGTCATCGCCACCGCAAAACAGGTATACCCTAATCCGCCTAGTGTTTCAGGCATGGCCCTAACTTGCGTAAGGTATACCGCACTCCAATCCAGTACGGTGCCTTCGGTCAAGAATACTGAAAAACAGACAATACCTAACAGTAAAACGATACCATGTGGCACAGCAAAAGCCGGGCCCTCTTTCGGATTAGCGTAAGTTAATAGTCCGGGGTAGCTCAGCACGGCGAGGACCACCACGCAGACGATAATGACAAACAGGGCGACGACGACATTGATCCCCAACGCTAATAGCAGCGTCATCAACCCGGCCCCAGCAATGCCCCCAACACTGTAAAGTCCGTGAAAACCAGACATCAATGGCACGGCAGAAGCTTTCTCAACCAAGATGGCTTGGATATTCATTGCACAATCTGTCACGCCCACGCCAATACCAAATAATAGCAGCGCCAATCCCAATAATATCGGTTGAGTGATCACCGCTAATAAGGGAAGGACCAGGATAATTAAAATCAGCGCAGCGATAATCACCTTACGACACCCAAATCGACTGGTCAGCGCTCCAGTAATAGGCATTGTAAGTAAGGCGCCGATACCTAAACATAGTAATAGTGAGCCTAAGGTCGCATCATTTACGCCTGTATTGGCTCTAGCATAGGGCACCAGAACGGCCCAAGTAGCTGTGACGAATCCAGCCACAAAAAACGCCAATCGTGTCGCGAGTCGCGAGTTAGAGCCTTTTTTCTCCTGAAGCATATTATTCCTTTATGTGCGTGATATGAATGCCCTAAGCATAGTGATGATTGAGTGGCTTGTAAAAATAATGATTGGCCCGGTTATTTCAAGAATACGGAATGCTATCTGCTTAATTCGTCTTTGTAAGACTACATTAAAGTTAAGCTTAAAAAAATATACCCACTCTATTGTATGTGTGTATGAGCTTATACCACTTTTACGCCGAGTTTAACTCATGGCATTAGTTGTGTGATTAGCCGCTTCAGATTCAATAGCTCGGTAGTGTTCACTAGACCCTGAGGGTAATCGGCCGAAATTTCTTACTTCGAGGGAGTGCTTCATAGGGCTTTTCCTTATGACAACGTACTAGTCTTTAATCTTATTTTAAAAAAGCTATGCGCGTTTTGTTATTTAAACTCTGAAAATAGCCCCTCTATTATAGATTCAACTAATAGCAAATAATAATAATGAGGCGTTATATGAAAGGGGTGAAATTTAGTCTTTTAACACATTCTTTATGGGCGGCGAGTGTATTGGTCGCATCGTCTGCTTGGTCTGCTCAACAGCCCGTAAAGGGGGGAACCTTAATTTATCTTGAGCAGCAGGCGCACACGACACTTTATCCTCCCGCTGGGGGGTTTTACCCCAATGGTGGCATATTGAATCAAATCACCGACAAGCTGACTTGGCAAAACCCGAAAACGTTAGCGATAGAGCCATGGATTGCGAAAAGCTGGCAAAGTAACGCACAGAAAACAGAATGGACCTTCACTCTTCGCCCTGGGGTAACGTTCTCTGATGGTTCACCGGTGGATGCCACCGCTGTAGCGAAAAACTTTGATACTTATGGCTTAGGAAATAACGCTAAACACCTCACTGTCTCTGAAGTGATCAACAATTATGATCACAGTGAGGTTATCGATCCCCTCACAGTAAAATTCTATTTCAACAAGCCCTCGCCAGGATTTTTACAAGGAACGTCAGCGATTGGCTTAGGCTTGGTTTCACTCTCGACATTATCTAAAAGCTTAGAACAATTGGGCGATGCGCGGAATATTATTGGTTCCGGTCCGTTCGTAGTGTCGGCAGAGACCTTAGGTCATGAAGTTGACCTGGTCGCGCGTAAAGATTATCACTGGGGACCTCAGGGAGCGGCCCATCAAGGGCCCGCCTATTTACAGGGAATTAAGGTGATTGTAACCCCTGAGGATGGAGTCCGTATTGGCGCGTTACTTGCAGGCCAAGCGGATTTCATCCGTCAAGTTCAGGCTTATGATGAGAAACGCGTCGCGACACAGCATTTTACTGTCTACGCAGAAGCGACCCGAGGCGTTAATGATAGCCTAAGTTTTCGTCCAGATAACCCGCTAGTCAGCGATATTCGAGTACGTAAAGCATTATCGTTAGCGACTAACCGTAAACAAATTGTTAACACTTTTTTCTAGCCACTACCCAGTAGCAACTTCCGTACTGGCCGCGAGTGCGGCGGGTTATATCCCTCTTCAGGATTTATTACAGTACAACCCAAAGCAAGCTGCCCAATTGTTGGATGAGGCGGGGTGGCGACTCGGAAGTAATGGCCTCAGAGAGAAGCAAGGAGTTCCTCTTGCGCTAAGCGTTTATATTTCACCACCGCAACCACAAAATAAAGAAGTCCTACAATTGATTGCCCATCAGTGGAAAGCGCTTGGCGTCATGTTAACGATACGTCCGGCCGACTCGGGAACGGCGGCAATCAATCGGCTCAATCCGATTAAAGCTCCGCTAATGGTCTCTGAAGTGGGGAGAGCTGACCCAGATGTGGTGAAGAGCATGTTCTACCCAACCAACCGTGATGCATTACTGCAAAAGGGGGGGATGAGCGATAAGGTGAAAGCGTTCCGTGATGATAAATTGAATACACTCTTATCCCAAATATCGACCGAAACTGATAACGCTAAACGATTATCATTGACCGGAGATGCTCAGCGTTATCTGCTAGAACAAGCCTATGTCATTCCTATCTTTGAAGAGCCACAGGTTTATGCTGGTGCACCTTGGTTAAATGGAGTCGGGTTTGAAGCGGTCGGTCGCCCATCGTTTTACGATACTTGGCTTGCTAAGCACTAAGGGGATGGCGAATGATCTGCTATATCGCTAAACGTCTCGGCCAAGGGGCGATCGTATTATGGGCCGCTTGGACCTTGTCATTTATCCTGTTACAGCTGCTACCTGGCGATGCGATTTTAATTAAATTCCTTGATCCTTCGCTGGGACTTAGCGGCGATCAGCTTGCTCAAATACGTAAGGTGTATGGTGAGGGAAGCCCGCTCTGGCAACAATACTTTTCGGCACTGAGTACCCTTTTACAAGGGAATTTAGGCTATTCAATCCAGCTTGGTGTACCGGTGACTGAGGTGTTAGCGACCAACTTCCCGCAGACACTTAAGTTAATTCTCCCCAGCTTTTTCCTTGCGATTGTGTTGGGAACAGGCCTCGCGATTATCGCATGGCTTCCTGCGCTCAAAGTATTACGTAATCTACTTCTTTCACTCCCTTCTTTGCTGGTTTCGCTACCCGTATTCTGGTTGGGGATCGTATTAATTCAACTCTTCTCTTTTCAGTTGCACTGGGTATCGGTGATCAATCGCTCACCGATTGGGGGAATGGTATTACCAGTGGTCACTCTCGCAATTCCTATTGCGGCTCCTTTGGCGCAGATCTTTATGCGAAGTATTGATCATGTCCGTATGCAGCCCTTTGTTACCGCTGCCCGCGCGCGGGGCTTGAGCCAGCAACGGGTACTCTTTCGCCATGTATTGCGTAATGCCAGCTTACCTCTGCTCACAGTGGCGGGATTATTACTGGGAGAGTTAATCGCGGGGGCATTAGTTACCGAGACCGTATTTGGTCTAAATGGGTTAGGGCAGGTAACGCAGCAGGCGGTTGACTCACAAGATGTTAACGTACTGCAAGGTGTTGTGATGATCTCTGCCATCGCTTACGTATTGATTAATTTATTGGTGGATCTGCTGACACCCTTACTCGATCCACGCCTAAATATTTTCAGAGGAGAGCCGACATGAGTCTGACTGATACGCTCCGCTTATCGACTCGTCCCCGACCTCTACCGAGGCGACGTGCACCTTTTCGTTATGGGGTGTGGGGAGCTTGGGCCATTATGCTTATCGCGCTCATGGCCGCACTATTTCCAGCGTTGTTCACACATTATGATCCTTATAACAGTGTGGACGGAGCACAGCTACTGGCTCCAAACCACCTTTACTGGCTCGGTACCGATCAACTGGGAAGAGATCTTTATACACGGATAATCTTTGGTGCGCGCTGGTCCTTATCGGCAGCCAGTGCTGCGGTCGCTGTGGGCATGATCTTCGGATCCTTCCTCGGAATGTTGACGGCATTTATTGGAGGGAAAACGGAAAGTCTCACGATGCGGGTGATCGATATGTTGTTATCCATTCCGGCGCTATTATTGTCATTAAGCATAATTATTTTACTAGGCGTAGGCAATACTCACGCCGCCATCGCCGTGGGCTGTGCCTCGATTGCGAACTTTGCCCGTCTAGCCAGAGCAGAAGTCCTCACTATCCGGCAGCAAGAGTATATTGAAGCGGCATTTGGCAGTGGGGGACGATTCTTTAAGGTCTTTATCAGGCATGTCTTTCCGAATGCACTACCGACGTTACTCGCCTTTGCTGCGCTCCAGTTTGGTCAAGCAATCTTGGCGCTTTCGACGCTCAGTTTCCTTGGTTTTGGTAGCCCACCGCCGATCCCTGAGTGGGGATTGTTGATTGCTGAGGGACGTAACTATTTAGCAACCGCTTGGTGGCTGACAGTTTTTCCTGGACTACTGGTGATGGTAATCGTCCTCGCGACACACCGTATCAGCCGTACCTTTTCGGGAGAAAAACGATGATGACGCAACGCATACCTGTCCTGAACGTTGAAAACTTGAGTGTCAGTTATTATAACGATGAGAGCTGGCAAGAGAGGGTACATCAAGCGAGTTTCATACTTAACGCGGGCGAAATGCTGGCGGTCGTTGGAGAATCTGGTTCAGGAAAAACCACTACTGCTCAGTCTGTCTTAGGGCTGTTACCAGAAAATGGTCGTCTTACTGGCGGGAAAATTTTCTTCCAAGGAGAAGAGATCAGTCAGTGGTCCTCTCGTCGACTCGATGCACTCCGTGGGTCGCATATCAGTCTGATCCCACAAGATCCGGGGAATTCATTAAATCCGTTGAAAACGATTGGTACGCAGATCGAGGAAGTACTGAAACTTGATGATCGACGAGTGTCACGTCAGTCGTTGCAACAGCGGGCAATTGCCCTCTTAGCCCGTGTCGGCCTGAGTCACCCCGAACAACGTTACTCGCAGTATCCCCATCAATTATCGGGGGGGATGAAGCAACGTGTCCTGATCGCCCTTGCAATGGCACTGCAGCCAGCGCTGATCATTGCCGATGAACCGACCAGTGCTCTGGATGTGACTGTACAGCAGCATATTATGACGTTAATCGATGAACTACGGCATGAGTATGGAACGGCTGTGTTATTTGTGACTCATGACCTTGCCTTAGCCGCCGCCCATGCCGACCGGCTAGCGGTATTCCAACAGGGCAAACTGGTAGAACAAGGGCAAACCACGACCTTGATTAATCAACCCCAGATCCCTTATACAGCGGCGTTAATTGACAATGTCGCTGATAATTATCGTATCGCGGCACCTCTTTCGCGTACGACAAGTGACCAGGCCCCGGCCCTCCGTTTACAAGGAATAAGTAAAAATTTCCCGCTTGATAGGCACCAAAAATTGCTGGCTTTGGACAATATCTCATTAACGATTCAGCGGGGCAGCACTCATGCACTAGTGGGGGAATCTGGTTCTGGTAAAACCACTTTAGCAAGGATCTTATTAGGATTTGAACAAGCGGATGCTGGCACTCTTGAGATTAGTGGACAATTAGTCGATAACTATTCGCGTGAACAGTGGCGGAGGCTGAGAAAAAAAATCCAATTTGTCTATCAGAACCCATTCTCATCACTGGATCCGCGTCAAACGCTATTTGCGGTAATCGAGGAACCGCTTCTCAACTTTGAACCGCTCACCCGTGAACAACGCAGAGATAAAGTGTTGGCGGTCACCCGTCAGGTTGCCTTAGATCCCGCGCTATTATCTCGCCGTGCCCAGCATCTTTCCGGGGGACAGCGTCAGCGTGTCGCGATTGCCCGCGCCTTAATCGTCGAACCGGAAATCCTGGTACTGGATGAGGCAACTTCAGCTCTTGATGTTACCGTACAAGCGCAGATTCTGGATTTATTACACGCCTTACAGCAACGATTATCCCTGACCTATCTGTTCATAACTCACGACCTGCAAGTCGTGCGCCGTATCGCCCACCAAGTGACGGTCTTGCGCGGAGGAAAACAAGTTGAAGAAGGGGAGACTGCGCAGTTATTTGCGAGTCCGCAATGTGCCTATACTAAGCAACTCATCGCGGCGATACCCCCATTTAAATATCTTCAAGAGGCTTAGTCATCATGTCAAAGCAAATTGGTTTTTTTACTCGATTATTGGACAAAGTGCCTGCCGCCGAGCGTTACCGCTTGGCGACTCAACAGATCCAGCACGCCGAAAAGATGGGCTTTGATAGTGCTTGGGTCGCTCAGCATCACTTTCACGAGAGTGAAGGGGGATTACCCTCACCATTAGTTTTCTTAGCGCATGTAGGGGCACACACTCAACGTATCCGGCTGGGCACAGGGATCATCACACTGCCGATGGAAAATGCGGTACGGGTAGCGGAAGATGCCGCGGTGGCTGACTTACTCATGGGCGGTCGTCTTGAGCTCGGCTTAGGGTCGGGGGGAACACCAAGCTCTTTTAATACCTTTGGGTTAACATTTGAACAACGTGGGGAGGTCTTTGCCCAGCATCTCGAAGCTTTACAGGATGCGTGGCAGGGAAAAAGGCTGGCAGAAACCGATAATTATTTGTATCCGGCAACCGCTACCTTAGCGAAGAAAATCTGGATTGCGACCTTTTCTGAACGTGGTGCTAAGCTGGCGGGCAAAGCTGGACATGGCTTAATGTTATCCAGAACGCAGCCACGTCCCGTGGGGCAGGAACATTCACCCTTAGACGCTTTGCAGAACCCGATTATTGATGCCTACCTCGACGCATTAGCTCCTGGGGTAGCACCACGCATTCTTGCCTCTCGGACTGCCTTTGTCGCAGATGATCGCCACTATGCCCGTAAAGTGGCACTACCCGGCCTGACGGCACAAGCAGAGGGTTACCGACAAGCCGGGCATCAGTTACGCGGTGAAACCCTCGATGACTTTATCGGTCAGTTTGATGCGCATATCGGCGATCCACAGGAAGTGTTGAATTCATTACAACAAGACAGTTCATTGCAGCGGGTCACCGATATCTCTTTCCAAGTGCATTCGGTTGAGCCGTCGCATCACGATGTGCTGCGATCTTTGGAACTCCTCTCCCGCTATATCAACCCTAAATTGCGCAACACTGCGACGACTCCCGAACTTGAGAGGTCTTATGAATAACAATAACGATTTAATACAGGCACTGATGGGGATTGCAGAGGGTTCTGCACTTGCTGAAAGTCGGCACACTCGCCAAGCGGCCACTGACTCTACTCAAGGCTGCTATGAGGTGTTATTCACCACAGGTACTGCGAGTTTTCCGTTAGCGGAACGAGCAACCGTTGCCGCGCAGGTTGCCGAATGGCATCAGGTTAAAACTCTAGCCCTGCATTACCAGACCCTGAGTGCGGGAGCTGAACTCACACCTTCCTTACAGGCCGCGCTGCTATTTGCTCGCAACTTAACGTTTGAGCCAGTCTCGGTGACTCCACAGCATCTGCAAGAACTTAAGCAAGCGGGCTGGCAAACTGATGCGCTGATCACCTTAGCGCAGGTTATTTCATTTGTAAGTTTTCAAAGTCGGTTAATAGCCGGTTTTACAGTGCTTAACGCCTTAACGGAAACGGGAGAGCATCAGGTAAAAACATTGCCTACCGTCACGGCGGGACGCTGGCACTTGCAGGCGCGTACAGCTGGAAATCGGCGCGCTCCCCAAGCTTTTACCCGTAAAGAGCTGGGATGGGAGCCATGGCTCCCTCCTAAACCCTTTGACGCCTTCACTGAATCGCAACAACAAGTACTGATACGTTTTGGTCACCAACATTCCGACTATTTTCGGTTACTGGGACATGACCAGCCAGTATTAGAGCAACGAACCTTGATCGATAAAGGTATTTTCTATACCCCAGGCGGTCTAAGCAGAGCGGAGCGCGAGCTGGCGGCGACCGTAGTCAGTAAGGTCAATGGTTGCATTTACTGTGCTTCAGTCCATGCGAGAAAGGCGAGCCAGCTCTCCAAACAAACCGATGAGATCGCACTACTGTTGCAGGTACAACCGGGGGATGAACTATCCGCTGGACAGTCGGACCGCTGGCAAGCGCAGATCGAGGCCGTCGCCGCATTATCGCTGACGCCGCCTCGTCTGACCCAAGAGCACTTGCTGACCTTACAGCAACACTCATTATCGACTTTAGCTATCACCGACCTGATCCAGTCAGCGGCCTTTTTTGCTTGGGCAAACCGATTAATGCTGACACTTGGTGAACCCTTTATCCCAGAACAGGAAGTGATAGAGGGTGTGCAAAAGGTGAAGAGTGCGTGAGGGGAAAACAGTACCTAATAAGGGAGAATGTAGTTTGAATGCGATGGTGGAGTGAAGAATAAACGTTAGCTTGTTCTCTCAGATAGATAGGCACCAAAAAGCCCGCAGGACGTTTAGGTATTGCTGGCTTTTTGCGATTAAGGGGAAAAGAGGGCTAGGGGACTAAATCGCACTTTAACAGCAAAATGAATTATTATCTGACGAATCAGGCCAAAACATCAGTAACGCAACAATTTTTAAATCGTTAAACAAGATCCATTCATTGGAATAAAGGTAGAGGACGGACATGGAAGCATACTCGAATACAGATGCGGAAAGGGAACTACGGACAGCTTTTGACCACGCGCCCACTAATGCAGTAAAGGGTGAATGGTTTTTTATAACAGAACAATCAGGGGTATCCTCGCAAACAGGAAGTTACCTATACCCCGATGGAAGCCATTTTTTATCTGATAGCCATGCTTTAGAATGTATTCGCGACGTTGTCGATAAACTTGAAGCATCACAAAGACAGTCTTTCAATAAGGTGATTATTCGTTGGAAAAAGTCCAGAATACCGCTAATGCGTGGTCGCGTGACGGTTGAAACATATTTTGATGAATCGATTGTTCCACGTGGTCCTAACCATCCGGTATATGAGCTTGCCGCTGCTGCAAGACGCGCATTTTGGATGAAGTATGGTGAACTGTCGGAGAATTTTATTTCTGGGCTAGAGGAAGCAAATATCCACAACCAGACGAAATGGTTTGGTCCCCATCGCCGTATACTCTGTTCAAAAGTCAATAAAATGCTGACATTAGCAACTGATGGCCTATCAACGCCATGGGCCGGGGTAGCTGAACTTGAAAACGGCGTTGAATGTGAGCTTTTCATGGAGCTAGATTTATCAATTAATACTACTCCGCAAATCGATAAATGGGCTCAGTTATTAATTCACCTTGGTGATTTAGTTGCGGATAAATATCAAATTGCTAACGAAGTTAAAAAGTACGGGGCGATTCTGTTTTGCTCTCTTACGGATGACTACCAACCAATGACCCACGTCATTCTCAGCGATGATCAGCGCCAGATTGAGGATTTACCTTTTGGTCCCATTGCACTTATCTGTGTGACCCTGATAACTGATGTAGAGATTGAACATTATGACCAGTCGGGTGAATGGGCATCGAATGCAGCAAGACATGCACTCGCTGTAAGGCAGTTGCATAATAGATAATTACAGCATAGTCATTCGTTCAGTGTGAAGCTGATGCCAAAGTTAATATTGCAGTAGTTAATTTATACCCATTATTCTGGTTTGAGTCACAATTAGATATGTTATCTCTTGGGATGACTGAGAATGGTATAATTATCGGTATAACGATAAGTCACATGAATAGGGTAGAGTTCTTTTTTGCGTTTTGAACGAAACTTTCTGAATTGATAAGGAAATATTTTGAGTAGACGACTTAATAGAGACTATCGAACCAAAATTAGAAATATCCCCCGACGCTTAAGAGCGCTTAATCGTTGGGCAGATAGTTTTCATTATCCGGAACGCGGTTACTTTTCAATAAGTGAACGGTATTGGAATTTTAAAATTCCAGTTGATATTAATCTCGTTCAGGGTAAATACAGCACCCTTAAAATCAAAGCAGCTTGTGCTCAAGCATTAGTTAATGCTTGTTCAAATCTAATAACCGCTACTAAGGATACAAACTACAGTCCTCGGATTACCGCTGTTGTATGTCTTCCTGATATGTTTACAAGTGAAGTCTGTCTTTATCGATCCGAAGAATATTTTCAAGGCTTCTTAACTGAAGCTCGTACTGAAAATGGATCTTCAGCTTTAATCAAAGATCGTAGCCTTGCCGCTGAATGGGGAATTATACTTCCAGCGAACGTACAAGAGGTAGGCGTTACTCTCGAGTATTATGGAAGTGAAGACCGTGATGAGTGGTTTACAGGCGAGCGCTGGTATTATGGCCAAGTGACTTGAAAAATTACTTTCTTGCGAAAAGACTTTTTAGCACTTGGTCTGTGGTTGCACAAATTGTCGCTACAAAAACGTTACTATGCTGACTTGGTTCACATCCTAGTAATCTAATTGACTGATTTTTGAACTCGTAAAACAAATTATATAAACAAAAAAGCCCGCAGGGCTTACGCCTTGCGGGCTTTCTGTACTTCACCGGACGTATCCGGATCATGATTTGGTGGAGCTGGGGGGATTTGAACCCCCGTCCAGAATTACTACACCGTCGGCACTACATGCTTAGTCCAGTCTTTACATTCGCCAGTTAGCTGCGGATGGACACGCCACTAACGGACTAGCCTGATTAAGTTTAATGCTTCAACCCCAGGCAGGGCATCCACACGATCTCTTTTGGGTTTGACCTCTCTTGATCCCCGTCCTAAGAGCGGAGGCTAGGGAGAGAGGGCTCTATGCAGGTTATTAAGCTGCTAGTGCGTAGTTTTCGTCGTTTGCGACTATTTTTTTGCGGCTTTTTACGAGGCCAACCGCCCCTCGGCATGCTCCTAGGGCTTCGCGAATCCTGTCGAATCCAGAATCAGCCCCAAGTACTGTTACACAGTGTAGCAGAGAATTACGCTGCTGCACCAGTAATTTAACGATTTGCGTTCTTCATAATGCGTGCTTTATCTAACTGCCACTCGCGGTTTTTAATATCATCGCGCTTATCGTGTTCTTTCTTACCTTTTGCTACGCCGATTTTAAGCTTACACCACGCATTCTTCCAATAAAGAGAAAGGGCAACGATAGTGTAACCTTCGCGGTTCACGCGGCCATACAGTGAATCAAGTTCACGTTGCTTCAGTAGCAGCTTACGGTTACGTGTGGGGTCACATACCACGTGGGAAGAGGCGACCGTTAACGGCTGAAAGGTAGAACCGAACAGATAGGCTTCGCCGTCACGTAATAAGATATAGCTTTCGCTAATGTTTGCTTTGCCTGCACGTAGGGATTTTACTTCCCATCCCTGTAGTGAAAGCCCCGCTTCGAACTCTTCTTCAATGAAATATTCGTGGCGGGCACGTTTATTCATTGCAATGGTCGCGGAACCAGGTTTGTTTGATTTTTTCTTTGTCATAGTATCCCTATTCTACACCACTTTTTGAAGGCGTCGCTGACTTCCTAATGTAAGAAAGTTAAGTATTGGTGCTATTCTAGCACGCTGATTCCGATTAGACATTTCTGTTTATTTGCTGAAACTGCTATGATCAAGGTGTTTTTTTCAGACCAGGAACTTTTATGGCCCAGATCACTCGTTCAGCGTTGGTCCCTTTCAGCGCGGCTAAAATGTATCAACTTGTCAACGATGTTGATAGCTATCCACAATTTCTCCCTGGCTGCACCGGTAGCAAAATTTTAGAGCAATCCGAGCAGCAGATGACCGCATCGGTCGATGTCTCCAAAGCCGGCATCAGTAAAACCTTTACGACACGTAATACCCTGACAGAAAATCAACGTATAGCGATGCAGCTGGTGGATGGTCCTTTCCGTAAACTTACTGGTGGCTGGAGCTTTACGCCTCTCGGTGACGAGGCTTGTAAAGTAGAACTTAGCCTTGATTTCGAATTTTCGAATATGTTGGTGGAAATGGCTTTCGGTCGCATCTTTAAAGAGTTAGCGAATAACATGGTGAAAGCTTTCAGCGAACGAGCTCAAGAGGTTTATCGTGGCTGATATTCGTGTTGAGGTGGTTTACGCATTACCTGAAAAACAATATCTCCGACCGGTTACCGTGCCAGAAGGCAGTACAATTGAAGAGGCGATCATCGCCTCGGGTCTACTAGAACTGCGCAAAGATATCCAATTAACGGAGAATAAAGTTGGCGTATACAGCCGTCCCGTTAAGCTTACTGATCAAGTGGAAGAGGGGGATAGAGTTGAAATCTATCGTCCACTCTTAGCGGATCCAAAAGAGATGCGTCGGCAACGAGCAGAACGCTCCGCCGCCAATAAAAAATAAGAATATCGCTACCCGAACAGTGATCGAGTAGCGAATTTGTTTATTTAGTTTTGGTTAACGCGGGCTTGTTGTCGATATTAGTCAGAAGACCACTGCTGTTAAACGTCAGCGTCAAGGTTTGTTGAGTGACTTTCTCATGTCCTGGCTCTTGGCGGAAAACGTAATACCACACATTGCTACCAAAAGGATCGCTCATCATAGGCGTGCCGAGGGTGTAAGCAACCTGCTGCTGTGTCATACCAGTATGAATTTTACTGACATCGGTCGCGACCAAGTAATTCCCTTGGTTGATATCCGGGCGATAAACTACACGTTCCAACGTTGAGCAACCGGCGGTGGTTAACAATAGCGCCGCGGTCGCAGCAGTCAGTATTTTACTGCGCATGAATCGTTTCCTTTTTCTTGACCAGTTGCCCACAGGCATAACTTGCCATCACAATAAGTTCACCCTGATCGCAGGGAAGCTAGATGTTGATAATAATAGACCTTACGCCAGATGAAAACCTCTGGCGCAAGATATGACTGTTATACTGAGAAAAAGTGCCCGATTAGGCCGCTAAAAGTTCTTTAGCGTTGGCTAAGGTGTTGCGGGTAACTTCACTCCCCCCCAGAAGGCGAGCTAATTCTTTTAAGCGAGCGGCTTTATCTAAATTCACCATGCGGGTCTCTGTCATTGCACCATCTGTGAGTTTACTAATGTAGAAATGGCCATGACCACATCCAGCGACCTGCGGTAAGTGGGTGACGCATAGCACTTGGGTCGACTCGCCTAATTTACGTAACATTTTGCCAACGATGGCAGCAGTTGGACCACTAATCCCGACATCAACCTCATCGAAAATCATGGCGGGCGTTTCCATTTTCCTAGCAGTAATGACCTGGACAGCTAGGGCAATACGCGACAGTTCCCCACCTGAAACAACTTTACCTAAGGGTTGAAGCGACTGACCCGGGTTTGCCGAGACGAGGAACTCGATACTGTCAGCGCCTTCAGCGGTGAGTTTCTCTGGCGTGTGGGTAATCACGATATCGAACTGACCATGCGGCATCGCAAGCTGCTGGATTGACTCGGTGATTAATCCTGCTAATTCGCTGGCGAAGTGCTGCCGTTGCGAAGAAAGTTGTTCAGCAACGTCGACTGCACGTTGATGATAATGGGCGACTTCGGCAGTCAGTTGCTCGATATCTGACTCTGCATTCTCTAACTGCGAATATTCATCCAACAATTGTTGATGCGTACTGTACAGCGTTTCGGGCGTGACATGGTGTTTGCGCGCGAGTGAAACATAACGAGATAGCCGCTGTTCTAAGCCTTGCAAACGATTAGGGTCTAAATCGATCGCTTCATGATAATGGCGTAGCTCATCGCTCATTTCGCTCAATAAAATAGCGGCGTTATCCATCATGCCATGCACGGGAGTTAAGCGATCATCTAGCGAAACCAACTCTTGTAAGAGCTGTTGAGATTGGTAAACAAGAGACTGTAAGGAGGCTTCTTCACTCTCAGAAACCAAATGGACAATTTGTTGGCTTAACGTAATACGTTGGCCACTGCTGGCAAGTTGTTTGTACTCTTCGTCGATTTGCTGATATTCGTCTTCAACCGGCGCAAACTTATTGAGTTCTTGTAATTGATAATCAAGCAACTCACGGCGTGCCGCGCGATCATTTTTTTGTTGTGTAAGAGCCGCAAGATGGCGACAGCTTTTATGCCAGTGATTATAAGCATCACGCATTGCTTCAAGCAGCGAGGGATGGTGGCTGTAAGCATCGAGCAAAGTGCGTTGATGATCGGCTTTTAGCAGGAGTTGGTGAGCATGTTGGCCGTGGATTTGAATAAGTAATTGGCCCAGTTCACGCAGTTGTGAGAGAGGGACTGCAGTACCATTGATAAAGCCGCGTGAACGGCCATCGGCACTAATCACTCGACGCAGCAAACATTCGCCTTGGTCATCAAGATGATTATCAATTAACCACTGTTGAGCGGAAGGCGATTTTTTGAGCTGAAATCTGGCACAGATATCTGCACGTTGCGCGCCTGGACGAACGGTGTCGGCGTCAGCACGGTTGCCTAAACATAATCCTAAGGCATCGATTGCGATAGACTTACCCGCACCGGTTTCGCCAGTGATGGCTGTCATACCCTGTTGGAAATCGATATCCAGTTCGCGAACAATAGCAAAATTACTGATAGTAAGTTGTGCCAGCATATAATCACCTGTATAGAAAAACATGACTGTTTTTTTATACAGTATAAGCATCTTTTTTACTGAGTAAAGACCCGCAGAGAGATTTTCAGAATAATTTTTCTGACCATCCCAACTTCCTAGTAAGCGTGGTGAAATAGTTGTAATCTTTTGGATGAAGTAGGAATAATTCATCGGGACTACGACGAATAATCACTTCTTCACCTTCTTGAACCGGTAGGGCAAGCTGGCTATCACAACTCACCTCCAGCTCGCTGCGTAAACTGGCAAACCTCAAGCTTATAGTACTACGACTATCGATGACCAAGGGACGGGCAGAGAGGGTATGAGGAAACATCGGTACGATAGCTATCGCTTCCAAAGATGGCATAAGAATTGGGCCGCCAGCTGAGAGCGAATAGGCGGTTGAGCCTGTCGTCGTCGAGATAATCAGACCATCGGAACGCTGCGAAAAGGCAAACTGATTATCGATATACACTTCAAACTCGATCATATGAGCGACCTTACCGGGATGCAGGACGATCTCATTTAACGCAGCAGCGACTCGGGGCTGAGGTTGACTACCGCGTACTGAGGCTTCCAGTAACGCCCGAGAGTCAGTGATGTACTCTCCTGCTAGCACTTTACTCAGTTCTTCAATTGCGTTGTCCGGATTTAGGTCGGTGAGAAAGCCTAGGTTACCCCGGTTAATCCCTATCACTTTGATATCGTAACGGGCTAAGACTCGCGCGGCACCCAACATATTGCCATCGCCTCCGATCACCACAGCGAGATCCGCGCTTTGGCCGATTTGGGAAAGGGTAGCAGTACGCACATTGGGTAATTGCATCTCTCGAGCAATTTGCTCCTCGACGATGACGTCGTACCCTTGTTCACTCAGCCAACAACATAATTGTTCATGCGTAGACAGTGCGCTCAGATTCCGCGGGTGGCCAACAATTCCGATACAATTAAACAACTTATTCATTAGGTAAGGCTTCCTCTTTACGCAAAACTCACGACAATCGATGAGAGTCCCTTGAATCCCAGAATTTCATCCCCATAATAGCCTTATTGCCGAGATGACTATGAAATGCGGAGATTTTCATGAGTAGTAAAGAACAGAATACCCCGAATCAGCAAGATCCTGAAGTGCTGAATGCCGAGCAAGCTGAGCAGCAAAATCAACAGGATGCATCAGAAAGCATCGATCCTCGCGATGAGCGTATTGCTGAGTTAGAAAAAGCGCTGGCGGAATCACAAGGTGGCGTGCGTGAAGCACAAGTTCGTGCGCAGGCTGAAATCGAGAACATTCGTCGACGCACTGAAATTGATATCGAGAAAGCGCACAAATTTGCGTTGGAAAAATTCGCTAATGAATTATTACCGGTCATCGATAGCCTAGAGCGCGCGTTAGAAGTGTCTAATAAAGAGAATCCAGAACTGGCTTCGATGGTAGAAGGAATCGAGCTGACGCTTAAGTCTCTGTTAGACGCGGTACGTAAGTTTGGTGTGGAAGTTGTGGGTGATACCCATGTTCCCTTTAACCCAGATGTACACCAAGCGATGTCGATGATCGAATCGGCTGACGTTGCCCCGAACCATGTCATTATGGTGATGCAGCGTGGTTATACCTTAAATGGTCGTTTATTACGTCCAGCCATGGTTGCCGTTTCTAAAGGTTAATGCTGGTGAAAGATGAGAAAAGCTGCCCTAGGCAGCTTTTTTTTGCTATTAAATTGACCAATCGATCTCTGCCAAACCTTGTGTAGCGAGGATAGCGTTGGTTTTAGAGAAATGCTGACAACCGAGGAATCCGCGGTGTGCGGAGAGCGGAGAGGGGTGCGGCGCTTTTAAAACATGGTGACGTGTCGTGTCGATAATTTGCCCTTTTTTCTGAGCATGCGCGCCCCAGAGTAGAAACACCACACCATCATGATGCTGATTAATCATACTAATCACATGAGAGGTGAAGGTTTCCCAGCCAAGTCCTGCATGGGAATGGGCTTGACCCGCTCTGACCGTGAGCACAGTATTGAGTAGCAAGACTCCCTGTGAAGCCCATGACGCAAGATAGCCATGATTGGGACGGGTAAATCCAGGGATATCGGTCACGAGCTCTTTATAGATATTTACGAGCGAGGGCGGTGGGGCAATGCCAGGTTGCACCGAAAACGCCAAGCCATGTGCCTGGTTCGGACCGTGGTAAGGATCTTGCCCTAGAATTACCACGCGAATATCGGCAAAATTGGTCAGTTTAAATGCGCTAAAGACTTCAGCTGCGGGAGGGTAAATCACTGTCCCCTCGCTACGTTCTTGCTGCACCTGTTGCAAGGTATCGGTGAAATAAGATTTTTGTTTTTCATCGCCCAGCACGTCGTGCCAAGTCAGGGTTGTTTTCATCACTGACTCCTGTCATCGGATATAAAAAAAGAGGCGCGATGCGCCTCTGCTTTCTACTCGCTACGTCCTGACGTCTCTTTCACGTCCTGAACGGCGACTTTCTCGGAAGGTTGACGTCGCTTACCAACGTTTTTCGCATCACGATGACGGTTTTTAACGCGAGGTTTATTATCGTCTTTTAACGCGTCACGTTTTTGTTTGCGGCGTTCCATCTCTTTCTTCGAGGCTTTCTTCGGCCCTTTATCCGATGGTGCGCGGGTGGTTGGGCGGAGCTCGTCGATGGTTCGTGCTTTCAGCGGCTCGTTAATGTAGCGGCTGATCTTGAGTAACAGCGCGTTGTCGTGTGCTTCGACAAGGGATAATGCCGTTCCTTTACGTCCTGCGCGTCCCGTCCGACCAATACGGTGCAGATAGACGTCAGCGGTGCGTGGCATATCGAAGTTAAAGACATGGCTGACGTCATCAATGTCGATACCACGGGCGGCAATATCGGTCGCCACGAGGACGTTTACAGTACCTTCTGCGAGACGCTTAATAGCTTCGTTGCGTTTGATCTGTACCATTTCGCCTTCAAGATAGGTACAGCGAATACCGGCTTCACGTAACCATGCTGCCACTTCATGCACACGGTCTCTTTTTCTGATAAAGACTACAGAGCGGGTGACATCTTCTTGTTTAAGTAAATGAATCAATAATTTACGCTTGTGATCTAGATCATCGGCACGGTAGTACCATTGAAGAATTTTTTTACGTTCGCGGCGGCTTGGGTCGGCATCTAAGGTGACCGGTTCGTTTAAAATGCGCTGTGCGAAATCTTCAATGTCATCGCCCTCTAGGGTTGCAGAGAACAACATGGTCTGCTTGCGCCAGCGAGTCTCAGCGGCGATAGTTTCAATATCGTTAGCAAACCCCATATCCAGCATACGGTCTGCTTCATCAAGGATCAGCGTTTCGACTGCGCGGCAGTCAAAGTTCTCTTCTTTGATATATTGTAAAAGACGGCCAGTGGTCGCGACGACAACATCTTGGTTGGTACTGAACACTTCAGCGTGGTTCATGTACGCCACTCCACCCGTGATGGTAGAGATATCTAAATGCGTGTGCTTCGCCAATTCTTTGGCTTGATCCGCAACCTGCATCGCCAATTCACGCGTAGGAGTCAGGATCAGGATGCGCGGAGGCCCTGACTTTTTACGCGGGAAATCGAGTAAATGTTGTAAGGCAGGCAATAAGTAAGCCGCAGTTTTTCCAGTGCCGGTAGGGGCTGAACCAAGGATGTCACGGCCTTCGAGGGCGGGTGGGATCGCAGCTGCTTGGATAGCCGTCGGGCGTTGGTAATTTTTATCCTGTAGGGCTTCTAGCAGGCTTTCATCAAGTTCTAATTCGGAAAATGTGGTTACAGTCATGTTCTACCTCTGGTTGGGGCGCCGATTATAGACATTTCACCGCAATTGTTCACCTTTTCCTGCCGATTAATTCTTCTTCATGCAGGTAAAAGGGCGTGAATACTGATAAAGTTCGCGCAAAAAGGGTGACCATTGGACGATTAGAGACGTTTTGGAGACCGATATGACAGCCAGCATAGCATCGCCACCGCGCCGTGGGGGCTTTACCTTCAAACAATTTTTCGTGGGGCATGATCGATGTGGCATGAAAGTGAGCACGGATGGCGTATTATTAGGGGCTTGGGCGCCACTTCCTACCACACGCCGCGTATTGGATATCGGTACTGGTAGTGGATTACTGTCCTTGATGTTGGCGCAGCGTTTAGCGGCCGAGGTTGCCCCCTTTGAGATTGATGCGATTGATATCGACCTCGCTGCAGTCCGACAGGCTGAAGAGAATTGTGCGCAGTCTCCTTGGCAAGGGCATTTCAATGTCTGGCAACAGGATTTGCTGACTTGGGATACCTCATCTCGACAATCTTATGGGCTGGTGATCTGCAATCCACCATATTTCGAACATGGGGCGGCCTATCGAGACGCTCAGCGAGAGAAAGCCCGGGATAGTCGTACGTTGGACCATCGTTCATTATTACGAAAGGTCGCGGAACTGCTTACCGATGAGGGTTTTTTTTCGGTGGTATTACCCACTCAAGAAGCCGAGCACTTTGCTGAGTATGCGCGCACGACCGGGTGGTTTTTATATCGCCAGTGCGATATCTGTGAGCGGGCAGAGCGTTCAGCAAAACGTCGTTTAATGGTTTGGCGACGTTGCCCAACAGAGTGTAGCGTAGAGTGTTTGGTGATCCGCGCTGAGCATGGGCAGTACAGCACTGATTTTCAACGCTTAACAAAAGAATTTTACTTAGCGTTCTAGTCCATCAACTATACTGATAAAAAAATGAAACTTCATGGTTAATCAGGTAAATTGGCCTGCAGATAACGCGATTGTTATTAGGATTAATTCATTGCTAAAACTTTAAATAGCAATTTACCTAAATTTCAGTGAACTTTTGATCACTATTCAGTTCCAACCTTGGGCTCGCCAATGGCAGTAACGTTGTGGCACTGGGTGGTTTTACATTGAATATTTTATGAGGACAGAGCCTCAGATGAGCGAGCAGTTAACGGATCAAGTTCTGGTGGAACGGGTCCAAAAAGGCGATCAAAAATCGTTTAATTTACTGGTGTTACGCTATCAGCATAAAGTGGCCAGTTTAGTGACGCGCTATGTTCCGCCGGGGGACGTGCCAGATGTTGTGCAAGAGTCATTTATTAAGGCTTATCGTGCTATAGCGTCTTTTCGTGGTGAGAGCGCCTTCTATACTTGGCTTTACCGTATCGCGGTGAACACGGCTAAAAACTATTTAGTGGCACAAGGCCGCCGTCCGCCTTCCAGCGATGTCGATGCGAGCGATGCCGAAAACTTTGAAGCAGCGAGTGCTTTAAAAGAAATTTCGAACCCTGAGAACTTAATGTTGTCTGATGAACTGAAGCAGATAGTTTTTAGGACAATTGAAACTCTTCCTGAAGATTTACGGATGGCGATCACGCTTCGTGAATTAGATGGGTTGAGTTACGAGGAAATCGCTGAAATCATGGAGTGCCCTGTCGGCACTGTTCGTTCACGTATCTTCCGTGCACGAGAAGCGATTGATAATAAAGTTCAACCACTGCTGCAGCGCTAATCGCGTAGCAGAGTGACTACCTAAAAGGTATTAAGGTATGCAGAAAGAGCAACTTTCCGCTTTAATGGATGGCGAGGCCTTAGATCAGTCTTTACTCACTGAACTTTCTAAAGATGCTGAGTTGCAAGCGAGTTGGGAGCGTTACCATCTGATTCGTGACACGCTTCGCGGTGATCTGGGTCAGGTCGTGCATTTCGATATCTCGGCTAAAGTGGCTGAGGCGATTGCAGCAGAACCCGATTCCGCTACCACGGTCACACCGCTTATTGTTGAAGAGCAACCTGAACCGTCTCGCTGGCGCAAAATGGGATTTTTCTCGAAGACAGGTGGCTGGGGCGCGCAACTTGCTCAAGTCGGTGTCGCAGCTTGCGTCTCGATGGCTGTTATTGTCGGCGTGCAGCACTACAATCACGGCGGTGATGCAGCGATATCGGATAGCCAAGATACCCCTGCTTTTAATACCTTACCCATGATGGGTAAAGCCTCTCCTGTAAGCTTAGGCGTACCGGGTGATATGTTTGAAAACTCGTCCTCCACCGGACAAGTACAAGAACAACGTGCTCGCATTAATGCGATGCTGCAAGATTACGAGTTACAACGCCGTCTTAATGATGGTGATAGCTTGCCACCGACATCTTCGGTTCTTGATAAACAACAGTATTCGGGCACTGTCCATCAATAATGAAAGAAAAATTTCTTCTCTCTGCCGCATTATGCGGCAGTCTGCTTTATTCCATCTCAAGTTTTGCCGATAATAGCGTCGCCTCGTCGGATACAAAGCCCATCCAACCCTTTGTGATGCTAAAACAGATGGATAAAGCGACTAATACGCTTAATTACCAACTCTCCTATATCACTATTAGCGAGCAAGGTATTGAGTCGTTACGCTACCGGCATGCACGGGTGAATAATCAAGTCTTTGCACAATTGCTGCAGATGGACGGCCCACGTCGAGAGGTTATTCAACGTAATCGAGCGATCAGCTATTTCGATGCCAGTTCGGGCGTTGATCCTTTCACTCTCCCCGGCGACCATATTATCGATGGACTACCCTCGATCTTGTTCGCGAATTTTGATCGACTGAAAGACTACTACAACTTTATCAGTGTCGGGCGTTCTCGGGTGGCTGACCGGTTGTGCGATGTTGTGCGTATCGTTTCGAAGGACGGTACTCGTTTCAGCTATGCCGTTTGGTTAGACAGCGCGAGTTCACTTCCTTTGCGTGCCGATTTGTTATCGCAGGAAGGGGAAACCATCGAGCAATTCCAAGTTGTTGATTTCGCTATAGACGATCAATTACAACAAGTTATGGCACCGCTGGTGGATGCGAAGCTTCCGCCGGAAATGACCTCATTGCCGAAAAATTCACATGCAAAACTAAGTTGGATACCGGGCTGGCTTCCCGCAGGGGTTCAGGTGTTGTCACAAAGCCAGCGTCAAGTGCCCGCCTTAGCGAAAAAAATCGAATCTCGTCTCTATTCCGATGGTCTCTTTACCTTTACGGTCAATGTTTCTGCGGCGACAGGGGCAACCCCTCCGCAATCTTATAGCACTGGGCGTCGCACGCTCTACGTTGAAATACGTAATAATAAGGAAATTAGCGTTGTCGGTGAGCTACCTCGTGAAACGGCAAAGCGTATTGCAGATTCGGTTAATACGGGTACTTAACAATGATGAGAGAATGGGCGACTGTCGTGTCGTGGGACCAAGGTGTAGCGACACTGCATACTGAGGCGAAAACAACCTGTAACAGTTGTTCTGCGCGTAAAGGGTGCGGTAGCCAAATGCTGAATAAACTTGGTCCTAAAAACGCGCATGTCATGCAAGTGAATAGCGATAAGCCTTTGCAGCCCGGTCAGCGTATTGAGTTAGGAATTAAGGAAAGTAGTTTACTGAGCTCAGCCTTGATGGTCTACATAACGCCATTAGTCGGTCTCTTTATCGGGGCAGGCTTACTGCAATATTGGTTTAACACCGATATGGCCAGCGCGGGAGGGGCCCTGCTGGGGGGCGTGGCAGGATTCCTCATTGCCAAGCTGTTATCGAAGACTTTGGGTGAAAAGCATGCCTTTCAGCCTGTGATATTAACGGTTGCATTAGGCCCAGATCAATTGCGCGTCGACTCGGTCCATCCTTCTCATTCTTCGTGACATATCAATTTATGTCGGCAAGCAAGCGGTATAATACCATTTCAGGGTTTGCTTGCCGAACTCCTTGGGAATTCTTCCCGTAAATTGTCTTAAAAAAAAGCCATCCAAGGCTGTTGATATGCTGACGTCTTTGCCGCTGTCGTGTAATATGCTCCGCAGTAAAAAAGTGGGTACATGCATCATGGGTCCATTTATGTGTCCACCTGAATAAATTTTGCAGGAAACTATGAAAAAATCCCCGGATATGAAGAATATAAGAAATTTCTCCATCATTGCGCATATTGACCATGGAAAGTCCACGTTATCTGATCGCTTAATCCAAACCTGTGGTGGCTTAAGTGACCGTGAAATGGCTGCCCAAGTTTTGGACTCCATGGATCTTGAGCGTGAGCGTGGAATCACTATCAAAGCACAAAGTGTGACCCTTGATTATCACGCACAGGATGGTGAAATTTATCAACTTAACTTCATTGATACGCCGGGGCACGTAGACTTCTCCTATGAAGTCTCCCGTTCTCTTGCCGCCTGTGAAGGTGCGCTACTCGTTGTGGATGCAGGGCAGGGCGTAGAAGCGCAAACCCTGGCTAACTGCTACACCGCAATTGAAATGGATCTAGAAGTCGTACCAGTATTAAACAAAATTGATCTCCCTGCAGCAGACCCTGATCGCGTTTCTCAAGAGATTGAAGATATCGTCGGGATCGATGCAACGGACGCGGTAAGATGTTCAGCTAAAACAGGATTAGGTGTTCCTGAAGTATTAGAACGCTTAGTACGTGATATTCCCCCACCGGAAGGCGACATTGATGCACCGTTACAAGCACTGATTATCGACTCATGGTTTGATAACTACTTAGGCGTTGTCTCCTTAGTCCGTGTTAAAAACGGCGTGCTGCGTAAAGGCGATAAAATCAAGGTGATGAGTACCGGGCAGGTCTACAATGCGGATCGCCTAGGTATCTTTACGCCTAAACGCGTTGACCGTGATGAGTTACGCAGCGGGGAAGTTGGCTGGTTAGTGTGTGCCATCAAAGATATCCTCGGTGCGCCAGTCGGAGATACTCTGACTGCAGCGAAGCATTCGGCGGATAAACCGTTACCAGGATTTAAAAAGGTTAAACCTCAAGTTTATGCGGGACTTTTCCCTGTCAGCTCTGATGATTACGAAAATTTCCGTGATGCGCTGGGCAAACTGAGCCTGAATGATGCCTCATTGTTCTACGAGCCAGAGAGCTCGACCGCTTTAGGCTTTGGTTTCCGTTGTGGCTTCCTTGGGTTATTACACATGGAAATCATCCAAGAGCGTTTAGAACGCGAATACGACTTGGATCTGATTACCACGGCCCCCACCGTAGTCTATGAAGTGGTGACGACCAGTGGTGAAACACTGTATGTGGATAGCCCGTCTAAATTACCCCCACTCAACAATATTGAAGAGCTGCGCGAACCGATTGCAGAATGTCATATGCTGCTGCCACAAGAATATCTTGGTAACGTGATCACGCTTTGTGTTGAGAAACGTGGCGTGCAGACCAATATGGTTTACCACGGAAACCAAGTTGCGTTGACGTATGACATTCCAATGGCTGAAGTGGTCTTGGACTTCTTTGACCGAATCAAATCCACGTCACGGGGTTATGCATCGCTTGATTATAACTTTAAGCGTTTCCAAACCTCAGACATGGTTCGTGTTGATGTCATGATTAACTCAGAACGTGTCGATGCGCTTGCGCTGATCACTCACCGCGATAACTCACAATCTCGTGGTCGCGAGTTAGTCGAAAAAATGCGTGAACTGATTCCGCGTCAACAGTTTGATATTGCTATCCAAGCCGCAATTGGCAACCACATTATCGCCCGTTCCACCGTCAAACAATTACGTAAAAACGTCTTGGCGAAATGTTATGGTGGTGACGTGAGCCGTAAGAAGAAATTATTACAAAAACAGAAAGACGGTAAGAAACGCATGAAGCAAGTGGGTAACGTAGAGTTACCACAAGAAGCGTTCTTAGCAATTCTGCATGTTGGAAAAGATTAATTAATTAAGGATTGGTCATGGCAAATATGTTTGCACTGATTTTGGCAGTTGCGACCTTACTCACCGGTATTGTGTGGTGTCTGGATAAATTTAAATGGGCACCGGCGCGCCGTGCTAAGCGTCAACAGGCGCAAGATCACGCGAACACTACGTTAGATAAAGCGACGCTAGACAGTGTTGCGCGTCAGCCAAGTTGGGTAGAGACCTCAGTATCGGTATTCCCGGTACTGGCTGTGGTTTTTATCGTGCGTTCATTTATTTATGAACCTTTCCAGATCCCATCTGGATCGATGATGCCAACCTTACTGATTGGCGATTTTATCTTGGTTGAGAAGTTTGCCTACGGATTAAAAGATCCTATCACGCAGACTACGCTGATCCCCACTGGCCATCCTAAGCGTGGTGATGTCGTCGTGTTCAAATATCCGAAAGATCCTTCTGTCGATTACATTAAACGTGTGATTGGTTTACCCGGAGATAAAATTGTTTTTGATCCGGAGAGTAAAACCGTAACCGTTACCCCAGGCTGTGGCGAAGGCCATTGCGACAACCCTGTCGCGATTACCTACTCGTCGATGGAAAAAAGTGATTTTCTACAAACCTTTAGTGGTTTTGATGGAAATGAAGTGGGGAATGGCTTTTATCAGATCTCTAAAGCAGGTATGTTACCCGGTGGATTGCAGTTGGGTGAGCGTCAAGAAAGCCTAGGCAATGTCACCCATAACATCCTATTAGTTAACCAAGCACAGAGCCAAGTGGATGCTTACTACCAGCAAGAGGGTCAACCGCAATCAACATGGGTGGTCCCGGCTGGAGAATACTTCATGATGGGTGACAACCGCGATAACAGTGCGGATAGCCGTTATTGGGGCTTTGTTCCAGAGAAAAATCTGGTCGGAAAAGCCGTGGCTATCTGGATGAGCTTCGATAAACAAGAAGGTCAATGGCCAACAGGCGTACGATTAAGCCGTATTGGTGGTATCCATTGATAGGGAGTGAGTTCAAGGACGAACTCAACCCATAATTTTCACTACTGCACATGAAACCGTGAGTTGATACAGCCCTGTTTCATGTGCAATTAACAGACGCAAAGAATAACTGGAACAGCATGAACCCCATTCTTATAAATAAGCTGCAGCGTAAACTAGGCTACACTTTTACTCATCCGGAACTTCTGCAACAAGCCTTGACGCATCGCAGTGCCAGTAGTAAACATAATGAAAGATTAGAATTTCTTGGGGATTCAATCTTAAGCTATGTCATCGCGAATGCGCTTTATTGTCAATTCCCTCGTGTTGATGAAGGGGATATGAGCCGGATGCGTGCGACCTTGGTTAGGGGGAATACCCTTGCTGAGATGGCACGGGAGTTCGAACTGGGTGAGTGCTTACGCCTAGGCCCTGGTGAGCTTAAGAGTGGTGGATTTCGCCGTGAATCCATTTTAGCGGATACCGTAGAAGCACTGATTGGCGGAATTTTCTTGGATAGCGATATCCAACAAACCGAAAAATTAATCCTTAATTGGTATCAGTCGCGGCTGGAAGCGATCAGCCCGGGTGATAAGCAAAAAGATCCGAAAACACGTTTACAAGAGTATCTTCAAGGGCGTCACTTACCGTTACCGGCCTATTTAGTGGTTCAGGTGAGGGGAGAGGCTCATGATCAAGAATTTACGATTCACTGCCAAGTGAGTGGTATGAATGAAGCGGTGGTTGGCATTGGTTCTAGCCGTCGTAAAGCAGAACAGGCTGCTGCAGAGCAAGCACTGACTAAGTTAGGAATTGAATGAGCGAACAAGTAACGCATTGCGGTTTTATCGCAATTGTCGGGCGCCCGAACGTTGGAAAATCGACCCTATTGAACCAGTTATTGGGGCAAAAAGTCTCGATTACTTCACGTAAGCCGCAAACGACACGCCACCGCATTATGGGGATTGATACCCAGGGTGCATACCAAGCCATTTATGTGGATACCCCGGGCCTTCACATCGAAGAAAAGCGTGCGATCAACCGCTTGATGAACCGTGCAGCGAGCAGCTCGATTGGTGATGTTGAGCTTATTGTCTTCGTGGTAGAAGGTACTCGTTGGACTGAAGACGATGAGATGGTGCTTAATAAGCTCAAATCGGTCAAAGTGCCGGTGATCTTAGCCATCAATAAAATCGACAATATTCAAGATAAAACCATTCTATTGCCACATATCCAACAGATCAGCCAAAAAATGAATTTTGCTGATGTGGTGCCACTGTGTGCAGAAACGGGGCAGAACGTCGATGCCATCGCGCGTATCGTACATAACACACTTCCTGAAGCGGACCATCACTTCCCAGAAGATTATGTGACTGACCGTTCACAACGCTTTATGGCGTCTGAGATCATTCGCGAAAAGTTAATGCGTTTCTTAGGGGCTGAACTGCCGTATTCTGTTACCGTTGAAATCGAACGTTTTGTTGCTAATGAACGAGGCGGTTACGATATCAATGGCCTTATCTTGGTCGAACGCGAAGGCCAAAAGAAAATGGTGATCGGTAATAAAGGCAGCAAGATCAAAACCATTGGTATTGAAGCTCGTCGTGATATGGAAGAGATGTTTGAATCCCGTGTTCACCTTGAACTGTGGGTGAAAGTGAAGTCTGGCTGGGCAGATGACGAACGTGCTCTGCGTAGCCTAGGCTATACCGACGATCTTTAATTAATGGAGGGCTGGCAGCGCGTTTTCGTTTTGCATGCTCGCCCTTACAGCGAAACGAGCTTATTGCTAGATATTTTCAGTGAAAGCGATGGACGCGTCACTGTACTAGCGAAAGGGGCTCGTTCACGCCGTTCCAACCTCAAAGGGGCTTTACAGCCCTTCACTCCTCTGCTTATGCGATGGGGGGGTAAAGGTGAAGTTAAAACGTTACGCAGTGCCGAGCCTGTCTCGATGGGACTGCCGTTAAGCGGGACTTACCTTTACTGCGGACTTTATGTCAATGAACTGTTGATGAGAGTCCTCGGTCAAGAAATTGGTTACTCAGCGCTTTTCTTCGATTACCTCCATTGTTTACAATCTCTTGCTGCACTTGATAGCTCCCCTGAGCCTGTCTTACGGCGTTTCGAATTTGCGCTATTGGCGCATCTGGGGTACGGCGTCGATTTCCTACATTGCGCAGGAAGCGGTGAAGAGGTAAGTGACGAGATGACCTATAACTATCGGCAAGAGCGTGGTTTTATCGCCAGTGTGATGCCGACAGCTCACACCTTCACCGGTCGTCAGTTACGCGCCTTTTTCCAGCGTGAATTTCCAGAAATTGATACACTGCGTGCGGCAAAACGTTTTACGCGTATGGCGTTGAAGCCGTATTTAGGTGGGCGTCCTTTGAAAAGCCAAGCACTCTTTCGGCAATTCCAGCTTCCCGTCAACAAGCCGGAAGAGTGAACAACATTGTCCCTTTTTTCGCGATTATCTATGAGGTTTAGCATGGCGGAAGTTTATTTAGGCGTAAATATTGACCATATTGCCACCGTGCGTAACGCACGCGGTACTCACTATCCGGATCCCGTTCAGGCCGCTTTCGTGGCAGAACAAGCTGGTGCTGATGGCATTACCGTGCACTTACGTGAAGACCGCCGCCATATCACAGACCGAGATATCGCCTTACTGCGACAAACTATTCAGACCCGTATGAATCTGGAAATGGCGGTGACCGAAGAGATGGTTGATATCGCTTGCCAAACGCGACCGCATTTCTGCTGCCTTGTACCAGAGAAGCGTGAGGAAGTGACGACAGAAGGCGGCTTAGACGTTGCGGGTCAACAAACGAAAATAAACGAAGCGGTAGCCCGTTTGCAGCAAGCGAATATTCTCGTGTCGCTCTTTATCGATCCAGACTTTCAGCAAATTGATGCAGCGGTTACGGCAAAGGCACCTTTTATTGAAATCCATACGGGGGCTTACGCGCAAGCACAAGATCCTGAGGAAGTGGAAAAAGAGTTAGAGCGTATTCGGACTGCAGTGAGCTATGCGGCATCGAAAGGCTTGAAAGTGAATGCCGGCCACGGGCTGACTTACCATAACGTTCAGGCTATCGCCGCATTACCAGAAATCTATGAGCTGAATATTGGGCACGCGATTATTGGTCGTGCGTTATTTAGCGGGTTGGCGGATGCCGTACGCGAGATGAAACAGTGCTTACAGGATGCTCGACGCTAATGGCTATCGTGGGGCTAGGGACGGATATTGTCGAAATCTCTCGCATCGAACAGGTGATAGAACGTTCAGGTGACCGGTTAGCAAAACGAGTGCTAACCGATAGCGAATGGCAACAATATCAACAACACCATCAACCCGTACGTTTTTTAGCGAAACGTTTCGCGGTGAAAGAGGCGGCAGCTAAAGCCTTTGGTACGGGAATTCGTAATGGATTGGCCTTTAATCAATTCGAAGTCTTTAATAATCCGCTCGGCAAGCCTTGTTTACGATTACTTGGGCAAGCGGAGATTCTTGCGAAGCAATTGGGTATTCAGCACCAGCACGTGACGCTCGCCGATGAGCGTCGCTACGCCTGCGCAACGGTGATCTTCGAAAGTTAACCGTTTAGGTTAGGATAGAGCTGTACGAACTTTTCCCACAATTTATCCGGTGTCTCCCGCCATCTAGCATCCTGAATGATCGTATGTGTGATCGGGCAGACACTTTGGCAGGTCGGTGCATCGTAATGCCCGATGCATTCTGTGCAACGAGCCGGATCGATTGCGTAGATTTCTGTACTTAGCGCGATGGCCTGGTTAGGGCACTCGGGTTCGCACATATCACAATTGATACAGCGTTCAGTGATGACTAATGCCACGTTGCGTTACCTTTACGATATTGATGGTTGCGAGTATTTCATTAGTGGGGATGGCCTGGTTTAGTTTCAGGAATTAATTCCCGTTCATGACGGAGCCAAGTTGCGTAGAGTTTATCATTACGAAGTGATAGCCTTTTGATGTCGGTCTAATTCTTTTTCAGTTTTAGCTTATCAGCTATCGATTCTGTCTCTTTTTATGCGCAGGGGGGAACCCGATATTTAACTCTCTCGCGGGTTAGTGTTAGTCCTCAGATCCCCGCCCATTGGTTTATTGGTTACCTAACAATAGTTGAGTGATTTTTTTATAAAACCTTATATTACCCACGAGTCGTATTTTCAATTAATAGCGAACTTTAAAGGCGATGCGTTTCCAAGTTCGAGTCGAATGTCCTGTTAGTGGAGGATATTTAGATTAACTTAACGAGTAGACATCTAACGTAGTATTAACTCTCAATATCGTTTTTCAAGGGTAAAGCTGTTTCCTGTAAATGACGCCAAATGACATTATTTTCTGCATCTAATTCGAATACTGCGGTAGAAAAGCGTGTCGTTGCTGTTTGACCCGGTCGTTGTTGTGGTTCTTGATAACTGACCGTTGCACCCATAGCACTCTCCGCGATTAACGCTAGGTCATCGATATTGATCGTTAATCCAGCTTTAGTCCCGGATTGTGCTAAGAAAAATGATGCGAGAGTACGGTAATTTAGCTGTGAACCGCCCGTTGTTACCATTGAAAAGGCTGGGCTAAAGCGTGATAACAGCGTGTCGTAGGTCTCTTGTGGAGCATCTGGGGTGCTGAGCCATTCGAGGATCAATTCATGGCTGTCTAAGACTTCTTGAAAATAACGATTCTCAACGATTGCGCGTCCAGCATATTTCTTCATCAAAAAATGATGATCTCATCTCGGGACGCTTCGATGTCGCGATACGTCTTGGGCAATTAGATGATTCCAGTCATCATGCGAAATTATTGGACCGCTTCGATATCATTCCTGTCGCTTCTGCATCTTATTTAACCCAACACCATTTCGAATCCATCGTTGACCTCGAACAATTAAAAAATGCGCATTGGATAGCTCATGGTCGTCTTGCAAAACCGCTTAGCTGGGAGGTGAGATTACCAAGTGGAGAAAATGCTTTTTTTAAAGTCAATGGAAGGGCAGTGATTACTGCCGATACGGCCGCATCCTTAAGGGCATTTGCTCGAAGCGGGGCAGGGGTTGCGCTCTTACCAAACTGGCTAGTGAAAGAGGATATCGCTATGGGGCGGTTAACTCAGCTACTTCCAGACCATCAGTTTCCGAAACAGGGGATTTATGCTCTATACCCGAACACCCGTCACGTTTCAGAAAAAGTTCGGACATTTATAGATTTCCTACAAAATTATATTGATGAAACAGCTCAAGGAGTTAAGTAAGAGAGAGCTGCCGTCCTGCAATGGCTATGCATAACGTATTGAGTAGTAGAGTGACTCCCAATCGCCTTTACCGTTCTTCTTATCCTTTCCCCCCTTAGACTATAGTAAAAGGAATTATTAGCCGTTCAAACCGTTTAGGATGATCCATATGGATGAGAAGAAACCAGTTATCGAGGTGATTGATGCTCACCAGAACAACCTCAAAAATATCTCAGTAACGCTTCCTGTAGGAGAGATAACGGTCTTTACCGGCGTATCGGGTTCAGGAAAGTCTTCGCTTGTATTCGGTATTCTGGCGGCTGAGTCACAGCGCCAGCTTAATTTTACCTTTCCTTCTTATCTTCGAAATCGGCTACCTCAGTCTGGAACACCCCAAGTGCGGCATATCTCTGGGCTCTCTACCGCTATTATCGTCGATCAAAAACCAATAGGGACGAATAGCCGTTCGACGGTCGGTACCGCCACCGATGCCTCACCGCTTCTCAGATTGATATTTTCTCGCATTGGGCAGCCCAGTGCGGGATATTCGCCAGCCTTTTCTTTTAACGATCCCAGTGGGATGTGTCCTCATTGTCAGGGGAGTGGGGAGGTCTTCGATATCGATGAGAGCGAGCTTATCGATATGCATAAATCGATTAATGAGGGCGCGTTTAACTTCAAAGCTTATCACCCTGGCAGTTGGTACTGGAAATGGTATAAACGTACACAGCTTTTCGACGCGGATAAAAAACTGATTGATTATACGCAGCAGGAATTGGATCTATTACTTTACGCCGAACCGACGCCACTGAAAAAACCGCCTCCTGGTTGGTATGCCACGGCTAAATACGAAGGCATCGTTCATCGCTTTAGGAAGATGTTTATCGATAATATTTCCGAAGGGATGCAAAGGCGCTTTCAGGATGATCTGGAACGCATTATCCACAAAATGAAGTGCCCGGCGTGTCAGGGAGCACGCCTGAATCAGGCAGCATTAGCCTGTAAGATCGATGGGCAGAATATTGCACAACTCTCCGATCTACCCGTTAGACAACTTGTCGATATTGTCAGTCATTGGCAGTCTCCAGATATTCTTCCTGCCGTTGAAAATCTACAACTCTTATTACGCACCATGATTGATCTGGGGTTGGGATATATGCAGTTGTCCCGGCCGACACCGACGCTATCTGGAGGCGAAGCACAGAGAATAAAAATGGTCAGGCATCTAGGGAGTTCATTAACTCGTTTTACCTATATTTTCGACGAGCCGTCGACCGGTCTCCACCCCTTTGAAGTGAAGCATTTCGGTGAGATTTTAAAAAAACTTCGCGATAAGGGTAATACCTTGTTTGTGGTCGAACATGATCCCGATCTCATTACCATAGCGGATAATATTGTCGATATGGGGCCGAGTTCGGGTGATAATGGGGGAAATGTTTTATTTAGCGGCCCCTACGCTGAATTTCTTTTATCGGATACCGCTACGGCAAAGTATATGATGTCTCCCCGTGTGTTTAAAACCCCGCGACAGCCAGAGCATAGCGGCTTAATACTCGAGAATGTTAACGAAAATAACCTCAAAAATATCAGTGTCGAGATTTATCGCCGCATAGTAACGGTGGTGACTGGCTTAGCCGGATCGGGAAAAAGTACACTGATCAGAGCGCTCATTCGGCGTTATCCTGAAGTGTACTTTTTGGACCAAAGTCCCCTACATGGCAGTATCCGTTCGAGTATTGCGACTTACCTTAATATTATGGATACATTACGTACCTATTTCGCTAAAGCGAATGGGGTAGAACGCTCTTGGTTTAGTACTGCTTCGAAAGGAGCGTGTGAAGCTTGTCAGGGTAAAGGGATCCGTACTACTGAGCTGGCTTTTTTAGGTAATGCGGAGGCAGAATGTGAGGCCTGTAAAGGCTCAGGCTATAATCCTACGGCCTTAAGTTACCGTTACCAGAATAAATCGATTGCTGAGGTTATGCAGTTAACTGTTTCGCAAGCGTTGGCTTTTTTTAACGGCGATACAAAGGTGACGGAGCCCCTCGCCAAGATGCAACAAGTCGGTGCAGGCTACTTAACGATCGGCCGCTCGACCTCAACGCTATCAGGCGGCGAACGGCAGCGAGTCAAATTATCGACCGTCATTGCTCAAAAAGAGATGATTTTAGTCTTAGATGAACCGACTACTGGGCTACATGGCCAAGATGTCCAGCATTTTCTATCGCTGTTACAACAATTGGTCGATAACGGTACCACCTTAATTGTGGTCGAACATAATTTAGACGTTATGCTGAATGCGGATTGGATTATTGATTTGGGACCGAAAGCGGGCGACGAGGGAGGGGAGATTGTCTACAGCGGGCCGGCAGAAGCGATAGTCGACTGTGAGCGCTCATTGACAGGACAAGTACTCAATCGTTACCTGAGTGAATCTTATTAATTGCAGGTCACACTCTTTTATCTTGTGAAGAAACTTATAAAGGCGAACAGAGGTCCTGTTAATCGATCGAAGATGATTGCCAATATAAAGAAAGAGGGGGGCAGCATAGTGTAAGGGGCAGACTGATAAGGTTGATGAAATCTACGCTTTATTGGTCTGCTAAGTAACGGACTACGCCTGTCGACGTCACATAGAACCTTCCGGGCAAAACTCTGCGCGATTGTCTGACGATTTTAGGTAGTGCTTTACCCTCGGGATAATTTACTCAGAATGTCTTATCCGGTCAGGTCATATTATCAACTTGGACTAAGCTGAATAGCAGAATATATCAAATATTTAGCGTAATTAATTGGGGATAGGCGATGAAAATTCTGATTACTGGTGCGACCGGGCTGATAGGGCAGCGTCTCACGAAAAAATTGTTAAGCCAATCGCACCATGTCACTGCTTTGACACGGTCCCCTGAGCGGGCGGCCAAGCTTCTCGGATCCCAAGTGGAATTGTGGAGCTCGCTTGCAGGCTTATCGTCGTTAGACGGTTTCGAGGCGGTGATTAACCTCGCCGGAGAACCTATTGCCGATAAGCGTTGGACGGACGCACAAAAACAAACGCTCTGTGATAGTCGTTGGCAATTAACTGAGAAGATAGCTGAATTGATTAAAGCCAGTGCCCATCCGCCATCGGTTCTAATCTCTGGATCAGCAGTGGGCTATTACGGTGATCAAGGACAGGCTGTTGTCACCGAACAGCACTCGCCCAAACAAGAGTTTACTTGGCAACTCTGTTCGCGTTGGGAAACGCTGGCGCTGGCGGCGAAAAGCGAAAAGACGCGGGTATGTTTGTTACGTACCGGTGTAGTCCTTTCAAGTGAGGGCGGGGCGCTCGCGAAAATGGCGATGCCGTTTCGTGCCGGAGTAGGGGGGCCTTTAGGCGAGGGTCAGCAATATATGCCGTGGATACATATCGAGGATATGCTCAATGCGATTCTATTTCTATTACATCAGGATTCGTTAGACGGGCCTTTCAACATGGTCGCACCGCAACCGGTACGTAATGAACAATTCAGCACACTGCTGGCTAAGGTGCTACATCGGCCGTGTTTTATGCGTGTACCCGCCACCGTAGTACGTTTGCTGATGGGCGAATCGGCTGTGCTGGTGTTAGGAGGGCAGCAGGCGATTCCTCAACGGCTTATTGATGCGGGTTATAAATTTCGCTATGACCAGCTACAGCCTGCTCTCAAGAATGTCTTAAAAAAATAGCACGGTATTCAGACTGTCGATGGAGACATTATCCTGAGGGGATGTCTTCACTCGTAGTAAACCTTGTCCTGCCGAGAGTCTAGCCTTAGACACCCTATGCCTCGGTGGATGACATAATAAGCTATTTTTTAGGGTGAGACAGATAGATTAATCGCAATGGTTGAGCGGGCGTTTCTCTAGAAACGATAGTCCTCAGGTCTGGTATCCGAGAAGGAGGTCAGAATTCAATCTATTTGGAACGCCCAGAGGATAGGGCACACGAAGGCCTTATGAGGAAAATAACATTTTAATGAATATCTTTACCGCTAAGGAAAATAGCTTATCGCGGCTAATATCGATTTTTGGTGACGACTTGCCCGACACCTCGCCCCAGGTTCTCGTTGCAAGCTTCAAGTAAGCGCCTTTCCTCTATCAATAATCTCGCCCTAAAATAGTGAGCAATGCGTATAATACCCCGTTATTTACTGCTTTAAGGATTGCGACTGTGGACAATACTATTCCCCCTAATGATGACGAAAAATGGATGCGCCATGCGATACAACTCGCGCAACGCGCTCATACATTGGGTGAAGTCCCGGTTGGCGCGGTACTGGTCTATCAACAGCATGTGATTGGCGAAGGGTGGAATCTGCCGATCAATGAGCACGATCCGACTGCACACGCGGAGATTATGGCAATCCGCCAAGGGGGGCAGGCCCTAGGAAATTACCGCCTACTTGATACAACGCTCTATGTCACGCTAGAGCCCTGTGTGATGTGTGCAGGCGCGATGATCCACGGTCGTATTGGTCGTGTTGTCTTTGGGGCCAGTGATGCAAAAACGGGTGCAGCGGGATCGCTTGTCGATATCTTACGCTATCCTGGGATGAATCATCAGCCGACCATTTGTGGGGGAGTGTTGGCAGAAGAGTGTGGTGCTTTACTCAGTGATTTTTTCAGGCAACGCCGGGCCGAAAAAAAAGCCGCACGCCTTGCGGCGCGGGCTCAAGAGAGTTAGTTCATCACTAATTGTGGTTCTACCGGGGTGGTAGAAATGCCACTTGGTGTATGAGGCGGATCAAGAGGTAGTTGTTCCATCTCTTGTAGATAACCGACTAAACTCAAATTGTATTTACGTACTTTTTCAACATAGTCGTAGGCTTCCTGCCCACGGGCATAGCCGTAAGTGGTTTGCGAGTAGTAGCGTTTTTTACTGAGTAACGGCAAACGTACTTTTACATCGCTCCAGCTATTCGGATTGGCTCCTTGATTCACCGTCAATTGCCGTGCATCCATTAGATGGGCTAAGCCGATGTTGTAAGCGGCTAGCGCAAACCATACGCGCTCATCCTTTGGTATATCAGACGGTAATCGTTGCATCAGTCGCTGCAGATATTCGCTACCTCCTCGAATACTCTCTTCGGTATCGAGTCGATTACTGACATCTAAACTACTTGCCGTGATCTTGGTGAGCATCATGATCCCTCGGACTCCTGTAGGGGAGGTCGCGTGAGGATCCCAATGCGACTCTTGCCAAGCCATCGCGGCCAACAACTGCCAATCAAAGTTCTGGGCATATTTTTCGAAAACCGGTTTAAGTGTCGGTAATCGCGTATCTACGGCTTGCAAGAAACTCCGGGTATCGACGTAGTCGAAATGTCCTGAATGCCCTAAATATTTTTCTTCCAAACGCGCTAATGTCCCTTGCTCGTTCAGTTGACTGAAAAAATCCAACATGGCGGCATGCAGACTGTCACTCTTATTGCCTGCGATGTACCAATTTACCGGTTGTTCTTGCGTTACCGTAAAGGCGACAGCAAGTTTGGGGTAAATACGTTGCATCATTTCTACCGTCGCTGAGTCGGCGATGGTGTAGTCAATTTTACCTTCTACTACCTCTCGTAAGATTTGCTGAGGCCCTAGATGCCTTTCGGTTACCCAGTGTAGTGTAGGGTAGCGATTGGCCTTCTCTGCCTCAAGCGTACTCGCAAACGTTGACCCATCGAGAATACTCAAGGTCCCCTGTAAGTCATTTAAGCTCTTAGGTCGCGGTTTATCGACACGATAAACCAGTTGCTGCGAGGTGCTGTAATAAGCCGGCCCAGCGACGTATTCCTGTGCACGATGTTCATCCCAGTTTAAGCCAGCGGCCAAAAGGTCTGAATGTTGCTCAGATAAGTCGTTAAACAAACTCTTTATATTGGGACGGACGGTGACCTCTAACTTCACGCCTAGGTAATCTGCAAAGCGCTTAGCCAGTTCGTAGTCCATTCCCTGCGGTTGATCTTTAACCTGTTGGTAAGTCAGCGCCGAATTCAGGGTGCTGATACGCAACACTCCGCGCGATTGGATTTGCGCAAGAGAATCTTGTTTCCCAGTGTGCCAGGGTATTGCTGGCCATAAAGCTGATGCTAGTAATAAGGTGACAAGACCGATAAAGAAATAATTAAATTTTATAAATTTCAAATAGTTATCTCTCGGTTCTGCTCGCGATTCCCCTAATGTTAGGGACTGAATCTTTTGATTTCTTAACGCAAGACGGAGCGTATTCTGAGCAATTTAACGTCAGAGAGCAACTTTTTAAGCAATAAATGTTCATCAAATCGGAGGTGGGCTCATACGATAAATTCCGCGCAAACGGTTTCGTATTGCGCCGAGATTCATTATACTAGCGCCGTTTTCCCACTGTAGCGCCAGTGTATGTCAGCCAGACATACCGACGACGAGAGATGATTAATGATGGAAATTTTGCGTGGTTCGCCTGCCCTGTCTGCCTTTCGAATTAACAAGCTAGTCACCACTTTTCAAGAACTTCAGTTACCTGTCCGTTCACTCTATGCCGAATATGTGCACTTTGCTGACGTGACACAACCGTTAACCGATGAGCAAACAACGCGCTTAGAAAAATTATTACGCTATGGTCCGTCATTGGCCGAGCATACGCCGCAAGGGCAACTGCTTTTAGTCACCCCACGTCCAGGTACCATCTCTCCATGGTCATCGAAAGCTACCGACATTGCGCATAACTGTGAATTACCGATGGTGAAGCGTTTAGAGCGTGGATTAGCTTTCTATCTCGATGCCCCTGAGCTTGATAAAACACAATTCGAGCAGGTCGCGGCTTTACTTCACGATCGGATGATGGAAACCGTCTTTACTGATCTTGCTGACGCAGCACAACTGTTTACCCAACATACGCCGCACCCGCTAACCACCATTGATATTCAACAAGGTGGCCGCCAAGCGCTCTCTGCAGCGAATGTTCGTTTAGGTCTCGCGCTCGCGGAAGATGAAATTGATTATCTACTCAACGCCTTTACACAGCTGGGAAGAAATCCCAATGATGTTGAGTTGTATATGTTTGCTCAAGCTAACTCTGAGCACTGTCGCCATAAAATATTTAATGCGGATTGGGTGATTGATGGCGTCGCACAACCCAAGTCGCTGTTTAAAATGATCAAAAATACCTTCGAAACCACGCCAGAACATGTGCTGTCTGCCTATAAAGATAATGCAGCGGTGATGGAAGGTTCTGTTGCAGGGCGTTTCTACGCAGAAGCAGAGACAGGTCAGTACGATTTCCATCAACAACCTATTCATATCTTAATGAAGGTTGAGACGCACAACCACCCAACCGCAATCTCTCCATGGCCAGGTGCCGCAACCGGTTCGGGTGGTGAAATCCGCGATGAAGGTGCAACCGGTCGCGGAGCGAAACCTAAAGCAGGCCTGACTGGATTCTCGGTATCAAACTTACGTATTCCTGGTTTTGAGCAACCTTGGGAAGAGGATTTTGGGAAACCAGAGCGTATTGTTACCGCACTGGATATCATGCTCGACGGTCCGCTAGGGGGCGCTGCGTTTAACAATGAATTTGGTCGCCCGGCGCTAAACGGCTATTTCCGCACCTATGAAGAGAAGGTTAGCAGCCATAATGGTGATGAGATCCGTGGTTACCATAAACCTATTATGTTGGCGGGCGGCATCGGTAATATCCGTGACGACCATGTTCAAAAGGGTGACATTACCGTTGGTGCAAAACTGATTGTCCTCGGCGGCCCGTCAATGAATATCGGTCTGGGTGGCGGGGCAGCTTCCTCGATGGATTCTGGTCAATCTGATGCAGATCTTGATTTTGCCTCGGTACAGCGAGATAACCCGGAAATGGAACGACGCTGCCAAGAAGTTATTGACCGTTGCTGGCAACGTGGTGAAGAAAACCCCATTCTGTTTATCCATGATGTTGGAGCAGGGGGACTTTCGAATGCCATGCCAGAGTTGGTTTCAGACGGTGGACGGGGCGGACGCTTTGATCTCCGTAAAATTCTAAATGATGAGCCGGGTATGACGCCGTTAGAGATCTGGTGTAATGAATCTCAAGAGCGTTATGTCTTGGCGATCGATACGGATAAATTAGCCGAATTTGATGCCATTTGTCAGCGCGAGCGCGCACCTTATGCCGTCATCGGTGAAGCGACAGAGCAACAGCACCTAACATTAGACGATCCGCACTTCGATAACCAACCTATCGACATGCCACTGGACGTTCTATTGGGTAAAACCCCGAAAATGACCCGTGACGTGCGTCGTCAGCAGGCGAAAGGGGATAGCTTTACTATCGAAGATATTGATCTGGCTGAAGCTGTAAAACGCGTTCTTCACCTACCGGCGGTAGCGGAAAAAACCTTCTTAATCACTATCGGTGACCGGACGGTGACCGGCATGGTAGCGCGTGACCAGATGGTGGGGCCGTGGCAAATTCCGGTTGCAAACTGTGCCGTGACCACGACCAGTTTAGATAGCTATACAGGTGAGGCGTTTGCCATGGGTGAGCGTGCGCCAGTGGCCTTACTAGACTATGCCGCCTCAGCACGATTAGCGGTGGGCGAAGCATTGACCAACTTAGCCGCTACGGCGATTGGCGATTTAAAGCAGATCAAACTCTCTGCAAACTGGATGGCTGCAGCGGGCCACCCAGGCGAAGATGCGGGTTTATACGATGCGGTAAAAGCCGTCGGCGAAGAGCTTTGCCCGGCATTGGGCTTAACCATCCCAGTGGGCAAAGACTCCATGTCGATGAAAACGCGTTGGCAGGAGCAGGGGGAAGACCGTGAGGTTATCTCTCCAATGTCACTCGCGATCACGGCCTTTGCGCGTGTCGAGGATGTGCGCTTAACGGTTACCCCGGAACTTAAAACGGAGCGTGATAACTTACTGCTACTGGTCGATCTTGGTCAGGGGCAGCAAGCCCTCGGCGCGACAGCGTTGGCACAAGTTTATCGTAAATTGGGACAACATCCGGCAGATGTCCGCGATACCGAGAAGCTTCGTGGTTTCTTCAATGCTATTCAGCAATTAGTCAGTGAGCGAAAACTACTGGCCTACCATGACCGTTCCGACGGGGGGTTATTGGTAACGCTGGCAGAGATGGCCTTCGCCGGCCATTGCGCCATTGATGCAGATATCAGTTCGCTGGGTACTCAATCCGTTGCCGCGTTGTTCAATGAAGAGCTGGGGGCAGTGTTACAAATTGCGCGTGAAGATCTCGATACCGTTCAAGCGGTGTTTGCAGAGCAAGGACTAGGTAACGAACTTCATGTTATCGGCTCTGCTTGTTCAGGGGACCATTTTACGCTGGTAGCCGAAGGGCAATCTGTCTATTCAGAAAAACGCTCACAGCTGCGTGAATGGTGGGCGGAAACGACGTGGCAAATGCAGCGTCTCCGTGATAACCCGGCCTGCGCGGATCAAGAGCACCAAGCGAAATTAGATGAGCGCGATCCTGGGTTGAATGTGTCACTGAGCTTCGATCCTAGTGACGATATCGCGGCACCGATGATTGCCACAGGCGCTCGCCCGGTATTAGCGGTATTACGTGAGCAAGGTGTTAACTCTCACGTGGAAATGGCGGCGGCTTTCCACCGCGCCGGTTTCGATACGCGCGACGTTCATATGAGCGATTTACTGGCAGGGCGTACCAACCTTGATAGCTTCCATATGCTCGCGGCGTGTGGTGGCTTCTCCTATGGGGATGTGCTCGGGGCGGGAGAAGGCTGGGCGAAGTCTATCCTGTTCAATCCACGCGTGCGTGATACCTTTGCCGACTTCTTCAACCGTGACCAAACCTTGGCCCTTGGGGTCTGTAATGGGTGCCAGATGGTCTCTAACTTACGTGAGATCATTCCGGGCAGTGAATTGTGGCCACGTTTCGTTCGCAACCAGTCTGACCGCTTTGAAGCCCGTTTCAGTCTGGTTGAGGTGGTCGACAGTCCTTCACTGGTATTAGAAGGAATGGTCGGTTCACGGATGCCTATCGCGGTTTCTCATGGCGAGGGTTTTGTGGAAGTGCGTAATAACGAACATTTGCAGCAACTTGAAAACAGTAAGCTCGCCGCGTTACGTTTTGTGAACAACCAGGGGCAAGTGACGGAACAGTATCCGGCTAACCCGAATGGCTCGCCGAACGGTATTACGGCGGTGACCAATACCTCTGGACGTGTCACCATCATGATGCCGCACCCAGAACGTGTGTTCCGTACTGTCAGCAACTCATGGCACCCAGAAAATTGGGGTGAGGATAGCCCATGGATGCGTTTATTCAGAAATGCACGTAAACAATTAGGCTAAGTTGATTCTGGAAAACTCCTAAAGTGTTGTGGGGCTATTCGCCCTGCAAGGCTTTGTTGTTATGATTCGCTGAATTCATTTACTGTTATGATGACCTTGTGATTCATAAATAAAAATGATGCCAATAAGGTGCCTTCTGTCCTAGAGTTGATAACGCGTTATCTTATCTGGACATCACAGTCGTGGGGCACCTTATTTTCTTGTCCAGTGACTTCCCTGAGCAATTCAGCAATAATACTCGTCTCTTACCCGCATAACGCATTCACCCTATGAGTAGCCCTTGTGTGGCGACGCAACGGATAATAAGGTTTTGTCATGAAGAAAATAGAAGCGATCATCAAACCGTTCAAATTGGATGATGTCCGTGAATCTCTTGCTGAAGTCGGGATCACCGGAATGACCGTCACGGAAGTCAAAGGTTTTGGACGCCAGAAAGGGCATACCGAACTGTACCGCGGCGCTGAATATATGGTCGACTTTTTACCGAAAGTAAAAATCGAAATCGTGATTGCCGATGATATGGTAGACACTTGCCTAGAAACGATAATGAAAACCGCTCAGACCGGTAAAATCGGTGATGGTAAAATCTTCGTGGTGGATGTGGCACGCGTAGTGCGGATCCGTACCGGTGAAGAAGACGAAGACGCCATTTAATCCTGATTTCCGCCTTCGCAGCGCGAGGAGTAAACATAAACCTGTTCGTGCTGCTTTGCTTTATCCCCCCGCTACTCTGCTTTATCTTTCTCCCTCCCATGTGAAGTATTCTTTATTTTCTTACCCGCTTTCGCATCACCAGATGGCATACTTGACGGTAATATCTACGCTCAGAATGAAAAGCCAAACGTTTGCGTAAAAAGACAGGCTTCTCTCTACCACCCAGCTTGAAAAGAGTTTACACTACCGCCATTACCCGTTGTGGGGGAATTTTGATGTTAAAAGCAAGCTGAGTGGAGATGGGAATGTTAAAGCGAGAAATGAACATAGCCGATTACGATGCGGCATTATGGCAGGCAATGGAGCAGGAGAAAGTGCGTCAGGAAGAGCATATCGAACTGATTGCTTCAGAAAACTACACCAGTCCACGTGTTATGGAAGCGCAAGGATCACAACTGACCAATAAGTATGCCGAAGGTTACCCGGGCAAGCGTTACTATGGTGGTTGCGAATACGTTGATATCGTAGAACAACTGGCGATTGACCGTGCAAAAGCGTTATTCGGTGCAGATTACGCTAACGTTCAGCCTCACTCAGGCTCTCAAGCTAACTTCGGCGTGTTTACCGCCCTGTTAACCCCAGGCGACACTATTCTGGGTATGAACCTGGCTCATGGCGGCCACCTCACTCACGGTTCTCCCGTTAACCTGTCCGGGAAACTTTATAACGTCATTCCTTACGGCATTGATGAAAGCGGTAAGATTGATTATGACGAGCTTGCAGCACTTGCTCAGCAACACAAGCCTAAAATGATCATTGGCGGATTTTCTGCCTATTCAGGCGTCTGTGATTGGGCAAAAATGCGTGAAATCGCGGACAGCATCGGCGCATGGTTATTCGTCGATATGGCACACGTTGCAGGCCTCGTCGCAGCTGATGTCTACCCTAACCCATTACCGCATGCTCACGTGGTGACCACAACGACCCACAAAACCTTAGCCGGTCCACGCGGTGGCTTGATCCTGGCTCAAGGCGGTGATGAAGATCTTTATAAGAAATTGAACTCTGCCGTATTCCCAGGCGGTCAGGGCGGTCCATTGATGCATGTTATCGCGGGTAAAGCGGTCGCATTCAAAGAAGCGATGGAACCCGAGTTCAAAACTTACCAACAGCAAGTTGCTAAGAACGCTAAAGCGATGGTAGAGGTTCTGCTTGAGCGCGGTTATAACATCGTCTCGGGCGGGACGCATAACCACCTGTTCTTATTGGACCTAGTTGAGAAGAATATTACCGGCAAAGAAGCTGATGCCGCGCTAGGTAGCGCGAATATTACGGTCAATAAAAATAGCGTACCGAACGATCCTAAAAGCCCGTTCGTCACTTCTGGTATCCGCATCGGTACCCCAGCAGTAACGCGTCGTGGCTTCAAAGAAGCGGAAGTTCGCGAGCTAGCAGGATGGATTGCCGACGTATTGGATAATATCAACGATGCGGCGACTATCGAACGCGTGAAAGGCCAAGTGCTGGCGCTTTGTGCTCGCTTCCCTGTTTACGCTTAAGAGAGCGAAGCAATAAAAAAGCCGCGATAGGTCACTATCGCGGCTTTTCTTTATTTAGAAGACTTAGCGTTTTAACGCATCGCTCAGTTGGTCGCGCATAACCGCTAACATTTCACGTACAACGCGTGAGTTACCCGCTACGATGTTGCCTGATTGCAGGTAACCATGACCGCCAGTGAAATCAGTCACTAAGCTACCCGCTTCACGAACCAGCAGTTCACCTGCGGCGAAATCCCAAGGTTTCAAACCAATTTCAAAATAGCCATCGGTACGACCTGCTGCCACATAGGCTAAATCCAAAGCGGCTGATCCGGTACGACGGAAATCTGCACATTTAGTGAATAATGCGGTGACCACGTTCAGATAACTGGCTGAATGCTGTTTCGCTTTAAATGGGAAACCTGTTGCGATAATCGTACCGTCTAAATCGCGTGCAGTGCTGCCACGTAAGCGGTAACCATTAAGCTGTGCGCCTTGGCCACGTACCGCGGTGAAGAGTTCGTTACGCATTGGATCATAAACTACAGCCACTTCAGTACGGCCTTTGATACGTACGGCGATAGAAACGGAGAAGTGTGGGAAACGTTTAATGAAGTTACTGGTGCCATCCAGGGGATCGATAACCCATTGTATGTCCTTATCTTCACCACCTAAATCTCCGCTTTCTTCCGTCACAATACTGTGTTGCGGATAAGATTTACGGATAACTTCAATAATTAAACGCTCGGCGTCACGGTCAACGTTGGTGACAAAATCGTTGGTGCCTTTTTGATTCGTTTCTACTGCGTCAGGCGTTTCATAATTTTTGGCGATAAGATTGCCGGCCTTGCGCGCTGCGCGCACGGCGATGTTCAGCATCGGATGCATCGGTTATTCCCACTGGATGTTAAAGAACGAAAAATCGCGGTCAGTATAGCAGAAGGTTAAATAAAAGTCTTAGTTTATGTTAGTATCCTGTCATTATTTCTTTTGGCGACATGAATCCTGCTTATGTTACAGAATATACGAATTGTCTTGGTTGAAACCTCTCACACCGGGAATATGGGCTCAGTCGCCCGAGCCATGAAAACGATGGGCCTTTCTAACCTTTATCTGGTTAACCCATTGCTTAAACCTGACTCGCAAGCGATCTCGCTTGCTGCCGGTGCTAGCGATCTGATCGGCAACGCTACCATTGTCGACACGCTCGACGAAGCGATCTCAGGGTGTAGCTTAGTGGTTGGAACCAGCGCACGCTCTCGTTCACTGCCTTGGCCGATGCTGGATGCCCGTGAGTGCGGGATGAAAAGTGTTGAAGAAGGGCAGCAAGCACCGGTCGCGTTGGTTTTTGGGCGCGAGCGCGTGGGCTTAACCAACGACGAGCTACAAAAATGCCACTATCACGTTGCCATCCCTGCGAACCCTGATTACAGCTCATTAAACCTCGCTATGGCGGTACAAATTATCGCTTACGAAGTTCGCATGGCATGGCTGGCGAGTGAACAGTCCCCGGCAGCCCCGCAAACGGAAGAGTCTCCTTACCCACTAGTGGATGATTTAGAGCGTTTCTATCAGCATATGGAAGGAATGATGCTGGAAAGTGGCTTTATTCGTCAGGGCAACCCTAGTCAAGTGATGAGTAAACTTCGCCGTCTCTTTACCCGTGCACGACCTGAACGGGATGAATTGAACATCCTGCGTGGAATGCTTTCTTCCTTTCAGAAGGGTGAAAAGCCCAAAAGTTAGGGTGCAGTGATACGCACATTCGGTTAAATACCTGAGTAATTTAGTCAGGTAAATAGTTGACCAAATCACTCAGGAATGTCAGACTGTCAGCATCAATTATTTAACATTCTGACAACTGTGAAAACCGAGGTCGTATCACAATGAGACTGACATCCAAAGGGCGTTACGCAGTCACCGCTATGTTAGACGTTGCGTTACACTCTCATGAAGGGCCGGTTCCGCTGGCAGATATTTCAGAGCGTCAAGGTATTTCGCTCTCTTACCTAGAGCAGTTGTTCTCGCGTCTGAGAAAACATGAGTTGGTGTCCAGCGTACGCGGACCGGGTGGTGGCTATCTTCTTGGTCAACAAGCCGCTAATATCTCGGTCGGTACCGTGATCATGGCGGTAGACGAGTCGGTTGACGCAACCAAGTGTCAAGGTAAAGAAGGATGCCAAGGTGGCGAGCGTTGTTTAACGCACGCATTATGGCGCGATCTGAGCGACAGAATTAGTGACTTCTTAAATAATATTTCGCTGGCGGAATTAGTTAACAATCAAGAGATCTTGGATGTTGCTGGACGTCAAGCGACTGTTGATAATCGTCGATTTCAGCAATCTGGCCGTATCGCCGAGAAAATCGATGTCAAATTGCGTGCAGTAGGCTCGTAATGATTCCATCTTTATCGACTGTCAATTTTAATAAAATATAACATGCAATGAAGTGATGTACGGAGCTTAAGAGCAATGAAATTACCGATTTATCTCGATTACTCAGCGACGACACCTGTTGACGCTCGCGTTGCTGAAAAAATGATGCAATGTATGACCCAAGATGGCAATTTTGGAAACCCCGCATCACGTTCACACCGTTTCGGTTGGCAAGCGGAAGAGGCGGTTGATATCGCTCGTAACCAAGTTGCTGAACTGATTGGTGCGGACCCGCGTGAAATTGTTTTCACCTCGGGTGCAACCGAATCTGACAACTTAGCTATCAAAGGTGCTGCTACGTTCTACCAGAAAAAAGGGAAGCACGTGGTAACGGTTAAAACCGAGCACAAAGCCGTACTGGATACTTGCCGTCAGTTAGAGCGTGAAGGATTCGAGATTACCTATCTTTCTCCGCAAGCTAACGGTCTTATTACCTTAGAGCAGTTCACTGCTGCACTGCGCGACGATACCGTGCTAGCTTCTGTAATGCACGTGAATAACGAAATCGGCGTAGTACAAGATATCGCTGGATTGGGTGAGATTTGCCGCGCTAAAGGGATTATCTTCCACGTCGATGCGACGCAAAGCGTTGGCAAATTACCGATTGACTTATCAACTCTAAAAGTTGATTTGATGTCTTTCTCTGCACATAAGATCTATGGTCCTAAGGGAATCGGTGGTTTATACGTACGTCGTAAACCACGTATTCGTTTAGAAGCCCAGATCCATGGCGGCGGTCACGAACGTGGTATGCGTTCCGGTACTCTGCCTGTTCACCAAATCGTCGGTATGGGCGAAGCGTATCGCATTGCTAAAGAAGAGATGAGCACTGAAATGGCTCGCCTTAGCAAACTGCGTACCCGCCTATGGGATGGCCTGAAAGATATGGAAGAAGTTTATCTGAATGGTGATCTAGAAAATGGTGCGCCAAATATCCTTAATGTCAGCTTCAACTACGTTGAAGGCGAGTCATTAATCATGGCGCTGAAAGATTTAGCCGTATCGTCCGGTTCAGCTTGTACGTCTGCAAGCTTGGAGCCTTCCTATGTACTGCGTGCATTAGGGATGAACGATGAACTGGCTCACAGCTCGATTCGTTTCTCTTTAGGGCGCTTTACCACTGAAGAAGAAGTCGATTATGCTATTGATTTATGCCACAAATCTATCGGTCGCCTCCGTGACTTATCTCCATTATGGGAGATGTTCAAAGCCGGCGTAGATTTAAATAGCATCGAATGGGCGCACCACTAATTTTTTAGATTTTGGAGAAATATCATGGCTTATAGCGAAAAAGTAATAGATCACTACGAAAATCCACGTAACGTCGGCTCCTTTGACAATGCTGATCCAAGCGTAGGCAGCGGCATGGTCGGCGCACCAGCTTGTGGTGACGTAATGAAACTACAAATCAAAGTTAGCGATACAGGCATCATCGAAGATGCGCGTTTTAAAACCTACGGCTGCGGTTCTGCGATTGCGTCAAGCTCGCTGATCACCGAGTGGGTAAAAGGTAAATCCCTAGACGAAGCGCAAAGCATTTCTAACATGCAAATCGCTGAAGAATTGGAGCTTCCACCGGTGAAGATCCACTGCTCGATTCTTGCAGAAGATGCGATTAAAGCGGCTATCGATGACTACAAGAGCAAGAAAACCGCTAAGTAAGTTAGGGAGTTAACATGTCAATTTCCCTGAGTGATTCAGCGGCAGCTCGTGTGAGCGCCTTCTTAACCAACCGCGGGCAGGGCGTTGGCCTGCGCCTCGCGGTGCGCACCTCAGGGTGCTCGGGCATGGCTTACGTTCTAGAGTTTGTCGATGAATTACAGCCTGACGATCTTGTCTTCGAAGACAAAGGCGTTAAAGTGATTGTTGACGGTAAAAGTTTAGTTTACCTCGACGGGACGGAATTGGATTTCGTCAAAGAAGGGCTTAACGAAGGCTTTAAATTCAATAATCCTAATGTCAAAGATGAATGCGGTTGCGGCGAGAGCTTTAACGTATAACTTTGATGTCATACACTGATTTAACTCATCGCCCCAGCTCGCTGGGGCGATGAGTTTGTCTTACGCGAACTGATAGCTTATGAACTTTTTTACGCTGTTTGACCTGCCAGAAAGCTTCACGCTCGACACTTCGTCACTCGCCGAGCGGTATCAAGCTTTGCAACGTCGTTATCACCCCGATAACTTTGCCACTCAGCCAGAAGCCGAACGCTTACAGGCACTCACTACTGCGGCAAATATCAATCAAGGGTATCAAGCCTTACGAAAACCGTTACCTCGCGCTGAATATATTCTCTCGCTGCATGGTTATGACATCAATAACGAACAACATACTATGCACGATACCGATTTTCTTATGGCGCAATTGACGCTTAGAGAAGCGTTGGAAACGATCGAACAGCAACAGGATAGCGAAGCGTTAACGCGTTATTTGAGCGATATCAAACAGCAGCATAAATCGTTGATGAGTGTTGTCGCGCAGCAACTTGCCGAGCAACAGTGGCAGCAAGCCGCCGATACAGTCCGTAAACTCCGTTTCTTTACCAGACTCGCCGAGCATGCTGAGGCACTGGAAGAGAAATGGCTCGATTTTTAAGGATAAACGATGGCGTTACTTCAAATCAGCGAACCTGGATTAAGTTCAGTTCCGCACCAGCGTCGTCTCGCGGCTGGTATCGACTTGGGAACCACTCACTCACTGGTTGCTACCGTGCGCAGTGGCGAAACGACGACCCTGGCCGATGCCCAAGGGCGCGATCTGCTGCCGTCAGTGGTACGTTATACCGCTGAGGAGACTATCATTGGTTGGCCGGCTCGTGAACAAGCGGTGACCGATCCGGCTCATACCTTCAGTTCGGTCAAACGTCTACTTGGTCGCTCGCTGGCGGATGTGCAACAGCGTTATCCGCAACTGCCTTACCATTTCCACGCTAGCGAAAACGGTCTCCCCCTGATGTCCACTCCAGTTGGGCAGGTGAACCCTATTTCTGTTTCTTCGGAAATCCTATCTACCCTCGCTCAGCGAGCGGAAGAGACTTTGGGCGGGGAATTAGAAGGCGTCGTGATTACGGTTCCTGCTTATTTCGACGATGCACAACGTCAGGGAACCAAAGATGCGGCGCGCTTAGCCGGTCTGAAGGTATTGCGCCTGCTGAATGAACCGACCGCAGCTGCCGTCGCTTACGGTTTAGACTCTGGTCAGGAAGGGATTATCGCCGTTTATGATTTAGGCGGTGGCACCTTTGATATCTCTATTTTGCGTTTAAGCCGTGGTGTCTTTGAAGTACTGGCGACAGGGGGCGACTCCGCGCTGGGCGGTGACGATTTCGATCAGCTGGTGGCGCAATGGATTCAACAACAAGCCGGTATTACCGACCTCTCTGATCGCCATTTACTACGTGAAGTGCTGGATGCTGCGACCCAAGCAAAAATTGCATTAAGTGACGCGTCAGAAACGACGATTACCGTCGGCGACTGGACGGGGCATTTAACCCGAGAGCAGTTCGAACAGCTGATTGCGCCATTAATTAAGCGCACCTTGCTAGCGTGCCGCCGCACGGTTAAAGATGCAGGTATTGAGGAAGATGAGATCGCGCAAGTGGTTATGGTCGGTGGATCAACACGCGTTCCTGCTGTCCGTGAGCGTGTAGGCGAATTCTTCTCTCGTGAGCCGCTAACCTCTATCGATCCTGATAAAGTGGTTGCCTTAGGCGCTGCGATCCAAGCGGACATTCTTGCCGGTAACAAACCGGATAGTGAAATGCTGCTACTGGATGTGATTCCGCTTTCTCTTGGTTTAGAGACTATGGGTGGCTTAGCGGAGAAAGTGATCCCGCGTAATACCACGATTCCCGTGGCACGTGCGCAGGAGTTCACTACCTTCAAAGATGGCCAAACAGCAATGAGTATCCACGTATTACAGGGCGAGCGTGAATTGGTGGAAGATTGCCGTTCACTCGCACGCTTTGCCTTACGGGGAATACCCGCAATGCCTGCAGGGGGCGCGCATATCCGTGTCACCTTCCAAGTCGATGCCGATGGCTTGTTAAGTGTCAGCGCGATGGAGAAATCCACCGGAGTGGAAGCGTCAATTCAAGTTAAGCCATCTTATGGCCTGACGGAAAATGAGATTGCGACAATGCTTACCGACTCGATGACCCATGCACGAGACGATATTTCGGCCCGTAAAGTGGCGGAACAGAAAGTCGACGGTTTACGTGTCTTAGAAAGTTTAGACGGTGCCTTAGCAGAAGATGCGGCACTGCTGAGTGAAGAAGAACAGCAAGCAATTTCGTCAGCGCAAGCCGCCCTACGCGAAGCCCTCGCTGGGTCTGATGCGCAACCTATTGCAGAAGCAATAAAACAACTCGATCAAGTTACCCAGAATTTCGCCGCGCAACGAATGGATAAGTCTATTCGTCAAGCGTTGACCGGACATTCTGTGGATGAGGTTTAATTATGCCAAAAGTAGTGATTTTACCCCACGCCGATTTATTACCGGATGGCGGTGTTTACGATGCGACACCTGGAGAAACGATTCTGAATGTCGCGTTACGCAATGGAATCGATGTCGAGCATGCTTGTGAAAAGTCTTGCGCCTGTACTACCTGCCACTGTGTGGTACGTGAAGGTTTTGACTCCTTAGCCGAAAGTTCCGAGTTGGAAGATGACATGCTTGATAAGGCCTGGGGACTTGAACCAGAAAGCCGGTTAAGTTGCCAAGCACGGGTGACTGATGAGGACCTCACCGTCGAATTCCCTCGCTATACCGTAAACCACGCACGGGAACACTAATTTATTCCTTATCGGGCCAGACTTATCCTCTGGCCCGATTGCTATGGAGAAAATAAGCATGTCGATAAAATGGACAGATAGCCGTGAGATTGGTGAAGCCTTATACGATCTCTATCCAGATACCGATCCTAAAATGGTAAGATTTACTGATCTACATGCCTGGATCTGTGAATTAGACGGCTTTGATGACAATCCTGACGCATCAAACGAAAAAATCTTAGAAGCGATTTTGTTAGTCTGGATTGACGAATACGAATAATTTTAGGAGTCAGCGATGACCACAGCGATGCATTTACAATTAAGTCAGCAACCCGCAACAGAGTGCTGGGGTGCCAAAGCCTTGATGAGTCCTCATGCTGAAGGGATGACAATCCATCTTGCCGAGGCAGAGAAGAATGGTGCGATACAGCGCGCCGCACGTAAACTCGACCAACAAGGTATTCGCCACGTTGTGTTGAGCGGAGAGGGATGGGATCTTGAAGCCTGTTGGGCGTTCTGGCAAGGTTTCCGCTCGCCGAAAGGGCAGCGTCAGGTCACTTGGCCGACGCTGTCTGAAGCGGATCGCGCCGAACTCGACCACCGCTTGACGATCATCGATTGGGTTCGCGATATCATCAATAAACCTGCGGAAGATCTGGGACCTCAAGAATTGGCCCGTGCTGCGGTTGACCTGTTGAATAATGTTGCCCCTGATGCGGTCACCTACCGTATTCTAAAAGGCGACGAGCTTCGCGAACAAGGCTATCTTGGTCTCCATACCGTTGGTCGTGCTTCCACCCGTTCCCCAGCATTATTAACCCTCGATTATAACCCGAGCGGCGACGATACAGCGCCGGTTTTCGCTTGTCTAGTCGGTAAAGGGATCACCTTCGATACGGGCGGCTATAGCCTCAAACCAAGCGTTCCTATGGACTCGATGAAGTCAGATATGGGCGGTGCAGCTACCCTGACCGGTGCGTTAGCCTTAGCGATTGCTCGCGGCTTAACAAAGCGTGTGAAGCTGATTCTTTGCTGTGCAGATAATATGGTCAGCGGTAATGCAATGCGTCTGGGCGATATCATCCACTATCGTAACGGTAAGTCGGTTGAGGTGATGAATACCGATGCTGAAGGCCGTTTAGTCTTAGCGGATGGGTTAATTGATGCCAGCGCACAACAGCCTGAATTATTGATCGATGCAGCGACCCTTACCGGTGCAGCGAAAATGGCACTTGGCAATGATTATCATGCGCTCTTTAGTTTTGATGATATTGCTGCACAATCACTGCTGCACAGTGCAGGTATTGAAGGAGAGAGCTTCTGGCGCTTACCGGTTGAGGAATTCCACCGTCAGCACTTGCCTTCCAATTTCGCTGATCTCAATAATATCGCAAGTCCAGCGCACACGGCTGGCGCGAGCAGTGCAGCTGCCTTTCTTTCTTGGTTCGTGACCGAGTATAAAAAAGGGTGGTTACATATCGACTGTTCAGCCACCTATCGTAAGGCTGGTGTCGAGCAGTGGTCAGCAGGGGCCACGGGAATTGGCGTGCGTACCTTAGCAAATCTGCTATTAAAATAATCTGCAGGGCGGGCGTAATGCCTGCCGATTTTGAGAGCCTATTATGTCCGTTGAATTGGAAAAACTGTTGGCGCAGGCGGCCACTGAACCAGCACATCGACCTGCTTTTTTTCAGGCATTATTGGATGCTGATGTCTGGGTTTTAGGTCGTAGCGTGGCACAACAATTGACTGCCGACTCGGGCGTCGAATTAACGCATTGGGAGAAGGCCGATGGCGAAAGCGTCATTCCTTTTTTCACCTCTGAACAAATGCTTAATGAGGTATGTGAGTCGGGAGAGCCTTGGGTTAAGCTCCCCGTGAAAACGCTCTTCGAGCTAACGCGAGGCGATAACCTATTCCTCAATCCTAAATGCAGTACAGGTAAAGAGTTTTCTGCCAGCGAAATTGCCGCCTTATTAGATAATCGTGGTGATGCGCTCTCTGAACAACACATCATTGGAGGCGGGGAAACCCTACTGGTCTCGGCAATCGATGAACTGCCTGCGCAGCTCGTCAGCTCCCTCACCACTCTGTTTGCGGGACTCAAACCAGTGCGCCGTGCCTTTCTGGCCGAAATACGGGAAGGAGAGGGGTTACCGGCCAATTTACTGCTAGGAATTGAAGCCGACGGTGAGATTGACGCGATTATTCAGCAAGCGGGTCAAGTCGCGGTGGACACCTTAGCTGAGGATGCCTTAATCGATCTGTGTGAAATTACTGATCAGCCTTCCGGTGTCAGTCACTTCTTTACAGCGCACATCACCCCATTCTATGAACGACGTTGGGGCAGTTTCCTGCGAGATTTTAAAGGTAGCCAGCGAATCTTGTAGATACGAGCGAACCCCGAAAGTTGGATAACCCGCCCTAAGGGGTTTGTCTTAATAGCAAAGACGTCCACCGCTTGATCCTAGGTTGCTACCGATATTTATTGACTATCAATATGATCATTGATGGTAGTCAGCCAAAAACCCTAATACTTCATCAAATTTTGATAGGTAGAGTGACGGCTTACACGCTCTTCGGTGACAGTTCTTTCTAGGGTTTGGATTGTGCCATGGCAGCAGAGGGGGCATCTGCTACCAGTCGGCGCAAGTGAGACGTATCGACCGACGATTCTGCATGGTATAGGCTGTAGTTAGCTTGTAGATTAAGCCAAAACTTAGGGGTATTCCCTAACACGGCCGATAACTTGACCGCCATATCAGGCGTTACTACTGTTTGGCCGTTAAGTAATCGGTGTGCAGAGGATGGAGAGATGTTCATCGCTCTAGAAAATTCACGAGTGCCTATATTTATGGCCTCAATAATCTCTGCAACAACCTCCCCAACATGAGGGGGATTAAACATTTCGCTCATTAGTGGTAATCCTCATAGTTAATGATGTAGGCATCGCTATCTTTGAATTCGAAGGTTATACGCCAGTTACCCGTTACCGCTATGGACCAAATGCCTTTTCTGGTCCCTTTGAGTGCGTGAAGATCATAACCCTGAATGTCAATATCCGATATTTCGACAGCGGCGTGGATGACGGCAAGCCTCAACCTGAGTTTTGAGACGTGATCTGCTTGAATACCTGCTGTTTGACCCGTCTGGAAAAACCTTTTCAATCCTTTGTGCTTAAAAGACTTAATCATGCAAGGACCCTCTTCCTTGATAGGGGATAATCTAGACCGTTCCTTAATAAGGAACAAGCGTTTTTAATCTTCTATACAAACTATACGCTTCCTGTATGAGATAGGTCGAGAAATGGGCGGGAGTAACGATGGGATCCATCAAAAGGGGCGAGTCATTATTAAGTTGACCGAGATGTTTAGGGCGTCTACGCCTCAAGCAACTCGGTCAACAGTACAAAGTCGACTAGCAAACAATGAAAAGAAGGGGATTGAGAAAACGATGCAGGCGGTCGCCTAATCATTCGTTAGACACTGTTGGAAGCTGCCTCAAAGTGGGTAAGACACGATGGGCATTACCACCGTGCCTAACGTGAATCGAAACCGGATATTTTGGAGCCATAGACTCTCAAAGTTTCAAATAAGATATTAACTGCCCCGTTACGCTCACTTGGTTTCCATCTTAACCACTTGTCATTCCCGCGGTTGCCCGCCTAAGGCCTTACAGGTAAATCGTCGCGGCTTCCCCATTCGCCCCAAGAACCATCATATAGGCTGACCTGATGCTGACCCAGTTGGTATAAAGCGAGTAACACTACCACTGCGGTAACGCCTGATCCGCAGGTGACGACGGCTGGCTGCGTGGTATCGACGCCTGCCTGCTGGAACAGGGCTTGTAACTGTTCGTTCTCTTTTAAACGACCTTCGCTGACCAAGTGATCCCAAGGTAGATTAAGGCTGTTAGGGATGTGCCCGCGACGTAATCCGGGGCGAGGTTCATCGACTTCAGCGTTAAAACGTGGAGCAGAGCGTGCATCGATAATCTGCATGCCACCTTCGTGGCTCAGGAGTAACATTTTAGTCAGGGGGACGACGGCGTCATCAGCTACCTGAACCTCGAATTGCGTTGGCGGTAAGGTGACTTCGCCGATGGCGAGCGGTAAGTTTGCTTGTTGCCAAGCCTTCAAACCGCCAGCCAATATCGATACCTTTTCGACACCGAAGTGACGTAGCATCCACCAAGCACGCGGCGCAGAAAAGAGATTTCCCTCATCGTAAACGATAAGATGCTTTTCATGATCAACCCCAAGTTCTCGCATCGCGACGGCAAAATGATCCGCACGAGGTAACATATGGGGATAGGGGCTATGGCTATCAGAGAGATGTTCGATATTAAAGAAGACTGCCTCAGGGAGATGCCCCGCATGGTATTCACTCTCAACGTCACGAACCCGTTCTTGTCCTGGGGGTAATAATCGGGCATCGATTAGCTGTATTCCGCTATCGTTGAGGTGGTCAGTCAGCCAGTGCGGCGTAACGAAAACAGTATGACTCATTGTCTCTCCACTCCTAAAAATATCAAGATGAACAGAGTGACAAAGCTTGCTCAATTTGTCACGGAGCTTTTTAGTCCGCATCGGGTTAAGGTCTGAACACTGTGAGATACCCCGAAGGAAGAATATAATTAGGGCAAAATGATAAAAAATAATGGATTAACCTAGGCAACGACGCGTTTGCCACCTATAATCGGCGCCGTTTCTCACTAACGTCGTGCGTCAACTGTGACAATACGGCGTTAGGGTATTTTGCAAGCTCAGACTGAGGTCACTATGACAATCGAACGTACTTTTTCTATCATTAAGCCAAACGCCGTTGCTAAAAATGTAATTGGTGCAATCTACAACCGTTTTGAAAGCGCTGGCTTCAAAATCGTGGGCGCTAAAATGCTGCAACTGACTAAAGAGCAAGCAGAAGGCTTCTACGCTGAGCACAAAGGCCGTCCATTCTTTGATGGTCTGGTTGAGTTCATGACTTCTGGTCCAGTTGTTGTTTCTGTTTTGGAAGGCGAAAACGCTATCCAACGTCACCGTGACCTGATGGGCGCAACTAACCCAGACAACGCATTAGCAGGTACTCTGCGCGCGGATTACGCTGACAGCTTCACCGAAAACGCAACCCACGGTTCTGACTCTGCTGAGTCTGCAGCACGTGAAATTGCTTACTTCTTCTCTGCTGAAGAAGTGTGCGCACGTACTCGTTAATTTTTTAACGCGTCGCACGCAGTACATTCGCATCTGATTGCAGATGGATGTACACTACGCACCCCCTTGCTTCGTGAGGGGGTGCGTTTTTTTACATTATCAATTCCTTTTACGTGCCATAACGTGTAACAACGAGGCCAGAGATTATTATGTCAGACTCTATCACCACCCCAGAAATTTTCGCGCCAGCTATTACGCCTGTTAAATCCACCAAGATTAACTTACTCGACTTGAATCGCACAGAAATGCGCAAGTTTGTCGCATCCTTAGGCGAAAAGCCTTTCCGTGCAGATCAGATTATGAAGTGGATTTACCACTACTGCTGTGACGATTTTGAGCAAATGACGGATATCAATAAAAAATTCCGTCAAAAACTGAGCGACATGGCGGAGATCCGTGCACCAGAAGTCGCGGAAGAGATGCGTTCTTCAGATGGGACGATCAAGTGGGCGATACGAGTCGGCGACCAGTTAGTTGAGACCGTTTATATTCCAGAAAAAGACCGTGCGACATTATGTGTTTCCTCACAAGTCGGCTGTGCTTTGGAGTGTAAGTTCTGCTCGACTGCGCAACAGGGATTCAACCGTAACTTAAAAGTTTCGGAAATTATCGGACAAGTTTGGCGCGCGGCAAAAATTATCGGTGCGGCGAAAGTGACCGGTCAGCGCCCAATCACCAACGTAGTGATGATGGGGATGGGCGAACCCTTGCTTAACCTTACTAACGTCGTCCCAGCGATGGAAATTATGCTCGACGATTTCGGTTTTGGCTTATCTAAACGCCGCGTCACATTATCCACCTCAGGCGTTGTCCCTGCGCTGGATAAGCTCGGTGATATGATCGATGTGGCCCTGGCCATCTCTTTGCATGCGTCGAATGACAAAGTCCGCGACGAAATCGTACCGATTAATAAGAAGTACAACATCGAAGCTTTCTTAGCCGCCGTGAAACGTTATATTGGTAAGTCTAATGCTAACCAAGGCAGAGTGACCATCGAATACGTGATGCTCGACCATGTCAACGATAGCACCGATGACGCTCATGAACTGGCCGAGTTATTAAAAGATACGCCGAGCAAAATTAACTTAATCCCATGGAACCCCTTCCCGGGAGCCCCTTATGGGCGCAGCTCTAATAGCCGTATCGACCGCTTTTCTAAAGTGTTAATGGATTACGGTTTTACTACCATTGTCCGTAAGACCCGTGGTGACGATATTGACGCGGCATGTGGCCAGTTAGCCGGTGATGTTATCGATCGGACTAAACGGACCTTGCGTAAGAAAATGGCAGGTGAACAGATTTCTGTGAAAGCTCTCTAGCCTTAAGCGAAAGGGAACTCCACCACTGCACTGATTCTGTCATGCTAGCGCTTCATCAAGGATGATAAGGGTTAGTAAATGACTAAATGGAAAGGGGCCGTGCTGGCGGTAAGTTTACTGGCGGGCTGCCAACACTATTCAGCGGTAGAACAGAGCGTGGCCATGCGGCTTTATCTTGGGGAGCAATACCTTCAGATAAAGCAACTTAGCCACGCCGAACGGAACTTTCGTAAAGTGGTGGCCCTTCAGCCTAATAATGTACAAGGATGGTGGGGGCTAGCACAGATAGCCGCACAGCAAGGGGATACCTTAAAGGCTGTTTCGTATTATCAACGTGCTTTTAAGATGGCTCCAGAAAATACCCAGCTAAGTGATAATTACGGTGCTTTTCTTTGTACTTTAGGGCAGTATGATGAAGCTCGACGTATTGTTAAACGTGATGAAAAAACAGTAGGCAATCAAAACAGTGGGAAAGAAAATCCCTGTTTACCGGACTCGTCACGATAGCGGCAGCATCATGCTAGTAATGCCATCGCCAGAATGATTAGTGATGAGTGGAAAGGTAACATGAGTCGTATCCGGATAAGCTTAACGCTATTTTAGAAACGCACTATCATTATACTTATTCACTGAACAGAATGATGTAAACCATGAATTTATCGCCGTGCAACGCCGTACTCGGTCGCCAGCGTCACAGACCCATTACCGTTAGCGCGAACTTTTCACCCTCGATACAGTACTGACGTTATATTGCGAATGAATACTGAAGCCAACCAAGACACCATCAAAAAATCTGCGGGTGAGCGTTTACGTCAAGCCCGTGAAGCCAAAGGTATGACGCAACAGAACGTTGCTGATAGACTCTGCCTCAAGCTCTCTACAGTGCGAGATATCGAAGATGATAAAGCGCCTGCTGAACTTGCCGCGACCTTTTTACGCGGGTATATCCGCTCTTATGCACGCCTAGTGCAAATCCCAGAAACCGAGTTACTGCCCGAAGCCACGCAACACGCGCCGATACGTCCGGCGAAAATCACACCGATGCAGAATTACTCGCTCAATAGCCGTCGCAGTAGAAAAAAACGCGATGGGCTACTCACGACGTTCACTTGGTTAATTATTTTTGTCGTGGTGGGACTCACGGTAGCGTGGTGGTGGCAGAATCATAAAGCCGCGCAAAGTGAATTAACGAATAGCGTGTCGACGCAAGAAAACGAAGGAACCGGTACTAGTCAGTCCATTCCGTTGTCCACCGATCCGTCGTCTCAGCAAGCCACACAAAGTGAGTCTCAACCTGCGGCGACCGATGCGCAGCCAGAACCGGCCGCAAAATCCGAAGCGACGCCTTCCGCGTCAACCGCACCCGCTAACAATAATAGCGTAGCAGCGCCAGCGGCGGTGACGCCGACACAAACCTCGCCGACGCCCCAAGCGCCAGCAGTTTCAACGTCTCTTCCTGCGCAACCTGCCACGACGGCTGACAATGCGCAACAGACTCCTGCCAGCCCAGATGCTATCACCTTACAATTTACCGGCGACTGCTGGTTGGAAGTCAGTGATGCGAGCGGTAAAAAATTATTCAGTGGCTTACAACATAATGGTGGTGCATTAAACCTCACTGGTAAGCTTCCCTATCATCTAAAAATCGGCGCTCCTGCATCCGTCTCGGTCCAGTTCCGTGGTCAACCCGTTGATCTCAGCCGTTTTGTTCATCGTAATCAGGTAGCACGTCTGAATGTTGGCGCCTAAGCGCTAACCTTGAGACAAGTGGAGAAAAGCTATGCATAACGAGGCTCCCATTAACCGTCGTAAATCGACTCGTATTTATGTCGGTAAGGTGCCAATCGGCGATGGGGCTCCCATCGCTGTACAATCAATGACCAATACCCGTACCACCGATGTTGAAGCAACGGTCAATCAGATCAGAGCGTTGGAGCGCGTCGGTGCGGATATTGTCCGTGTTTCTGTTCCAACTATGGATGCGGCAGAAGCCTTTAAGCTGATTAAGCAACAAGTGAATGTGCCCTTAGTGGCTGATATCCATTTCGATTACCGTATCGCCCTTAAAGTGGCAGAGTATGGTGTTGATTGCTTACGGATCAACCCAGGAAATATCGGTAATAACGAACGTATTCGTCAAGTTGTGGATTGCGCAAGGGATCATAATATTCCAATCCGTATCGGTGTAAATGCTGGATCATTAGAAAAAGATCTGCAGGAAAAATACGGCGAACCGACGCCACAGGCATTGGTTGAATCTGCACTGCGTCATGTTGAACACTTAGATCGTCTAAACTTCGATCAGTTCAAAGTCAGTGTTAAAGCGTCTGATGTGTTCTTAGCGGTTGAATCTTATCGTCTGCTGGCACAACAGATTAAACAACCGCTGCACTTAGGGATCACAGAAGCAGGGGGCGCACGTGCCGGAGCGGTGAAATCGGCGATTGGGTTAGGTTTACTGCTGTCTGAAGGCATTGGCGATACGTTACGTGTCTCACTGGCGGCTGATCCAATTGAAGAGATCAAAGTGGGCTTTGATATCTTAAAATCGCTGCGTATTCGTTCACGTGGGATCAACTTTATCGCTTGCCCAACCTGCTCACGTCAAGAGTTTGATGTTATCGGTACGGTTAATGCTTTAGAACAGCGTTTAGAAGATATCATTACGCCTATGGATGTCTCGATTATCGGCTGTGTAGTTAATGGACCGGGCGAGGCGACTGTCTCCACCCTCGGCGTTACCGGTGGTAATAAAAAAAGCGGCTTCTACGAAGATGGTGTACGTCAACGTGATCGTCTAGATAATAACGATATGATTGACCAACTCGAAGCGCGTATCCGTGCAAAAGCCTCGATGCTAGACGAAAATGCGCGGATTGCGATCCAGCACCTAGATAATTAATCATTTAACTGGGCAGTAATGCCCTGTTTTTTTAGCATTTGAAATAAAGAGATTGTAACGTGGCGAAAAATATTCAAGCGATACGGGGAATGAACGATTACCTGCCAGCAGATACTGCAGTATGGCAGCGCATCGAACAGAGTCTGAAACAAGTCTTGGCAGGCTACGGCTTTAGCGAAATTCGCCTGCCTATCGTAGAACAGACGCCATTGTTCAAACGCGCCATTGGTGAAGTCACCGATGTGGTCGAAAAAGAGATGTATACCTTTGATGACCGCAACGGTGAAAGCTTAACTTTACGCCCTGAGGGCACCGCGGGCTGTGTCCGTGCGGGAATCGAACATGGTCTGCTTTATAACCAAGAACAGCGTCTATGGTATATGGGGCCGATGTTCCGTTACGAGCGTCCACAGAAGGGGCGTTATCGTCAATTCTACCAACTTGGGGCGGAAGTATTTGGATTAACCGGCCCTGATATTGATGCAGAGCTGATCATGATGACCGCACGCTGGTGGAAAGTGCTCGGTATTGCTGAGCATGTCGAGCTAGAGCTTAACTCCATCGGTTCACTTGATGCACGCGCCAATTACCGTGAAGCATTGGTTGCGTTCCTAGAGCAGCATAAAGACGTGTTGGATGAAGACTGTTTACGTCGCATGTACAGTAACCCGTTGCGGGTACTGGACAGTAAAAATCCAGAGGTTCAAGCGCTACTGAACGAGGCTCCTAAACTGCATGACTACCTCGATGACGAATCTCGTGAACACTTCGCGGGTGTCTGCCAATTCTTAGACGATGCAGGGATTACTTATCGCATCAATCAGCGCTTAGTCCGTGGATTAGACTACTACAACCGCACCGTTTTTGAGTGGGTAACCAGTAGCTTAGGGGCGCAAGGCACCGTCTGTGCCGGTGGACGTTACGATGGGCTTGTTGAACAGCTGGGTGGGCGTGCCACACCTGCCGTGGGCTTCGCGATGGGGCTTGAGCGTTTGGTTCTGTTAGTACAATCTGTTGTGCCAGACTTTGAACCAGTTAACAAAGTGGATGTCTACGTCATATCATCGGGACAAGGCGTGCAATCTGCAGCGATGCAACTTGCCGAAACGCTCCGTGATCAAGCGCCTAGCTTGAAAATTATGACTAACTTTGGTGGCGGTAACTTCAAGAAGCAATTCGCTCGTGCGGATAAAAACGGTGCGAAAGTGGCACTCGTGCTGGGCGAAGATGAAGTCAGCAACGGACAAGTGGTGATTAAAGACTTGGCGCGTGGCGAACAGAAGTTAGTCAGTTCTCAGGATGTACTGGCCGAATTACAGGCGGCGCTTCTCGCTGAGTAAGCGTGTGGCAGGTAGAGAGTAATACAGGAGTAGGACGGGTGGAAGTTTACAACAACGACAATCAACGTGATCAAACTGAAGCAGTTAAACAGTTTTTTGCGAACAACGGTAAGGCCCTTGCAGTCGGTGCAGTGATTGGGATTGCCGCACTAGTGGGTTGGCGCTTTTGGGTGAATCATCAACAAAATGATGCTTTAGCGTCATCGGATCGCTACCAGCAGCTAACGTCAACGCTGAAAGCTGATAACCCTGCGTCAATTCAGGCGCTTGCCAGTTTTGTCGACCACGATAAAACCAGTTATGGTGCTTTGGCGTCACTGACGCTGGCCAAAACCTATGTCGATAAGAACGACCTGCAGAATGCAGCGAAAATCTTAGAGCAAGGGCTGCAAGACTCTGCAGACCAAAGTCTTCAAGCGGTGATTCGTCTTCGTCTTGCTCGGGTCCAGTCTGAGCTAAAAAATCCCGATGCGGCATTAAAAACGCTTGATGCGGTCAAAGGGGATAACTGGACCGGCCTAGCCGCAGATATTCGCGGCGATATCCTGTTAAATAAAGGCGATAAGCAGGGCGCAGCCGCTGCTTGGCGTCAAGGGATAAAATCAGAGGTATCACCTGCAGTGAAGCAGATGATGCAAACTAAATTGAATAATTTTAGCTAAGCCAGTGAGAGAGCGCATGGAATTACGTAAATACCTGCTGCCGGCATTAATTTCGGCCACCCTGTTAAGTGGTTGTTCGCTGTTCAGTGGTGAAGAGGATGTCGTGAAAATGGCCCCTCTGCCCAAAGTACAAAATCAGTTTACCCCTTCTACCGCATGGAGCACCTCGGTAGGTGATGGCGTAGGCAATTTCTACTCTAACCTGCACCCTGCTTGGCAAGAAGGTACCGTCTATGCAGCAGACCGCCATGGTACGGTCAAAGCGCTAGATGCCGCGAGTGGTAAAGAGAAATGGTCGATCGATCTTTCTGAGAAACAGGGCTTCTTCTCAAGTAACCTATCAGCCTTACTGTCTGGTGGTATTACCGTTGACGGCTCAACCTTATATATCGGTAGCGAGCGTGGCGCTGTCTATGCGTTAAACACTGCTGACGGTAAAACGTTGTGGAAGACCCAAGTCACCGGTGAGGCGATGTCGCGTCCTGTGGTTAGCGATGGTTTAGTCTTGGTTCACCAAAGTAACGGCATTCTGCAGGCACTTGACCAACAAACGGGTGCCATCAAATGGTCAGTTAACCTTGATATTCCTTCGCTGTCACTGCGTGGCGAATCTGCGCCAGCCGTTGCTTACGGTGGCGCGATCGTTGGCGGAGATAACGGACGTGTGAGTGCCGTAATCCTAAACCAAGGTCAGATCATCTGGCAGCAACGTATCTCTCAACCGAGCGGTGCGACAGAAATTGACCGCTTAAGTGACGTCGATACTACGCCAATTATCGCTAACAATGTGGTCTATGCTTTAGCCTACAACGGTAGCTTAACCGCGATGGATTTACGTTCTGGACAAGTCATCTGGAAACGTGATGTTGGCGGCGTAAAAAATATTATTGTCGAAGGCAGCAATATCTATGTGGTTGACCAAGACGACCGTGTGATTGCCTTAAATACTGACGGCGGTGTCGCAATCTGGCGTCAAAGCGAGTTACTGCATCGTAACTTAACTTCGCCAGTTCTGTTTGATGGATACCTAGTCGTTGGGGATAGCGAAGGCTACCTACACTGGATCAATACCGCAGACGGACGCTTTGTCTCCCAGCAAAAAGTCGATAGTTCAGGCTTCCAAACTGATCCGGTTGTCGCGGGCAGCAAATTGCTGATTCAAGCGAAAGGCGGCGAGGTTTACTCTATCTCACGTTAAACATCCTCAGCAATTTCGCTTAGGTGTGTTATATTGCACGGCTCCTGTTCTGCAGGAGCCGTTTATTTTTTTATGGTAAGCCACTTTTATTTGATTAAGCGTGCTTGCGAATAAAAGTTGGGTTAGCAGATTTATTTTGTCATGAGGCTTTATTATGGTACCTGTGGTCGCGCTGGTTGGGCGCCCGAATGTTGGAAAGTCAACATTATTCAATCGGTTAACTCGCACACGTGATGCGCTGGTTGCGGACTTTCCCGGTCTGACACGCGATCGCAAGTATGGGAAAGCCGAAATAGAAGGTCGTGAATTCATCTGTATCGATACCGGCGGTATCGATGGCACTGAGGAAGGCGTTGAAACGCGGATGGCGGCACAATCGTTATTAGCGATTGAAGAGGCAGATGTCGTCCTATTTATGGTGGATGCCCGTGCCGGCGTGATGCCTGCGGATGAGCAAATCGCTCAACATTTACGTTCACGTGAAAAAGCGACTTTTTTAGTCGCCAACAAAACCGATGGTTTGGATGCCGATGCGGCGATAAGCGATTTCTGGTCTTTAGGGATGGGCGATATCCATGCCATCGCGGCATCTCATGGGCGCGGCGTGACCTCGCTACTAGAAACCGCATTATTCCCGTGGATGGACAAGAAAGAAGAAGAAGTTCCACTCACGGAAGAAGAAGAAAATGCCGCGTATTGGGCTAATTTGGAAGCGAAAGAGCTGGAACAGCTGGAAGAAGAAGAAGAGTTCGATCCTACAACTCTACCGATCAAATTGGCTATCGTTGGGCGTCCGAATGTTGGAAAATCGACCCTTACTAACCGTATCTTGGGTGAAGACCGTGTCGTCGTATACGACATGCCCGGTACGACTCGTGATAGCGTCTATATTCCGATGGAACGTGATGAGCGTGAGTATGTTCTGATCGATACCGCGGGTGTCCGTAAGCGCGGTAAAGTACATGATGCGGTCGAGAAGTTCTCAGTAATCAAGACCCTACAAGCGATTGAAGATGCTAACGTAGTGTTATTAGTTATCGACGCGCGGGAAGGGATCTCTGACCAAGATCTCTCGCTATTAGGCTTTATCCTTAACAGCGGACGCTCGTTAGTCATCGTCGTCAATAAATGGGATGGCTTATCTCAAGAAGTTAGGGACGAAATTAAAGAAGCGCTGGATTATCGTCTGGGCTTTATCGATTTTGCCCGTGTCCACTTTATTTCTGCGCTACATGGTAGTGGTGTCGGTAACCTGTTTGAATCCATCACAGAAGCCTACGATAGCTCGACGAAACGCGTTAATACGGCAATGCTGACCCGTATCATGCATATGGCGCAAGACGATCACCAACCGCCTCTAGTACGTGGCCGTCGCGTAAAACTGAAGTTCGCGCATGCGGGGGGATATAACCCACCTATCGTGGTTATTCACGGTAACCAAGTGAAGGATTTACCGGATTCCTACAAACGTTACTTGATGAACTACTATCGTCGGACCTTAAACGTGATGGGAACGCCGATCCGTATCCAATTCAAAGAGGGTGAGAACCCGTTTGCTGGAAAACGTAACCTACTTACGCCAACACAACAGCGTAAACGTAAGCGTTTAATGGCGCACATGAAGAAGAATAAGCGTTAATCATTAGGGCCACAGAAAGTGGCCCTTTTTTATTGTGAAGAAGTAGACTTTTTCGGACTGCGTTTACGGGTTTTCTCAAGGTTGACGACTTCACTCTCCGCCCAGCCATCTTCCAAGCGGGTACGAAGCGTATCACCAACACGTAAATCCTTAGTCTTACGTACGACCTCACCTTGTACGCCGGTGGTGACACTGTAGCCTCGTGCCAGCGTCCCGAGTGGGCTGACCGCCTCCAACTGTACGGCAAGATTACCAAATCGCTGCTTACGCTGTTCAACTTGCTGCTGTAGGGCAATCTGCAAACGATAGCGCAGTTGGGCGAGGTATTGCTGATGCTGAGCAATTTTTGCTGAAGGGAGGTGGCGGTGCAAGCGGCGTGTCAAGCTATCGTAACGTTGTTGCTCACTCTGGAGTTTGCGCTGCAAAGCATCTTGCATACGGCGTTGTTGTTGCTGCAGCTGTGACTGTTGGCGTACCAGTCGTAATTGTGGGTGTTGTTGGGTCAGCCGGTGCATTAGCGCCGTTAAGCGGCGTTGTTGGCCGGTATGATAGTAATCGAAGGCCATTTCTAACCGTTGTTGCTGCCCCTGTAACTGCCGTAACAGTTCTAACTGATTACGACTCACCATTTCTGCCGCGGCTGAAGGGGTGGGGGCGCGTAAGTCCGCAACAAAATCAGCGATAGTGACATCCGTTTCATGACCGACAGCGCTGACGACAGGGAGTTCGCTGTCGGCAATGGCGCGAGCCACACTCTCTTCGTTAAAGCACCACAGGTCCTCCAACGAGCCTCCGCCACGCCCAACAATCAACACGTCACACTCTTTACGTTGATTGGCTACCGTGATGGCGTTAACGATGGCGGCAGTCGCCTCTCGTCCTTGCACTGCTGTGGGATAGATCACCACGGGGAGCGCGGGGTCACGTCGACGTAATACATGCAAAATATCATGTAATGCCGCGCCAGAAGGGGAAGTAATCACCCCCACGCGTGTTGCCGGGACCGGTAGAGGGCGTTTGCGAGATTGCGCGAACAGTCCTTCGTTATCTAGCTTGAGTTTTAAGGCTTGGAATTGTTGTTGTAATAATCCTTCGCCAGCGGGATGCATCGACTCAACAACTAACTGATAGTCGCCTCGCGGATCGTAGAGCGTTACCGACGCCCGGACGAGAATTTGCATACCGTTTTGTGGCTGAAAGCTGACGCGCTGATTACTGCCGCGGAACATCGCGCAACGAACCTGTGCGGCATCATCCTTCAGGGTAAAGTACCAATGTCCGGATGAAGGTCGGCTGAAGTTCGAGACTTCGGCGCTCAGCCAGATCCGACCAAGCTGCTTTTCCAGAAGCTGTCGCACGCTACCGTTTAGCTGGGCGACGGAATAAATTGTGCTGTTTTCTGTCGGTAACATGTGATCAAGATCAAACTTTAAATCAGAGGGTTAAGTGGTGATAGTAACCTTCTCCTTACAACTATCAAGTTTTTTCTATAAATAAAGCTGGAGCGAAGGGCAATGCGCCTGTATAATGCATCGGCAATATTTTATCCGTTCTCATACACCTTAGGTTGGGATATTGCCATGCTACGAATTGCCAAAGAAGCCCTCACGTTCGACGATGTTTTACTGGTTCCTGCCCACTCTACAGTACTGCCTAACACGGCCACGCTAACGACCCAATTAACCAAAAATATTCGCCTGAATATCCCAATGCTGTCTGCAGCGATGGATACTGTGACCGAAGCCCGTCTAGCAATTGCGCTGGCTCAAGAGGGCGGTTTAGGTTTTATTCATAAGAATATGACTATCGAACGCCAAGCGGAAGAAGTTCGCAAGGTTAAGAAATATGAGAGTGGTATTGTCACTGATCCACAAACCGTATTACCGACTACCACACTGCGTGAAGTTAAAGAGTTAACTGAAATTAATGGTTTTGCCGGTTATCCGGTTGTTAACGAACAAAATGAGCTAGTAGGGATCATCACCGGTCGCGACGTGCGTTTTGTAACCGACCTTAACCAAGCGATTAGCAACTTTATGACGCCAAAAGAGCGTTTAGTCACGGTGAAAGAAGGCGACGCGCGTGAAATCGTCTTGCAAAAAATGCACGAAAACCGTGTCGAAAAAGCCTTAGTTGTCGATGATGCCTTCCACCTCCGTGGCATGATTACTGTCAAAGACTTCCAAAAGGCTGAGCGTAAGCCTAACGCCTGTAAAGACTCCCAAGGTCGTTTACGCGTTGGCGCAGCCGTCGGTGCCGGTGCAGGCAATGAAGAGCGTGTCGATGCATTAGTTGCTGCAGGGGTTGATGTGTTACTGATCGACTCTTCACATGGCCACTCCGAAGGTGTTTTACAACGTATTCGTGAAACCCGCGGGAAATATCCTGATCTAGAAATCATTGGCGGTAACGTTGCGACCGCAGCAGGGGCTAAAGCTTTAGCAGACGCTGGTGTTAGCGCGGTCAAAGTAGGGATTGGTCCTGGCTCAATCTGTACGACGCGTATCGTCACTGGCGTGGGTGTCCCACAAATCACCGCGGTATCCGATGCTGTTGCAGCACTCGAAGGGACTGGAATCCCTGTTGTCGCAGATGGCGGCATCCGTTTCTCCGGTGATATCGCTAAAGCAATCGCCGCGGGCGCTGCTGCTGTGATGGTCGGTTCGATGTTAGCGGGTACTGATGAGTCTCCAGGCGAAATCGAACTCTTCCAAGGTCGCTCTTATAAATCTTACCGTGGTATGGGCTCGCTCGGCGCGATGTCTAAAGGCTCTTCTGACCGTTACTTCCAAACCGACAATGCCGCAGACAAATTAGTGCCTGAAGGGATTGAAGGTCGCGTCGCATACAAAGGTCACTTGAAAGAGATTATCCATCAGCAGATGGGCGGCCTACGTTCATGCATGGGCTTAACCGGCTGCGCGACCATTGATGATTTACGGACCAAAGCAGAATTTGTCCGTATCAGTGGTGCAGGTATCTCGGAAAGTCACGTCCACGATGTTACTATTACCAAAGAAGCACCAAATTATCGTATGGGGTCATAATCCCGACTGATTTTGCGCCCGGCGATTGCCGGGCGCGTCATTTCATAACGCTATCGCCTGGAAAATTTTAATGACGACAGAAAATATTCATAAACACCGTATTCTGATCCTCGACTTTGGTTCCCAGTATACGCAGCTGGTCGCACGTCGCGTGCGTGAGCTGGGCGTGTACTGTGAATTATGGGCTTGGGATGTGACCGAAGCGCAGATCCGCGAATTTAACCCGAACGGTATTATTTTATCGGGTGGTCCGGAGAGTACGACGGAAAACAATAGCCCGCGTGCGCCAGAATATGTGTTTACCGCGGGTGTCCCGGTATTAGGTGTCTGCTACGGTATGCAAACCATGGCGATGCAACTGGGTGGCCAAGTTCAAGGTTCCAACGAGCGTGAATTTGGTTATGCGCAAGTCGAAGTTGTGGCTGACAGTGCATTAGTCCGTGATATCCAAGACAGCCTAACCGAGCAGGGCGCACCGATTCTTGATGTATGGATGAGCCATGGCGATAAAGTCACCGCCATCCCTTCTGATTTCACCACCGTAGCCAGCACCGAAACGTGCCCGTTTGCCATTATGGCAAACGAAGAGAAGCGTTTCTACGGCGTACAGTTCCACCCAGAAGTGACCCATACGCGTCAGGGCCAGCAACTGCTGGAGCGTTTCGTGCGCGATATCTGCAAGTGTGAAGCTCTGTGGACGCCAGCTAAGATTATCGACGATGCCGTCGAGCGCCTGCGTGAGCAAGTGGGTAATGATAAAGTTATCCTTGGCCTGTCTGGTGGGGTTGACTCCTCAGTGACGGCGCTGTTACTTCACCGCGCCATCGGCGAGCGTTTAACCTGCGTCTTCGTCGACAACGGGCTGTTACGTTTAAACGAAGCGGAACAAGTGATGGAGATGTTTGGTGATCGTTTCGGTCTAAATATCATCCATGTCGAAGCGGAAAAACGTTTCCTTGATGCTCTCGCAGGAATTGATGAACCCGAAGCTAAGCGTAAAACTATCGGCCGTGTCTTCGTCGAAGTGTTCGATGAAGAAGCATTAAAACTCGAAGATGTGAAATGGTTAGCGCAAGGGACTATCTACCCAGATGTTATCGAATCTGCCGCATCGGCGACGGGTAAAGCGCACGTGATTAAATCACACCACAATGTGGGTGGTTTACCGAAAGAGATGAAGATGGGACTGGTTGAGCCGCTGAAAGAGCTGTTCAAAGATGAAGTCCGTAAAATTGGTCTAGAGTTGGGCCTACCATTCGAGATGCTTTATCGTCATCCGTTCCCAGGTCCAGGCCTTGGTGTGCGTGTACTGGGTGAAGTGAAGAAAGAGTACTGTGACCTGCTACGTCGTGCCGATGCTATCTTTATCGAAGAGCTGCATAAAGCTAAACTGTACGATAAAGTTAGCCAAGCCTTCACCGTATTCTTACCTGTACGTTCAGTCGGCGTAATGGGCGATGGCCGTAAATACGATTGGGTTGTCTCGTTACGTGCGGTAGAAACTATCGACTTTATGACCGCGCACTGGGCACATCTGCCATACGATTTCTTAGGCCGTGTCTCTAACCGTATCATCAACGAAGTTAACGGTATTTCCCGTGTCGTTTACGATATCAGCGGTAAACCACCTGCTACGATCGAGTGGGAATGATTTCACGTCTAGCATTATCTGGCACGTAAAAGCAATAAACACCTCTAAGCCCGCGTAATTGCGGGCTTTTATGTTTTTGTGTCTGGCAGTATCTGGCAATCTTATGCATTGCCAAGCACCGTTTGTATGTGGCATGGTGCAGGGTATTGATTTAGCATAATGCCATGATTGGTGCTTGATACCATGCCACTTTAGTAAGTGGTGCCATGGTATTAAATCTCGCGACAACCCCGTATTTACTGGGTTTTTCATGATATATGAGTGGATTTCTAAGCATGGTATTTTTATATGGGATTTATGACTACTATGCTGACTGATACCAAACTGCGTAACCTTAAGCCGAAAGAAAAGCTCTATAAGGTGAATGACCGAGATGGCCTGTACGTGGCAGTTACCACGGCCGGTTCCATTTCATTTCGCTACAACTATTCAATCAACGGTCGCCAGGAAACTATCACATTCGGGCGTTATGGCGTGGGGGGCATCACACTCGCTGAAGCCAGAGAGCTCTTAGGGGAGGCGAAAAAGATGGTATCAGCAGGTAAGTCACCTGCTAGGGAGAAAGCTCGAACTAAGGCGCGCATTAAAGGGGCAGAGACGTTTGATGCGTGGGCTGTGAAGTGGTTGCGTGGGTACCAAATGGCTGACTCGACCCGAGACATGCGCCGCTCTGTTTACGAACGCGAACTCAAACCACATTTCGGAAATCAGAAACTAGTGGAAATCAATCATGAGGATCTGCGTACGCTGACCGATGCAATCGTGGAACGAGGAGCCCCAGCCACCGCAGTACACTCTCGCGAGATTGTGATGCAGGTGTTTCGGTGGGCTATTGAGCGAGGCCAGAGGGTAGAGAATCCGGCTGAGTTGGTACGTCCCGCCAGCATCGCTAAATTTGAACCACGTGACCGCGCATTAGAGCCTGATGAAATCGCATTGATGTATCAATACCTAGGTCGCATCGGTACTGCCTCATCTGTGAGAGTGGCCGCTAAGCTGTTATTACTGACCATGGTTCGCAAAAGTGAGTTGACCAACGCAACATGGAACGAAATCAATTTCAGTGAGGCACTGTGGACCATACCGAAAGAGCGGATGAAGCGTCGTAATCCCCATTTAGTCTTCTTATCTCAGCAAGCTTTAGATTTCTTCATTGCATTGAAGACATTTTCCGGTGGTTCAGATTACGTCTTTCCCTCCCGATATGATTCAGATTTACCTATGAGCACAGCGACAATCAATCAGGTGCTGACACTTACCTATCGGCTTGCACAGAAAGAGGGGCAGCCGCTGAGCAAGTTCGGGCCACATGACTTGAGGCGAACAGCTAGTACGCTGCTGCATGAAGCGGGGTATAACTCAGACTGGATTGAGAAGTGTCTTGCACATGAGCAAAAGGGAGTACGGGCCGTCTATAACAAAGCTGAATATCGCGATCAACGTCGGGCAATGTTGCAAGATTGGGCAGATATGATTGACGAATGGACGTGCAAGAAAAACGGGTGAATTTTTGTTTTATGAGTCAGATTTAGCTACGTGAGCGGCTTTGTTGAATAATAGGTAATCATGCTGTTTGACATGGCATTATTTGGTGTAATATGCTTTCCGCTATTGCGACAACCTTCAAATGGTGGCCTTAAGCTACTGATTTTACGTTGTAGAGGACCGGCGTTTTTGTAGGGCCGCAGCATAATATCTATTTATTCAACAACGCCTACGTGAGCCTTTATTGATTATGTGTCTTGGCTGACTCAAGAAAAATTTTTCTGGAATTGAGGATATGGCTTTGGATACCGCTTGGCGTTTAATACCTAGTCTCCGTGCAATCTCTGATTGATTGTAACCAAGCCATCGAAGCATGAGCATTTGTTTTTTTCTGTCAGATAATCTTGAATCAACCATAAGTCGCGCCAGGTTCCGTAACTCTGTTTCCTCTCCTAGTGTTAATGTCTGGCCAAGCATGTAGTTGTGTATGTAGCCATCAACTAGTTCGTCACCTGATTTTGCTTTTGGAGTACCACGCGATGCGCATTGTCGACTTATTCTTACTAATTCAAGATCGAATTGCGCTAAAGAGCGTTTTGCTGTTCTATACACGGGATTCCACGTTTTATCTGACAGCCTTGGACGATGTTCCTGGCAGTACAGATTACTCATGTGTAATTCTTCATCTACTCCACGTAATTTACTGATTCTTAAATATGCAGGTTTAAGCTGATCTCCCCTTACTCTCAAGGCTTTGGTGGATTCTGCGGCTTTGGCAAATGAAGCTAATTCCGCAGGCGAGCCACAAAATCTACAAAAATCTCTTATGCGTAGTCCATTCACACCAAGTAGATTTTGCACCACTGGTTTCTTGAGCTTGCAAGCCCATATAAGCTCTATCAACGTTTCAAGTGTAGCGACATATCGACTGTCTTTTTCAGACTGCGTATTGTTTGTCATGATAAAAATTCTAAGCAATTGCTGTTGTATGTGAAGCATTGCCTCAAAACCGACTAATCGGATGATTTTACTAAATGCTATATCAATACCTGCTCCAGGTATGTGATCTCGATAATGAGAGGGTAGCTTCGATATATACATAACTACTGCTGGATCAATGACTTTTTCTACCAGTCGTACGATGGGGTAACGTTTCGATGTTGTGGAGTAAGGCTCCCAGCTATCCTGAAACTGCTGAATTGCATCTGCGACCGTTGGGTCGCACTCCTTCCAAATGGTGATGGTTGATCTATTTTTCATGTCAACCATTTTAGCCAATCATATTGTCGAAGCAAGGGGCACGTACGGGCACGATCAGGCACATATCGAATGTGACTGATTGAGGCAAGTATATGCAGGTATCAACGACCAGAACGCTTATCGACAAAAAGACGCTACTAGCTATGATTCCGCTATGTGAGCGAACGATCTACAATTTTGAACTCAAAGGAAAGTTCCCACGTCGCATTGCGATAAGCAGCCGAAAAGTAGTCTGGGATTTGGCTGAGGTTGAAGAATGGATTAATGCATGTAAGGACTCCGGACCTGCTCCCAGGCCCGGAATTGGAGTCTGAACAATGCAGATAGGGCCCGACGAAGGGCCCATGCCCCAGCTACATGTCAGAACGACTTGCGTTCAATACCAATGTTCTCAGCTCGCGCTATTCAGTCCTCAAGATGAGGCGCAGATGTATCATGATAGCAACAGGAACGGTTTCTTTTCGTTGCTGGTTGACGTATATGGGGAAAAACGCCAGTCCTCACACCGATTAGCGGACATGCCAACCATTCTCAATTTGGCAGATAAAACTCGCGATACATGGATGTCTCAGGCCGAGTTCATTCGACCCAATCGGCGGGTCGTGAATCTTGCTCGATTGGGACTATTGTTCACAGATCTTGACACTTACCGTATACCGTTTCTTGCCGGCCGTACGGCTGACCAACTGGCAACGTCGGTGCTGTATTTCTGTACTGAAGCAGGGCTCCCGACACCTTCTGTCCTTATCTACAGTGGCCGCGGTATTCAAGCGAAATGGTTACTCAACGGTACTATCCCGCGTCAGGCATTGCCTCGCTGGAATGCTTGCCAGCGCTACCTAGTGGATCGTCTTGCCCATATTGGGGCTGATCCGATGGCAAAGGACGCAAGCCGCGTTCTGCGAACTATCCAAACAGTCAATAGCAAGAGTGGTGAAGTCTGTCGTGTTGTTCACATTACGAACGATAGCAATGGTCAACCTATTCGCTACAACTTTGAGTATCTGGCCGAGGCCCTGCTACCAACTTCCCGATGGGCAATAGAGCAGCAGCGGCAGGAACAGTCAGATAGGAGAAAACGCAAGTATCAGGCTTTTCTTCTAGTACCTGGTGGTAAAGCTGACAATCTCCGTGGATTTTCTGGCCGCCAGCTTGCATGGGATCGTCTTGAAGACCTGCGTAAACTTGCTGAGCTACGCGGTGGAGTCAACGAAGGCTGCCGGATGCAACACCTGTTTTGGCGATTGAACTTCCTTTTGTTATCCGGGGCGACGAACAGTAGGCAGATGTATCATGAAGCCACGGTACTGGCCCGTGAGCTAGATCCACAGTGGAATTGTCGTTCTCAAGAGCTGATGACTCTCTTCAGCAAGGCCAAAGCCTACGAGTCGGGGGAGCGGGTTAGCTTCGGAGGTCGAGAGTATGCACCTCTCTACACGCCAAAGAATGACACACTGATAAATTTGTTCAGAATCACTGCTGATGAGCAGCGACAGCTAAAGACTATCGTTAGTCATGTCGAAGCAGCAGAGCGTCATAGGGCGCGCGAGGAGGGGCGTAGACGCGCAGCTGGCGCGGTAGACCGTCAGACCTATGAGAGTACATCCTTGAGCCGTCAAAAACCTTGGGAGGCGCTTGGGATGAGTCGCCGGAGTTGGTATCGAGCAGGTAAACCAGCCGAGCCTGAAGCACATCCATGCCCACCGTCGACAAAGAAGTCTATAAACCGTTAATCAGGGTTTGATCATAACCTTCCTGAAATGGCGTAAATTTGTTGAAAGGTAGTTACTCATAGTTGGCACAAGTCCGTGCGTATTACTAATGGCGAAGCCTAACTAGGATTAAGGCTTCTCTTTAAGATTAATCTAAAGGGTATTGAGGTAGGACAATAGAGCAATGAAATAGGTTAATAGTACGTATTATTGCTAGTAGTGAAGTATTAGTCGTAGCTACCTCATGGCGAGAACCAATTTATAGTGGATGTTTGTAAAAATATCCACTATAAAATACACCGAATATTAGCAGCTACTTGTAGTACGTTTTTCCACGGATAAAAGATATGCAGCTATAAAGTCTTAACTCTTAGAAGCGCTATATGAGATCATCACGGTCGTTTCCACCGTTTGGATTATGTTGAAATACAGGCCGTGACTTAAAGATAGGAGTTTGTGTAGTTGAGATGCCGCCGGACTGAATTTTTCCTGAAGCTGGTGCTACCTGAATTTCTATTTTTTCAGGAATTGTGGGCTGCTGGATTCTGCGATTAGCCGTTTTGCGGATGTATTTCCCGACGTAACGAGTGAACTGGCTGTAGCTCAGGCCAGTATTATCTCCACCATGGTGCTCATAAACGACCGTTATCGGCCAACCGGCTTCAATTAGTACACGGAATTCATTGAGGCGCGCTAAAAATGCTACCCTTCCCGCACCTGGAAGCTTTTCTTTTGGTGTTCCCATCATCACAACCTCTTTTCAAGCATAGTTAAGCAAGTATACGCATGATATTGATAATGTTATATGCGTAACTTAGATTATTTATGCGCAAATACGCGTAGGTAATCTGTATATAACCTATTGCAAAGATATGCATTTTTTAGCTCCCAATTTGATGGCAAGATGTGTGTTGTAGGCCTACGCTGCTACGCAGCTAGGACCTCCACCACCGTACCTTACTCGCTTAAGGCTCGAAGGCATATTGCTCTGCGAGGCTGACAGTCGCTGCCGCGACCTAAATAATTATGCGAAGAGCCGACCTATGACGAAGCGCAAAAGTGAAGTGATCAAAATTGAGGATTTGGATGAATGACTGAAAGCTATACACCAAAAAAAGAAGGTTACCGCCCACGTCGTGAAGTGCCGCCGATCAAAGTTTGGGTGACTGACAAAGAGAAAGCGGAGATTGTTAATCGTGCAGCACAAGCAGGTTTGTCGCTTTCGGCGTATATGCTTGCTGCTGGTCTGCACCATCCAATCCGGTCACGGGTTGACGTTACTGCTGTGAGAGATCTAGCTAAGGTAAACGGCGACCTTGGCCGTGTCGCTGGTCTATTAAAATTGTGGCTTGCGGAAAAACGTGGGCAAGGTGTCCGACCGATTGACGTTGAAACTATGATGGAACAATTCAGAGACCTGCAACGTCAGACCTTGGAGATTATGGGGCAGATTGTACATGAGAGAAAATAAAGTTTTTTCTAGTCAAGAACCATTGATGTCAATTCATCATGACTCCTATTCGGTAACATTCTTGCTGGCATAATAACTATTATTCTGGGGGCTATTTTCAGCTTATTTCCTTAAGCGAACCGGCTTTGAGGGGTAGCTAGCGCAAAAGATAACTACGCTTTCTGTCGTTTGTTTATAAATGTTGTCTTTCTTGGCTTGCAAAATTTAAAACACTTCGCCGAAAAAATTGCGGTATCCGTTAGTCACCGACGAATATGTTCATAAAACGGTGGTTTTCTGAACACTCTGTCTGCGATGCTTTCTGAGCACTGTCGACGGCACTGTGTGTTAAGAAATCCGCCAATTTTTCAATGTATTGATTGTGTCCAGGAATCAACGGATAGAATGCTTTCGATCCATTAACAGATGGCTGGATCTAGACGAGCAGTGCGATGTGAGTAAGCAAGCTGAACATAGCGGCCGATTTTTGGTTTATGTTTCGCCGTGTAGACACTTTGAGCTAACAAAATCAAAGAGTGGCCTGAAAACTTCGAAATGCACCGCCTCAAGAGCCGGAACAACATCTTTGGCAAAAGTTGTTTTTTTGGCGTCACTGACGAACTTGATGAATCCGTCTGTACGTTCAGTATCGATAGCGAAGTAGTCATTGATACCGGCAATGCCATGAAACAGAAGCTCTATCGTCAGTAGGGATCTATTTCCATAATTACCGCCGGTGTGTGGGTTGATTACTTGTTGTCTAATGGGACCAGTAGTGGGCACGGGTAGCAAAATAGCGTAACTCTCATGGCCATTACGTTTCTTGGTCAGGCATAGAGTTGGGTCGATTTGTACATCTTGTCCCAGCTGGTTCCAGTCGTTGTAGGCTTCATCAAAATCAAAAAGCGCAAAAAACGTCCTGTTAGGATGATTCTGATAAAGAGCGTTGTCTTTGACAAGATTGCGCTGGAAACTGCAGCTAAATGCGTTTTGTATCTCGAAGGGCCGCCTCACGGTTGGATACAGCTTCTGCCAAGCGGTTTCAAGGATCATTTCATCTGTGATGCCCTCAGTGAATAGTACAGGCCCGCTCGTATTCTTCAAAATGTGCTGAATATTCAGCCGCGCCTCGCTCTCGGAAAAAGTAATCAAGCCTGCGGACAACGATTTGATGATGTCAGCCTTATTTACTTTGGACAGTGCAACTTTATTGCCGTCGAATTCGAACAAGTTGATAACGCTATCGCCGGCACAGGTAATTGTTGATGCACTGTGGCTGCTCATCAACACGTGGCTTGATTTTGCTGCTGCATCCGTAATGTCGAAGACCTGCCGCAGAAAATCAAACTGCCACTCCGGGTGAAGGAATGCATCCGGTTCATCCAGCAAGATCAGGCAATGTCGGTCTTTAAATAGCTCGACAACCGAGTAGATATAAACGGATTGAAACTGGCCGTCGCTGAAGTGACTGATATTACCTTCTGCACCTGAAGTAAGACGAAGCGGTACGGAAATGGCATCAAGCATTCCCAATGTTTTCAGATTATCGAACTGACGGAATAATTCTTGCCATTTGCCGGCGAACTTCTCTTGCAGCTTGCTGATAGACAGATACAGAACGTAGCGATCATCATTGGGGAAATAACCCTCTGTAACCGTTAATTTCTCTGTGTTGTCCCAAATGCAGGCGTTTAGCGTGTCGAGAAATTCCTTTGTGATGCCGACAGCTCTCCAATATCGGGTGTCAGTATCGACGGAGTCGATGTCGTATTTCTCTCGTTCGCTACCTTGTGCATAGTCTGGTCGCTGCAAATCGACTCTAAGCACAGGCTCGGAAACTTCGTCAGTACCGGGTTTGGTAATGCCGAGACTGTCTACCCCCAGCTTTTGACGAATGAATGTATGGGCTCTGCTACCTGCGGGCTGGGCCAGCAATACGGCCAAAAGCAATGCCTTGTACTCCTGGCCGATACCGATAAAACGGCGGCTTTCATCAGTATTAGCGCCTTTGATGCGACCACGAAATTTTGTTTCGTACTCGGCAACCAAGCCAGAAACAGTGGTGTTGTGCCCGGAATAATAGATCAAAACGTTATCAGGAAATGGTGTTTGTCCAAGCGTCTTACGGTCTTCGTCCTTGTTGATGCGAAGCTTGCCGGCCTTCCATTCTATTTCAGTATCTTGCCCTTCGATCTCGTAACTCAGACGGTAATCGAAAGCGATGTCATTATCTGCGCGACCGAGTTGATCCAGATGGCGAAATATTTCAATTAACGCCTCGAATAGGTTGGATTTTCCGCTACCATTCTTTCCGACAAATACATCAATAAAACTGGCTCCATCAAAATTCAGCGTGAAGTCTTTAAAGTTTTTGTATTGGCTGATGAAAACTGATTTTAGGCGCATAGCAGATCACTCATACTTGTGCCATTACGGCATTCAATAATTCGGAAGCCTTTAGGTTTGCAGAGTCGATTTGCCCCTCAAGTTGATCGCATTGCACCATTAGCGTTTGTATGTTTTTAACTATTCGCCGCTGCTCAGCCAATGGGGGAATTGGAATCGGAAGGCTCTTTAATGTCTTTTGATTTATTTTTGGCATCGTACCCGAAGTTCCGGATGCACGTTCTCGCAGAAAATCACGACTCGATGATGAACTCATGGCAAAATAAACATAGTCACAATCAATCTCTGGAGAAACACGCAATTTCATCATTAAGTCTGGGTATATGTAGCAGTTTGGATCGCCTCTATAGATCGCAGAAACTCCTACATATTCAATGGTGTTTCCTCGTTGCACCAAAATATCGCCGCTTTGAAGCCAAAGGTCAGAACTTATTGGTATATCGTCAGCAATGAATTTTGAATGTTCGCCTTTGAACACTCCGGATGTCGTCGCACTTAACGTCAGGGATTTAACCTTCGTTTCATAATCTACGGCTTTGGGGGAGTATCCATTGGTGGGGCCGCTGATCAAGATTTCATCAAGTGGCAAAAGCGCCCAGCTATCTGGAATTGAGTAGCTTAATTTTTCTAGATCGATTTGGCTGCTGGACGTGTTGCTAATTTTCAGGCGAGATCTATCAGATTTAATTTTATCTATAAGTACTTTAACTGACTGGTCTTCATTACGTTGCTCTGAAATTTTGCCTTGAATGGCGAGCTGAAGAATGGCCTTGCGCAGTTCAGCGACGTTTTCTTTGACCGCGTAAAGATCACCAAAATGTTGGGTGATGAAGGCCCAAGCTTCGTCGGGGCTACCATCACCGGTGGTAGCCAGTAGTTGCGAGAGCGCGGCAGCGTGGGCGGCTTTGCTTTTTGCTTCTTGCGCGATGCGCAGCTTTTCCAGCGCATCGCAACGCGCCATCAGCTGGTCGATTTTGGCGACGATGCGGTGTTGTTCTTCTAGTGGCGGAAGCGGTAGTGGTATCTCGATGAATTTCGCTATCGAGACGCCGCCAATAATCCCGGTCATTGCCGCCGCAAATGAGGCGCGAAAAACAGGCGATAGATAAGCGTAGAGAATAAATCGGGATGGAATCTGGCCATACAGTTCATTAGCAAATAGCTTATTGCCGAAACAGATGTCGCGGTCGGTGAGGCCACATTTTTTTCCAGCACTGCCACCCTCAGAGCAGACCAGCACTGCACCTTGGTGCGCCACTCTGAATTTCGTCTCGCTGGGAGGAATGAAAATTCCATTTCCGTAGTCCAACGGCTCAAAACCGTAGCCAACATCTTTGGTCGCGATATAGGGCAGACCTTCAGCACCGGCGTACTTCGATTCTTTTTCTGCGGCGTTGATGCTATTGCCATTGAAAATGTGGCCAATACTGCCGAGACGAACCCACTGCCAGCCCTGTGGCAGCTCATATGGGGTGTCTATATCGGCGATTGCAGATAGCGGCTTGGGTGCTTTGATCTTGCCGTTCTTAACCAGCCGCTTTTTTTCGGCCTCAATATCTTTCAGCAATTCCAGGGCCGGCTGATCGGCGGGGTCTCGTTCCACCAGTTTGCCTTGCATGGCCAGCGTCAGGATCAGTTCGCGCAGCTTGGCAATGCCATCGGGCGCGGCAAAGGCGGTGTCGAAATGCTGTTCGAGCAGATCGCGGGTCGTGTTAGTCATGCCTTGCCCCCGAGACACGCCATCAGCTCGGCTTTCAAAGCAGCCTGCGCTGTTTCGAGCTGGGCGACGATTCCCTGGTATTGACGCATCAAGTCTTCTGGCTTGCCATGCTCGACTTCTACCAAGTGCGGGTTCTTGCCAACGGCATCTAGGTTGTAGTTTTTGTCGGCTATCTCTTTTGCAGAAACTTTCCATGCGTATTGCGTCGTCTTGCGACCTTTGCGACTGGGGCCACCCCACCAAACTTTTTCGAGATCGAATTCCTCGATGGTCAGTGGCTTGGAGCGTGAATAGCTCTTGTAGCCCTCCGGGTAGGGGTGTTCAAAGAACCAGACGTCCTTGGTCGGCTCGCCCTTTTCGAAGAACAGCACATTGGTGGCGATGCTGGTGTAAGGCGCAAAAACACCCTTGGGCAGGCGCACGATGGTGTGCAGGTTGAACTCTTCGAGCAGTTCGCGTTTGAGCGTGGTCTTGGCGCCTTCACCAAACAGGAAGCCATCCGGCAGCACGACGGCGGCGCGGCCTATGTCGTGCTTGAGCAGATGCATGATCAGCGCCATGAACAGATCGGCGGTTTCGCGGGTTTTATACTTGCGCGGAAAGTTGTTTTCGATGCCGTCTTCTTCCATGCCGCCAAAGGGCGGATTGGTGAGGATGATGTCCACCCGGTCTTTCGGGCCGTAATCTTTCAGCGGACGGCTCAGGGTGTTGTTGTGGCGGATGTTGCTGGGCACATCGATGCCGTGCAGCATCAGGTTGGTCATGGCCAGCATGTGGGGCAGCGGCTTTTTCTCGACGCCGTGGATGCTGTCTTGCAGCATGAGGCGGTCTGCCGCTGTTCTGACTTGTGCCTTCAGGTGCTCGATGGTGCAGGTCAAAAAGCCGCCGGTGCCGCAGGCCGGGTCCAACACGCTTTCGCCCAACTGCGGGTCAAGAATGTCTACCATGAACTGGGTGACGGCGCGTGGCGTGTAGTACTCGCCCGCGTTGCCCGCCGATTGCAGGTCGGCCAGGATTTTTTCGTAGATGTCGTTGAACAGATGCCTGTCTGTAGAGGAGTTGAAATCAACATCATCTTCAATGGTGTTGATCACCTGCCGCAGCATGGTTCCAGATTTCATGTAGTTGTAGGCATCCTCGAACACCGAGCCAACCACTTTGCCGCTTGGCGACACGCCAGCAGCGGTGGCCAGCTTTTTGAGTGAGGGAAAAAGCTCGTTGTTGACGAAGTCGATCAGTTCGTCGCCGGTGATGCCTTCTGCATTCTTGGCCCAGTTGCTCCAGCGGAAGCGGCTTTGCAGTGGCGACTTGTAGCCAGGAATGGTGAGTTGCCATTCTTGTTCTTTGTCATCGAAGATTTTCAGAAACAGTAGCCAGACGATCTGGCTGATGCGCTGGGCGTCGCCATCAACGCCTACGTCTTTACGCATGATGTCTTGAATGGTTTTGATCAGGGTGCCGATAGACATGAGTGAGGTTCCAATTAGTGTTTGTTATGCGCGCTGCTGCGATGGGCTATAGAGCGCTTGTCCGAGTTCGTGCACAGCGTGTTGGTACTGATCCAGCCCGCCAAAGGCGCGAATGATCTCCATAGGGGTGCCGAAACTGGTGAACGGGGCGATGGTGAGGATTTGCGTTTCCTCAATCGGTCCAACGCCTTCGTCAGCGTATTTGTCCAGCAAAGCTTGCAGCACACGCTGCGCTTGCTCGCCATAGCGAGTGAAGTAATCGCGTTTCTTAACCTGATCGGCACGTTCCTTGCGGCTGAGCGGTGGTTGATCCCAGGCTACGTGGCAGACCAGATCAAACGGATCGAATTCCTTGCCTGACTGCTGGCCAATTTCTTCGGCCAGCGCGGCAAAGAAAACGCCCTCATTGGCCAATTCGTCGATGATGGCTTGCTTCTTCTCGGCGCTGTTCCAGCGGCGCAAGAAGTCGTCTAGAGAGCTGAACTCCTTGGCGAGCGCCTTGCGGGTGTAGTCCTTGAGTGATTCGGTAATCAGTTTTCCGTTGGCGTCGAAATACTGTACGCGCTCGGCCGCCACTTTGACTTCAACATTGGCAACGACATAGCGACGAACTCCGGTTCTTTCTTCGTGCGAGCCTGGTTCAGATACGCCCGTCCACGGCGACTCCTCGGCAGGCGGATAAATAAAGCCATCGTCACCCTGAGTGCCCGTTACTTCATCTGGCGGCACCGGGGATTCGCCAGCTGTGGGTTCGTAGACTTGCACGGGATCGCCATCAAAATCAGGATCGGCGAATAGCTCGGTCGCTTTTTTGAAGTCGATGATGGTGAAGTAATACTTGTCGTAGTCTTCATTGATGCGCGTGCCACGGCCAATGATCTGCTTGAACTCGGTCATGGACTGGATGCGCTGATCGAGCACGATGAGTTTGCAAGTCTGGGCGTCCACACCCGTGGTCATCAATTTGGATGTGATGGCGATAACCGGGTATTTGGATTCGGGAAAGATAAAGTTATCGAGTTCGGCCTTTCCTTCTTCGTTATCGCCGGTAATGCGCATGACGTACTTGCTGTTCTGTGTCGCCAGGTCGGAATTTTCATTCACCAATGCCTGACGCATGCGCTCGGCATGATCAATGTTGTCGCAGAATACAATGGTTTTGTCGAAGCGATTGGTTTGTTTGAGGAAGTCGCTGATTTTCTTTGCTACTAACTCTGTGCGCTTTTCCAACACAAGGTTTTTATCAAAGTCGCGCTGGTTATAAATACGATCCTCAATTTCGTTGCCATGCTTATCGAGCATGCCTTTGTCAGGTCGCCAGCCGGTAAGATCTTTATCCAGATCAATGCGCACCACCTTGTACGGAGCGAGAAAACCATCATCGATACCCTGGCGCAGGGAGTAGGTGTAAATCGGTTCTCCAAAATAATCGATGTTGGAAACTTCTTTGGTTTCCTTGGGTGTGGCAGTCAAGCCGATTTGGGTGGCCGATGAAAAATATTCAAGAATTTCGCGCCAGGCTGAGTCTGCTGCCGCACTGCCGCGATGGCATTCGTCGATGACGATCAGATCAAAGAATTCACGGCTGAACTGCTTGTAGATGTTGCGTTCTTCTTCTGCCCCGGTGACTGCCTGGTACAAGGACAGATAAATCTCATACGACTTGTTGGCTTGCCGCTTCTGGATCTTGGTCATGGCCGAGCCGAAGGGTTTGAAGTCGTTGGTCATGGTCTGGTCAACCAAGATATTGCGGTCTGCCAAAAACAAAATGCGTTTTTTGGCTTTGGATTTCCAAAGACGCCAGATGATTTGAAATGCGGTGTAGGTTTTACCCGTGCCGGTGGCCATAACCAGCAGAAGACGATTCTGGCCGCGAGCGATGGCTTCAACGGTCTTGTTGATCGCCAGAAGCTGGTAATAGCGAGGTGTTTTGTTGCTGCCGTCGCTGTAATAATCCTGCGAGACCAACTCGCTCTGGGCAGTGTTCAAGCCCAAGTGCTCGGACCACCAGTGCCACAGCATCTCAGGGCCGGGCAGTTCGTGAAGTGCCAGCTCCCGTTCGATGACGCCATCTTTGGCAATCTTGTTGTGGAATAGAAAGCCGTCGCCGTTACTGCTGAACACGAAGGGCACTTGCAGCATTTCGGCATAACCCAGCCCCTGTTGCATGCCATCTCCCAATGAGTGTTTGTTGTCCTTCGCCTCGATGATCGCGATGGGGATGTTGGGCTTATGAAACAACACATAGTCAGCCCGCTTATGCTGAGCGCGGGTGTGCAACTTGCCGCGGACGATGATGCGGCCCTTGGTGAGCGGAAACTCTTCACGTACCTGAGTGACGATGTCCCATCCCGCCTGCTCAAGCGCCGGGGTAATGAATTTTGTGCAAATATCGCGCTCGCTGAGCTGACTTTTACTCATAGCAGATGGCCCCCCATTGATACTTTCTTATTTTCAGTTCATGTACACCTATTTGCGCTCATTCGACCGGCCTGGCCCGGGGCGGCCGCTCTCGATCTTGTGTCGCAAGTAATCGTCATTTTCGCGGACTTGGCGGCGCTGAGCTATGTAGCCGCGCATCAGTTCGCGCATGATCTGAGAGGCTGGACGATCCTCACCGGCAGCTTCAGCCATAAACTCGGCACGCAACTCCGGCTCAAGTTTCATCGTGAAAACAGCTTCTTTTAACATGGCACACCCCCTTTTTTTGGAAGATAAGTACTAATGTAGTATATACGTTGTTGGTATCGTGCGCTAGGCGCTTTATGGCGTATGCGAGCACGGTGGTAGCATCGTGTACACGAAGGGGGCTGCACGGGTGCTAAGCGCTGGAAGTGATGAGTAGAAGACATGATGTTGGAGCACCATAACGAAGAGCCGTTTTTCATCACCGAGGAAGTGGAGGCCGAGCTGATCGCGGCCGGGCATGTGTTTAAGCCACCGCCGATTGTCTGCACTGGCCGACTTCATCACGTGCTGGAGCGCATGACCGATGCCGAGTTGGCACTGCAGCCGGGCGAGATCGCCGACGATGAGCGCGAGCACCGGCAGAACAAGCCATTTTCAGCTGGCTAAGCTGGGAATGGTATATTTCATGGTATTGCTAAGATTTATTTTTTTAAGTGCCTGTAAATTAAAGTTTTTATACTTCTGTTTATAATAGAGTGGGAGTAGGTTTTACTCATAGATATTAGTGATTAATAAAGCCCCTGATGGGGCTTTTTTTCAATGGTCTAATCTTTAATTAACTGCACTCGTGAGGGGAATAGCGTTTTAAAATATTAACTAATATTGATTTTCTTCTTATTTGGTACCAAACAATCCGCATCATTTTCTTTATGCTTCAGGTTTCTACCAAAAGTCATATTATTTCAGAGTGTTTGAAAGCCCATCTACTTAGTTATTTTATCTTCATTAAGATTCAACTGCTTAATAGCCAATTGTAAGTGTTCAAGAAAAGCCTTCACTTTTACCTGCGAATATCTTCCTCCTGAATACATGGCATGTAGCACCAGATCCTCAGGTTCGACGTGACAATCAACTCTAACTAAAAATCCGTTGTCAATCTCTAATTCGCAGGCATGAAGTGGCAAAATAGCAAACCCTAAACCTTTTAGTGCCGCAGCCTTGGCCATCTGTCCACTGTTCACTTTATAGCTGGACTGCACAGCGACCGTTTGATTTTGTTTAAAGCGCCACGGCATTCCTTGGAGGACTGAAACACTGGTGATACAGGGTATTTTGCTTAGATCATGAATCGATTGTGGTAGTGGGTGACGTTCTAGAAGTTCTGGTGCAACCACTATACAGCTCTGCCAGCGTAGGATCTCCTTAGCGACCCAGCTTGAATCTTCTAGTGGCCCCCGTCCAAAGCGCAATACCAGATCGAACCCGTCCAATAGTCCCTCTGTCGGCGCCAATTGAGTATCGCAACTGAGCTGTATTTGCGGATGTTTTATGCAGAAGTCGGCGAGGATGTCTGCCATGAAGGGCAGGTCTGGTGTAATAATTCTAAGGTGACCTGACAGTGAATCCCCAAACAGAGATACCTCCTCTAATACCTGACCCATAGATTGTGTGAGCGGCGTAATGGATTGATAAAGCTGTTTACCTGCGGCGGTTGGGGTCACTCTACGGGTCGTACGCTCCAGTAATCGAACATCAAGTTGTCGTTCGAGTAACGCGACATGTCGACTCACGTTGGACATCGGCAACTGGAGTTGTTCTGCGGCGAGCTTAAAACTTAGCTTGTCATAAACCGCCTGAAAGCAGATTAGCCACTGAATTTCGATTTTTTCAAGCATCGACTATGTCATAAATTGAGATTAATAAAACAATAACGCCATATTTATCACTAATGTCCTAATCATTACAATCTTCTCAAATCGTTAAGTGGAGGAAGACATAATGGCGAGTAGTAAGAAGATCGCTATCGTGGGGGCTGGAGTTGCAGGACTGGCATTGGCGATAATCGCTACAAAACAAGGGCATAAGGTAAGCCTATTTGAGCGTGGTGATAAGGTACCCACGCTGGGTGCCGGTGTAACCCTATGGCCCAATGCCATGTTTGTAATGCAGCAGATGGGACTCGACAACGCGTTGAGAGATAGGGGGGGCTTACCAAGCATGATGTGTCAATTTGACCCACAAGGTGTTCTGCAAACTGAGTTCGATATTTTAGCCGTTAACGCCCTTTGCGGTTTACCTAGTGTCACTATATTACGACGTGATCTAATGGATTTACTCATGGATACCGTGTCGAGTCTAGACGTTAATATTAAGTTTAATTTATCCATCACAGTCGCGGATGTAATGAAACTAGATAGAGAGTTTGATTTGGTCGTGGGGGCCGATGGACGCATGAATTCCGTCGTGCGTCAGACACTTTATCCGGGTAAAGTCACGCCTCGTTATCATGGCTTTGTCAACATAATAGGGGTGAGCCATCAACAAGAGTCTTTCCAAGATAACGCTATTTCTGATTTTCGCGGCTCAGGGCAACGTTTTGGTATTGTGCCGGTTAATGGGGGCAGGTGTTATTGGGCTGGCGCTTGGAACGCTCCTATCGATAAGCATCGACCTCAGAGCGATTGGTTCGAAGAGCTGAATCAGCGTTTCAGGAGCTGGCCTAATCCGGTTAAAGATGTTCTACAGAACAGCGATAGTGCATCGATGAGGCATATTTTTGTTCATGACATTGATCCTCTTCCATTTTGGCATCAAGGGAATATTTTAATCATCGGAGACGCAGCTCATGCCTCCTTACCAACGTCTGGGCAGGGCGCCTGTCAGGCGCTGGAGGACGCATGGCATCTTTCTCTTATGCTAAAGGAAGAAGATGAAGTGGCAAGTGCTCTGCAAAACTTTTACCATCAGCGATACACTAAGACTTCAGCAGCACAAATGGTTGGAAGACAACTGGCAAAAAAGTTTTTTTCTGGACAACCAGAACCCCTATTACCTGCAACGCATATTTCCATTAAAGAGCTCAGTCATTTTTGGATGCAAGGCCTAATCTGATTTAATTTCACGTCTTTTGGGGATAATGAGCTGTAGTGGTACAGTAAATTTGGCCACCTAAATAGAGGTGATATCATCACCTCACAGTAAAAAAAGGTGACATTATGACCGGACGTAACAGATGCAATTTTAGCCCCGAATTTCGCCTCGAAGCTGCCCAGCTTTTACTCGATCAGCATTACACCGTTGCCGCCACGACTACGGCAATGAACGTCGGTAAATCCACTATGGATAAATGGATTCCACAACTGAAAGAAGAGCGAGCGGGCAAATCACCCACTGCTTCACCTGTGACACCTGAGCAGATTGAAATACGCGACCTAAAGAAAAGACTTCAACGCGTTGAAATGGAGAGGGATATATTAAAAAAGGCTACCGCGCTCTTGATGTCAGACTCCTTGAACAATTCTCATTATTTGGGAAACACAGGGCGCGGTTTCCTGTTGCCTTTGTAGGCAACGTGTTTGGGATTCATCGCAGCAGTTATAAATACTGGCGGCAGCCCAAGAAGCTTGACGCTACGAGAGTGACATTACTCAGCCTTGTGCGTGAAGTTTATCGCGAAAGTAACGGCTCAGCAGGAGCGCGAAGCATTGCCGCGATGGTCACCACCAAAGGTATAAAACTGAGCCGTTGGCGGGCAACAAAGCTAATGCAAGCGCTCAATATTATCAGCTGTCAGAAACCTGGCCATCGTTATAAGAAGGCGTCTAAGGAAAACATTGAGATCCCTAATCATCTGGATCGCCAGCTTGCTGTTACCAAGCCTAATCAGGTCTGGTGCGGTGATGTGACTTATATCTGGACGGGAAAAAGCTGGGCTTATTTGGCTGTAGTACTTGATTTTTTTCCCGTAAACCGGTTGGCTGGGCGATGTCATTTTTCCCTAATTCAGCACTGATAGCTAAAGCCCTGTCGATGGCCTAGGAAGCACGGGGAAAACCGGCTAATTTACTGTATAACTCGGATCAAGGCAGTCATTATATCAGCAGGAATTTCAGGCAGTTACTGTGGAGATATCAGATAAAGCAAAGTCTGAGTCGTCGGGGAAATTGCTGGGATAACACCCCAATGGAACGGTTCTTCAGAAGTCTGAAAACAGAGTGGATACCGGATAATGGCTACGCTAATTTTAGCCAAGCGAGCGCGGCAATAACAAATTACATCACGGGATATTACAGCCAGCTCAGACCTCATCAATATAATGGTGGGTTGACGCCGAATGAATCAGAAAGATTATTTTGGGAAAACTCTAAAATGGCTTTATCTAAAGAATTCGGCCTAAAGGTATTTGCCACGGTCGGAGACGACAAAAAAATTCAGCAATTAGCAGACTCGGCAACGCTGATCAATTACAAAAAAGATGACTTTGAAGAAAAAGTAAAAGCGCTCACTCAGGATCAGGGCGTTGATATTATCTTAGATATCGTCGGTGCATCCTATTTCAATAAGAACATGAATCTACTGAAAAAAGATGGAAGGTTGGTGATTATTGGCTTTATGGGGGGGAACTTAGTCAATGATTTTGATATCACAAACATGATGGTTAAGCGTATTACGATTACGGGTTCAACCATGCGTGGCCGAAATCTAGAGGAAAAAAGAGTAATCGCTGAACAGTTAAAAGAAAAAGTCTGGCCAGCTTTAGAGAAGGGGCATTGTAAACCCATTATCTACGCCACCTATCCATTAGAAGAGATCGCTAAAGCACATGAGTGCTTAGATACAGGTACTCATATCGGAAAAGTTGTTATTCCGATGTGATGATTGATAACGCTTATCCCGCACTCTACGGGATGATTAATAAATTGAGTAGAGTAATATCTTAGGACATTATTGAGACAATAACGTCTCATCTGCTAAAATTCGTTTTTCTAAAAAATTGACAACCGTTCTCACTTTTAATGACAATAAATATAGAGAGAAAAGCCCAATATCCCTTGGTTATTAAAAATCGTAGTTTTCAATTATACTCATGGTTTTTTTATTATCCTGATAACGTCTTTTAATCACTTCCCGAAGCTGTCTCGCAGTTGGGCAAGCGATATCAATTTGCTTTTCAATATCCCGTTGTTGTACTTGAGGTAGACTCGATTCCCATTCACTGGCCAGGTGCTGACAATTTTCGGCGTTAATAATGAAATCTTGAACTATAGATTTTTTTTCATCTATCGCCTGAACTGAAAAACATAATGAAAGTAAAATAGGGGGGATTGTATATTTAACCATTTTAATATCCATCAATAGACCAGTGTGGTTTATCTTTATTACCACCGTGATACTTAATAACGCCAAATGACTGACCTATAATGTGAAGTTCTTTATTCATCCCATCATGAGGTAGGCTGGTAATCTTGTAGGCATTTCCTTTTTGATCTTTAATTTCAATATTTCCATGCTAGGTCAGTAACATATCAATTGCCTATCCTTCAGTGTGTCTGCTGTTTAACGAAGGGGCTACGTTAAGGTTCGTCATACCGTATGCTCTAACCATTTCTTTTGCTGCAACAATGCTCTGATTCAAATTTATCGAACCATCAGAGTTCACATGTACCCAGTCAATATTTACACCAATTTTATACGGAATATGTTGTGGCTTAACAATGTTACGAGATAATTTCCATGACCAGTGCATAAGATAAGCACGTTCTGAAGGTCTAAGTGTAGAGGTAATAGCTACATTAATGCCAGCATCTCGCATGCTTTCTAAAAAACGTTTTACTTTATTTTTGAAAGGGTGGCTTAGAGTTTCTACCGAATTGCTTCCTAAAAAACGTGACACCCATATTGATCCACTTAGTTTTTTCATTGGCTAATTAAAATATTATTAGTTGTTATTAATGTTGTTGAATTTGAATTGTTCGGTATTTTAAATATGCTTTAGGTGTTCTATCGATAATCGGTTAATTATAGTTTTTAAGTTAGGTATATATATAGGAATGGTACATAAAAACTAAAATAACTAGGAAATATCACTTTGTATTTTTATTTGTATTTTTTTCGGTAACTTGAAGGGGTTTGAACAGAGTATTATTGATTTTTATAGTGATGAGGGATGTGTGAGTATTTAATTTATAACGGAAAAAGCTATTTTACAGAGTTAGTTAAGTGTTGGGTCATCCTCTATGTAAGAATAAGAGCCATTTAGTCATCATACAAACGGGGCTTTTTAAATAATGAATTGCCTATATAAGATGCTCAGAGGGGATGACCTTGGGCATAGTGATTACTTCAACCCGATAAAAAAGTAACTTATTAGATATTTCACTTTTGAGAGGAAACAGTCACCTATCCACTGCTTCCTCAAACGACAATCGACTGATTGACTCGCTATCGACCCATTAATTCTCACTCCATCAGACCCGAACCTTATAAAGGCAGGAATGTTTCGTGCAAATGTCGCCACTGTAATCTGCCTTGTTCATGAGAAAAGACCAAGGTGGAATAGCGTAAGGTACTGGGCTTATCTGGGAAGTCTTGCCGTTCTTTATAGGCGATAATCGCATTTTTCTCGTCTTCAGCGATCAGAATAAAGTCAAAAAGCGTGATCTTCAGCCCAAGGCGAGATCCTTGTTGTTGCTCGAAAAAGTCGACGAGTTGTTGATGGTCAAATATCGCTCCAGTGGGCGCAATCATGATAAAGCCATGGTCGAATCGAGAGAGCAGTTGTGAGCGTTTATCGCCACTAGCATCCTGTTTACCCAGCACATCACTGATTAAGTGGTGGGCATCAATCACTTCTTGGAAATAACGATTCATTATGTCCTCTATTTTTGGCGGAATAGTTAAAAGGGCAGTGGACTTTCCAGCGCCATGGTCATGCCTGAGAGGGGATGCTGGAAGCGTATCGCGCTGGCGTGAAGCATCAGCCGTGGGGGCGGTGCTAGGTTTGGATAATCACGGCCACCATACAGGTCACAGCCCAAAATGGGATAACCCAAATATTGGCAGTGGATCCGTAATTGATGTGTACGGCCCGTTAACGGCGACAGTTTCACTTGAGTGATCGGCAGAGTAGTGCCGGTACTCAACGGATATTCGGTGTGCCGCTCTACCTCAAAATACGATTGCGCCGGTTTACCTGTCGTTGCGTCGATTCGCATGAGTGGGAAATGTTGCGGATCTTTTGCAATAGGCGCATCAATAATCCCGCTGTCTTCGGCAAGATGGCCGCAAAGTAACGCATGGTAGGTTTTTTCAACAGAACGCTGACTGAATTGCTGGCTGATTGTCGCAGTTATCGCCTTCGTTAAGCCAACCAGCATCAGGCCGGAAGTGCCAAAATCGAGTCGATGCACCAGCGCACACTCCGCAAACTGCTGACGTAGGCGGTAGTGAACCGAATCCCAATTTTGCGGGTTTTTTCCTGAAAGACTCAATAAGCCGCTGGGCTTATTAATGACAAGTAGCGCCTCATCGTGGTAGAGGATTTCGATTGGAGTGTCGCAAGGTGGGGCGATAAAAGTATCGATAATACTCGCCATGATGGCCTCAGCGGTTACGGACTAGAGCAATAAGGATAAGTGATTTCATCGTATAGGTGAAGTCTGATTGAGGGGGACGTCTTATCGCCACCCTTACCGCATACTCTATTTTTTAATCTAATTATTTGAATAAGATTGGCAATTGTTTTCGATATTCAATTACCACTTTGGCGAATATTATAGACACTATAGCAGTCAAGCCTAATTCAATTTTATTAAACATAAGGGATTTTATTATGAAAAACATCAAAATTATTGTTGCTTCTTTCACCTTAGCTCTCGTTTCGTTTAGTGCTGCGGCGCAAAGTGTTACGGCATGTGCCTCAACCATTGATGAAGCGGAAGCAATCGTCGCCGCGCAAGCTAAACAAGCAGGGGCTTCGTATAAGATTACTGAATCACACTTTAATAATGGTGTGCATATGACTGCTAAATTGCTTGATAAACAGTAAGCAAAGAGTTTTCAAATTACTCGAAGGTCATCATGTCTTCTTATTGTTTGGGATAGTAATTACTTACAAAGAAGTGGGATCTGCCCAGAAGTAGAGAAACCTAATCATTACCGTTAGAACAATCTATTTTTAACTGGAAAAGGTACCGTAAGCTTAATAGAGAGTGGGATTAGCACCCTTAATATCGATGGCTAGGGTATATGACGTAGATGGGTAGCAATCCCCCACTTAAGCGCTTTGCATTCTTTGTGGTTCAGGTCAAAAATTGAGTAGCTCGCGTTGGAGTGTGCATATTTAGAGAAGTGGTTGATGGTTACTTCTTTTAATAGCGCAATAACTCCTTGGATGACTTGCCCATGGGAGACAATACAGATTGTTTTATGAGGAGCGACTTGTTCCAAATTATACAAAAAGTGTATAAATCGATGACATGCTTGTACGAGAGATTCGCCGTTTGCAGGGCAGTATTCGGCATCGCTATTAAATAACCTATTGGCCGTGTCAGGATGATGCTGCATTAGCCATGCAACTGACATGCCTTCAAACTCACCCAATGCCTGTTCTTTAAGGGCAGGATCGGTCACCAGCGAGCAACAAAAGTGTTTGGCTAAGATAGTTCCCATGCGGTGGGTACGGCCTAGTGGCGAAGTATAAACACTATCTACTCGATAATCGCTCGCTGAAAATGCAGCCAATAACGCGGAGGTTTGTAATTCTCCTCGGTGAGTGAGTTCACTGTCACCCTGTCCTTGAACAATCCCTCTCATATTCCACTCGGTTTGCGCATGTCGAATGAGTATTACTTTCATTACTGAACATCCTTTTTACCTGATGGCAAATTATCGCCGATAACCCTGTTGTTAACAGGCAATAGATCACAGCGAAGTACCTGCTTACCCGCATACTTGTAACGCCTCATCTATACTTACTATTTCGTCAATAATCGAGGAGTGACTATGGCAGGGGGATGGGCCGAAGACGGCGCGGTACAAAAGCAGATCGATGATACGGTCGACGACGCCATCGCGCAAGCGAGAAGCCAGCTCCATCATGGCGAAAGTGCGGAGTTTTGTGAAGCCTGTGGTGAACCTATTCCACTCGCTCGCCGCCAAGCGCTGCCTGGGGTAATTTATTGTATTAATTGCCAAGAGGCACAAGATAAGCGGCTGTCTGCCAGGAACGGAATTAACCGTCGAGGGAGTAAAGATAGCCAGTTACGATGAAGGCTGCTGGGGTGGTGCGACAGTGCACGATTGCAAACGAGCCTTATGACTCACATCGATAGCTCCTCTCAAAAATCTACTAGTCGCATCGTAATGTTCTAACAAGAATAACGACCTCGATCCTGTTTTAGGACGCTAACGGTAGGCGTAACATATTATAAGTATTGCTGTTTATCTCACTACAGGTACCAGCAATGATAAAAAAAGGATTACTTCTACTCTCATCTTTCATGTTTTGTCTACAGGTTCAGGCCTCGGTCGGCTTTCGACAATTAACGTTATCGCAGCAGAACGAAAGACCCCTTAACGTAGCGATATGGTATCCAGCTTTAGACGGCGGTGTATCCGAAGTGATCGCAGATAATGCAGCATTTGTTGGCGTTCGAGTCGATCGCAATGCCCTCCCGATGTCTGGGGTGCACCCTGTTTTAGTCATTTCGCATGGTTACAATGGTAACTGGCGAAACCTATCGTGGATAGCCGAAGCCATGGCGCAACAAGGTTATATCGTGGCCGCTCCTGACCACCCTGGCACTACGACCTTTGATCAGAATCCTGTTGAGGCCAAAAAACTATGGTGGCGCCCTCAGGATATGACTCGAGTCATCGATTTCGTTATCGATTCTCCGCGGTTAATTGGCAAAGCTGACCAAGCTAGGATAGCCGCACTGGGTCATTCTCTAGGCGGATGGACTGTCCTGTCGTTGGCAGGTGCCGAGTTTCACCCTGCGTTATTTTTGCATAATTGTCGACAGCATCTGGACCGTGGCGATTGTACGTTGCAGGAACGGCTAGGGGTAAAGGACGATCACTGGCAACAAAAGCGATTTGCCTACCGCCGCGATCCGAGGATTAAGGCTGTGGTCTCTCTCGATCTCGGCCTAGCACCCGGTTTTAGCATTCAGAGTTTGCGAGCCATCCCTATCCCCGTCTTATTGCTTGCGGCCGGCAATGACCGACTGGCGCGGCTACCCTCAAACCAGGAGTCGGGGTATATCGCTGAGTATATGGATCCACGACGGGTACAGTTTAAGGTTATCGAAGGGGCGACGCACTTTAGCTTTATGCAAGTGTGTAAAGCTGGCGCTGAGGCGCTGATCGAGCAAGGATCACCCGGCGATGGAATAGTGTGCCACGATGGAAGTGGTATGAATCGCGCAGAAATTCATAAAAGACTTATTCGTCAAATCAGCAAATTTTTAAACTCATCGCTCAACTATCCTGTACCTGCTGGCGAAATAACGTCGGAGATATTCCAACAATCCGCTGGAACTCCCGATTAAAATTTGATTTGGTAATAAATCCGGAATCGAGCATTACTTCCGTTATCGGCAAGGGGGTGGTCGTTAATAGCCCCTTTGCCCATTCAATTCTAAATCCATTAATCCACTGCGATACGTTACAGCCGATCACTGTATTGACCGCCTTTGATAATTGCCTTGCGGGTATTCCGGTTTTTCTCGCAAGGATAATGAGGGTAAGGTTGGGATTAAGGTAAAGTTGGCTCTCCCTGACCTGTTTCTCGATCCTCTCGTATAGAAGAGATAGGTTTTCATCACACTCCTTAAGACTTACTGATACTTCGGTCTCCCTCACTTCGAGTGGCGGAAGTGGCGCGAGTCGTTCCGAAAAAATAACCATTAAAATAACGACAGGATAGAGGATTATTTGACCAATAATGATTATGCCTGGAGCTAGCTGTTCATGATGATTATTGAAACTGATAGCAACCAACAAGTCTGTCAGCGCCGAAATAGAGAGAAAACACCCTGCCATAAGAGCCAGGTTGGTGGCCTGCGAGCGATAACCTAGCCGACTGAGGGTTGAGCGATATGTAGTCTGGTAAGCAATAGCTAATAGGCCACAACCGTAGCCAAGGAATAATAGAATGAGGAGAGCATCGGTTAAAAAAGGCCAAAGAGTAGCTACGAACAACAGAACGCTACAGGGTAAAAATAATAACACCCTGTCATAGGATCTACTCCCCTGAGTCATGGAAACCAAACAATACCATGCGGTAGGGGGTAACAACATGGCTAAGCCTGATTGTAGGTTTCTCAGTAGGTCGGAATGGAACGTCCAGCGTAGGGTGCCTAGAGAAAGCATGACTAGATAGAAGATAAGAAAGTAGAGGGTACCCGGATGATATTTTTTCCCGGATAAGAACGGAATGAACAGTAAAAAAAATAATATCAGTACACTAATCACAGGAAAGGGTACGGAGAACATGGCGATATCTCTGTGTAACGAAGGGAATAGGGTTACTGTCTTGAGCCCCATCATACGAGCACTATATCGTTTCTTACTATTCAAGAATAGAACAACAATTAATTAGTTTTTTGCGACCTTCTGAGTCGTAAATTTCAACTCGTGAGAATAATAAGAAAAACATATAGTGAATAAATGATTGTTTTTAAATATATTTTTAATTATTTTCGGAAACTGTGAACTGAAACATTATAAATATAATCCTTTATGTTTTATAAATGGGTTCACTTTTTTGAATGTATTGTGCCAGCGAGAGACTCTACAATGGAAAAATCGACACAACCCACTGCACAAGGTGCACCGGAAGCTGGTAAAGAACAGTTCCAACGTTCTATTGGGCTTATCTCCAACTTCTCGTTAGGCTTTACCTATCTTTCACCGCTGACCGCGGTCTATTCACTGTTTGCCTTAGCCATTACCCTCGCCGGGCCTCCGGCGATCTGGTGGATCGTGATTGCTGCGGTAGGGCAACTCTTAGTGGCACTCGTCTTCGGCGAAATCGCCTCACAATATCCGATCACCGGTGGCTTGTATCCTTGGGCACGCCGGCTGTGGGGAAAAAAATATGCTTGGATTGCGGCCTGGGTCTATTTATGGGCCTTGGTGGTGACCATCACCTCTATCGCTGAATATACCTCAACCTTTGTCGCAAGCCTCGTCCCGTTTAGTGCTACGCCGCTACATCTTCTAATGACCTCGGTTATCTTGTTGGCAGTGATGATGGGGGTGAACCTTTCTGGGACTAAAAACCTTGCTCGCGTTGCAAGAATCGGTTTTTGGTGTGAAATCGTCAGCGTGATTGCATTAGGTATTTATCTATTACTTTTTCACCGTTCGCAACCTTTCTCGGTTATCTTCGATTCGATGGGGATCCTATCGATTAGCGGCAGTTATGTCGGAGCCTTTATGGCTGCTTCCCTGATGGGGCTGTTTATGTTCTTCGGTTTTGAGGCCTGCGGTAACGTTGCGGAAGAAGTACAGGATGCCAGCCGAAAAATCCCAGTCGCGATGATTTTAAGTATTGTCTTCGGTGCCATCTCGGCGATTATCTCGGTATTAGGGTATCTGCTTTCTTCACCTAATTTGCGCAATATCGTCAGCGGTAAAGTGAGTGATCCTATCCCAGCCATCCTTAACGAGGCTCTGGGTCCGGTGGGGGCGAAAGTGTTTATCGTAATTGCGATTATCGCCATGCTCTCTTGCATCTTGTCGCTACAAGCTGCGCTAAGCCGCCTTATCTACTCTTTCTCTCGCGATCAGATGTTACCGGGTAGCCGATGGATGGCGAAAATCTCCACGCATAATGTGCCGGATAACGCAATGATCATCAGTTGCTTACTGCCAGTGATCGTCTGTGTCTGGGTCTATTTCCAACCTGATAATCTGGCTCGCATTACGGCCTTTGCTGTCATTGGTATCTATCTTTCATTTCAAATGGTGGTATTGGCGGCGCTCCGTCAGCGACTTAAAGGGTGGAAGCCAGCCGGTGAATGGCATATCGGCGCCTTCGGTTTACTGACTAATATTCTCGCGTTAGCGTACGGCATCGTAGGGATTTACTTACTGGCCCAACCTGCAGACAGTCCTAACTTCATTGACAAGTGGACCGTACTGATTGGCTTAGCAGTGGTATTAATCATCGGCTTAACTTATATGCTACTCCAGCGGCCTTACGGTAAATCAAACGCACCGGAAAACGATGCGATTGAGCACGCTGAAGCGTTAAGATCACTGCGTAAATAAGGAGAATTACACCGGTGAGTAGAGCGAAAAAAGAGGATGCTGGTGGGTAACGGCCAGCGCTTCACTTTGTAGAATATCGCCCACACGATAACCTGTGAGGGTGGAGAAAATCACTCTGCCAAAGGTATTGGTTAACACCATTTTGGGGCGAGGCTGAGGCAGAACGTTTAAGATTTCGTCCTCGATGCGGCTAACCAAAATATCGACAGCAGCGACTCCGTAAAAACACTGTTGAATAAAGATAGGGGCGGCAGAGGTCATGGTATACGACGTATTACAGATATAGTCGACATAAGGACCATGAAAGTAGGGGCCTTTTAGCGATTTGGTTTTTAGAAACCACTCGAAAGTTCGAAAATCGAGGTGCTGATGGGTAAGAGGCGTAAGTTCGAGTGCGGTGTCATGACTTGCATCCTTGTATATCCAATAGAGCGTCCATTTCGCCTGAGGATTTAGCGGTGCATCCGCATGGTAGGCAAAGCCTGCACCGGAACAGAAGCGGTTATCAGAAAGCGTCCGATTGATAAGAGCCTCTATCGCCGTTTTCGGAAAAGCCGTCGTCTCAAGCTCTGTTGGTGTGGCAGCGCTAACCCGTGGGCTAAGTAATTGAGTCAGTTGTTGCGCTAACTGCTGGCTTGAGTGAGAACACTGGGTGAAAAGCTGTTCAAGCAGCCCAATGACGGCGTGAAGTGGAGTGGATGAGTTCACTTATAACATTCTCCCAGACTTAGAGGCAGTGGTGTTGAGCTTACAGTCAACAAGGTGTTCGGCTAAAAATAGGATAAGCTCACTGACCGTTTTTGCAGCCGCTTCAGTGCATTGTTGAGATAAGGCTTCCATCAATCTTCGATAATGTTGCACGCATTGCTGATGGAGTGTGTCATCACCATAGAGCAGGGCAATAAACGAGGCCCACTCGGTTTGTAGCGTCAACTCACTATTGGCTAAGCGCGCCGATTGTGAGCTGGCAGATAAAAAAAGTAAGCAGCGCATATCCGCTTGGGTGCGTGACTGGGCGGTAGTAGCTTGCTCAAAGTCATCAATAAAAGAGGTGAAGGTTAGCTGTTCCGTTTCGCTCATGCGTTTGGCCGCGAGCCGCGCGCTGTGTGCCAGTATCGCGCAGTGCATCTCGCTGAGATCCAGTAAATAATCACTGCTCAATAAGTTGAGAGGATGGTAGTTATGGGCACGACTTTCAATATTATCACAGACAAAGCTGCCACCGTGGCGTCCTCGGCTAGTGTAAATCAGCTCCTTGGCGCGCAGGGTATTCAACGCCTCGCGTACCGTGATATGCGAAACCCCCAGCATCTTGGCCAACTCTGCTTCGTTGGGCAGCTGTTCATGGGCCTGCAACAGCCCAGTCATGATGGCATTGGCGAGGCGGGTCACAATCTGTTCCGCCCGGCTTGCCTGTCCGATTGGCGCGAATATTATCGCATGCGTCATCATCGTTATGCTTTCACCGGTTATCCACGAGGAAAACAGTCTTAACACAGCAAGGGTATTTTTCAAAGCACTGCACCACGCCTACCAGTGAGAATTCCCGGCGAGTGCATTTTTCTTAGGTTTGAAGTGAACTTATCAAGGATAAAACGATGCAACGACTGAAACATTTTATTGATGGTCAATACGTTGATACGGCATCAATGGCCTACTTTGACTTGATTAGTCCGGTGGATGGTAGCTGCTATGCCCAAAGCCCGAAAGGAGAGGCCGCCGAGGTAACCTTGGCGTATCAGGCGGCGACACGCGCCTTTAAGCAATGGCGGCGCTCCACGCCCTCCGAGAGACAAAAAGCGTTACTGCAGTTGGCCGAGGCGGTGGAGGCCAATACACAACGCTTTGTCGAGCTACAATGTCGGGAAACCGGGCAATTAAAGCACTTTATAGAGAAAGAAGAGGTCGCCGCGTCCTGCGATGCTTTGCGTTTTTTTGCCGGAGCTGCCCGTCATTTAGAGGGACGGGCCAGCTATGAATATCTGGACGGCTTCACCTCAACCATTCGCCGCGAGCCGTTGGGCATAGTTGGGCAAGTCACGCCATGGAACTATCCTTTTATGATGGCTATCTGGAAAATCGCGCCCGCCTTAGCCGCTGGCAATACGGTAGTGCTTAAGCCGAGCGATACGACGCCAATGAGTACCCTATTATTGGCCGAACTGGCAGCAGCGTTTTTCCCGAAAGGAGCCTTTAATGTGATCTTAGGGCAAGCGGAAACCGGCTCGCTGGTGGTGTCTAATCCTAACGCGTCACTGGTCTCCATTACCGGATCGGTGCGCGCCGGTGTCCAAGTCGCCACCTCTGCGGCGGCCAACCTCACCAAAGCCCATTTAGAGTTAGGCGGTAAAGCACCGGCCATCGTGTTTGCCGATGCAAATATTGAAAAGGCGATTGAGGGTATTACGACCGCGGGCTTCTTCAATGCGGGCCAAGACTGTACCGCCGCGACACGTATATTGGTCGAGGCCTCAATTTATCCAGCATTCTTAAAGCAGTTGGTCGCCAAGACTGAACAGATCCGTTTCGGACAACCCGATGATACCGATGCCTTATTCGGAGCACTTAATAGCGCGAATCAGTTGGCGCAAGTCGAAGGCTTTATGCAACGGCTACCCGCCCATGCCAAAGTGGAAATCGGCGGCAATGCGGCGCAAGGGACAGGATTTTATTTCCCCGCGACCATTATTTCGGGCTTAAAGCAGGACGATGAAGCGATTCAACAGGAAGTGTTTGGCCCAGTGATGACCATACAACCCTTCGACGATGAAGCGGATGCCCTCGCCAAAGCCAATGATGTTGATTATGGACTGGCGGCCAGTGTGTGGACCGGCTCAGTGGCGAAAGCTCATCGACTGACGCGCGATCTCGACTTTGGCACCGTATGGGTCAATAACCATATTCCGCTTTGCGCGGAGATGCCTCATGGCGGTTTTAAGAAATCAGGTTACGGTAAAGATCTTTCGGCCTATGCGCTGGAGGAATATACCCGAGTGAAACATGTCATGATCGATCTTGAGCAAGACTAAGCGAGGTGATAATGCGTAAATTTGGAGCGTACACTCTTTTCACACTCTGCCTAACGAGCGGGATAAGCTATGCAGAAGCGACGCCGCTAACGGTCGTTGCACAGTATATGCAGGCGTGGAACCAGCACGACAGTCATAAGGCAGGGACGTATTTCGCGGACAAAGTCAGTTATTACGATGCCTCGGTCGGTGAACCGGTGGTCGGTAAACAGCAGGCCACACAACTGGTCGTCAAAACCTTCGTCGATGCGGTACCTGACTTACGCTGGGTGATGACCAGTAAACCGGTCTATAACGGCGATACTATCGCGTTTCAATGGCGTTTTAGTGGAACTAACGATGGGGCATGGGCCGGTACTCCGGCCACCCATAAGAAGATCAGTTTTGATGGCGTCAGTTTTATCAAAGTGTCACAGGGTAAGATTACTTATCAGGGTGATTATTATGATTCGAAAAAATTATCGGATCAGTTGAAATAGCTGTTAAGGGCTGCCGCTCGCGCGGCCAGCCTATAATCAGATTAACGTAGTGCTAACTCGTTCAGTACTTTTGCTACCTCATTCCTCGCAGAATCGGGTAGCGGTTGAATTGGGCGAGGCAGGCAATCCCTCTCGGTAAGCCCCATAATACTGGCTGCAGCCGCGATAACACGTAAACTGCCACGATATTGAGTAAATAACTGCCAAAGTGGCGAAAGTTGTCGATTGATTGCTTCAGCGCGTTCGCTCTCACCGGATAACGCAGCTTGGGCAAGACGCTTAGCCACTACTGGGAACACGCCTGCACAGACGGAATACCAGACAGCACATCCGCTCAATAAGCCATTTTTTGCATAGGCATCGCCACTTATTCCTAAAGCAATATCAGCAGGTAGCTGCTGGCGTAATTCGCTGATTTCACGCTTAGCATCAGCTAACTGTGTCGAGGTGCCAGGGATTTTTATCGAGCGGACCTGCGATAGGCTGGTTAACTCGGCATAGAGCTCAGGGGTGAAATGAAAGTGAGTGGTACCGGGATTATCGTAGACGCAAATAGGAATAGAGCTGTTACGGTTGACCGTTTCAAACAGCCCGAAGACTTCTTCGTGGGTTAAACTGTGATAAGAAACGGGGGCCAATAATAGCGCATCGACGCCGAGTTTTTGCGCTTGCTCGACGCGTTGGAGAACCTCTTGTGTACTGATTGCCCCTACACCGGCGATAACGGGTGTCGTTCCTGCCAGCGACTTGGCCTGCTGAATAATACGTTCACGCTGCTGTGGGGTGAAGTAAGCATAACACCCCGTTGATCCCATCAGGCCGATTGAGTCGACGTCTGCCTCGACTAAACGAACAATAAGCTTTTCGAAAGAGACTTCATCAACGTATCCCGCTTTACAAGGCGTGAGTGGGAAGGCACTTAGACCAGAAAACATCTTGTAATCCTTATTAAGGTGAAGGGTAGTATCAGAATAATTTCTTTTGTTTTCTGGTCAATATAATGATTAATTTTTTGGTTCTTGTACTGCCATGGTAAAGATGAGTGGCTCGCCGTGCTGGTTAGCGTAACGATGGGTATGGTCGGTATTCGCTACCACTGCATTACCACGCTCTATCAGATATTCCTGCTCATCAATTGTTAGGGTGAGTGTCCCTTGCTGGACATAAATCAACTCTTTGGTACCTGCTGAATGCGCGGGGGAGTTGTAGTGCTCGTTAGGGGAAAGCTGCCATTGCCAAAGTTCAAACATATCAGAGCCAGGTGTTCCCGCCAGGAGACGGGCACTTCCACCCTGTTCTCCTTCCCATAATAGGGGCATCGCATCGGCTGTAATTTGATAGACCGTGGGCGTATCCGTGACGTCGACTAAATCCGCTACAGATATTTTTAGGATATTTGCAATTTTGCATAGAATGGCGATGCTTGGATTGGCTCGACAAGCTTCGATCTCAACCAGCATACCCTTACTAACGCCTGACATTCGCGAGAAATCATCTAACGAATATTTTTGCGTTTTTCGGTAGTGCTTGAGCTTTAGCGCAATCGCTCCACTGATTGATGAAGGCTGTCTGACTAAGTCGGTCATTATATTGACTATTCCAGTAGGGGTTATTATCATGGTAAAAATTTACCGATAAAGGATTGTGCTATGTCAGTTGTCTCCCCGTCAATCTCTCCATCCGTGATAACTCTTGCTCCCGATTTCACTGCAATCAGTATTACCGTTACCGCGGCATCGGTTACCGATGAGTCGGTAGGACGTCGTCGACTTATGCAAGCGGTTACTGCGGTGCTGGACGGCCAACCTACTTGGGCATTGGAACATTTTGCACAATGGGGTGAGGTTTTCCGTGCATTCGGTGCCAAGCCTAAGCGAACCCCCTGTTCTGCTGAGGCTCTGCATAAAAGGGTGATGCGAGACGGAAACATGGCGAGTATTGATCCCATCGTCGATTTATACAACGCGGTTAGTCTTTTCTTCGCGGTGCCAGTCGGTGGAGAGAATCTTAGCGCCTATCAAGGTTCCCCTAAGCTACTACGGGCGACAGGGAGTGAGCCTTTTGATACCGTACAAGCCGGCAATGACGTCATCGAATATCCTGAACCGGGTGAAGTAATTTGGACTGATGATCATGGTGTCACTTGTAGACGCTGGAACTGGCGACAAGGTAGTAGAACGCGTCTCAGCGTAGAGGATCAGCAGATGTGGTTTATTCTTGAAAGCTTGCCCGCAATGCCTTTCGACGCGCTCCAATCTGCAGCCAAAATGTTAACCGATGGTCTGGATGAAATGATGCCAGGGTGCAACTATCAACTCACGGTTCTCAACGCTGCGTCAGCGAGCTGATTTAACCTGTAAAAGGGTAATCACGGGTTATTACCCTCCTCGAATGGATACCTCTTGAGGGTGATAACGCCCATTCCACTCTTCACGTGTGATCTCCCATAATGTCGAGGGAATATCGCCAATATGGTATTCACCGATCTCTTCTCGGATCATTCGCATACCACTTGCTTGGGAAATCTTGAGTGAGCGATGGTTCTCTTTCGCTTTGGGTGCACGCAGAACGGGTTGTTTTAGCTGATTAAACCAAAAGTCGGTGGCAGCGTGGCAGGCTTCGCGCATATACCCCTGACCCTGCCATTCTGGTACTAACCAAAATCCACGATTATTATCCACTTCTACGGCGAGCCGGATTAGACCGATAAATTGGGTAGGCGAAGCGAGAGGGCGCAACGTCCAAACCCACTCCGTTTGCTGCTGTATCGCATGTAAGGTCTTTTCACAAAAGAATTCTGCTCCGTTGGCAGGGTAGGGCCAAGGCACTTTGCGCGTCAGGTATTTCACTATATCCCAACGTGGGAAGGCTTGCTGAATAAAGGGAGCATCTTCTTTCACCAAGGGGGCGAGGATAAGACGAGCAGTTTCTATACGAGGCAGCATAACGACTCCATTCCAAATCAACAGTAGACGTTATTTTTACGACACTTATTACCTTAGCTCAAGGGATTCGTGCGGCGCAGGCCTATCGCGGCGTCTGGCTGAAGTCTCGAAACAGCTGCGCCAAGTAGGCGCTGATTGGCCCTAATTGATGATCTTTGCGCTGGACTAAATAAAATGTCGCTTGCGGGGCTGGGGTCACAAGATCGAGGGCCACCAATTGATCGCTGAGAATCGGGGTATTCACGATATGGCTCGAGATGATGCTTAAGAAATCACTCTGCGTCACCAAGCTGGCACAAGCGATCAGGCTTTCACAGGTGACCCTGACTTGTGGTAGCGAGTGGCCACTGTACAACTGTTCTAGCAACGAACAATAGCTACTGGTGGAGGGTGGCATGGTCCACTTAGCCTCGCTGAGTTCGCAAAGGTGCTTAGCGTGACGTACCGGATGACCTTGTCGAACCACTACAGGGTAGTCGACAACCGCTAAAGGTTCGAAGCTTAATTCACGCTCAAAAGGCAGTTGGGTCACAGTATTGATAGTGAAATCCAATGTCCCTTGGCGTAACGCCGGTAGCATCGAAGAGAGTTGTCCCTCGACGATATGCACATTCACTCGCGGATAACGTTGTTGAAAGCAGTCGATTACCTTGGGCATCAGGGTACAGGCCATACTGCCGCCAATGCCCAAGCGAATCTGGCCGGTAATATCTCCGAGGTGTTGAGACACCTCCTCCTGAGCGATACGAATTTCCTCTAATACCAATCGAGCATGGCGGTAGAAATGCTCACCGACATCATTGAGCTGAATACCTTGCGGATGCCTTTCCAAAACACGCGTGCCAAGGATCTGTTCAAGTTCTTGAATCGCCTTGGTCAGTGCGGGTTGAGAGAGCCCAGCGTTGCGGCTGGCAGCGCGAATACTCCCTTGGCTGACGACATTGACTAAAGCACGAAGATGATGAAGTTTTAAGCTAACTGGCATAATAAGTGATAGCTATCGGTTATCAGAATTAACAAATTAGCATCTTACGTCGACCTAATCCATTCGCTAGATTCGAATTTTACCCGTTCAATATGAGAGTGGCTTATGACCTTTTTCACGCAGGCAGTGGATGAGTTGCAGGATGAAATGCGTACCCAACGGCGGGACTTACACCGCTTTGCGGAAACCGGCTGGGTTGAGTTTCGAACAGCCTCGCTTGTCGCGCAGAAACTGCATCAATTGGGTTATCACTTAGCGCTAGGACAAGCGGTCATCGATGCGGACTCAAGAATGGGGCTGCCGAGTGCCGAATTTCTGGCGGAACAGGAAGCGCGGGCGAGGGCGCAAGGGGCCTTAGAGCCTTGGATCTCCTCATTTTCTGGGGGCTTCTGTGGGGTGGTCGCGACGCTGGATACGGGTAAGCCAGGTCCCGTGATGGCTTTTCGGGTGGATATGGATGCTCTCGATCAGACAGAGGCCAAGGATGGGGAACACTTCCCCCAACGCGAGGCTTTCGCCTCGGTCAATCCCGGTATGATGCACGCTTGTGCCCATGACGGACATACCACGATTGGTTTAGCGCTGGCCAAGGTACTGATATGCAATAAAGAACGGCTCAGTGGCAAAATAAAATTGATTTTCCAACCCGCAGAAGAGGGGGTCCGCGGGGCGAAAGCCATGGTCGCAGCAGGCGTGGTGGACGATGTGGATTTGTTTACGGCGATTCACTTAGGTACAGGGGTGGCCGAAGGGGAAATTGTCTGCGGCAATGATAGTTTTCTCTCCACCACTAAATTCGATCTGACCTTTACCGGGGTGGGTGCGCATGCGGGCGGCAATCCCGAGCAAGGGAATAATGCGCTGTTAGCCGCCGCGCACGCGACACTAGGTCTGCATAGCCTAACCCAGCACAGTGGCGGCGTAGGACGGGTTAATGTCGGCGTCCTGCAGGCAGGAAGTGGTCGTAATGTGGTCCCCGATATTGCGGTGATGAAAGTCGAAACGCGCGGCGAGAATAACCGGATCAACGACGACATCTATCAGCGTTGCCAACAGGTGATTGCCGGGGCTGCTGCAATGTTTCAGGTAGATTATCAGGTCCAGCTAATGGGTAGCGCACGAAGCTGCTCACCCAGTCCAGAGTGGGTAGGCTTTATCCATCAACAGGCGCAAAAATTGGGAATTTTTACCTCGATTATCGATCAGCAAGCCCATGCTGCAGGCTCCGAAGATGCCACCTATATGATGGAAAGAGTGCAGGAATTGGGTGGGCAAGCTTCTTACGTTATTTTTGGCTGCCAGCTCGCGGCGGGTCACCATAATGCCCGCTTCGATTTCGATGAATCGATCATGAGTCAGGCGGTAAAAACCTTGGCGGCGTTGGCCTTCCATCAGGCTGAATTCTCACGGCCTTGCTGATTAGTCATGGCATAAAAATTGCCTGTTAACCCTTAGCGGCGCACTTTAGCCAGTGCCCGCTACATCGCATCAACCCATGGTCGAGTAGGAGTGTTAATGAGTATTATAACGCCAATCAGACAACCGAATAAGCTCTTCCACTGGATAGAGAGAGCCGGGAATAAACTGCCACATCCCTTCCTGCTGTTTCTTTATTTAATCGTGATCTTGATGATAGCCAGTGCGGTAATCAGCCACTTTAACTGGAGCGTTGTTAGCCCCGTTAACGGTGAAAGGATAACCGTTAACAATATTCTTAGTCCGGCCGGTATTCAGTGGTTTCTTCCTAATATCATCAAAAATTTTAGTGGTTTTGCGCCACTCGGCTCTATTTTAGCGCTGGTGCTGGGGGCGGGTTTAGCCGAAAAAGTCGGGCTACTGCAAGCGCTGATGATCAAGATGTCGTCCCTTATCCACCGCCGTTATGCCAGTTATATGGTGTTATTTATCGCCTTCTTTAGCCACCTCTCGTCGGATGCCGCATTGGTTGTCATGCCCCCGCTTGGGGCATTAATTTTCTTAGCCGTGGGGCGACATCCGGTGGCTGGGTTACTGGCTGCGATCGCTGGAGTTGCGTCCGGTTTTACCGCTAACTTACTGATTGTTAGTACTGATGTGCTGCTCTCTGGCATCAGTACCGAAGCGGCGGAATCGGTGAATCCTGCCTTGCAAGTGTCTGTTATTGATAACTGGTTTTTTATGGCGGCGTCGGTTGGCGTCTTGACGCTAGTGGGGGCCTTACTGACCGATAAGTGGGTCGAACCGAGACTGCCGGTTTGGAAAGTGGGCGCTGATCAGGCGTTACCCCGTTTAACGCCTTTGGAGAATCAAGGGCTGAAAGCCGTGGCGGTGACAGCATTGATTTTACTTACCGCCGTGGTGGCGCTGGCTGCTCCCGCGCAGGGTATTTTACGCAATCCCCAGACAGGCAGCCTTGTACCTTCGCCCTTAATGCAAGGGATTGTGCCGATTATCATTCTTTTTTTCCTGATAACCTCAGTGGTTTACGGTAAGTTTACCGGGCAGATCCGCCAAGCGGGCGATATCCCAGTCTTACTCACTGAGTCGATGAAAAATATGGCCGGTTTTATCGTGATGGTCTTTCCCCTTGCGCAGTTCGTCGCACTGTTTACGTGGAGTAATATGGGGAAATTTATGGCAATGGGGCTGACCAACTTGATGCAGAGCGCCGATATTCATGGTGCACCGGCATTTATCGGTCTGTTACTGCTTTCCGCGTTGTTGTGCATGTTTATCGCCAGCGGCTCGGCGATTTGGTCAATTCTAGCCCCGGTATTTGTGCCGATGTTTATGGTATTAGGTTTTCATCCCGCCTTCGCACAAATTATCTTTCGTATCGGCGATTCATGCGTCCTACCACTGTCGCCCTTATCGCCCTTCCTACCGCTATTCCTAGGATTTTTACAAAAATACGTTAAAGAGGCTGAACTGGGCACCTATTATCGGCTGATTATGCCGTATCCACTGGTGTTCTTTATCAGCTGGATTGTGCTGCTCAGCCTTTGGTATCTCTGTGGCTTACCAATCGGACCTGGTGTATATCCTCATCTAGGATAATTTATTTCTGCGATGAGGGCGGGTCATCGGGCAATTGCTGGGCTTTGCGCTGCTGTGCACGGCCCAAGACAACGCTCAATGCTGCCCAGCCAGCTGCCAAAATCATACTAAATAGCGTTAAGGGGAGGGCGGCAACCCCCAGTAGACTTACGGCCTGATAGCTCCATGCCCCGACCTGATCGCCGACACGGTAGACGAGGGTATCGATAAATACCTTGGCGTGATATTTCTCTGAGGTGGGGACCACGGTAAACAAGATCTCGCGGCTGGGACGGGCCAAGGCAAAGTTGATTGACCGTCGCACGATAGTAAAGCCGACCAAAACCGATAAGCTCGGAGCCACCCCTAGCCAGCCAAAGCCCAAGATACTGACTAGCGGTAGCAGGGCTAAGCTTAGCGCAACCCCCCAGCGTGAGAGGATCTTGCCGCTGGCCGTTAACTGGCAAATCAGGGTTAATACGTTAATCGCCAAATCGATATTGGCAAAAAAGGTGGTTCGTTGTGCTGGTTGGCTAAAGGCGTGTTGCACGATGGCGGCCTGTTGAAAATAGAGCAGGGTTGAGGTGACCGAATAAAATAAAATATACCCGCAAATGCCCAATAAATAGGGGGAGGCTAGTGTCTGACGAATACCGATTAACAGCGGCGTGAGTCCACCCGCTGAAGAAGAGTGACTTGCCTTCTCTTCTGTTGCTGACTGCGACAGCCGACGGCCGCAATGCGATAAACGTTTAGCACTAAACACGGACACTTGGATTAGCCCAACGGCAATAATCAATAATACGGGGGTTGAGAGATGGTTGGCGACTAAACTGGTTAGACCGGAACCGCCAATTGCGCCGATCGTCGCCGCCGCGGCCAATAAGCCAAACAGTCGTTTGCCGCGCTCGCTATCAAAAATATCGACAATTAGCGCCCAGAACACGGATACTGCAAACAGATTAAACACCGATACCCAGATAAAAAACGCCCGGCCTAAGAACAGATCGTGCAGCCCACCGTGGCGCGCAAAACCCAGCGCGAAGGCGCAGAGAATCAGCGCACAGGCTTGATAGCTATAGCTAATAAAGCGCTCTCGAGGGAGCCGCTGAGACAGCCTGTTATAAGGCCACTGTAGCAACAGCATGGTGATCAACACCGCCGTAAACAACCAAGGCAGTGAGTGTGCGCCGGTGAGGGTACTGACCGTATCGCGGATCGGGCGCAAGATATAGTAAGCGCATAGCAGTGAGAAGATATATAACCAGCCCCAACAGAGGGGGGCCAGTTCTTCTTGCTTAATCGATACTAGGCGCTGAAAGCGCCCGAGTAACGGCGACCTAGTAGGCTGAGTCATCACTAATTACCGTGCGTCTGCCAATTGCGCGCGAAGCGCTTTCTCGTCTAATACCTGTAAGAACAGCGACGATCCAGGTTGGAAACGGGTCGCGGTTGCGAGATCCCCTGTCTTCACCGGCGCAAAACCGGCTTTTTGGATTAACGTTTTGGCCTGAGCCAAGGCTTGCGGGTTGTCACCCGCGTAAGGCACAGCAATCAACGGTGAGTGATGCGCATTCGAGGCAATGGCAGTGGCAGCCAATGAATTAAAGGCTCGCACCACATGTGCGCCGGATAGGTATTGCGCCGATGCCTTACCGCTCCCCAGACTCAGCGCTTTGGCCGCGGTTGCCCCGTCACGACCAGGATAAGGGTTGCTAACATCGATCACCGTTTTCCCAGCAAGTTGCTGATGAAGGGATTGACCCAGTTGAGGTAGGGCGCCATAAGGAACGGCCATCACCACGACATCGCCAAATTGACTGGCCTGCTCGGCGGTGCCTACCTGAGTACCGTGACCGATATCTTTGGCAGTGGACTGCAGACTGTCGGGGTGGCGTGAGGCGAGCATCACGTGGTATCCGGCATCGGCCCAGAGCTTCCCAAGGGTTTCCCCCATATTACCCGCCCCGACAATGCCTATATTATGGACCTCGGGTGCAGAGGAAGGCGCTGCCGCAAGGGCTGCATGGCCTCCTAGCGCGGTGGCGAGTAAAAGGGAGGCAACAGCAGTGATTTTTTTTACAGACATAATATCCTCGTAGTAATGGTATCGGTTCCAATTGAGCGTAAAAAATTAGGCTTTCCACAGGGTTAAGATACCGCCTTGTTTGCCGGTCACCGGATCGGTGGTGGGCATAGCGATATTCGCGATATGGCGCTGGGCTTCGGCCAACTTACTCGGGTCGTCATGATAGAGATCAGGGCTTAAGCCTTGAGGATAGGCGCCCAGCACTTGGAAATCCTCACTGGCCGAAAGTTGTTTATGGCCAATCCCCGCCGGGATAAGGATAACATCGCCTTGTTTAACCGTTACTGTTGGCCCAGTCTCGCCGCCAAGCTGCACCTTGGCACTGCCTTGGCTAACGCCTAATAGCTCATGGGTGTTGGAGTGGTAATGGGTAAAGGGGAAAATTTGGTAGCGCCACTGTACTGGCCAACCATTTTTAGCGAAGAGGTCGCTTAGGTACTCATCCGCATTGGAGGTTGATGCGGGGACCGCTTGCTGATAAATGAGTAAAGGTAGTTTATCATTCGGCACGCCATTCACCACTTTCGTCAGCGAAAGGGGTTGGATAGCAACATGGGGAGACGCTGATGGCGACTGCGCATAACTGCTTAGCGGCATGGCCGAAGTGGCGAGCAATAATTGGCAGAAGTTGCGTCGAGAAAACTGTGAAGGAGAGGTCATCTTCATCGTGCGCTCCTGTGTGAGATAAAAGGGAATACCTCTTAAAATATGTGACCTAGATCGCTATTCTGTCAAGTTAACCACGGAAATTGCTGCATCAGCGAAACTGACTTTGGGGCAGGAAAATGGGAATTAAGGGGGGTTACCCCCTTAGCAGCTCAGCGATGAATATGTGCGTGCCAGAGCGCAAGGCGAAAGGCCACACGTTTTATATATTTTGGATACTTCGCAGAGAGTAGGTAAGCACAGAGACGTTGCATGGTACACCTCACTAGTCATGGGTCAGAGAGAGTACAACAGATAGAGATGTCAGAAATATGGCAATAAAACGCCCAATATTGGGCGTTTTGCTGCGTTAGGCATTTTCAATCGTGGAGGGAACAGCATCTTCCTTACTGTAACGCTTGCGCATCATGGTCTCGATCTCTTCCAGAGATTTATCTTTGGTTTCGGGCAGACAACAGCAAACAAAAATTAACGACACAAGGTTTACGGCGGCAAACACATAGAATGTCTGATTACCCATCGCCGATAACATCGGTGGGAAGGCGAAGGCCACGGCGGCATTACAAATCCATTGGCACGCCACCGCAGTACCGGTTAACGCACCGCGTAATTTCATCGGGAAGAGTTCAGACATCAACAACCAATAGATTGGCGCGACACACATCTGCATAAAGAATAAGAACAGCAGGATACACGCGAGCGCTAAGTAACTTTGGGTCAGGTCCTTCGGTAGGAAGATCAACACAGAGCCGAGGGCGATCTGCATCAAAATAACCGCGATTAAGCCGAAAATTAGCATCGAACGCCGCTTAACGTGCGAGACGGCTTTTAACGCAATTAAGGCGGCGATCACGGCGACCACACCATTGCCGATGGTGGCGGTAAGTGAGGCGTTGGTCCCCATTCCCGTTGTCTTTAAGATGATCGGGGTGTAGTACATAAAGGCGTTTACACCGGTAAATTGTGCGACAGCCCCCATACCGATACCCAGTAACAGCAGACGCACCACCCAACGTTCCTTCAATAGCTCTTTGGTTGTTGGCCCTTCGCGTGAGGCTTTAGCTTGTTCACGCATCTGGTTAATCTCTTTACGGACCTCTTTATGCGAGCGGCGCAGTCGGCGCATGATGCGTACGGCTTCACGTAATCGGCCTTCGGCAACTAACCAGTGAGGGGAGCCTGGCACAAAGAAGGTGCCGATAAACAGTAATAATCCTGGGATGGTGGCGAGCGCCAGCATATAACGCCACAGATGATTATCGTGTAGCAATACACTCATCAAGGCGCTGACGATATAGGCGGTCAATTGTCCCGCGACAATCATCAGCTCATTTCGACTCACCAACGGGGCGCGGTGACGCGGGCCTGCAATTTCGGCGATAAAGACCGGAACGGTAGACGAGCCTCCGCCGACAGCAATCCCCAGTAAGAAGCGCATTACAACCATAATATGGACATTCGGGGCTAGGGTCGTCCCCAACGCACCTAAGACGAATATCAGGGCTAACGTGCGTAAGGTGATGCGACGGCCGAAACGGTCGGAAACGAAGCCGCTAATAAAGGCACCGACTGCGGCACCGAAGATCAAGGCTGAGGTGACTAAGCCCTCGGTGAAAGGTGTAAGGTTAAGTCCGCCTTGATCCAATGGTTGGGTCATAAAAGGTAAGGCACCGGAGATAATCCCGGTATCATAGCCAAAGGCGAGGGCGCCCATGGTGGCCACCAGAACAATAAAGAACAATCGTTGTTTTATCGTGTCCGAAGATACGATTTTTTCGTCGCTAGACGTGGATGGTTTAGGCATCGCTTATCCCTGATGAAGCATTGTTATTATTAGAGAAAGCTTAAGTATAGTTCAGCACCAAAAACCGTCTGGCTTATTTGTTCGGAATCCACCTATTTCTTCGAGGTAGTATTTTTCAGCCCCCGATGCAATTCTTGTAGTCTTTTCATCGACTTCACTGCCCGTTGAGACATCGAGGCGGCGGTGGAGACCACCAAAATCTCGAGGCAGGCCAATACTGGCCCATGTAATGGCATATTGCCCTGCTCCGTACCACGCGGGACATGAATCACCACATCGGCCTGCTGGACGAATTTAGACTCTTTAGCGCTGGTCAGTAATATAATGGGAACGCCTAAACGCTGGGCCTCGCGCAGAGTAGTCATGCCTTCGCGGTGGGCAGATTTTTGCGCCATCATAATCAGTACATCGCCACGTTGCAGTGACAGCAGTTGTTCAGCAAGGCCGATACCAGATCGATTGAGTGGGAGTGCCGGTAAGCCGTTGCGATGGAATAGGCGTGCCGCATACTCGGCCAGAATCCCTGAGGCGTTAATCCCAAAAATCGCCAACTGTCGGGCATTGACCAGTAATGAAACCGCTTGGGCGATGGCTTGACGATTTTCACTGCCACTCAGCGCTTGGGCGGCAGTGAGGTGACCCTCGACCACATAATCGATTGATTGGTTCACATCTTCGGCCAGATGGCTCAAGGTGGTGTCCATTTTATCGGCTGAGTTTAAGGGGGGATCGAACCATTGCTCCAGTACGGATTTCAATTCCCGTAAGCCGCTAAAGCCGATTGCCTGGATAGCGCGGACCACGGTTGCATCCGAGGTTTGCGTCGCCGCGGCGATCTCCAATGCGGTGCTCTCTATTACTAACGCACGATGTTGATCGATATAGAGCAGCACTTGTTGCAGCCCTAGCGAGAGGCCATCGATGCGTGCGCGTAAGCGTTCAGAAAATAAGTCATGTCGCATAGACATCGCGTTTCCTTAATGCTTAGCCGGAGATAAGGTCAGTGCGGATAAGCTGGTTTCAACCACGGCGACCATTTTCGACAGCGAAGCAAAGCTATTAACAATGGCATCCTCACGGGCGACCATTATCCAATGTCCCCGTTGGCACGCTTGCATAAACTGGCACCATCCTGGCAGCACTGCATCCATCGCCTTGCGCTCATCCTGCGCAGTCAAGTCACCATCCCCTCGCCATGTATCGAAAACAATGTCGGCATCCAGTGCTGGCAGTTGCTCGGCATTGAGGTTTGCGCGTCCCTCTTCAGGTAATTGATCGATAAGGGGTGTGAAGCTAAATCCGGCATCGCGCAATACTTGGCCCAGCGCATGATAGGTATGCAGAATATTAACCTTACCGTTATTGGCCTGCAGTACGGAGACTGTCACCTTGCGTTCGCCACGTAAGCGTTGTAACTCAGCGATTTCTGCCTGATAACGGCTCACTAATTGTTGATATTTGGCTTGGGTATGCGTGAGGTCGGCTAACCGTTGGTAGAGCCTCACCGGCCCACCTTGCCGGTTATCGATGCTCACCGTCGGGGCAATACTCTGCAACTGTTGAAGATCGGTGGTGCGGCTTGGTTCAGTAATAATCAAATCGGGATGCAATGCCGCGATCTTCTCAAGGTTAATGTCTGCAGTACCTAAATACGCAATAGAGGTATTATCGAAATCGAGGCCGGTTAAGCGTTTTGCTGATCGCAGATAGGGTTTTCCCTGCGCCGAGAGGCGGCCATGACTGCCGACAGGCTTAACACCAAGTTCCAACAATGGGATAGTGATATCTAAGTCATGTAATGAAACAATACGCAGGGGTTGCTGGGGGATTACCACATCACGTTGGGCATCATCCAGAAAATGGCGGGTGGGGGGAGAGGCCGCCGTGCAGACGACACTCACACAAAGCCCTAACAATATAATCACTGAGCGCATCCTAACTCCTCGTCACTGACGCTGTGTGGCGCGTTTCCACAATAAGATGAATAAAAAAGGCCCGCCGAGTAAGGCGACGATGATCCCCGCGGGCAGTTGAGTCGGGGCGAAGGCTAAGCGGCCGACGCAATCGGCGAGTAGCAGTAATAAGGCTCCAACGAGTGCGCTGCCACATAATAGGTAGCTCTGCCCACCGCTGACCATTCGCCGCGTGAGGTGGGGCGCCATCAACCCAATAAATCCTATGCTTCCGACGGTTGAGACTGTCAGTGCCGTCAAGATCACCGCGCCGATCACTCGTAACCGATTTATCGGTAGGGGGCTTACGCCAAGCGAAGTTGCCGTCGCATCGCCTAGTTGCAGAATCGTGCTAGCACGACAGCTATAGAGCAGTAGCGCGACAATGGGTAGCGCGATAACGACCATTAATTGCGCCGTCTCAATCGTGGCGTGTTGCAGGCTTCCCGCCATCCACAGCATCAACTGCTGTGCTTGTTTAGGGTCGAGCGTCGTCAGGATAACGCCGAGCAGCGCATTCAGTCCCCAACTCATGCCAATACCAATCAAGATAAACCTTGAACCTGATGTCCCACGGGCCAGCAACATAACGATGCCGGTCACCAGTAAACCCGCGATCATGGCAGAGATTGGCCGCCATAGCGGGGAAAGCGTTGGGAAAAATAATAATTCGATCCATACCACTAAGCAGGCGGTTTCTTTAATCCCCAACAGCGAGGGATCAGCTAGACCGTTACGGGTCGTGGATTGCATCACTGCACCGGCGGCACCCAGTACGGCGCCCGCAATGATGGCGACCACACTGCGTGGTAGACGCATTTGCCAAAACAGCGTTTGGTTGAGTGAGGCGGGAGCCTGCGCGTGGGTGAGTTGATAATAAACTTCGCGCAGCGTGAGCGGAAGCGCTCCCTGGGTCAAAGCGAAAACCAGTAACAGCGTAATGATCAGCGCGAGTATGCATCCTGCTAATAGGGCGTGAGGAGAGAGTAGAATGCTCTTGCCCCCTAAGCGGAGCGCTTTATCTGCTGGACGGAATAACGAAGACCTCATCGAAAATACCTTACCGCTAAGGTTACAAAGACCGGTGCACCCAGCAGCGCGGTGACTGTACCGGTGGCCAAAGATTGGCTCTCAAGCAGATGTTGCGCGCAGAGGTCTGCCGCGAGCAACAGCACCGCCCCCATTAAGGCATTGACCCATAAGGCACTCCGCGGTTGTACGGTAATCAGCTGGCGGACGATATTGGGAACGATTAAGCCGACGAAACCAATCGGACCCGCCAATGAAACAGCAATCCCACAAAATAGCGCAATGGCACAAAGCCCGATAATTCGTGAACGCAGTACGCGAACCCCAAGCCCCTCGGCGACCTGTTCACCAAGAGTGAGTGTGTTGAGCGCCGGTGACACAAGAAATGCCACGACTATGGCCAGCAAAAAGGGCGGTAAAATGGCGTAGACCGCAGGCCAGCTCAAGCCCGCAATATCGCCATTCAACCAGAGAAGCGTCGATTGCAGCGTCTGCTCATTGAACAGTAACAGCAGCGAGGTCAGGGAGGCGGCAAAGGCAGAGAGCGTGATGCCACACAGTGTGGTGGTGACGACAGCGAATCCTTGTCGACTGAGATAAGCGGCAAGTAGGACGGCACTGAACAGAACACCGCCGCCGATCGCGGCAATCAATGGACGTAAAAATGGCGAAAGTAATAGCGCGTTACCGAGGGCGCTGCAGGCGACGACGGCTAATGAGGCCCCGGCATTCAGCCCAAAAATATGGGGTTCACCTAGAGGATTACCGATAATTGTTTGCAGCAAGTGGCCGGCCATTGCTAAACAGGCACCGACCACAGCGGCGACTACTAAATGCAACAGGCGAATATCAATAATGATGCGATCACTAAACACCGTGGGTTGATAGTCGAAGAAAGCGTGCAGGAGGGTCTGCAAAGAGAAATGCATCGTGCCTATACTCAACTCGGCAAAGGCAAATAAGGCTAGCAAGAAGAATAAGGCCGCTGCTACCCAGGGCAAAGGTAAGGATTTAGCGTGCATTGGCTGCCCAAAGTGGAATGACGATTGGCTTCTGGGTGCGCGGATCGGTGACCAAGTGGGTGCGCACGCCAAAGGTCTCCTCAATTAACTCGGCAGTGCAGTCGTTAGCCTCATCAAGCTCTGCGATGACCTTGCCTGATTTGACAAATAGCAGCCTATCGGCGAAATGCAGGGCGAAATTCAGGTCGTGTAGCACCATGACCACGGTTTTATTGTGTTGCTGAGTGAGGGTTTGTAATAGGGTCAGCACATCGACCTGATAGCGTAAATCGAGGTAGGTCGTTGGCTCATCCAGCAATAGCAGGGGGGTCTGCTGTGCTAGCGTCATCGCAATCCAACAGCGCTGGCGTTGCCCGCCAGAAAGTGCCGCGACCGGATAATCCCTAAAGGCGGATAGTCCAGTGAGCTGCAGGGCCTCATCGACTGCCTGCTCATCCTGGCGCGACCATTGATGGAGCAGACCTTGCCAAGGGTAACGTCCACGAGCCACTAAGGTGGAGACGGTTATCGCGTCCGGAATTGGTGAGGATTGGGCGAGAAAGCTCATTCGTTTCGCGATGTCTCGGCGTTTACGCTGGGAAAGGTCGCTCCCTTCAAGTAACACTTTACCGCTCTGGCCTGCATTCAGGCCGGCGAGAGTATGGAGCAGTGTCGATTTTCCTGAGCCGTTTGCCCCAACAATAATGGTGGTTTTTTGTGCGGGAATAGTCAGGGTAACATCATGAATGATCTGATGTTTATCGTAACCCGCGCAGAGGTTTTCAGTGGCAAGCGGAAATGACATGAATACATCGACTCTATTTAACTAAGAATGACTCTCATTCTCTTTGTAGTGATTTTGATAATAATGGCTGTAGTAGTCAAGATGTAATTGAATATTCAATGTTCAGTGAACTGTAAGGATAAATGAAATACCGCTATTTTTTCTGTGGAAAAGCGATGGAATCGGTTTTTTTATTCACCGATTACGGGATGGGAGAGGATGTAGTGAATTAATTTTAAAATAACTATACTACTACATTACTTCGTGATTGAATGATTCTCATTATTATAAATATGACTAACGCAATCCCCGCCTTTTGCCAGAGACAACACTATGCACAACACCAGGATTTCATTTTTATCATCGCGTCGACGTAATCTGATCACCTTAAGCCTCTTTAGCGGTACGCTGGTTTCGCCGTTTACGCTGGCGGCAGATGAAGCACCGATAGTCGTCACAGGAAAAAATAGTGACGCAGCAGCCACCTCTTACAGCCAGCCCGACGCGAGCATTGGTAGCTTAAAACCGGTCTCGCGGTTAGCCGAAGCACAATCGATCAGTGTGGTGACCCAGCAACAACTCGCCGACTATTCAACAGAAACGCTGGCCGATGCGATGCGTTTTGTCAGTGGTGTTTCACAGGGTAATACTTTAGCGGGTACTGAAGATGGTATCGTTCGTCGTGGTTTTGGGGGCAACAGTGATGGCTCGATCTATCGCGATGGTATCCGCAGCAGCGCGGGGATGAATCTCGATGCCACCACCGATCATGTTGAAGTCTTAAAAGGGTCGGCTTCTTTGCTGTATGGCATTCAAAACCCAGGCGGGGTAATCAATGTCGTCAGTAAAAAACCAGAATATCAATGGAAGACCAAAATTTTTGGCCAGGCAAAAAGCGCGGGCGGCGGCTCTGGCGGCATCGATGTGACCGGCCCGCTGGGTGGGGGATTTGCCTTTCGTTTGATTGCGGAAAAGCAGCATGAGCAGTACTGGCGAGATTATGGGCATAATTCTCATAACTTAATCGCGCCTTCATTACAGTGGTACGGTGAGAAAGCCAGTTTCTCGCTGAACTATGAACACTACCAGTATGAGATCCCCTATGATCGAGGCACCGCCTTTATTAAGGGTAAACCGATCAACGTCGGTTATAAAACGCGTTTAGATGATTACTCAAACTATGCTTGGGGGATTAACCAATCTCTTAGTAGCCATTGGGACTATCAGCTTAATGATACTTGGAATACCGGAATCACTGCTGGCTGGAATCAGCGTAAGTACAGCAATAACGAAGTGCGGGTTACGGCGGTGAACACCACCACCGGCGTGGTGACACGGCGAGCGGATGCTAACCGTGGTTTTAATCATCAGACCCACTACCTAGCGTGGAACCTGAGCGGGACGCCTGAAATCGCCCACATGCAGCATACGATCACGCTGGGGGCTGATTACGAGATGAATCAAACTTACCGCGCTCATGCGTATACTGGTAAAACTAATACCGCCTTTACGATTGATGATCCGCAGTATGGATTATCGACGGTCACCAATGCGTCGACTGAAAAAGCCAGCGGCAAGCACTTACTCAACCGTATTTATAGCCGCTCGGTCTATGCAAAAGATAGCATTAACTTAGCGCCAAAATGGACGATGGTCGTCGGTGGGCGCATGCAGCGCTTTACGCAAAACCAGAGTAGTGGAGTACCCAAAGTCACCAACTACACAGATAGCGGCGATAAGTTTTTACCACAGATGGGGCTTATTTATAACCTGACGCCGGAGGTCTCTCTATACGGGTCGTGGAGTAAATCATTCACCCCATCGACCACCGTCGACGATAATGGCAATGTGGGCAGTCCAGAACAGGGGACCACCTACGAAGTAGGCAGTAAGTGGCAAATCTCCCCGGCGCTCTTAGCGAGCGTAGCGCTCTATACTATTGATGAGCGTAATGTCGCGTTGTCTCTAAATGGAGGCACCTACGAAGTCGACCGCGCACGTTCGCGTGGCGTTGAGGTCGAGCTAAACGGTGAGATTGCTAAAAACTGGCAGTTGAGTACGCAATACAGTTACAACCAAGCGACCATTACCCGCGATAGTATCAATCCAGCGAATAAAGGCAATGCTTTACAAAATGCACCGAAGCATTCGGCCTCAACGTACTTGAGTCATAAGCTGACCTTACCAGCATTACCTGGTGAATGGACTCTTGGGGGAGGTGTGCAGTATGTGGGAAGTCGAGCGGGTGATCCCGATAACAGCTTTACCTTACCACATTACCTAGTGGCCGATAGCTTCCTACGCTGGAACCATCGTGTGCTTGGACAAAAAACGCAGCTACAGCTGAATTTGAATAATCTGTTCAACAAGCATTATTACACCTCAAGCGGCGGTAATTTACGCGTGGCAGAAGGGCAAACCCGTAATGTGACGTTATCGGCAAGTGTTGAGTTTTAAAAGCCAGCGTCATGTGGCGGTTTAGAACTCTTTTTGAGGTATGATCGGATACATTCATACCTCAGAAATTAACTGATATATAGCGATTAGTATTTCTGACGATTCTAATGGCACACTGAATTTTGCCGCCTGAAAAGAGGATATATCATCACCTCATAACGAAACTAGGTGACAATTATTACCGGACGTAACAGATGTAATTTCAGCCCCAAATTCAAACTTGGAGGTTCCCAGCTGGTACTTAATCAGCGGTAGTGCTTGATCTGTTTTCCCGTAACCAGTTGTCTGGAAGATGTCATTTTTCCTAGATTCTTAATTGATTGCTAAAGCACGACCAATGGCTTGGTAAGTGCTAGGAAAGACTGCTCTTTTACTGTATGATTTTGATCATAGCAGACAATAAAATAGCAGTAATTTCAGGTGGTTACTGTGGAGGTATCAGATAAAGTAAAGCCTAGAACGCCTTGGGGATCGCGGAGATAACAGCCCAATTGAACGGTTCTTCAGAAGCCTGAAAATTGAGTGGATGCCGGATAATGGCTACGTGAATTTTAATGAAGCCAGCACGACAATAACGAATTACATCATAGGGTATTACAGCCAGCGCAGGCCTCATCAATATGATGGGGGTTTAACGCCAGATAAATCAGTACGATTGTTCAGGAAAAACTCCAAAACCGTGGCCAGTTTTGCCTGACCACTCCAGAACTACTATGCAGTTCTTTAAGCATATAGCCACCTTTAGGTATGTATATTATATAAAGGAGGCTAAAATGTATCCATTCAACAAAGGGTTACGTCAAAATTCACCTAAGAAATCGTATCCAGATTTTACCTCTCACGGTGTCATGATTAAAATATTTTCGCTGAATGATCTATGAGATCTCTTAACGTCTATTATGTTTTATAATAATTAATTTAGTTTGATGACGTTAAATGTTAGAGAATGATTGCTATGATATCAGTACTTTTCATGCACGTCCTATCTGACGGTAGTAGAATTTTTGTGATAAAAAAACTTAAAATTAAATTTTTTTATTCAAAAAATGCTATATTCTCTCTTTCTTTATGATAAGTTCATGATGTGTACTTTAAGGGATGTCGCAGATTAGATACAACCATGAATTGATTAACACTTTTAGTCATTAAAGAGGTTTTTTTATGAAATGGTCCAATTTCCCTTTACTTTTCTTGTTCCTTAGTAAATTGGCTTTTGCCGCACAAGACTATTGTAAGGATGGAACTGGTTTGTACAATAATGTCTGCTTCAACGATGACTTAAGTGATGCTGTCGATGACCTGCAAACAGAAATTGATAGCCAAGTTACTGCCGAGTCGCAGGCAAGGGTTAGCGGTGATGCATCCACTCTCTCTTCTGCAAATAATTACACTGATAACCAAGTCACTGCCGAGTCGCAGGCAAGGGTTAGCGGTGATGCATCCACTCTTTCTTCTGCAAATAAATACACTGATAACCAAGTCACTGCCGAGTCGCAG